>Ga0209270_1002134_pt1 | contig 22360 bp, 20 predicted proteins | sample MTBAKSrepl1MetaG_FD_187456 | JGI IMG/M metagenome (GOLD analysis project Ga0209270, IMG submission 187456) | Enrichment culture microbial communities from Arthur Kill intertidal strait, New Jersey, USA, that are MTBE-degrading - MTBE-AKS1... | ecosystem: Environmental > Aquatic > Marine >...
CCCAGTTTCACATGAGACCGGTTTCGCTGTCATAGCGTCTGGAAAAAACGGCCGCCTTCCCGGAAAAGATGTTGCATTGGGTCAGGACGTGTTCAGCCACCGCCTGCCTCTGGGAAACACTGAGTTCATTGAAGGCGGCGACCCACCGGGTCTCATCCGCCATGGTGGAAAGGACGCTCCAGATCTCTCTTGCAGGCATGTCAGGACCTATCTCAAGCCCTGCTGCGGACGATGGGGTCTTGAAGAGGATCCTGGCCTTCTGCTTCATCTGTTCAAGTCTGTCGATCAGGGCCTGAGACTCCTGCTCAAATGCCTCGTAAGCTTCACACGACCGGATGACGGGGCACACCGTTTCCTGGCCGGCCACCTTCAGGCGTACACCCAGACGGACCGAAACCTTGCCTTTGCCTGCCTCTGTCAGGGTCATCAACTCAAAAAGGTCTTCCATGGATCGATTCCCTCCTCAGGGTGACACATTGAAATCAGACAACGAAAAAGGGGTCAGCCCATTCAGGCTGACCCCTTTTGATATCTCTCTCTGGTAGTCCCAACGGGAATACGATTATCCTTTTATACCAGTTAGTTAGCATGAGCTGTGCCTTGGTTGTGCCTATACTGAGTTTTAGAATCCATGACTGTTTCAAACGCCGAGCCATCCTCCCTCGTGAGATTGGGGATGAATCGGTTGTATTTTTTGAGTGTGGTCTGGACGTCAGCATGTCCAAGTGTTTTTGAAACCCATGAGATGTTTTCACCGGCTGCAATGTGAAGGGTGGCGAATGTGTGACGCATTTGTTTTGGGGGGCGATACTTCAATCCTGCCAGCTTCATTAAATGCCTGAACTTCTTTCTCATGAATGCATCGGAGAACGGCTTATTCGCATGGGTCAAAAATACGTGACCGTCCATCAGACCTGTCCGACTTTCCTGTCTTTTCAACGCACCAATGACGGTTGGTCTTAGTTCGATGTCCCTGTTCGAGCTCGGTGTCTTGACCGGTCCCTCAGATCCTGACGGCAATCGAGTTTCCCTAATAATCAACTTCTTGGTAAAATAATCGACATATTTCCATTTCAGGGCGTAGAGCTCGCCAGGGCGAAGGCCAGTTCTCGACCAGATTAGCAGCATGTCGTAATATTCCGGCTTTTTGTTCTTGATTGAGGCTAGAAGATTCCTCAGTTCTTCAAACGAAAGGGGATCAATATCTGGGACATCTTCTACGAGGTTCTTAATATCTCGACATGGGTATTTATCAATTAATTCCCTCTTGTGGGCTAAGAGCAGGGCCATACGTAAGGGCTTCATGATCTTTGCGTTAATGGTGCTTGAACTAAGACCCTTTTCCACAAGGGACTTTCGAAAGACGAGGATTTCGTGTTCATCTATATCAATAAGAGGATAATGCCCAAAATGGGGACCTATATGGGCTCTGTAAGACGAGTTCCATCCTTTCTCAGTGTTGACCCGGATACTTTTTTCAGAGAGCCATTGATCCCACCACTCAGAAAAGAGAAGATTCGAAGTCGCGGGCCGGAAAAGTCGCGCTTTGGATCCATAAGGAAAAAAATGAAGGTAATCGAATTTATTATGATTTAATTCATAGCTGATCGCTTTGTCTTTTGCTTCGGCAATTTTCCTATTTTTTTTGATATCCTTCAGGTTCGTTGATTCCCGGCATCGAACCCTTCGGCCATCTGGCAGATAACAATAGAAGTCAATAAAGAGCTTGTTGTCACGAATCCGAACTGCCATCCTCATCCCTCATAAATTCGACAAATTTTTCTCTGACTATAACAACCTTTTTCCCGATTTTCAAATAATGAATTCCGCGATGCAGTTTGCCTTTAGATATCCAATCGTATAATGTCTGCGCTGCAAAACCGAAATATTTGGCCGCATCATTCACAGTAAGGCTATATGGCTCAATATTTCGATTGATAGATTGCATTTTTTGTGGTGTGCTTTCTAAGATCCTGCGTTAAAATTTCAGGAATTTAGCCAGTTCCTCCGGTTTAACGCAGCGGTCGTATATGGATTCAAGATGTTTGGTGTTCATAATCCTGCCTCTGGAGATCACGCTTTGTTATCACACGCCTTCCTGTTTTGGGCTTGTTCTTTTTTCCATTGAAATACCGGGCACGTTTCTACACAAAACGGTTGTACAGCCGGACTTTCACAACCGTAACCGCAATACGCGCTCTTGTAAGCGGAGGATGCCTGAGAAAGAATTTCATCGTCCCGAATCACGCCCTTTCCATGCACGGGTCGGTTTTTCAATGCCCAGGTCTTGAGCGCGGCTATGGCCAAATCAAAAGGGAGCCCGAGCCTTTTGAGATGGACCGCCAACCTGAAACATCCCACTCTTTGAAATTCAGACACACCATCGCGGAGCATTCTTTGGGCACAGGGCGGAAGGCCGAACCTACTTTCGCCTGCCTTTTTGGAGCTATGCTCAGAAGGCTGAGGTGCCTCTTCAGACAACAGGTCATTGATCTCAATTATTTCATCTAGATCCTGTTCATTGGACCGATGTACCGATTCAAGAAATTCCCACTGATCTGGGTATGGTCTGAAATCTGTAGGATCTATAAAAGCGGTCTTTCCTTTAATGACAAGAGGCCCGAACAAGGGGGCATTAATAAAATTGCCGTAGTGAATATTGTCGGTTAGCTCATCCTGCTTGGGAAAGACCTCTGTTTGGGGCTGTTCAATTTCATCCAGGATATACTGCGCCACCCGTCGCGCTTTTTGTGCGAGAACCCCTTTTTCATCAAAAAATATCCACACATGGAACCCCTTGGATTTGCTGCATTCGATGTAGGCAGAAAGTTCGTAATGCCCAGCCCTGGCCACAAATTCTGCTGGGCCTGTCCGGTCCTGGGTATCAAAGTCAACGGCGATGGCACGCGTGCGATCCTTGACCAACAGATACACACCATAGGGATTTTTGCCGTTAAGATGGGCCAGAAGTACCTCTGTTGTAACAGTCTCTTTCACCTGCCTGACCTTGCCGGTCTTGAGATCATAGGTCCCGTATACCTCGGTCAGTCCGGAAAAAAAGGCCTTGAAAATTGCGATTTTTTCCCCTGTACTTTTCTTGGTGTTAGGTTCCATTTCTAAACCCGCCCTTTCGCTGAAGAGGGTTAACTGCTCTCCATCTAAAAAAAAGCATGGATCTTGTTAACCCCCAGAGCGGTAGGGTCGGGCTCTCTATTTCAGATGTCAGAGGATTAGAAAAAATCGGTGCTGGAAATCATCGTTTTTTTGACAAAGGTTTCACTGGAACGTACTAAATCCAATAATTGCAGGATGGCATCCGCCAGGTGGGCAGGAGCGCATGAGCGAATCCTGGGCGGCAGGAAAGGCCCCCATTGATTCAGTAAAATTTCAGCAATCAGGCATCGGTCAGTCCAGCCGAGATGGTCGATGCGGGTTCGGTAGACCCAGTCCATGTGGATTTTACGATTTTTTGCGATGATAAATTCAGCCATTTGGGCAAGGACGTTTGAAATGTCATCATAAACAGCGTCGGCCATTGCGGCGTCATAAGCTGCAACATTCTGGTTTCGATAGGCTTTTTCGATAATGTGCAATGCTTCGGTGCAAGCCCTGGGTTGTGATAGATCTTGCTTGATTCCCGGGCCTTTGAGATAAACCTTCTGGATAAAATCGGAAATTACGTAAAGAAAATGTGACTGACTGAATGGGGCATTTCTGTAAAATTCAAAATCAGAGAGAATGGTTTTAACAGGTTCATCTATAAACCGCTCAAGGTAGTCTTCATCGGTGAGTTCAAGAACCTCACGTATGATTGCCTCTGCCCATTTCTTTTTCTTAGAATTCCTCATATTCAAACTCCTCAATGTCGCTGCTTGAGAATTCAGAGGATGAAGGGCTGAGCGGCGCGTATGGCTCGATCCACCTGTCGCTGGCCTGTCGTATAATTTTTTTCACTTCAGAGGCGGGCTTGCAGAATTTTCGCCTGGATTGTTCTATAATTTGGTCCCTGAAGTGTGTCTCAGGAATGGCAAGGGGAGGCCGGGTCTTGATTTTTACAATATCCGCACCGATTCGGACAATGGCTTCTCCTACGCCAAGGGCAACCAACTCCTCTGACTTGACCTTACCCTGCAAGAAATTTTTGAAGTAATCGGCATCCTTTAGATTTAGCTTGAAGATAACCGATGTGCCTACGGTCGACATTGCATCCCTTTTTTTCGCATTAACCTGACCCAAATATTGGTGTGCTAGCAGGAGGTTGACCCCGAATTTGCGGGTTTCGGCTATCGAGGTCTCCAGAGAATCGGTGAGGAAATTGTGTGCTTCATCGCAGTAAACATGAAACTGTTTCCTTTCATGAATTGGCATATCGCTTCGGCTTAGGGCACTGAGCTGGAGATTTGAAAGGATAAAGCATCCCAGGACCTGCCGGACCGTCAGCCCCATGTTGGAGAGATTCACCAGTAGAATATGGCCTTGATCCATGATATTCCTGAAATTGAAACGGTTTTCCGGCTGGGAAAGCATTAAGGATACGGGTCCTGAGATGAGCAGCTTGGATAGCTTGTTGATGGGGGGGCTTAGCTCGCTATTTCCATATCTTTTGTAGTCGTGTTCCCAGAATTGTCTTGCAGACGGATTTTCAATGACTTTCAGTATTTCACGGACCACGATTTCATTGGTTTTGGATTTGTTATGAAGGAGGTTTGAGATGTCGAGAAAAGTTCCTTCCGCAAGGTGAAGAAGGCCGAAGATCATGTTCCGAAGGATATTTTCGAGCCGGTCACCCCATCCGTCAACAAAACTCTTGATGGCCGTCACTAGATCATTTGCTATTCTGCCAATATCCTGACCCTGAATCTTCTTTAGGGGGTTCCATAAAGGTACCCAATCACGGTCGGCAGGGTTAAAATATATCGTCTTTTCAACATGCTCTTCTGGTATGAGACAGAGCAGGCGCTCAACCATGTCGCCGTGAGGATCAAGAACGCCTACCCCAGCACCTTCATGGATATCTTCCAGTATCATGTTTTCAATGGTGGTGGACTTTCCAAACCCCGACGCTCCAATGACGTGGGTATGATGGTTTCGAACTCCTGGAGGAATACAAACTTTTTGAGAGGTTCCTGCATACAAACAGTTGCCAACATAGGTTCCGGTGAGTAGTTCGCAATTGCGGACAGACAGAGTTGATAGGGGTTCTATGGGCACAGTTATGCTATCGTCCGAGGCCAAAGCGGGGATGTGGACAGGCCCTGTGAGTTCCTGGGAATTGACCAGGAACCCGGGTCTGTAGGTCAGTCCCTGAAGAAACATGCCCTGTACCTGCTCTAAAGATAGAATCTCGACATATTCTCTCTCGGTTAGATAGCCTAAAGGCCGTCCCCCATGCTGAAACAGGCCCATAAAGGTCGAAAGAGCACTCAATAGGGCTTTTCCCTTTTCTCCGCCACCCACCACCGCAAGGCGCAGCGCCATAGCATAAAACGGCTTGTCGTTGTGTGCCTTGTTTTCGACCTCCCCTGCCATATGATGCAGGTCTCCGGAAGGGGATTGCTGAGAATATTTCTGGGAAAACCGCATTTCATTTTGAAGCTTCGCAGCGTATTCCATGTCTAAAAGGATTTCTACATTCCTGTGCCAGTTATGGTTTGGGGACACCGGCTGAAGGAGTACCTGATAGATCCCCAATACAGAAGGATCTATGGTTGACAGCGCCGTGATGAAGGGTGTTAGTGGTGATATCTGGAGTTCCTGGGGTCTGGAGAATAGGTGGCTATAGGGGGACGGGGGCAGATAATCCCGGAAAAGGACATCTTGCCAGCTTTGATTTGTCAGGTCGTTAAGCGGGTTTGTCTTTGCGGGCGTCAATTCACACTGTTCGAATTCGCCATGGAAGGCCGCTGAGACCATGGGGAGATCACGTTGGTGGATCAGAAACCCGAGGATAATGCCGGCCTGGTTGCCGATCACCTCAAAGCCAAGCCGATAGGAGACGGCCTGAAGTTGTTTGACAAAACGCTCTGAATGGACCCAATTAAAGTCATGTTCAGGGGAGATCCACACCTGGAGCCGGATAAGATCTTCTTTAGGAACCGGATGCTCGATGGTCCATAGGGGTTTGGCGCCGATCTCCAACCTGTCTCCCACTTCCCATAGCGGATCGAAGCAGGGTTCCAGGGAGACTGTGTTTTCTGACAGGTCGGGGCTGCAACCCTTGCGAATTTCTTCACCAATAATGGAACGCAGTTTTGCCGCAACCACATACGGTTGCGCCTGGGCTATTAAGGCCTGTTCGATGGACATATTTCCCTCTTTTTCGCTGTGGATCCCTTGGCTACTCGCCAAAGCGGCGGAAAAGGGATTGTTTTTTCAGTTGAGGAGAAAAGTTGGATGACTGTCTTTGTGAAGTGGTTTTTGGAGTTGTTGGTGCCGCAAGCAGAGGAATCACCCCACACGCAAGGACACAGGCGCCCTCCTGATGTATGTAAATTATCCGGAAAACCCGCATGATATCAGTTGTCCGCCTTTAAATTACCTCCCTCTGCCAATGTCTCTTAACCTCATTATAAGGTTCGGATGGTCTTCAAGAACCTTGGTGAAATTGGCCTTGACCCTGACAGCGCTTCCCTCAGTTAGCTCTGGCGGCAACAGTTGACCATATTTCTCAAGATATTCCTCGCAGACCGCTAACTTTTCGCCAACCGTAAGGCCTCCATAGAAATGGCTGATCCTTGCTGAAATTTCTTGCCGCGCGTATTCTTCGCCCATCCGTTTGGCAACCACCTTTAATACGGAAAAAACCCCTCCTTCTGCCCCTGTCCTCGCGAGCTCAAATGCAGTTTTTTCGCCGTTGTGTCCATATTCTTTTATAAAAATGCGGCAGCAACGGCCCCAGGAGATGTCAGGGTTAAAAAATATTGCATGGGGCATACGCAAAACCACGCTTTCAATGTGGCTGCAGAATTTGCTCACCAGCAGCTTGAATTCGTCCCAATTGTGAATGATCCCTTTACCCATTCTGTAGGAGTTTAAGGCCTGATCCACGCGCCTTGAAACCTCCTCCATGTTCCTGGCAGGGTCAATGCTTTGAAGGAAACTTTCCAATTTTGTTGTCATTTTTTAACCCCCTATAATCTCCTGAAGATTGACGACGTTTTTTCAAGGGCATTCACATAGCTGCGGATCAGATCAACGTGGTTAAGTGCATATCTCTCCGGTTCATCTGTTCGTATTGAGGAGGCGAGGTAAGGCCCGCATCGCGTGATGAATTGCTTGATGAGGTTTACCTTTTGCGTCCAGTCGTTTGGGGCCACATAGGTATCAAAGGCGTGCCGGATATGATTCTCAACAGCTTCTGATTTGACCCCTTCCGTGATTATATCAAGGACGTTTCTCATCGCACCATTGGTTCCGGCGCAAGCATCATTAAAGGCCATCACAATATCGCCGTTTTTCTTGCGGTATTCCCTTTCTAAAAGCTCTTTTGCGCGACTTGACGCTTCTGAGGCAGACAGCGCCCCGCCGTGAGAGACACAAGTTGTAAAAAGGTAGTTAAAAAAATCAGTGATGATCGAGTCAAATTCATGAAAATCATTTACCGTATTCGAGTGCAAAGGAAACCTGTTGCGGGCTTCATCAATAGGGATTGTAACCGCTTGCGCAATATGCCTTTCATCCAATTCAGCGAGCAAACCATCGATTAGCATGATGCACCTCCTTTTCGGGTTAAAGTGAACGAAGAAAAGACTTAACTTCTGCAAAAGACCTAACATAAATTCTGACAATGCTTTCATGGTGGTCAACAAACATGTCTACCGGCTGGGACAAAATATCAGGAGGAAGAGCAGGTCTCAGGTGCTCCAAAAGGGACACGATCAGAGATTTTCTTCTGCCCCTGTCAAGTGGGTCCATTGTGGCTTTTATGACATAATTTAGGTGTTTTTCCTGTTCCTGCCTGATAAGCTGTTCGGTCATGGCATCAAAAATAAACTTCAGGCCCCCTTTTGTGCCATGTCTTGCTTCCGACCAGGCGCCTTTAAGACCCCCTTCTTTTGAAAAGGCACCCTCCAGTAGTTCAAGGGCTTCTTTCGCCGCGGTACTTCGGTCAACGGGTTCCGAGATTTTTCTATAATGGCGCAGGATATGGATATAGAACGACGTGATGCTGTCTACGAATTCGTCATAGGATGTCAGCGTTACCGAATCCATGACATACGAAGCCCGTGCCGAATCGATTGGAAGGGAAATCAGATCTGTCAGGCGATCAGGGTCCATTTCGGAAAGAATCAGTTGAAGCGCACTATTTTCCTGATTATCCCCCTTATCATTTTTGAACTCTGTGTTAGTTCCGAGCAAAACAGGCATCTCTCCTGAAGCGCTCTTGAAAAGCAGCAACACATCTTCCTGGTCTGTTTCCATTGCAAACTGGCTGAGACGGATGCATTCAAGCACAGCAAGCAAGGGGAATTTCGTCTTGAATCGGCGTGTTTCAGGGGGCAGTGACGCAACGAGCCTGAAAAGGTTATTGCCTAGCTTCTTGGGGTAGAAATTTTTATGGACAAAAAACCGGGCCATGGCATGAAGGAGCTCTTTGGATTTAACGCTTTGGCCTGCCAGCAATTGCCGTTCAAGGACCGTCCAGAAGCGACTCTCATTATCCCTACTCAGATATCGCCAGGCCCTTAAGGCTGGTGTATTGCCCTCAGGTGTTGAGTGCCGACTGTTATAGAAGCCATTTCTCAGGCTGGCCAAGACCACCTGCTCAACCGTGAAGACCGCCCGGATCAGGTCATGGATGTCCCTGACCGCAACGATGTTCAGCTCCTGTTTCGCCCGCATCAAGGCGTCCTCTGTGCATTCTCTTTCTGCGGGAGAAAGAAGTTCCATGGAAGAATCGCTATCAATGGCAGGATATATAAAGGTGTTGATGGAATCGCTATTCAGAGCCGCCTCCAGTTTAGCCGCCAGGCCTTTGACCATACGAATCTCACCTGAAGGTGCTGCGATATGGCCTGTCGAGACGATAGATGACGGGGCTTCCATTTGAAGGCTCGCAGACAACATGGCAAGAAACAGCGCGCAGTCGCCGGAAAATCCGGTGATATCTAACCCGATATCATGGGTCGATGCGGCACTCAGGTTGACAACGGAAATGTCAAAGCTATAGTTGTGGGGTTCTATCGCCGGGAGTGTTGTCTTTAGGGCAGCGAGCACCACCTCCTCCAGATGTCTGACTGTCTTCTCGCTAAAAGTGACAGGCCCGGGATATTGAAGGGGCTTTTCACCCTTTTGTTCACGAACGTGGGCGACCACTTCAGAAATCGCTGCAATGGCATGTTCTCCGCGGCCAAAGAGTAAGACCGTCTTGGCCTTGCCCACAAGAGACTTTTCATTGGACATTTTAGGCATCGTGTCTCTATGCATCGTGTCTCCTGAATTTCAGTACCATCCGGCCGCTCTCAACTCCCGGATACACCTCTATGGTGATGTCCCCATCCAAAAGTTGAATGTCGCGCGTCTTCAGTGCGATTGGCTCCCCTGTATCAGCAGCAAGCCGCAATCCCTGTTCCGGGTATGCATAAACCCATAAAAGATCCCTTTCGGTTAAACGATCCTCCCAGACGATGCGTCCGGTATCCAGCTTGACAGTGTAATTGCCGGGTTTGATATTGTGGATGTGCCGTGTTACGGACTTATCTTCGACTGGAAAGGAACAGAGAATGTTCCCGTCCTTTTCCATAATCACATTGATCTCTTTAATGAAGCTTTCTGCCTTTTCTGCATCCTCGCACAGCATGGCGTACTCCTCACGCCAGAGTGGCCTTGAGTTAATGAGCTCCAGAGTCGCTTTTTTCTCATCCTCCACGGCTTCAAACAGACCTGTTGCCAATTGGACTGAAAGGTCATGGACCATGGCATTTAGAAAATCTTCCGTTTCGCTAATCTGTTTGGCCTCTGCCATGAATCGCTGAAATTGAAGGTACCCCTGTTTGTACTGAGGGGTCTGTCCAAGAAGTTCAATTTGGTTAAACGCTTCCTTGAGAGCTGTTTTGATATCAGGCTGTTCAAACGCCTTGGCAATAAGACCGATAAAGTATAGGGTGTTCATGACTTTCTCCTTTCATTGATCTCGCATTCGGTCTCTCGAATATTCAGGTTGATCTAAAGATCGCTTTTTTTTCATCACTTCTTCCGCCTTTTTCAGGTAGCCGGTTTCTCTTGCAATTTCCCTGAAGCTGGCATGCATGGTCAAAACTCCACAAACGTTGTGCCAGAGGTCTGGTATCGGAGAATCTTTGTGCATATCCCAGTAAATCCCGGCGAATCTAGATAGTGTACTGTTTGATAGATTAAAGTCCCTGGCTGTCTCATGCGGTTCATATTCATCATAAGCAATATCTACAAGAATGCGCGTAATCAGGCGCTTGAGTTTTTCCGGACCAAGCTTCCTTATGGAAAAACGCTGTTTTGCGATGTTATCCGCCTTTTCCTGAGCAACTACTTCAGAAAGTGTAAGTGGCAAATGGTTTATGGGTTGTTCCCAGAAGGGGGGAGTATTCTTGCTTTCAACAGCCAGAGCTTCGGAAAGCGGCACAAAAGTCTCTTTTTCAAGCTTTCTGTTGATAATCGCTTGAATTCGCTCTTTTTCTTCTGGTCGGGAAACATCCACATTATCGATGTTATTTTCAAGCCATTCACGACGTCTCCAGCTTCTCAGAAAAGCGGGGAGATAAACAGTGATGCGTCGCTCCTGGACCATCCAGTCATAGCGGGACCAGAATTTGTTAAGATTCCTTTCTGCTTCGAGTCTGGACCAATAAAAATGCCTTTTCACAAAGCCCTGTAAAATTTTCGCGGCCCTGATTTCTTTTTTAAATTCATCATGGGGAGGCTTATTTTCAAATGAGGACAGTATCTTTTGGCTGCAAGCTTCAAAATACAGTTGGCAGTCTGAGCCGTCTATTGGTACGTTGATTATGCCGGGAGATAGCATCTTCCCACCGCGATTACAGAACTTGTCAAGCGTCAAGTCATACGTCATTTCAGACAGTTTATCTCCATCGAAGCCGGCCCACTGCTTGCTTGCCAAATCTTTTCGAAGATAATTGAGGAATTCGACAAAACGCATCGGCTTGTGCTCACTGTTTCGAAAAACAGTTCGATGTTCATGGAACTCATTCAGGGCGTCCATGTCATCGTAAGATGCAATTCTGGTGATGAGAGTGAGAAGCGACATGGTTTCGTATTGCAACTTTGGGCGATCTGATGGTTTTTCCTTTCTTAAGGCTGTCTGTAACATGGTTCCCTCCGATCTTATTGGCCAAGATATCGAGGTTATAAATGTGTATATCGGACAGGTGGTTAATTTGTTTTCAAAAATTGAATAACCCTTTGAATGAAGTAGCTCATAAAGATTTAAACCAAGTCAAAAGATATTTGATTTCTAATCAACTCCCGTTCTGCTTATATCGAAACACTCCGGCGCTATATATCTCGGTTTATTCCTTTTTGCTCGATCGGTTTGGGTGGCATATTTTTGTTAACTTTCACTGACGCTCATTCCATGTTGTAATCCTGCCCGAAAATAAAGTGTGGGATTATTTTGTCCCAAAACCTTTGTGCATGGCTAGTTTTCAAGAGGCGTTATTGCTATTTATTTCCAACTCAAGTCGACCAGACTCAATCTCGGGGAAAACTCGGATAATTATTTTACCATTCAACAACTTGATCTCCTTGGTTGAATGGAGTACTATTTGCTCAGTATCGGCAGCCAGTTTCAGCGAGTCCTCGGGGAAAGCTTCGGTCCATAAAAGCTCATGCTTTCGGAGATCACCTTGCCATAGAAGTGAATTTGCACTTGATCTAATAGAGTAGCTTCCGGGTTCTACATTTCTGATTGTTTTTCTGACTTGCCTCGGGGTAATAATCATCTTGTAAAATTCCTGATTATTTCGATCAATTATAATCTCAAAACGGCCTTCAGCGACTAATTTCAAATTCAAAAGCTCTTCCCATACAGGGAAATAGTTTTCATATTCTTCTATCAGGGGGTGTTGATGTTGATCCGCATGGAAAAGAGATGGCTCCAGATTAGAAAAGCATTTCAATCTTTCCAGATAATTTTCCCGTGTATAATCTGTATTTTTCCATACTGATTTGGCGGCGATTGGACTGCAGTCAAGGCAATCTGCTTTTCGGTGTTCCTGTTGAAAGATCGTGTTGAAGGTTATGAGGTCCGGACCCTGAATTTGAGAAAAGATGTTTTCTGTATCGTTGAGCATGTAGTCTGGGTCCAGCTGGCACTGGATGAAATTCCTTTTCTCGGCAAGAAGCCTACGGAATAATTTACCGTGCTGATTTGTTTCGATGCCTCTGTGTATATACCCTATGATTAAATGTAACAGAACAGCATCAATAAAAGAGGCAGCCTGGGGAAGACCCGCTGATATTCCGGCACCTGTGTTGTCTCCTCGAAGATGACCAGAAAGCCTGTTCTTGTCGAAAAACCTGTATCGACTCTCCGTAATACATCGATAACAGGGCAGATCGTACCCTGGCACATAAAAAATAATTTCACCTGCTTTTCCCATCGTGTAGATTCCCACCCAGAAAACTGCAATGTCGTACTTCAGAGCAATTCGGTTACCTCGTGCCTGAGCTGGGTGGTAGTCACTTGCCATGACCAGGATTACCGTCTTGCCGTCGGCCTTTTCTTTAAAAATGATATCCTCAATTTCATTGTCGGTAACAGATAGAAAATCTCCATGTGTAGCGACTTGTAAAGGTGGGACATCTGGATTGCCTTTTTCGAATTCACACTGTTTGAGCCTTTTCTGCAGAGCTATGGGCTTCGGTGTTCCCTCATCGCTATTATCAAAATCCTGTGCAACCAAATTTTTTCGCTGTACGAGCTTGTTGTCAAAAAGATGGATACTTTTGATGGCTAGACGATTGAACTGTTCGATCGCATAGCTAAAAGCTCCGGTACCCACACCCAGCAAGGTCGTGTTCAACATCATCCCAAAGCAAACATTCTGGCTTACACGGTTGTAACGTTTGTCGAGCAAGTCTTTAGTTTCGCTGCTCAATATTATCCGGTCCATCTTCCGCCTCCTATAATCAATTGATAATTTCCAATTCGGCCTTGTGGACGATGACGCGACCGTTCCCATCTTGATGACAGACAACGATGTAGGGAATAATTTCAAACCGACCTGTGTCCGGGATTGTTTGGATGAGGGGCATGAGAAACGCATTCAGATGAGGATTCCCAGGGGATGTTATATTGGACCAAGCTGCATTTCTGTCCTGTTGACTGAGTGTTCTGCTTCCTTTCATGTGTGAGTGAGCAATGCCTAAAAATGTTTCATTTCGCCCTTTTAACACGGAATTAAGAAAATTGGTGTTGGGTTGGTAAACAGTGCTATTCGTTGCAGCCATAATGTCAAAGACAAAACATTCAATAATCAGGGTATTGGGGTCCCCGATTAAAACTCCTCCTGACTCAGCTGGCAACGAACCCATTGACCCTTTCATGTCATCGTATGCTTGACGTTTGGCCCTCATCCTTTCAATCAAACTTGCATGTGGGTGAGGTTTCGTTTGTCGAAGGGCTTTTCCATGAAAATCTGCCCTGAGTCCCGAGAGATATTTTCTCTTATCTGGGATGTCCAAAGGAACAGGTATGTCCAAACAATGCTTAAAATATTTGGGTTCCATTTTATCATCCTTTCATTGTACTTAACGCAGCGAGAAACGCACTGATTTCTCGCTGCTTGATTTGTTTATAAGGGTATTTCTTTCTATCGCCTGTTCATATCTGCCCATCTATGTGCCAAGGATTTGGCATCTGAGTAAGATGAAGGCTTAGAGTTATCTTTGAAGCAGATGTAGGGCGGAGACCCGTTATCCCCCGAGTACATATGCTCTGTTTGTGAATCACCACCCTTTTCTACATACACCTTAACCTTACCGCTAGCTTCATTGTCATAAGTGTAGCGGAATTTGTATCCTCTATAGTGTTCAGTTGACATACTTTACTCCTTTCTGACTGACACGGATTCAGATCTCCATTCTGGTTTTTTGCAGGAGGAACTAATCCTGCCTGTTCCTCCTGCAGGGTTTAGTTATTCGCCATGGTACGGATCGTCTTCGACGCCATGGTACGGATCGTCCTCAACACCGTAATTCACGTAGAATTCAGCCACTGTTTGTCACCCCCTCTCATTTGGATTTTTCCGAAGCAGCTGCGAATCTTTCAATCAGATGGCTCGTCATCAGATATTCAAGACCGGATAGCGCTTCCGGAAATCCGAGATTCCTGAGAACTGATAAAACCTTGCCTTTAGGTACGCTCAGTACTTTTGATATTTCATCGTTGAAGGTAAACGATTTATGATCGATGTTGTCGGGTAGGAATGTAAAACAGGTAATGCCACAAAGCTGTTTTCCCTTCGGAGATGTGCAGTGAAATAAAAAGCCAGTTAAATAGACGTGCTTAATAGTGAAACCTATCTCTTCTTTTGCCTCTCGAATCGCAGCTTCTATTGGCGTTTCATATCTTTCAATCTCCCCGGAAATTGGTCCCCAAAATCCATTATCTCTTTTGAAAAGCAAAATATTGCCAGCTTCTGTCAGGATAAAAAGGTGCACAATTGAAGTCATCTTGGTAGGTGGAAATTGCCATGATATAGCCATTTTCGTACCTCGTGGTTTTGTCAAAAAGAATACGCTGTTGGCATGTGTAAGATCAGTTGCGTCTCGATAGTGTTGACCGTTTTTACTGACCCATTTTAGGCTGTCTTTTTTTGACATTCTACTGACTGCGGCCTACCCAATATATGCATAAGTAGTACAATCCCTTGCCGTCTTTCACCTAATGCCGTTGTTGATGGCCATAGCTATAGCTTCCTGGCGGTTACGCACACCGAGCTTTCGGTAAATGGTACTGATCTTTTTTGAAACACCGTTAAGGCTAATACTGGCATCCAAATTCTCGGCGATTTCCTGATTTGTACACCCTTTTGTAATTAGTTGGAGTGTCGCGATTTGATCTTTTGACAACTCATATTTGTATGCGAACAGCATGGTTTTGAGCTCTTGGTCGTGCGTAGAATGTTTCGTTATTGGTATGTTCTCCCCTGTCAATAATCGATATACCAGCAAGGCAATAGTCAATATGTCAAAAAGATCTAAATGCCCTTTGCTTTTTAGTGATTGTCTAATATCTTTCAAAGTCAGGGTTTCAAGCTCTTCGAAAAGACCAATTTTATCAAGCAAGTTGAGATAAGCTAATTGTTCCTTGTTTCGCATTTGTGACTCCATTTCTTATAGCGCTTTGCAAATGAGTCATTGCTGACAAGAATGACTAAATGTGATCTAAATAGTAATTAAATGATATTATTTGAAAAGTAGTTAATTTTAGTTGAGTGAATTGACATTATGTTAAGTCGGTCAAGTTCCTTGCTTCACACGGGCGTTTAGGATATTATGGTCTTGAATTTCAAAGTTTCTGTGCTGGTACATAACACGCCATGGTGCACTTGGTTTCCCGACTCTGGTGGTTTCGTACGTTTCCATGGTTATGCCTATAGTAGTTGGATGCTGTTGACGAAAAGGTGGCTCCGATGTATATCCGTTCCGAACAAATACATTTTTGAGGAGCAGTATAATCGGGCTGTATGGAAGAGTCACGTCGCGAGCCAACGTGCGTGACTAGGTAACATATTGAGTTTTAAAGGCATCGGGGCTCTTATTAGACAGAGTAAAACTTTTGACTCGCGGCGCTTTTGGGGGAAGTTATGTCAAAATACTCTGAGCATTTCTATGGTATGGATTTTATGACGCCAAAGATCTTTGATTTTAGTCAGGAGTACCAAGGTCTGGTTGTGGTGAAAAGGAAGGATTCCGACAAAAATCCTGATGCGGTGAAATTGAGGTTCAGATCTCTTTACCATTATTTTCTTGTTCAAATCGTAGCCGAGCTCCAAAAGCGGCAAACCATAGGCAGTAAAGGTGTTAAGCCTGAGGAAGTCTTTCATTATCTAAACCAGTTTAATTCAAAATGGCCTAGTATCCGCGTAGGTAGAAAAGTTCACAACCTTAATTCACTGAAATCTACTTGGAGAAACAGAATTCAAAAGGTTCAAGGAAAAAACATCACAGTACGCAGACAAAACAATACTTCTTTAAATACTGAAAGAAAAAGGGAACTGTTGCCTCGTGTTTTTATGTCAAAAATTGAACAGGATGAAGAGGGTCATGGGCGAAAATTGTTTTTCAAACTCAACGTCAATAAGCCAGAGGCCATCACATTTACACAAGAGATCATCCCTGGACTTCGCCCATGGAAAGCAGATCCACATGGAGGCGTCAGTTTGCATCAGGTTCTTTCTTATAAGGAAAATGATGTTTTTTGGCCGCTTGTATCTTCATTCAAAATCCTGGAAATGGCTGGAAGTGAGGAGGCCTTATCACAAGACCGAAGGTTCTTTAGGCGCACTGGTCCGGTTGCTGAAGATATTAAGTCAGGAAAGGTTTACGTTAGAGAAGAAATATGTGATGTGATAAAGGCTCTTGTGGATCGCGATACTGTTCTCATTTTGGGAGATATGGCCTCCGGAAAAACCGTACTAGCGAGGGTGTTAGGATATTGTTGGGTGAAATGTGGCCGGGACTGTTGCTTTCTTGAGTTGGTGAAGCCAGGCATAGACTATAATCAAGTGATTAACGCGGCCAAGAGATTCGGCCAGCGTTTATCGAAACCACTTTTAATAGTTGAAGATGCGCACTTGGAGCCTAATCTGATAAATGCCTTGCTTTCCCAAGCTAATGGGATGAATTTAAAGATTGTCGTCACATCACGAAAACCGATTCCTGAAATATCGAAAAAGATCGTCAACTATCTGAAGCGGGCTTACGCAATCGATGTGTACGGGGCTGATGCGGAAAAAGGAATAATATCAAATTTTTTAGGTAAAACTGACTGGAAATTGACTGATAAAGTTTTGGAAGAAGTTGAACGTAAAGTTGTTCGGATTTCTCACGGGAATCTGTGGCTCCTCTCATATGCTCTTGAAAGTTTACATGTCGGGAAACAATTCGAAATAGATAGAAACTCGATACTCGACAAAGTGAATAAGGATTTGAAAGCACTTGGCGAAATGAATAGGATTTATCCCCGTATTCTTATCGCTCTTTCAGTCCTTTGCCGTTATGAAATTTTGACAGATGTAAGCTTTCTGTACGAAAAATTTTCTTATGTGAATAAATATATTGTTGAGGATGCTCTTGAAAACCTTTTGCGAATGGGCGAAATTGTGCGAGAGGAGACAAGTAGTGGAGATATTTTATTATACGGACTTCCGCATCCTGCTTTGGCATATTTGTATTTCGAATTTTCAAAAAAACCCATGTGGCAAGAAGATAGAATTTATGGCGATGACCTTGAATTTTTCTGTGATTATATTAGCTCCGATAAAGCAGTGAATGGTCTTTCCGCGCTATTACCACACCCTATGCTAGTTGATCGGTTAGAGTCATCGGAAAAGCCGTTCGAGAGTTTGGATATGAAGAAATTTGCTAATAGACTTTCTACGCTTTATAAATTTGAGGGGTTTCGTAATTGTCTTTTATTTTTTATGATATTTGATCCGAAATACTGTAGAGAGATATGGGCATATATGGACAAGGAAGAATTTGCACAAAAGCTTATAGATAAAAATGAGCTTGAAAATATGGATGAGTTATTAGACTTTGCTGATTCAGTTTGTGCTGACCGGAGCGTATCAATGAAAATGAGACAGCAGTTCCAATAAATTCAACTCCCACAGCAACACTCGAAGGCGGATTTATCCAGGTCGCTTTCGGGACGTTTGGTGGTTTCGGTATCTTTCCTTTGAAACGGCTGGGATCTTTCTCAAATGCAGCCTTGAGGACCGTCTTACGATGTTCATATAGCGGTTTTGCCAGGCCGTAGTGGACGCTTTCAGGCGTCATTAATCCGATGCCTGAATGGCGATGCTTATTGTTATACCAGCGAAAGAAATCCTGACAAAAAGATCTGGAATCCTGGACAGACCCAAAGCGATCAGGAAATGCCGGATAATATTTCAAGGTCTTGAATTGCGTATTCCGAGTAGGGGTTGTCATTGCTCACATGCGGTCTGCTACGTGTTTTGGTAACCCCCAGGTCTGCCAGGATTTGGGCAACCATCTTTGATTTCATGCTGGCACCCCGGTCCACATGGATGGCCAACTGCCCCAGGAAGATAGCCTGCTTGATACAATTTTATTCGAGTAGAGTCGAGGACGGGCGCGGTAGCATATAGCCCGTTTCCCATCCCCGCTCATCAAACTGTGCATACGGATCTGCCGCACACGGCTTTCCGACTGGATTCACCTCAGAGCACACGAAAGACGACAGGATTCATCGGTCAAAACCAACGGACGCTTCGCGAATGCATCTTGTGCCGCCAAACTTCGCCCTAAGATAAAGCTTTTTCTAAAGAATCCGAACTTTCCGGTGGTCTCAGGCTAAAGCCACTCACCTTGTCTCATCTCCTTCAAAAGCGCTCCAGAAGTAAGGGGCCTTCCCTCCACCGGCATTACCCGGTTTCACCGGTACTATGCCCCTCTCCGAATCCCGCCCAAGCCAAAACCTAAAGCTTTGTTACGGGTCGCTACCCCGCACCCGGGACGGGCCTCCCACGTTGCCCAAATTACCTTCCTGACATGCTGTCCTCATTACCCCGGTGGATCGGAACAGGTGCATTTGACGGTTACTTCCCTATCCCGCTTCGGCCTTCCCCGAATCTTGGGCGGGTCGGCTTCCACGACTGTACTTTCGAGGCCTGCTCAAGGTTCACTCGCGTTACGGCCTGCCAGGTTGCTGCAACCTAAAAGTTTACATTTGTCCCCAGGGCTTCACCAAGGAGGTCTCCCTGCCTCAATGCCTGGGTAGCTACAGGGATGAACCGACAATTTCCCGGATGGGACTTCCACCCGCTGGTAATTTGCGCCCTCGTGGCGCGCGTACATATTGTGGTCACTGGAGTCAAGTGCATACCCACGCAATAAAAAAGGGGAAATCTCTACCGGATACTGATGGAGCATCACAGGCCGAGCCCATGTTGACATAGGCAAACACGCTTATGAAGCCCGATTCAACCACCGCAAGCTGAAGTTTTATGGAAAAGCCCTTACAGAAATGGGCTACAATGTAACCCCCTTACAGCCCGCAGGATCCGGTGCTGCAGGATGAAGTTTCACACAAGAGATAAGCGGTTCTGATACGCGGCGCCTCTAGCCAGAGTCCCTGTTTGATCTGGGGACATTTCCATTTGCATACTCCTGAAGCAATCCACTTTGTAATCCCATGACCTTATATCCCTGGATTAGGGGTCGTGAACGCTTACAATTTAGACAAGAGCGAGCTACCTCACTGCTCAAGGGGTAATTTCCCAAGGAATTCCATCACTGCTCTTTGGAACTGGATGGGGTTGTCCGTATGAACCGGATGGGTCGCCTTCGGTATTTCCACGAGGAAGCCTTTTGAAAGAGCAAGGCTCATCTCCAACGCGGCTTTTCGTCCCATAACCCGGCTTTCTTCTCCACGGACAATTAGCGCGGGGGAGATCACTGAAGAAAGATCGTTTCTCAAGTCGTATCTGTCGAAATGGCTGAGGACCTCCTTATCAAATGTTCTGTAGAACCTCCCATTATGTCCCTTCTTGAGGGCATATGCCGCCAGATAGTGAAGCAGCTCTTTCCTGGCATAGGGGCTTGTTTCACAAAGCTGGTCCACGAGTTGTTCTATTGAATCATAGGAGTCCGGAAGGGTATCATGGAGCCCCTGAAGGTATTTCTTGTTCCATGAAGGGGGCCGGGGTTCAATATCCACATGGATAAGGCCCGCAACAACGCTGGGCCTGGTGGCAGCGTATCTCGTTGCGTGCAAGGCGCCCATGGAGTGCCCCATGAGGATCACCCGCTCCAGATGAAGAAACCTTACCAGCCTGTCCAGGTCAGCCACATAATCCTCGCATTCGTAGGCCGGTGGTCTGGGCCAGTCGCTCTCACCATGGCCCCTTTGGTCCAGGGCAATCATCCTGAAATGGGTGGGGGCTGAAGAGGCGAAATAGTCCCATACATGGGCATTATCCCCTGTCCCATGGAGGAGAATCAGCGTTGAAGAACCTTCACCATTCCATTCCAGACAATGGAACCTTAGGCCATTAATAAAGATGTACCTCTTCTCAGGATCTCCTCCCATGGCCTACGCCTTTTGTGAGACCTTTTGGTGAAATGCCTCTACAGCGTCCTTGTAATAGTCGGTTTCGCAAAGGAGGCCCATCTGGGATGATATGTAGTCTAAATGATCATCTAAATTTGAAAATAAGGACTGGTAAACCGCTCTTTTTGTTATTCTAACGGCGGCCGGTGAATGATCCCCGATCTTCTTCGCCAAATTGAGAGTCGTTTCCATTAAATTGTGATGTGGAACAACCATGTTCACCAACCCGAAGCGGAGGGCCTCTTCAGCGTCGATGATGTCACCTGTAAGGAGCCACTCCAGGGCCTTTGAAGTGCCAACCACCCTCGGCAGAAGATAGGCCCCGCCGTCCCCTGGGGCCAAACCGAGCTTGATGTAGGACTCGCAAAATGAGGCCCTATCAGAAGCGATCCTCATGTCACACAAAAGCGACATATCCATGCCCGCGCCGTAGGCAGGGCCATTGACGGCCGCAATTAGGGGCTTATTCAGCCTTTTAACGGCATGGGCCACTTGGTGAACCTTTTCCTGGAGGAAATTCTTCATGGTCCAGGCTTTCAGATCAGGACGTATGAAATGCTTGACATCTCCGCCGGCGGAAAAGGACTTCCCTTCGCCGGTTAGAATAATCACGCTAACATCCGGGTCTCCTTTACAGATATCCAGGGCCTTAACCCAGGACTCAAGCATTTCAAGGGAAAAGGCATTCCTATATTTCGGTCGATTCATGGTAATGATCGCTGTTTTATTCTCAATTTTAAACTTCAAATCCTCATGCCCCATTGTCACCGCCTTTCTGTCTCATCCTAATTTTCTCTTTCCATACCACAAATTTTCTCTTCCCATACCACAAATTTTCTCTTCCCATACCACAAATGCAAACTTTGGTCTATCAACATCCTTTCTCAGAGTGCAACATTCTCCTAATTAAGGCCATAATTCGAAAACAAAAATTTTGGACAGGCATCGAAGCTGGTGGATAAGGGGTCCCATTTCAGAGCCACGTATCGTATACTTTGTATATAGATACGCCTTATGGCAAAATTTTTGTATACTTTATAGACTTTTTTTTCGATTGCTGAAATTACAATGTTGCACACGGGTCTCCATTTCGAATTATAAATTTTCCATTAAATATTTGAAATAGTATTTTAAAATATATATATTGGAATTCACTTTTTTGACTTGACATTGATTTTCGACTAAAGGTATAAATATTGAATGGCAATATAAAATAGTACTCAATAAGGGATCCGTTATGCCAAATTTTAGAAAAATTCGATTTTCGGAAAAAAAGGAGGAGATCTTTATCAAAGCCACCGAGATCTTTGCTGAAAAAGGCTATGAAAAGGCGACCCTGGAAGAGATCGCGGCTGAATTGAAGCTAACGAAGGGAAGTCTCTATCATTATTTCGAAGGCAAGGAAGATATTCTCTTTCAGTGCCTGATAAGGGCGCACTCTCTGGCAAATGAGGCATTGAGCAGAATTGTCGAGAGGAAAGATATCTCCCCGAGAGACAGGCTATATTTGGCCGTTAGAGAGCACGTAAAAGTCCTGACTACCAAATTCGTTTATGCAACTTTGCGTCAGCAGGAACTGCTGCTTCCCGCAAAATTGAGGCAAGAAGTCCGAGAAGAGAGAAAGAGATTCGAGGATATGTTTGTCAGCATTATCTATGAAGGGATCGAAGAAGGCACCTTTAAACCGGTCAACTTGAAACTGGTCTCCTTTGCCATCCTGGGCGCCACCAACTGGGTCGCACGCTGGTATTCACCTGATGGGCCGTTCAGCCCCGAAAAAATCGGCGAGACATTCGCTGACTACCTAGTGGGTGGTTTGGAGAAATAGTACGGAATCAAACGCAATTTCCCCGAGGAGAGTACGTTGGGCGCCAACAATATAGTGGAAATAAAGGCCCTCAGCCTTAGTTTTGGGGGGCTGACAGCCCTTTACGAGGTCAGCCTCAACATAGCGAAACACGAGATTTTGGCCGTCATAGGTCCTAACGGTGCAGGCAAGACATCACTTTTCAATACCATCACGGGCTTCTATCACCCTCAAAGGGGATCTATCCGCTTTGCCGA
>Ga0209270_1002138_pt1 | contig 22325 bp, 21 predicted proteins | sample MTBAKSrepl1MetaG_FD_187456 | JGI IMG/M metagenome (GOLD analysis project Ga0209270, IMG submission 187456) | Enrichment culture microbial communities from Arthur Kill intertidal strait, New Jersey, USA, that are MTBE-degrading - MTBE-AKS1... | ecosystem: Environmental > Aquatic > Marine >...
TATATGGTCGGCCAAGGCGTGGTCACCCACTGGGGCTTGATCGGCATGGAATTGATCGGCATCTTCATCGGCTCGATGATCGGCCCGCGCACCTCCAAATATATCCCGGATATTTGGCTGAAGCGCATTTTCGTTATTCTGGCCTTTTACGTGGGCCTCCGTTATACGACCAAGGGCTTTCTCGGTTACAGCATTGTTCCGCCTTTTTAAATCGCCGGGGGGCGCGCCGGGCCGGGCCCCTATCCAAGAGGCTCATTTTGAGATCGACCTGTTTTGAAGACTGGAAAAAGCGCCCTCAGCCGGAAGGATGGGGCGTCGGCCGATCATTAATAAGCCGGGCCTTGCGGCGGGAGACTTTCAAGGCGGGTTAAAAACTCGCGAATGAACCGACTTTGTCAGCCATGAACCAATTTATCAGCCTGATCGACCCTTTTTTTATCGCCCCTTATCGGTGGTTTGACCACCCCCTGACCGGATGGTGGGTGGGGACCTTTATTCTGGCCTTCTGGAGCGCCCTGCTGGGAGAATTGACCCTGGCCGCGGGCTGGCGCCTGAATCGCTTTCGGCTGGAGGAAAAAACCGGGGAGACCATGGATTATCACCGGCTTTCCCTGGCGGCTTTGAAGAGCGGAGATAAAAACGCGTACCGGGACATCAACAAGCTGGCCAACGAATCCTTCGGCCAGACGTTCTTCCTCTCGGCGGCTCTGGGCATGTCCACCCTTTGGCCGGCCTTTCTGGCCGCGGCCTGGCTTCAGGTCCGCTTCGGCCATATCCGTTTTTCTCTGCCGATTCTGGGCGCTGAGGTGGGCTTCGTCCCGGGTTTTTTGCTCTGCTATCTTCTGGCTCGCCTGTTGCTGGCTGAAATCAAGAAGAACCTGCCCGCCTTTAAAGAAACCGTCCGCCCCTGGCCATGAAACCCCGGATTCATTCCTCGATATCGAACAGGCTTTCGAACTCGCCCGATTCGATCATGTCGGCCGTATTCTCCAAAAACTCCAGCGTGTCCTCTTCTCCGGCCGTATCCAGCAGGATGGAGACGCCCACTGAAACGAGCAACGGCCCCATCATGGCCAGGGAGAGATCGTCTTCTTCCTCGGACAACTTGTCCAACAAAGGCTGAAGGGCTTCAAACAATGAAATATTGACCTTATTCAGGGTCTCCAGAAAGTTTTTTTCAGCCTGGTCATCAATGGGGATTTCCACTTTCTTTTTGGGTTTAGCTTTTTTAGCCACTATTTGCCTCCTCTTTCAAATATTGATTTGAGGAATTTATCCTGATAGATGGATGGCGTTTGACCATGACCCGGTGAGGGCAATTATTCGCCCGGTCCGAAAATGTCCGGCCTGGGCCGCCCCGAAGTAAAGGGCGAAGCCGGGGCCACGCCTTCCGGCATGGGGCAGCCGCAGGCGGCATGGGCCGCGGCTTCCAGACGGCGATCCCAGTACAAGGTCTCGCCCTTCTCGCAGATCCAATCCCAGTGGTAATGATAACAGCGGATGCGGGCGCCGTCGGGACATTCCGCAAAATACTCGCCATAGCCGTAATAGGCCGGCGGCTTGTATTCAAAGACCAAAGGCCCGCAGTCTCCCGCGTCACCGGGCCGGCTTAAGGCCAACCCAAGACCGCAACCAGTCAAAATTATCAATATTTTAATAATATATCCGGACAAAATCAAATGGTTAGGCAAGATCGGCCCTCGGCTTTTCCTGACGGCCCCCGACGAAAACCATCTCGATAGGTATGGAGGAAATTTTTTGTTCATCCACGGTCAGCGGATCGTCGCCCAGCACGACCAGGTCGGCCAGCTTGCCCGGTTCGAGGCTCCCTTTGTCCTTTTCTTCAAAGGCGCTCCAGGCCGCCCAGATAGTGAACATCTTCAGGGCCTCCACCCGGCTGACCCGTTCCTCGGGGTTGGGATGGTTGGTCGCGGCCTGGACGCCGGCCAGGGGATGGTAGGGCGTGACCGGGCTGTCGGAGCCCCCGCAAATGAGGAGGCCGGAGTCCAGAATGGTTCGGTAGGGATGAACCATTTTGAGCCTGGGCCGGCCGAGGAGCTTGGCGTAGTATTCCATGTCTTTCGAGCCGATGAAGGCCGGAATGAAGGCCGGCTGCATCGAGGCCGTGATGCCGGCCCGGGCCAGGCGGTCGATCTGGTTGAAGGTGGGCAATTCCAGGTGTTCGATCCGGTGCCGGTGGTCGGATCGGGGGAAAGCCCGGAGGGCCTTTTCCATGGCCCACAGGACCTGCTCGATGGAGCGGTCCGATTCGCAATGGACGGCGATCTGCAGTCCGGCCCGATGGGCTTTTAAAATGAAGTCGTCCATGACCGCCTGGCTGAAAGTCAAGGTCCCGTAATTGTCCGGCTCATCGGCGTAAGGTTCGAACAGGGCCGCGGTGTGGGCCTCGAAGGCCCCGTCGGCGCAGATGCAGCCGCCGATCCGCGGCAGCCCCAGCTCCCGAACTTCGGCCAGGTCCATGGACTGGTTGAAACAGACCAACCGGACCGGCAGCTTGTCCCGGTTGGCCCAGATGACCCTGGTGTCGCCCGGGCCGAAGTCTCCGCCGTCCAGGGCGTGCATCGTGGTGATGCCCCGGTCCAGGGCCATTCGGGCGGCGGCCAGCAAAGATTCTATTTTCACCTCTTCCGGAGTGATCTTGGCCATGGCCGGCAGGACGTGGGTCAGGATGCCCGGGTCCCGAACCACGCCGGTGGGACGGCCGGCCTCGAGGTCCAGACCTGCCAGGTTCAGAGGTATTTGTAAAATTTCCAGGGCCTTGGAATTAAAGGAGCAAAGATGGCAGGTGGCGTGCAGCAGATAAACCGGATGGTCCGGGCTGACCCGGTCCAGGTCCCGCCTGGTCGGCAGGCGCTTTTCCGTCAGGTTCTGTTCGTTCAGGTTGCCGCCGCGAATCCAGGTCCCCTTTTCCGTCCCGCCCGTGGCGGCCGCCACCCGTTCCAGAATATCGTCGATGGTCCGGGCGTCTTCCAGACGCAGCCCCGCGGCCTGGAGCCCGGAGAGCATCAGGTGCTGGTGGGCGTCGATAAAACCGGGCAGGACGGTTTTCCCGGCCAGGTCCAGCACCGGCCACCCTTGAGCCGTCAGGTCCTGGAAATCGTGGTCCCCCCCGACCCGGACGATCCGGCCGTCCTCAAAGGCCAAGGCCCGGGCCGGAGTTCCCCGGGCGTCCATGGCGACCATACGGCCGTTGAGCAGAACCAGGCGTTCGGTCATAAGATTACCGCGGTCCTCCGGCCGAGGCGGCCCCGCGACTCGTCCACCTGGCGATGCGGCCGTCGATCCAGTCGATCAGTTGCATCAGACCGCCGGGGAAGAAAAGGATGACGGCGCAAATCAAGGCGCCCAGGAGGGCCAGCCGGAGCGTTCCGGCCAGGCGTAAAAATTCATTGCCGAAGACGATGATGCTCGCGCCCAGGACCGCCCCGGGGAAACGTCCGATCCCGCCCATTTCCATCATGGCGATGGTCAGGAGAAACGGCTCGATGCCCAGGGTGGTCGGGGAGATGTCACCCAGGTAATGGACGTAAAACCCTCCGGTGATCCCGGTCAGAAACGAAACCAGGGCGAAAACCTTCAATTTCTCCTTGTATTCGCTCACGCCTAAAGCCGTGGCCAGGTCCCGGGCGTCCCGCAAGGCCACGAAGGCCAAGCCGGTGGAAGAGTGGATGGTCCTGTGGATGACGGTCAGCATGACCAGAAAAAGGCCGAAGTTTATGTAATAGGACTGGAACCTGGTGATGCCCTCGAACAGGGGCGGGATGTCGTGCAGGCCCATGGCCCCGCCGGTGATGGACCTGGTCTGGGTCAGGACCGTGGGCAGGGAGTCGGCGAAAATGAGCGAGAGCAGGGCGATGTAGATTCCGCTCAGACGCAGGGCCGGCAGACCGATGAAAAGGGTGACCAGGAACATGCTGGCCAGCCCGCCTGAAAATATGCACAGCCAGGGCGACCAGCCGAAGCTCTTGGCCAGAATACCCGAGGCGTATCCGCCCACGGCCAGAAAACCGATGTTGCCCAAGGAAAAGATGCCGGCGTAGCCCATGAGCAGGTTCCAGTTGGAAGCGACCATCGCCCAGATGAAGAAGAGGATGAAAATGTGCATGATGTAAGTGTCGCCGTGGAGAAAGGGGTACAGGGCGATGAAGACGAGGGCCAGAATGATGGCGATTTTTTTCCAGGTCAGCCAGCTTGGCATGATCTTTCCGTTCCGTCTCCTTCCGGGCGGTTAGAGGGTCCGGCCGCCGAGGAGACCCTGGGGCCGGAACAAAAGGATGATGACGAACATAACGAACCAACTCGGCCAGACCCAGAGGGACCCGACATAGAGGGTGACCACCGCCTCGGCCAGGCCCATAATGAAGGCGGCGTAAACCGCCCCGGTCGCGCTGCCCAGTCCGCCCAGCACCACGATGACGAAACCCTTGACCATCCAGTTCCAGCCGATGTTGGGGGTCATGTAATACTTGGTGGCCAGGAGGATGCCGGAAAAACCGGTCACGGCCGTGGCCAAAGCGAAGGCGTGGCCGAAGGTCTGGTTGATGTTGATGCCCACGATCCTGGCCCCTTCCATGTCCTGGGCCACGGCCCGCATGGCCTGACCGAACCAGGTCCTGCGGAGAAAGAAGTTGAGCAAAATGACGAAGCCGATGACGATGGCGATCAGGCTTATTTCGTGCCAGTTGATCCAAACGAAGCCCAGGTTGAGGCTGCCTTCGAAAAACGGCGGTATGCTTTTAACCCTGGGACCGAAAGCCTGGAGGGTCAGGTTTTCCAGAAGGATGCCCATGCCCAGCAGGAAAATGATGGTCGAAAATTCCCAATTGGGGGACTTGAGCAAAGGGTTGATCGTGGTTTTGAAAAGCAGCCAGCCGAAAAAAAACATGATGACCAGGGAAATGAGGATGGACGGGATCAGACCCAGTCCCAATTCCGCCATGAACAGCCAAGCGAAATATCCCCCCAGAACGGCCACGATGCCATGGCCGAAATTGAAGACATGGATAACCCCATAAATGATGGTCAGCCCCAGGGCCATGGCCGCATAGAGCGATCCGGAAATCAGACCGCTGATGAGGGCATTGATTAGGTCTTTAATCTCTCACCTCCCGGGGCCTCGGGCGGACCCCCTACCAGGCTAGAAATAGGCTTTCTCTATCTCGGCCTTGGTCACCTCGCTGGAAGGTTTCTCAAAAAGAATCCGTCCTTTTTTAAGCAGATAAACCCGGTCGGCCAACTTGAGCGGATAATCGACCTCTTGTTCGACGATCAAGATGGAGACCTCGGTCTCCCTTTTAATATGGCCGATGGCGTCGAAGACCCCCTTTTTCATCATGGGCGACAAGCCGATGGAAGGTTCGTCGATGAGAAGGAGGGAGGCCCCGCTCATCAAGCCCCGGCCCACGGCCACCATCCGGCTCTCGCCGCCGCTCAGGGTCGAGGCCACCTGGTCCTTTCTTTCCTCCAGGCGGGGGAAAAGGGAAAAGACCCAGTCGAGGTTCCGATGCAGATTTTTGCGAGCCCGGCGATTGTAAGCGCCCAGGTTCAGGTTTTCGACCACGGTCATTTCCGGGAAAAGATTCCTGGCTTCCGGTATATAGGCCACGCCCATTTCCACGATCTTTTCGCTGGGCAGACGGGAAATCTCCCGGCCCCGATACTGGATCGTTCCGGACTTGGGAGGATGGATTCCGGCCACGGCCTTGAGCAGAGTGGATTTCCCGTGGCCGTTGGGTCCAAAAAGGGCCACCATTTCGCCGTCGCCCAGGTCCAGGGACAGTTGCCGGAGAATCTGAAGCTCGGCGTAATAGCTGTCCAGGTCCCTGATCGCCAAGACCGGTCCGCGGCCCCCTTGACCGTTCATGCCGCCTCCTCCCCCTCGCCGAGATAGACCTCGATCACCTTGGGGTCCCGGCGCACGCCTTCCGGCGCCCCGGTATAGATGATCATGCCGTTGTGCAGGATGAGCATGCGGTGGGAAATCTCGATCAACGAGTCCAGGATGTGCTCGATCATCAAAACGGTGGTCCCCCGGTCCTGGTTGATCTTCCGGACCACCGCCAGGAAGTCGCTGATCTCGGTCATGGACAGGCCGGCCAGAGGCTCGTCGAGCATGAGCATTTTGCAGCCCGTGGCCAGACCGGCGGCCATCATGACCATCTTGGTGGTGTACAGGTCCAGATTGCCGGCCGGAGCGTCCCGGTAAGGCCCCAGGTTGAGGAACTCCAGGGTCTCTTCGATCTTCCGCCGACGCCCCCGTCCGTCCCCGCCGCCGAAGGTGGCCCCGACCCGGAGATTGTCGTAAACACTCAAGGTCTGGAAAATCTGGGGGATTTGGAAGGTGCGGGCCAGGCCTAGATGGCAGATCATGTGGGGGTTGAGCCGGGTGATGTCATGGCCGTCGAAAATAATCCGGCCGGCCGACGGCGGATAAACGCCGGCGATCACGTTGAAGAGGGTCGATTTTCCCGCGCCGTTGGGTCCGGCGATGCCGAAGACCTCTCCCTTCTCCACTCGCAGGTCCACATCTTGCAAGGCCTGAAGCTTGCCGAAGAGCTTGGAGACGCTCTTTGTTTCCAGCATCATGGACCAGCCCTTCTCCCCTCGGCCCTGACCCTGGGTCAGGGCCGAGGGTTCGAGAAATATAACGACCGGTGATCAGGCTGTCAAACCCGGACCACTTGAGCTATTTGATCCAGGGGGGTTTGCGGTAGTCAGCCTTTTTAAATCGTTTGGGGCCGGTGGGAATATTCTTGCCCCCCCAAATCTGGTTCCAGAGGTAAGGCATCAGGTATTCCCCGGGGATGGTCGATTGATCCTGGGGAAAGAAGACGTAGTTCCCGATGATTCCATCATAAGGAGACTCTCGCATCAGTCGGCAGATTTCCCGGTAGCAGTCCACGCATCCGGCCCGTTGAACCGCCTGAATCCAGATTCCGAATGCGTCCCGGGGGCCGACCGCCTGCATCCCGGCCGGCTCCTTGCCGTAGCGGGCCACCCAACGTTTCTTGTATTCCTCATACTTGGGACCGACCTCGTACGACCCGGCCACCCAGATCAATCCTTCGGCCGCCGCGCCGGCCAGGTTGTGGAACTCCGGAATCGAGGGCGTGTACTGCATGTAAACGATGGCGTTCAGTCCGGTCCGCCCGAACCTCTCCACGAATTGCTTCATGAACCGGGCCGCGTCGGTCGGGTCCAGGTTCCAGAAGGTGACATAGGAAGGCTTGGCCGACTCGATCTTGGAAAGAATCGGGCCCCATTCGGCCACGCCGAACTGGGTGGTCTCGTTGACCACCACCTTGTACCCCTTTTTCTCCACCCGCCGGACGAATTCATCGGCGGCCATGATGTTGTAAGCGTAATCCACCTTGACGACGGCGATGTTCTTGTTGGGCGGGGTCCAGCCCATCTCCTTGGGCACGTCGAACAGGTACTGGGCGCCATCCACGCCGTAGCCGACGTCATTCCAAATATATTGGAAACAGTTCCAGTATTTCTCCGGGTTTTCCGCCACGGGCTGGGTGCACAGGGCCATGGCGTTGCCGTGCAGGTACGGCACGTCGTACTGGCCGAAGACCTTGGTGTCCACGCCGCCGTCATCGTACCCGGTGATGACCACGTCCACCCCGGCCCCGATCAGGCGCTCGCCCACGGCCTTGATCTTCTCCGGCTCCAGGCCGCCCACGTCGCCGAACTTGATCTCCAGTTTTCGGCCCAAAAGACCGCCGGCCGCGTTCTGTTCCTCGACGGCCATCTCCAGAGCCATCTTCATCTGTTCGCCGTCGCTGGCGTACGGCCCGGTCAGAGGCATGGGCGCCCCGATGAGGATCGGTTTTTCCGCCAAAGCCGCCCCGGTCCACAGGCCGATCAGAAGCCCCAACACAATTACCGAAAAAATACTCTTCCGCCTCATTGGGCACCTCCTTATTTCCTCTAAAGTTATGCGCGACGTTATTTGTATTTGCGCCTGTCTCGAAAACGGGCCGTTTTGTAATGGCGAGTCCCGCTCAACGGGGCCAAGCCCTTTCGATTTGTTCCCCCATGAAAGATTGCTTCGTCATCCCCTCTCGTGCGGTCCCGCGCCCCCCGGGTCCGGCCATGCCCAGAATATGAGTCCCTGCGACCGGCCAGAACTAACGTGAGATCAACTGGTTTTATATACCATAAGAAATCAGTATATCTCAATCGGATTCGTCATGAATATTGGGAAAAGGAATAAACACCGCATCCCCCTGGAGAGAACGGGCGACTGTCTTGTCAGTCAAGGGAATTACATGGAATTTTGGTTGGGGACCCGGGCTTGGAAACCCCGGCTTTCACTGACCAGCAGGCATTTTTCCCGCCCCACGGCCGTTACTTATGACTGTAAGAGCGCCTTTTCTTCTTCTCTCCTGATGCTGTCGATAAATGGCTTTTGAATCCAAATTAAACGCCGGTGGTAAAAAGCTGGTTTCCTGCTTCCGCAGGACCCGTCATGCCCCTTAAGGCACGACCGCGAAATGAAGCTCCGGTTACCTGAGGCATGGTTGTTCTCCCGCCCGAGATCTCCCAGCCGTCCTTCCCGCGCGGGCGGGAATCCAGGTTCTTCATTTTTTCGACCAAAATCAACACCCTCTCCCGGCGGGCGGAAATTCCCACCGCCTGTTCGGCCGAAAAAGCCGTCGGCTTCACAAAACGGACCCCTTCCCCCTCGGGTTCGAGAAAGAACCTTGCTTTTTTTCCCGGACAGGCGAAAGAAAAGTGATTCCGACAGGCCCGCCCGGTCTTCAGTGGACCCGTTTTTTGTTTCGGGCTTCGGCCCCGATCTCCTTGACCCGCTTTTCTATGGCCTCGAAGGTGTCGAAGGGACGGAAGACTTCCTTGACCCCCAGCTCCCGGATCAGCTTTTCGTCGGATTCCGGGATGATGCCTCCCACGACCACGGGGATGTCCGCCAGGCCCTTTTTCCCCATTTCCTCGAAAAGAATGGGGATAACCACCTTGGGCGAGGCGTCCATGAGGCGGTACCCGATCACGTCCACGTCTTCGTGCAGGGCGGTCTGGACTATTTCGGGAGGGGTCTGTATCCCGCCCAGGATGACCTCGATTCCGGCGTTGGACAGGGCCTTGGCAATAACCCAGTAGCCGCGCTGGTGGTACCAGTCGTCCCGGCTGAGTAAAAACCTAATGCTTTCCATGGCGGTTCCCTCCTGATCAAGCTATAACCGCGGGTGGGCTGCAAACGTACGGTCCTTCGGCGTGCTGCTGGTAAACATCGCCCTTGATCATGGCGAATTCACCCCTGGTCAGGCCGACCTTGACCGCTTCGACCAGGGGCGGGATCATGTTCTCGCCGGCGGCCATGGCCTCCCGCAGGCGGCTCCCGGCCCGACTGGAGCGGGCCGGGTCACGTTCTTTTCGGACCTTGTTCAGACGCTCGATCTGCTTGTCGAGGAAAGCCGGGGAGTACTCATGGACAGCCTCGAAATCAGCATGTTGTTGCAGCGTTTTCAAGGCCTTCATCTGGATATCCTCGGGGTCGACCAGGGTGTTGACCCCGACCAGGAGCCTTTGGTTGCGGTCATATTCCAGTTGGTTTTTCAAGGCCGCTTCCCGGACTTCATTGACCATCCAGTCCCAGACCTTGAAAGCCCCGCCCATTTTCTTAATTTTGTCAATGATCGTCAGGGCTTCCTCTTCGAGCTTGTCGGTCAGGTATTCGATCAGGTAAGAGCCGCCCAAGGGGTCGATGACCTTGGTCACTCCGGTTTCGATTTCGATGATCTGCTGGGTGCGGACCGAAAGGGAGGCGGAAAATTCCGTGGGGATGGCCAGGGCCTCGTCGAAGGAATTGACGTGCAGGGACTGGACCCCGCCCAGGACGGCGGCCAGGGCGTAGATGGTGCTGCGGATGAGGTTGTTGAAGGGCTGCTGCATGGTGCAAGTCGGGGCGTAGGTCTGGCAGTGCATCCGGCACATCAGGGAACGCTGGTCTCGGACTTCATAGCGTTCCTTGAAAACCCTGGCCCAGACCCGGCGCATGGCCCGGAACTTGGCAATTTCCTCCAGGAACTCGGGGCCGGCATTGACAAACCAGGTCATGCGGTGGAGGAAATCGTCGATCTGGAGGCCGCGTTCAAGCAGATCGTCGGAGCAGGCCAGGGCGCAGGCCACCCCGAAAGCTATCTCCTGGGCCGCGGTGCAGCCGCCTTCCCTGACGTTGCGCATGTCCAGATAGCCGGAATTGAACAGCGGGACGTTCCGGCTGCAATATTCGATGATGTCCAAGCACTCCGAATCGGGACGGACCCAGTTGGACATACTGCCCCGCAGGTCCTTTTGAGCGATCCCTTTTTCTTCGGCCACGGCGAGATAGCAAGCCAGGGCGTAGGCCGAGGTGCTGATGATGTGCACCGTGTATCTGGTCAGGTCGATGCCGTCGAACAAAGTCTGATAATCATAGAGGCTGTCCAGGGCCACTCCGCCCCGGCCGACCAGGCCCCTGACCCTGGGGTCGTCGCTGTCGGCCCGGCAGCCCGAACCGTCGTCAGGGACCACGGACAGGGCGTTGGCGCCCTGGGAGAGCAGGAACTTCCACCGCTGGTTGGTTTCCTCGGCCGTGCCCAGGCCGGTGACTTGGCGGATGTGCAGGCTCCGGGTCAGGTACCCGGCCGGAAAGACGCCCCGGGTGTAAGGGTATTGCCCCGGAAAAGAAACGTTCCGGAAATAGTCCTGGTTTTCCACGTCCTTGGGCGTGTAGAGCGGTTTGAGCGTCAGGCCGGAATGGGTGATGTGGTCGAATCGGGCGCCGGGGACCCGGCCTAGAATGCGCCGAAGTTCTTCCTCGTATTTGGCCTGGGCCGCCTCTAGTTCTTGCAGGACCTCTTCCTTATAAAGCATGAATCCTCCCCTTGAAGCTGAGTTTAAAAAGGAACACCCTTGAATCGGGTTGAAGCCCGAGCCGCACTCATCCTTATGGAAACACCGGGCGCGAGGTTCTTCGGCCAAAGCCGGAACGTCTCTCCGCCTTCCCCTCTCCAGGGAGCCGGCAAGGCAAACCAGGTCTGTCTATCTGAAAAATTATAAAGTTACGCCCTAGTTTTCCGCTCCGGCCCGGAAATGCCGTCCCAGAGGAGGGAAAAAAGGACGTTGGCCTGTTCGGTCAGACTTTCCTCCCGGCCCTTGTAAATCCACATGGTGGCCCGCCGGTTGATCAGGGCGATGATAGCGTCGACCACCAGGCCGGACTGAACGTTGGGATTGAGCAAACCGTTTTCCTGGCTTTTTTGGACCACCTCCTGGAAGACGCCGAACATTTTGCGCTGTTCGAAGGTCTGGTCGGCCATCCAGGTCTTCTCGGGGACGCAGAGCAGGAGGACCTTGACCACGTCCGGGTTGCGTTCGTAGTAGTCGAGCATAACCCAGATGACCTTGCGCAGTCTTTCCTTGGGGTCTTCCAGCCCCCGGAGATGGTCGATCATGCGTTCGGTCAGGACGCCCAGCCATTCGTCGACGAAGGTGAAGAGAAGTTTTTCCTTACTGCCGTAGTAACGGTAGATGGTGCCGAAGCCGACTCCGGCCTTTTTGGCGATGGTCCGCATGCTGACCCGGTGGAAATCGCCGGCGGCGAAGATTTCCAGGACGGCGGCTTCGAGTCTTTTTCTGATTGACTGGCTGGGACCGTTTCTCATTTGATAATAGCGTTATCTTTATTTTAAATTATATAAGATTGATACAATGACTTTTATCAGCCTTTACTCTTATATCTGTGTTGTTTATATTTTATACGGTAACGCTGTTATCAGTAAACAGCAAGCCTGAAGGCCTTGTCAAGAAAAAAATGAGCAGGTGGAGAACGCTTAGTGAATGGCGGAAAATCATTTCAACCGGCGCCGCGATCCCGCGCCGGCGGGATAATCGGGACGCCCCAGGCGCAAGCGGCATATGCGGGCGGATAACCCCGGCGGGACACGCGGCCTCATCAAGGTCGCAACCACCCAGGCGGTGGTTACTCCGACGGATGGGGCTCCCGAGCCGGAGCTTGGAGACCACGGAAAGTATCAGGATACTGTCCCCGGAATTTCCCGATTATTAACTTTTTCCCTATCCGCCGAAAATAAGGAAATATTATGAATATATAGGTTTAGACGTTCCCCTGTTCCTGAACCCCGGCCTAATGGGGAACGATCTTGCCTTTGATTTTTTCTTCGAACCGGGCGGCCAGCAAGCCGCCGGTCATGACTCGAAACAGGCGGACCAAACCCCAAAAAAAGGCGATGGGCAACAAAATGGCGTTGAGGATGAAGACCACCGTGAGGCCGAGAGATGGTCATCCGTCCACCTCCAGCGTAAATCCGGATTCTGGTTTATTTTTTTCGTTCGCTCTCCGCCCCGGAGAACCAGATTGAAAAAGCTTAGCTATCTCCCCGCCAAAACCGGGGTTCGTCAGCCGTTTAACCATCAGGTTGTCACCGGCAAAAAGGCTGGGCCGTCCCCATTTCTCGAAAACAAACCGCTAGACCGATGGCCGGCTTCAGACCTCCATGGCCGTCACCCGGCGGACCTCTTCGATGGTGGTCACGCCTTCGAGCACCTTTTTGTGGCCGAGCTGACGCAGGTTGAGGTGGCCTCTTTCCCTGAGATATTTCTGGAGGCGGTCCACGGTGGGGTTGTCCAGGATCATGGCCTTGAGACCTTCATCCATCTCCAGAAGCTCGTGAATGCCCGAACGCCCCTTGAAACCCGAATCGTAGCACTGGGGGCAGCCCTTGCCCCGCCGCAGACGGACTTTCTCGTTTTCGTCCAGGCCCAGTTCCTTGAGGACCTCCAGGGGGGCGTAATAAGAGGTCCCGCATTCGGAGCAGACGGTCCGGATCAGGCGCTGGGCCAGAACGGCCAGCAGGGACGAGGAGATCAGGTAGGGTTCGATGTTCATTTCGAGCAACCGGGTGATGGCGCTGGGGCTGTCGTTGGTGTGCAGGGTCGAAAGGACCAAGTGACCGGTCAAAGAGGCCTGGATGGCGATTTCGGCGGTCTCCCGGTCGCGGATTTCCCCGACCATCACGATGTCCGGGTCTTGGCGAAGGGAGTGTTTGAGAAATCTGGCGAAGTCCAGGCCGATGGCTTCCCGGACCTGGTTCTGATTGATGTTGTTGAGCTGGTATTCGACCGGGTCTTCGATGGTGATGATGTTTTTTTCCATGGTGTTGAGCATGGTGATGGCCGAATACAGGGTGGTGGTCTTGCCGCTTCCGGTCGGCCCGCAGGCCAGGATCAAGCCGTAGGGCCGGCGGAGGAGGTCCTTGAAGCGGGCCAGGATGTCCGCATCGAAGCCCAGGGAATTAATGTCCAGAATGGCCTTGATCTGGTCCAGGATGCGCAGGACCACCTTTTCGCCGTGGATGCCGGGCATGGAGGAGAACCGAAGGTCGATGGGGCGGCCGTCGAGCTGAACCTGGAACCGGCCGTCCTGGGGCAGACGCCGCTCGGCGATGTCCAGGTTGGCCATGACTTTCAGCCGGGAGACCACGGCCGGGTGCATCTCGAACTTTTGGGACATCAGTTTGTACAGGACGCCGTCGATGCGGACCCGAACCCGGAACTCCTTGGCCTGGGGTTCGATGTGGATATCGCTGGCTCCGTCGCGGATGCCCCGGAGGAGGATCATGTTGGTCAGGTTGATCACCGGACTGCCTTCGGCCATTTCGGCGATTTCGCTGATTTCTCTTTCCGGGGCGGCCTGGACGATCTCGAGATCGGACTGTTCGATGCTGCTCATGACCTCGTCCATGCTGACTTCCTGGCGGTAGCATTCGTCAATGGCCTTGAGGATGTCGTCGGTCCGGCAACTGACCGGCTGGACTTCCAGTTTGGTCATTTTGGCGATCTCGTCAAAGACGAAGATGGCGTGAGGGTCGGCCGTGGCCAGGGTCAGGACGTGGTTGACCCGAAACATGGGGACGATCTTGAAGCGGAGGGCTTTTTCCTTAGGGACCAGGGGGACGACCCTGGGGTCGACCAGACCCTGGCGCAGCCAGACGTGGGGAATGCCCAACTGGGTGCCCAGGATCTGCTTGAGTTCCTCGGCCGAAATGATCTGATTGTCCATCAATATCTGGCCGAGCGGCTTGCTGCTCTCCCGTTGCAGTCGAAGAAACTCGGCCAGTTGTTCCGGGGTCAGGCGGCCCTGTTGAATCAGGATTTCCCCGATCCTCAGTCTCTTGGATGCGCCGGTTTGGGCCGTCATCAGGCTAAAACGACCTCTTGAAGGTTTTTAAAAACCTGGAGGTCATGGTCGAGGCGGGTGGCCATGATGATGTCGTGGCAGACGGCGTTGAGGCCGACCAGGACGAAGGCCCCGCCCGAGCTTCTCAATTCGTTGGTCATCCGGAGCATGAGTTCGAGGGCGGCGCTGTCGAAGAGGGGAACGGACTTGCAATCCAGGACGATCTGGTTACTGTTCTGCTCCAGGCATTGTTTATAGACGGCTTCAAGCGCCGCGTTGTTCTCCCAGGTCAAGGCGGTCTTGGGAATCAGGATGGTCCGGGGACCGACCCTGGTCATGCTGATTTTTGATGAATCCATCTCGGAAACCTCATGCACTGTCCGTGAGTTGGCCTTGTTCGTCCAAGGCGCCCCTGATCATCTCGACAAAAAGCGGCGTCATTTCGGGGTCCAGTTGAGTCCCGGCCACTTTTTCAATGATGGATAGAGCTGTTTCCGGGTCCTTGCCCGGCCGGTAGGCCCGGTTGCTGGTCAGGGCGTCGTAAGTATCGGCGATGGCGATGATCCGGGCCGACAAGGGTATTTCCTCACCTTTGAGTCCTTGGGGATAGCCTTTTCCGTCATAACGTTCGTGGTGGTGCAGGACCCCCGGCAAGGAATTGGACAGTTGTTCCAGGGGTTTCAGAATGACGTAACCTTTTTGGGGATGGCCCTTGATGACGCCGTATTCATCATCGTTCAAGGCCCCCGGTTTGTTAAGGATATTTTCGGGTATGCCGATCTTGCCCACGTCGTGAAGGACGGCGGACCAGTTAAGGACTTTTTTCTGACGTTCATCCCAGCCCAGGCGTTCGGCCAGTTCCAGCGAAAGGTTGTTGACCCTTTCGGAATGGCCACGGGTGTAAACGTCCTTGGCCTCGATGGCGAAAACCAGAGACTTGACCATGTTGATGACGAAGCGTTCCAGGTCGCGATAGAGGTCGGTGTTGGTGATGACCACGGCCAGTTGTTGGGCCATGGAGATGACCAGGCGCATTTCGCTCCGCCGGAAAATTTCCTGCAAATTAAACGAGGCCAGGCCCAGCCAGCCGTAGAACTTGTCCTTGTGCTGAAGGGTCACGGCCAGAAACCGGAAAGGTCGGTCCTGGAGTTTGCCAAAGACCGGGTCCGCGGAGGAGTCGTTGACGATGAAAAAACTGTTTTGAATCGTGGTCTCGTCGGAGGGAATGGCGTTGATCAGACTGTCGGTGAAGGCTGTGGGACTATCGATCAGGGCCGCGGTCGGCCCTTGACTGACAAGCGCATCGTATTCCGGCCGCTCAGGCAGCTTGGCGAAAGCCAGATCGACCCTCATCACGTCCAGAAAATGCCGGCACATGTCTTCCAGCATGGCCCTGGAAAAGCCCAGGGTTTTTATCTCCGAGGTCAGCCGGGAGTAAAGATTGAAGTCTTCGAAACTTCTGGCCAGTTGTTCGGCCATGTCGTCGACTTCCTGCCGGCTGGTCCACCAGTCTTCAATCAGGCCGGTCAGGTGGGCCATGAAGGTCTTCATCGGACCTCCGGCCCCGGACTCATGGTCTTGAGGGCGGCCGGCCCGGCCGGACGTCAGAACGCCGACCACCAGACCGTCTTGAAAGATAGGCGCGCCGAAAAGTTGAAGGTCGCCGTTGTCCTGATGCAAAAAGTCCTCCTGATCGAAAACCCGGGCCACTAATCGGCCCAGTCCTTCATCTAACCGATCGGGTTGACTCTCGGGTCCGGTGGCGTAGACGAGCCCGTCCCGAGCCCAGACGGCGAAGTCCAGGCCGGCGACCTGGCGGAGGCTGGACAGGAAGCTGGTAAAGGCGCCAAGGTCCATCATTGCGTCACGGCGGTCAAGTGCTCTTCGATCACCCTAAGAAGCTTGTTGGGGCTGAAGGGCTTTTCCATGAACATGGTGTTCTCCATGTCCTTGATCCAGTCTTCCTGGTCGGAAGTGATGCGGCTGGTCATGATGATGGTCAGAAACGGGCGGTCTTTTTTAAGGTAATTGGTTTCCTTGCAAAGGGTTTCCCCGTCCATCATCGGCATGTTGATGTCGGAGACTACCACGTCGGGCCGTTCGGCCATGATGGCCTCGAGGCCTTCCCGGCCGTTTCTGGCGGTGAGGACCATGTAACCTCGGCTGCGCAGTTTGACTTCGACCACCCGCCTGATATGGGCGTCGTCGTCGATGACCAGGACTTTCCCGTTACTGCCGGCCAATCTGGTACTCCTCCCGGGGCAAGGTGATGGTGAACTGGGTCCCCTGGCCCGGCTCGCTCTGGACCTCGATTTCCCCGCTGTGGAGACGGACTATTTCCTGGGTGATGGACAGGCCCAGGCCGCTGCCGACCTGGTCGGTCACGTGGGGATCGGAAGACCGGTAAAACTGTTCGAAGATGTGGGGCAGGTCGTCCTTGGCGATACCGTAACCGCTGTCGGCCACTTCAAAGCCGATCGAATCGCCGTGGTCCCGCAAAGCGAACCTGATCCGGCCCCCATCCGGCGTGTATTTAACGGCGTTGTTCAAAATATTGATAATAGCGACCTTGAGCATCTCCTTGTCGCCCAAAAGATGCGGGAAGTTGTCGGGAACGATCCTTTCGAGGGTGATGTTTTTGTCGTAGGCCGGGGCTTCCACCGCGGCCAGGCAGTCGTTGAACAGCCAATCGGTCTGGACCAGTCCGCGCTCTATGGACAGGCCGCCCATTTGAATTTTGGACAGACTGATCAGGTTGTTGATCAGGCCGGCCAGCCGGTTGGTTTCGTCGTTGATGGTGTTGTAAAACTCTTTCTTCATTTCCAGGTCTTCGATTTCCCCGTCCATCAGCATTTCGTTATAGGACTTGATGGTGGCCAACGGGGTCTTGAGTTCATGGGCCACATGGGCGATGAACTCCTGCCTGGTCCTTTCGGCCAACTTTTCGGCGGTGACGTTGTGGGCGAAGAGGGTCTTGCCGATGGTCGAGCCTTCGGCGTCGTAAATGGGGCTTAGAGTCAGACGATAAACTTCGCCCGGGGAGATCTGGTCAAAGGACTTTTCCAATAGAGCGCCGACGTTCCGCTGCCTGCCCGACCATTTTTGGGCGGCCAAGACCGCAATTTCCTCATCGGCCACGGCTTCGGCCAGGGGCCGGTCGAACACTTCGGCCCGGTCTTTATTCAACAGATGGAGCCAGAATTCATTGACGTGGGTGACGTTGTCGTTGAGGTCGGTCATGATGATGCCGAAATTGACCGAATCGAGGATTTTCTCAAACTGCTTGATCCGGAAGGCCATGGCTCCCAGTTTGCCGGAAAGCGCGGCCTGTCCTTCTTCCATCCGGGATATTTTTTCCTGGATAAAGCCCAGCGATTTTTCCAGACCACCGACCAGTCGGGTCACTCCCCCGCCCGAAGGGCCGCCGGTGGGACCTTCCGCGGCTGCTTCGGCCCAGGTTTCCCCGATTCGCCGGGCGAACCTGAGCAAAGGGCTGAAGGCCCGGGCGACGCCGTAGTAAGCGAAAAAGGCCGTGACAAACATGAAAAAGGCGGCCGTGCCCATTAAGCTGATACGCTCGGCCGAAAAAAGATCCACGGGCGGCAGGCGGAAGCCGAGTCTGACCGTCCCGACCCGGCGGCCTTCCTGGTGGATGGGCTTGGAAAATTCAAAATATTGTTCAGATCGGCCGGCCTGAAAGGTCTGCCGGATCAAGGCCAGTGAATTCAGGGAGTTGACCTGGACCTGGTTGGGCAAGGCGGCGGCCAGGTTGTCTCGGTCAAAGGATACGAGCAAGTGGCCCTGGTCGTCGTGGATGAAACAGTAAGCCAAGGGGTCGCCGCCGGTGGACTCGGTCAAGGTCCGTAGAAAAAACTTGCTGGTTTCCCCGGAGAAGGCCTCCAGGGGAAACATGCTGATCAGGCTGACCAAACGCCGGCCCTTTTGGTCGATTTCGTTTTGGCCCTCCTTCTTTTCCTGCCGAAGCTGCACCCAGGTCAGAATGGCCAGACCGGTGAAAAAGAAAACCAGGAGCGCCGCCAGAATCCGTTTTGACTTCAAGACTTTACCCGTCCCGGCCAATCATGGCCCTAGACCGGGGCCTAGCCGCCCGTTGCAAACATTGAAGCAAAAAGGCGGGTAACTTATTCATAATTTGCCGATTTCATTAATAATAATTTCATTCAGTATAGCATGGCCCGAAGAGAACTGTCAAGCGCCGTCCTTCGAGAAGTGTAATTATTCAGCGAGGGGCGGCCCCACTTATATATTTTGGAATTGTAAACCATGTTAATAAACAGGCTTTAAACCGTGTCTTGACGCTTTACACAAGTTGCCGGGGCCGCCCGGCGGGAAATGCCCCCGATCATTGAATGAATACGCACGAGCGCCAAAATGGCCTTGACTGCCTAAAGGGTTTATGGTAGCGGTCACTAGTCTTATTTCGGGTTAAAACGGGGTAAGTGGGATGGCGGAGATAGCCCCGCTGAGGGGTATTGTTTACAATGAAAAAAAGTCGGGTGATCTCGGGAAGTTGGTCGCCCCACCCTATGACGTGGTCTCGCCGGAGGACCAGGCGGCCTATCACGCTCTACATCCAAACAACGTCCTCCATATCGATCTTGGGGCTCAAAAACCAGGGGACAAAGGACCTTTCGACTGGCATCACCGGGCCGCCCTCGAATTCCAGAGGTGGCTGGCCGAAGGCGTCCTGACCCGCCACGACAAACCGGCGATTTACTACACCGAAATGGATTTTTCCGACCCCAACACCGGGGAGCGGAAGACCCGCCACGGTTTCGTCTGCCTTTTAAGATTGGAAGAATTCGGGGCCTCGGCCAAGGTTCGGCCTCATGAACGAACCTTTTCCGCCCATAAAGCGGAACGCCTGCATCTGATGGAATGCGTCCAGGCCCATTTGAGCCAGGTTTTTTCCGTCTTTCCCGATGAAAAAGGTCAAGCCCGGATTATTCTGGAAGCCGGAATCAAGGACCGACCCCTCTTCGACCTGGTCGACGCCCAGGGATTCAGTCACCGGCTCTGGCCCGTCCTGGACCGGGCGGTGATCCGGGCCTTGGGTGAGTTCATGCAGGACAAGACCATTTACATCGCCGATGGCCACCATCGATACGAAACGGCCCTCAACTACCGCCGCCTCAAGGCCGAGAGAGGCTTGCACATCGGGGTCAATTCACCCTTGAACTACCTGCTGGTTTATCTCTGCGCCATTTCCGACCCCGGACTGGTCATCCTGCCCGCCCACCGATTGCTCACCGGAACGCTGAAAATCAGCAAGGAAGAGATGGAGGCCCGGTTAAGGAAGCATTTCGAGGTCAAGACCTTTTCTTTCGCCGCGGTGGAAGAGCGGGCGGCCCGGCAAGCCTTCATCAGGCGACTCCAGGAGGAAGGCCGGAACGGCACCACCCTGGGCTTGTACACCAAGCTGGGACGGACTTACTATCTGCTCGGGAAGCGGCCCGGCCTAGGGGCGGGCACGGTCCTGGATTCATGGCCCGAAGTCTGCCAGCAGCTCGATACGGTCGTCCTGACCAGCCTCCTTTTTCATGAAGTCCTGGGCGTGACCGAGGACGAGCTGGACGACCCGGCGCGTATTTCCTATACCAGCCGGATCAATGAAGCCATCAAACAGGTCAATGAGGGCCAGGTCGATCTGGCGGCCATCCTCAATCCCACCCGGATGGATCAAGTCCAGGCCGTGGCCGAGGAAGGACTGATCATGCCCAGGAAATCCACCTACTTTTTTCCCAAAGTCACCACCGGTCTGGTCTTCAATACTTTGAACCCGTTTGAAGAGATAGAAGCCGCCTGATAGAGTCCGGAGGATCGACCACGCCCGATCCGACCCCACCCGAATTGACCAAGGACGCCATCTTCGAGGGGCGGATAACCCTGGCCCAGCCCCGAACCGGGTACCGTTTCGGTCTGGATTCGCTGCTCCTGGCTGATTTCGCCCAGGTCGGTCCCGGCCGGACAGTGGTGGACCTGGGGGCCGGGGTGGGCGTGATCGCCCTGGCCCTGGCGCTGAGGATGGGCCGAGGCCGGGTGGTGGCCGTGGAAGTCCAGCCGCGCCTGGCCGAATGCGCCCGAATCAACGCCTCGGAAAACGCCTGCGGTTCCCTGGTTCAAGTCCTGGTAATGGATTGGGCGGACCTGACGCCGGATCATTGCCCCGGCCCGGTTGATCTAGTCGTCTCCAACCCGCCCTATCGAGCCTTAGGCACCGGCCGGGTCAATCCGGACCAGGAAGAAGCCGGGGCCAGGCACGAAATTCACGGCAACGCCGCCTCCGCCGCTCAAACGGCGGCCGGGATTCTGAAACCCCGCGGCCGGCTGGCCGTGATCTATCCCGCGGCCCGGCTGATCGGCCTGGTGAACGATTTGAAGACCGCCGGGTTCGAACCCAAAAGACTGCGGTTGGTCCACAGCCGGCCGGGAGAAAAAGCCAGGCTGGCCTTGGTCGAGGCCGGCCTGGGCGGCGGCGAGGAACTGGAAATTCTCCCACCTATGTTCGTTTACCAAAAGGAGCGGGAATATTCGGAGGAGGTGCGGGCTATTCTGGCCGGAGAGGCTTTTGCCCGGACAGAATAGCGGCCAGATTCTCTTTGAGCTGCGGGTCTTGGATCGAGTCGACCGCGGCCCGGACCGCGGTTTCGTCGAATTCCTCCCGGGCTTCGGGGGTCCCCCTTTGAGACGCCGGCGAAGATGGTTTTGAGGCCGTCGGCGTCAGTTCTCCGACGCGAAAGACTATCTCCTTGACCAGGGGCGCGCCAAGGGCCTCGTTGATCTTCTTGATGAATTCGGCCTTGAAATAGCCGAAGTGATCTATCCAGGCCGAACCGGCCACGATGACGGTCAGGCAGCCGTTCTTGATGGACTCGGGCCTGGCCCGGGCCGCATTGAATGACCCGACCGCTTTTTCCCAGACCTCGAAGACCCGGAACATCTCCTTGGCCAGGCCGAGGAAGCCCTCGTCCATCGACTTGGCGATGATGCGGCCCACGGAGGTCAGATCGCTGGGTCCTCGGCGAATCATGGTTTTTCATTAACAGTTTTCATAAATCGAGTCAATCGCCGGCCTCGTCGGCGCCTTCCTTGCCATCGGGCCGGTTCAAACCCAGGCATTTGTCGGCGAATTGACACCACTGGGCGCAACCTTCGTTCAGCTTGGGATTGGAGAAGACGTGTCCACATCCCGGACACCGCCGCCGGGCGTCGTCCTTGTAAAACTCGACTTGCGCGTGACAGTTCGGACAAGTGATCTCGAATATGTCGCCGGGCTTCCAAAACATGGTGTTCTGGCCGGGGCATTGGGTGACAGCCATGATCGGCCTCCTTTCCTTCCGGCTATGAGTCCGTCCTAATGGACCGGCTCGGTGTCTTTTTAAGCGGCCTGTTCAACAAGTTCCTCGACGACTTCGCCGTTGACATCCACCTTGACCAGGCGCAAGGGAATCGACTTGCCGCTCTTCTTGAGGGCCTGGCGGACCAGGTGGACCAGACCGAAACAGCAGGGCACGGTCATGTAAAGGACCGTCAGGCTGCGAATGTCATTTTGCCTAAAGATCTCGGCGAGTTTCGGTTCGTACGGGCCGACGTCGTCCAGCTTGGGGCAGGCGATGATCAGGGTCCGTCCGGGTAAAAACCGCCGGTGGAGGTCGGTCAGGGCAAAGCCGGAACAGGTCGCGGCGATGAGCAAGTCGGCCTCCTTAAAAAACGGGGCCTTGGTCGGCGTCAGGTGAAGCTGCACGGGCCAGCTTCTTAGGGCCGAGGCCGTGGCAAGGTCTTTCCGTCCATCCATTCGGGCCAAGGGCAGTTCCCTGACCTGGCTGGAGGGACATCCACAGGCCAACTGGTTCCCTTGGTCCGCGTGAGTCTGACTTTCTCCGGCCAGGCGAGCTTCGACGGCCTTTTCGTCAAAATCCTCGGCCTCCCTTTGGACCACGGTCAAAGCCCCATTGGGGCACTCGCCCAAACAGGCGCCCAGACCGTCACAGTAGACTTCACTGATCAGCCGGGCCTTGCCGTCGATGACCCGGAGGGCCCCTTCGGCGCAACCGGTCACGCACAGGCCGCAGCCGTC
>Ga0209270_1002140_pt1 | contig 22304 bp, 15 predicted proteins | sample MTBAKSrepl1MetaG_FD_187456 | JGI IMG/M metagenome (GOLD analysis project Ga0209270, IMG submission 187456) | Enrichment culture microbial communities from Arthur Kill intertidal strait, New Jersey, USA, that are MTBE-degrading - MTBE-AKS1... | ecosystem: Environmental > Aquatic > Marine >...
TACTCTGGGCATGGGGCGGATGTACAAAAGATCGGCCTTGCCGAAAAAAACGGTGCGGCCGATCATGGAGGTTTTAAAGGCCCAGGAAACGGACGCCGTCCTGCTCATAGCCGCTTGACCTTTGGATCATCAGTCCGTGGGACTGATTGCTCGCGGTATTGAGGAGTCCGGTCTGCCCACCGTATTCCTGGGGTCTTGCCGGGACATTATGGCTCAGGTCAGACCCCCCCGCGGCGTCTTTCTCGATTTTCCCTTGGGGCGCACCTGCGGCCGACCCAATAACCTGGAAGAGCAGACCAACATCCTCAAGGACGCTCTCCAGGCCCTGGTCAGGATCAAGACGCCAGGACAGATGGTCGATCTGCCTTATGAATGGGGCCGGCCCTTCACCATCCAGGACTACGTGAGGGAACAAAAAGAGATGCTGGAAGAAAAAGGCGAACCAATGCAGGAATGGTTGCCCAAGAAATAGCCGGTTCTGTTTGCCCTGCTTATGATAAGCCTTCGGACCGGGGGCTTCGCCCCGGTCCGAAGCTGTTTAACCAGACGGCTTGCGGCCTTCCAAGCCCGGCCCCTCCCAGCCTAAAAATATGGTCTTCCCCTTTGTCTACGACCATGGTTTCTTTTTATGACGTAACCAGACCAAGGAAAAGAAAGCATATCAATATGGGTGAAAATTATAAAATTTTTGACGCCCTTTGCTATCTGCCCACGGAAGATGTTCTGGTGGACCTGGTGGCCTCCATGCCTCGGCCGTTGGCCGGTTATCTGCGTAATGTTTTCGGAGACCGCATGGGGCCTGGTCTAGGTTTTCAACCGGATGAACTTTTTCAAATGATCATGTCCATGGACCAGGAAACCCTCAAAAAGGCCGTCCGGCCGAAAATGAAAAACCTGGCCATGCCCTTGGCGGATTTTGTCGTCCGCCTCGAGGAAATGGGGGTCGAAAAGGCGGTCATCTTCAATATGGACGAGGAGACGCCGGGCGGAAAAAAAGGTCTGCCCAACGATTACTACGCGGAAGTGGTCCGCAACTATCCGGAAAAATTTATCGGATTTGCGGGAATAGACCCTCTGAAGGGCATGGCCGCGGTCCGGGAGGTCCGCAGGTGCCACGACTTGGGGCTCAGGGGCGTATGTTTCAGGCCTTTCATGTATGGCTTGCCCCCTAACCACGCCAAATTTTACCCTGTTTACACCGTCTGCGCCGAATTGGATATCCCCGTCTGGCTCCACCTGTCCGTCAACTATTCCACCAGGACCATGGAAGTGGAACGGCCGGTCTATCTGGATATCGTGGCCCAGGACTTCCCGGAGCTCAAACTGATCGCCGGCCACGGGGGCTGGCCCTGGCTTAATGAGATGGTGGCCGTGGCCTTGAGAAATGAAAATATCTATATAGAAATATCCGGCTATCTGCCCAGATATCTCGGCCGGCCCGGCTCGGGCTGGGAGCCTCTGATCAGCTACGGCAACACTCTTTTACAGGACAAGGTCCTGTTCGGATCAGTCTGGCTCTTGATGGGCTTGTCGATCAAACAATTGGCCGAAGAGGTCAGGCGACTGCCCTTGAAGGAAGAGGTCAAGCACAAGTGGCTGTATAAAAACGCGGCCCGGCTGTTTGGACTGGAGTAAGTCCGTCCTTGGTTCAAGACAGAATCGCGCCGGCAGCGAGGCGACCGTCTTGTCAGTCAGGCAGAATTTTCAATCCAGGGCTGATTATTGGCGATCAAGGCGTTTAAGGATAGTAATACGAAGTTGCCTTCATACCTAAGAGTGAAGAAACTATCAGGTCGTGGCGGGCTTCGTCTGCGACGAACCTCGCCACGACCTCGTTTTGTCATGTTTCCCTGGTTGGGAACCCCTTCCGGGAAGCTCCGGCTTCCCCCTTTCTACCAGGTCTGACAAATCTCAATCATACCCTCCTGTCCCGCGTAATCCCCGGCGCTGGAATAACGCCAATGATCTCTGATGAATATACTCCGGTATTGCAGCAACTGTTATCAATGACTCTCTGGGAAATAGGGGCGGCCTGTAAATATAACCCTTATAACGGAAGTTCACTCTTAATCCCGTGGGTGTGGATAGGTTTTTATTCTGGAAATTCAGGTATTTTCCCGGTGGGCGGAGAGCTTTTTCTTGTGACTGCCCGGATGTTTCCGCCGGGCAGGGCTTTGGGCCGCCTGACCTCGGCCGCGTGAAAACCGGCCAGCCGCACCGCCGACAGACGCGAGCCTTGATCCAAAACCCGGGCCAGAACCTGCCACAAAGCCAGCCGGCCCTGGCGGTCGGTCCCCAAGGCCCCTAAACTTGGCCCTTCCCTCACCTCCAAGCCAGGCTGGACTTGCTCTAACCCCGACAGATCATCCTTGTGCTTGAGGGCCAGCCGAATGGCTTCGATTTCCTCGGGCCGGCAGCGGGACAAATTGGCGATGGTCCGATTCTTAACCTGGCCCCCTTCACGATAGGACTCCGGGAGCAGGACGCTTTGGTAGGTCTTGTTCTTGCCCTTGGCTTGGATGACCGTGATATACATGTCTACTTAATTATCGTACTAATCCATATATGTAAAGATATATTTCCATATATCAGTGACTACATGTTCCGGCCAAAAATTAAACTATAACCAACTTATTCAATAATTTAACAGAATTATAATGATGAACTTCCGCTAAAACGATTGCCGTTCATCCTCGCCCCTCAAAGCAGGGTGTGTCTGGTCGGCGGCTTGCGCCAGGCCTCCGGCGGGGCCGGAAGCTCCGCGGCGGTGAACAGCGGTCCCCGGATCACCTGGTCAAGCAGTTCGGCCAGTCCTGGATAGTCCGCTATCGTGGCTTCCAAGACCCACAGCAGTTCCAAAATCTCGGTGGTAAAATCCGCGGTCCAGCGTTCCGGGCGGATGTCGTCCAGGGGTGAGGACTTCCTGCCCGCGCCCTTTTTCATGCGGTAATCCAGCCAGGATTTGACCACTTTCAAACCGGACACCTCGAACTCCCATATCTCGGGGGCCACCGGGTGGAACCGGCCGTCGCCCACCGTCAGGGTCTTGGTCGTGTCGGTGTACCGATAGTTTTCAGGGTATCGGTCCGGCGCGGCCGAGACGGCCTGGATACATTTGGCGGTCCCCGGCGGGATTTGTCCTCGGCTTATGCCTTTCGGCGCGAATCTCTGTCCGTAAGTGTGGAGCCAAAGCAGTCTGCGCCCGACTTCCCCTACTTCCTGGAATAAAGCCCGGTCCTTGGTGAGAGGGACCCTAAGCTCCCTCGTGTTCAGTTCTTCCGCAAACCGCGCGGTGAAGGCCGGATGGGCCAGAATCCCATAGGCATAAGCCGCAAAATCGGCGGGCTTTACTTGGCCCCCAAATTCCTTTTCCATCAGTTCGAGCAGACCAGGGGTGATGTTCGCCTCCCTCGCTTCGTGGTCTCGAAAAAAAGGTATTATGTCTTTTCCACCACGACCGGCAAAATAGTGGCGGTCAGGTATTTCGCAGGTTGTTGCTAAAGCAGGTCCTTTACCAATGGGATAATTGAGTTGGGAGGCCAAGTAGATTTGATATTTACTGTGGGTTTGCCATAAAGACGGACGCGGGCGAGACATCAACCGAGCATCCGCAAGAAGGAATTGGCGGTCAAAAGACCGATATCCATACTGAATTATTGGAGGCGGTTCATTATCTTTTTCTATTTTCGCAATAGGCGTTGATGATGAATTTTCCGTAAGCTTTATGAGATAACTGCCATTGACGGTTCTGTCGCCGGTCTCCCGGAAAGCCTTTGCTCTATCCGAAGCTCTCAGAAGCTCCCGCCATCTGGTTTTTAATGTTTCCGGGTCAGGTCCAATCGGCCAGGTCCTTTTTAGCTCCAGTCCTGAATGCTGCCACGGGAAAAGTCCGGTCAACAAAGGCCAGTCAAAATAGGTCCCTTGGCCTAAGGGCCGAAACGGGGCCGGCCATTCTCTCGGACAATCCGCCCAAGCCAAGTCGGTGAAGCGGTTGATCCGGGCCAACCCCGCCAGTTTTTCCCGGCGGGTCCCTTCGAGTTTGGCGTAATGAACAACGGCGGGGACGCGGGGCTTGGGCTTTCCGTAGCGGGCGGCCACGGCAATGGCCACCGGGGTCTGGATGTCGAAAACATTATCGGTCTTGCGGGTGCCCCGGCCTTCGCCGCCCAGATCGATGATCCAGATTTCATCGCAGACCCGGCGCAGGTGTTCCCGCATGCCGATAAAACCGGGGCCGTCCAAATACGAGGAAGCGCTGATAAAGGAGACGACGCCCGGTCCCCGGCCGGATTCGTGTTCGAAGACCTTCCAGAGCGCCCAGCGCCAGAAATAGACATAGAGGTTGTAAAGATTCTTCACGTGAATGCCGTGTCCGGCCGCTACGGCCGGTTTCAGAAAGTCCTCGAAGATCGGCTGGGATAATTTTTGGGGCTTGCCGCCTTTGTTGGAGTTGGGAACCAGGTCGCCCCAGCGGACCCAGCCGCCGGTCTGAGCCCTGTTGCCGCCGACCGCCGCTTCATGCCGGTCGTAGGGCGGATTGCCCAGGCAGACAATCACCGGGACGTTTTCCTTGATTTTCAAGGCTTTTTCATGCTGGTCCGCCAAGACTTTAAAAAAAAGCGGCGATTGCGGCGGCTCGGTGTGCGGCGATTCCAAGGTGTCGGTCAGATAGATGCCTGGACCGTCCTTGGGCAGATGGGCCCCTCTGGCCAAAAGGGCCCGGCTCACTCGGAGTTCGGCCACGGCGTACGGTCCGACCATTATCTCGAAACCGAAAAGGTTGTCGGCCAGGGCGTTGGCTTGTCCGGGCACGGCTCCGGGACCTTGTTCTTGCTCGACCCGCCGCAAGGCGTGGTCGATCACTCCCAATAGGTAAGTCCCGGTGCCGACCGCCGGGTCCAGAGTGACCACCTTCCGGTCCACGAACCCGGCGCGCCTGTCGAGATGGTGGACCAGCAGGTCGTCAATCAACCGGACTTGGGCCTGAACCACTTCCACCGGCGTGTAATAGGCCCCGGCGTTTTTGCGAAGCTGCGGGTTATAGGCCGCTAAAAAATCCTCGTAGAAATAGAGCCAGGGATCGGGGGAGCCGGTCAGGACGTCATGCGGCACCACCCCGATAATTCGCAGCAGCAAGTTGAGGGAAGCGGAAATATCCTCCTGGGCGCTGGGGTCCGTGAGCACCTGGAGCGCTCGGGAAAGGAGGTTGTGTTCGACCGCCAGCGTATTGACCGCCTTGGCCAAGGTCAGGGAAGCGACGCCTTCGCTTTGAGCCAGCAACAGGGCGAAGGTCAAGGTTTGGGCGTAAGCGTCGGCGAATTGCTCGTCGCCGGCCTCGGGAAACAGGAGCTGCCGCCAATCCGCCGCTAATCGCACGAGTGGCGACTGTTCGTCTTTCAAAGCCTCGGCCACATCGTCCCGCAGCATGCGGCAGAGGGGGGCCAATAAAGCGGCGATGCCTTTGGCGTCCTTGGGAATGATGGGCTCCCATTGGAGGAAATCCAGAAGCAGGACCAAAAGGGCATGGGCGTCGCCGGACTTGGCCGCCTTTTTACCCTGGGCCACTATATCGCCGGACAGGCGGACCACGGCTCGCTCAGGTTCACCCGACCTATACAGGCCCCATTCATTTCCGTCGCAATATAATAAATTCGGAATGGCCTGGAACCTTTTCCATTGGTCCCGGTTGTGTCCCTTGAATCGGTTCGGGTTGGCGCCGACGCCGGGTGACTTCAATTCGACGTAGCCCGCCAGGAGATTATTCAGATGAACGGCATAATCCGGTTTGCCGGTTCGGCCTTCCAGTTTGGTCTCACCGGTGCAAACAATCCGGTAGGAAAGGACCTTGCCCAGTTCGGACATGAACGTCTCGAAGGGACCGCGAAGCTGGTCTTCCGGTTCGCCGCTGGTGGTTTGCGAAGATTTTTGTTTGACCGACTCGGCCAAGGCTTGCAGCGCCGTCAGGACGGCTTTCTCATCAAACATCCGAACTCCTTCAGGGCAAGCCGCGGAAAGAATTAAATCCAACGTCCTGATTATTGGTATGATTTCTTTGCAATGTCAATAATTATCCGACTTTTCCCTTTTCAAGGCGGCGGCCTATAGAGGGGTCACCCCGCCCCCCCCCGACTTTCGCGCCGAGCTGACCCGCGCCCTGGCCGGCCTCAGGCATTTTGTCCTGGGGGGATAATTATTTGGATTATTTAGACCGGGCGAAGTCGCATAAGTCGCTAAGCGGGCAGATTTCACATTTGGGCTTGCGCGATGTGCAGGTTTTCCGGCCGTGGTCGATCATCTGGAACCCGAAATTCGTCCATTTGTCTTGGGGAAGCTGGTCCATCAAGTCGAATTCGACCTTGACCGGGTCCTCGTGCGCGGTCAGGCCCAGACGTCTGGAGATGCGGCCGACGTGGGTGTCCACCACCACGGCCGGTTGGCCGAAGGCCGCGCCCAGGACCACGTTGGCCGTTTTGCGGCCCACGCCGGGCAGTTTGACCAGTTCTTCCAGGGTTTCCGGCACCCGGCCTTGATGCCTTTCGACCAGGGCCTGGCCCAAACCCTTGATGGACTTGGCCTTGTTTCGGAAAAAACCGGTCGACCTTACGTCTTCTTCCAGGGCCGTCAAGGGGGCTTGGGCGTAATCCTCGGCCCGCCGGTACTTTTTAAACAGTTCGGCCGTGACCTGGTTGACCCGCTCGTCGGTGCATTGGGCCGAGAGGATGGTGGCGACCAGAAGCTCGAGAGGGTTTTGAAAATGGAGGCTGGTTTTGGCCTGGGGATACGTCCGATCCAGGATGGCCAGTATCTTTTTTATATCATCTTTTTTCTTCATCAGTCTTTCCCTCAAGCCGTTTAACCGGGATTTTCTAAGAAATTTTTCGTTCCAGACGTTTTTCCCGCCGCTCGATCAGAAAGCGGGCCGTTTCCCGGCGGTCCAGGCAGTTGAGCAAATCATCCGGAGTCAGCCAGCCCTTGCGGGCCACATTGAGGCCGTAACGGGCGTCCAGCAAACCTTCGGGCGAGTGGGCGTCGGGACAGATGACCATTTTAAGGCCCAAGGACTTGGCCCGGCGCATTTCCCGCCAGTCCAGGTCCAGCCGGTGGGGATTGGCGTTGATCTCAACGGCCACGCCTTCTTCGGCGGCGGCGGCCAGGACGGCCGGCAAGTCCAGGGGGTAAGGTTCCCGGGCCAGCAGAAGCCGGCCGGTCGGGTGCCCTAGAATCGTGACGAAGGGATTTTGCAGCCCCCGGATCAGGCGGTCGGTCATTTCTTTTTCGGGCAGGGAAAACTTGGAGTGGACCGCGGCGATGACGAAATCGAACCGGGCCAGGACCTCGTCGTCATAATCCAGGGCGCCGTCGGGCCGGATGTCGGCTTCCACCCCCCAGAACAGGCCGAAATCGGGATGGTCCGCCCGAATTTTTTCCACTTCCTCGAACTGCCGGTCCAGGGCTTCGAGACTCAGCCCGCCGGCGTAATAGGCGCTTTGGCTGTGGTCCGAGATGCCGGCGTATTGGTAGCCCAGATCGCGGCAGTGCGCGACCACTTCCCGCGGGGACGTCGAGCCGTCGCTGTAGTTGGTATGGATGTGAAAGAGGCCCCTGAGGTCGGAGGCCTTGGCCAGATCTGGCAGAGCCCCCTGTTCGGCCGCTTCGATCTCTCCCCAACCCTCCCGCAGCTCCGGGAGGATAAAGGGCAGGTTCAACAGGCCGAAGACCCCGGCCTCGTCGATCACGGCCGGCGTTCGGCCGGCCTGATCAAAAAGGCCGTATTCGTTCAACTTCAGCCCGCGCTCCTTGGCCCGCCGCCTCATGAGAGTGTTGTGTTCCTTGCTGCCGGTGAAATGGTGCAGGGCGAAAGGAAAGGCTTCCGCCGAAACCAGTCTCAGGTCGGCGTTCAAACCAGAGCTGAGCCGGAAGCTGAACTTGGTTTCCGCGCCGCCGGTCAGGGATTCAACCAGGTCCAGATTTTCCAGATAGTGGACCACCTTCAGCGGCTCGGTGGAAACGGCCACCAGGTCCAGGTCCTTGACCACTTCCTTCAGTCTCCGGAAGCTCCCCGCCACCTCGACCCGGCCGATTTCCGGGCAGGCCCCCAGTTTACCCGACAATTCCCGGGCGATTTTCTCGGCCTCGGCCCAGAGGTAACGTCCTCGGTATTTTTTTAAATTTTCCAGCCCGTTGAGTATGTTGGCCTGGGTGGTCGCCCCGAAGCCCTTCAGTCCGACCAGACGGTTTTCCTTGCAGGCGTATTCGAGCTGGCCGAGGTTGGTCAGGCCGAGCTGTTCATGGAGGGCTCTGACCTTTTTAGGGCCGAGACCGGGCACTTGAAGCATTTCCAGCAAACCGAGCGGAAAAGAACTGCGGAGCTGATTGAGATATTCCAGCCGACCGGTCAGGACCAGTTCGCCGATCTGAGCGGCCAGGGTCTTGCCGATACCTCGAATCCGGCTCAAACGGCCGCTTTGAGCCAGTTCGAGCAGATCGTCTTCAAGGGAGAGGATGGTGCGGGCGGCTTGTTGATAGGCTCGAACCTTGAAAGTGTTCTCGCCTTGCAGCTCCAGGAGAACGGCCAGGTCTTCCAGGGCCTCGGCCACATCTTTACGGTCCATTTTCAACGGTCAGCCGATTTTAGGGTAATTCCGCCGTCCAGGTTGTATCGATGTCTTAACGAAGGCCCTGATGATAAAAGCCCGCCTGGCCTGGCCCATATCTGGCGGGATAAATGAACGTTTATTTTAAATCGAGTCCGCCCCGTTCATTCAGGGTCATCAAAACTGCTTTAGGCCTCAAATAAGGCGAAAAAATCTCTTTCGCCTGCAATCGGCCCCGGCGAACCGATTCATTCTTCAAAAATGATCTTGTGGTTGACCAGATTGATCGTTTTGATCTTGCCCTTGACGATTTTTTGTTCGCCGAAGATGCTGACCATCCGGAAAGAATCATCCTCTTCCGGTTCGATCAGGTCTACCGCTTCCAGTAACAGTTCCTCTTGTCCGTCCTTGAAAAGGAACGCGTTGGCTTCACACATTTTCCAAATACTCCTTGATCTTTTCGCTTACGATTTCCTCCACCAGGTGGGGAAGGGGTTCTCCGCTCAGACCGACCATGATGACCCGCTCCTGGCACAGGGGCAGGAGAATTTTGGGGGCCGGGCTGGACGTCACGGCTTCGGCCATCCTCGGGGTGACTTCGCCCATCATGGCGTTGGCCCAGGTGATGGAAATAGGGCCGACGATCAGGTCGGCCGAAGCCGTAGTCCTGACCACGGCGTTTTCTCCGGTGGCCCCCCGGTTGGCCCGGGCTTTCATCATCTGGGACGTGGCAATGGCGTTGGTCCCCAGGGCCAGGATCTCGATGGATTCCCCGTAGACTTCTTTCAACCGCTTGATCAAAGCAGACCCGATGCCGCCGCCCTGACCGTCGATGACGCAGATACGTTTGCGCAAGTCGGCTCCTTTCGCCTTTACTCCAACCGAATCAAAACTATACTGCACTCAGACTGATTGAGCAAGGGTGAGCCGAAATTCATCAAAGGCCCAAGGAAGGACCTAATCTCTCATTCTAAGTTGCCTTCATAATGGTCCGGGTTGACATACTCATCCGAACAACCCGGAAACAGGACCAGTTAATCCCGTTCTTCCTCCCGACGATAAACCATCTCCAAACCCCTTTCCAATTCCACTTATATCAGATCCCCTCCCTTCTTGCATTATTTATATTATTTAAAATTAAATAGTTTAAAAAAACCAATTCCGACACAGCCTCGAAAGTAGGAATACGCTTTTATCGGCCGGATAGAAAGGGGCGAGAAATACCGCCGTTTACCGACGGATTGCCCTTTTACCGCTGCTTGGAGATAAAAGTCTTGCCCGGCTCTTTCCTCCAAGATTAAAATACGTTGCCAGGAGTCCCGAATGTATTCCCAAAGAAGCCACGTCACCGACTCGGCCCTGCTGGGCGTCTTGATTATATTAATCGGCACCCTGGGCTACACTATCATTGAAGGCTGGGACCTCCTGGATTCCTTTTACATGACCATCATCACCATTGCCACCATAGGCTACGGGGAAATCAGGCCCTTGCACCCGTCCGGGCGTCTCTTTACCATCTTCCTGATCGTTTTTGGCGTGGGCAACGCCGCCTATCTGGTCGGCCAGCTCACCCGGATGATGGTGGAAGGCAGTGTGCAAAGAGTCATGGGGAGGCGTAAATTGGAAAAACAAATCAAGGAACTCGACGATCACTATATCTTGTGCGGCTACGGCCGGATCGGCCGGATGATCGCCCAGGAAGTCACCGCCCAGAAACTGCCCTTGGTGGTCATTGAAAACCGGCCGGAAGTTTTGGAACAGCTCGAAAAAGATGAGCTGCTTTATATTCGGGGCGACGCTTCGGACGAAGACAACCTGTCGGCCGCCGGCATTAAAAAGGCCGTGGGCCTGGTCTCGGTCGTCAGCTCCGACGCTGAAAACATGTACGTGGTCCTGACGGCCCGAGGCCTCAATCCCGACCTGTTCATCCTGTCCCGGGCCAGTGAAGAGAAATCGCTGAAGAAACTTCAACGGGCCGGGGCCGACCTGGTCATTTCCCCTTATTCCATCGGGGCCCGAAAGATGGCCCAGGCCATTCTCCGGCCGACCGTGTCCGATTTCATCGAGACCATGGTCCATGGGGCCGACGGATTAAATCTGGCCATGGAAGAGATTTTAGTCACGCCCGAATCCAAGCTCAAGGACATCAGCCTGCTCGAATCCAACATCCGCCGGGACCTGGACCTGATCGTCATCGCCATCAAGACGGCTGAAGGCCGAATGCTTTTCAATCCGTCCGCCCAAGCCAGAATCCAGATCGGGGACACCCTGATCGCCATCGGCCAAAGGAACAACATGGACCGGTTGGCCGAGTTGCTCGGGGCCGACATCTCCTTGTCGCCCCGCTATCGACAAATCAAGCACCGGCTCGGACCGGAAAGACCTTGACGCCGGTCGGCCCGAGGCGGCCGACCTGGTTTGCAAAACCGTGGAATGCTTTTCGACAAAAATGTAGGGTTACGCCTATGATCTATTTGGATCACAACGCCACCACCCCGGTCGCTCCCGAAGTGGCCGCCGCCATGGCCCCCTTCTGGGGGCCCGAATTCGGCAACCCCAGCAGCGATTACGACTTGGGCCGGCGAGCCAGGTCGGCCTTGGAAAAGGCCAGGACCAGGGTCGCCGATTTGCTGGGGGCCGCGCCGGAAGAAATCCTTTTCACCTCCGGCGGGACCGAGTCCAACAACACGGCGCTCAAGGGCCTATTTTACCGGTCTCCCCGCCCCGTTCACCTGGTGACCACCAACATTGAACACCCGGCGATCATCAATCCCTGCATCTTCCTGATGACCCAGGGGGCCGACGTGACCTTTGTCCCGGTTGACGGCCAGGGCCTAGTCGATCCCGACGAGATCCGCCGGGCCCTCAAACCGGAAACCATCCTGGTTTCGGTCATGCTGGCCAACAATGAAACCGGCGTGCTCCAGCCCCTTGAAGAAATAAGTCGGCTGGTCCGGGCACGAAACATTCGCCTCCACACCGACGCGGCCCAGGCCGTGGGCAAAATCGGGGTGAACGTGCAGCGTCTTGGGGTCGACTTTTTGAGCCTGGCCGGGCACAAGCTCTACGCGCCCAAGGGGGTCGGGGCGCTTTTCATCCGGCGGGGTCTGGAGTTGGAGCCTCTGGTTCACGGGGCCGGTCAAGAGTCGGGCCGGCGGGCCGGGACCGAAAACGTGGGCCTGGCCGTGGGTCTGGGCGCGGCCTGCGCCCTGGCCGCCGATCGTCAGGTGGAAGAAGAGCAGCGTCAGGCCGCCCTCCGCGACCGCCTGCTGGCCCTGCTTCAGGCCGAATTCCCTGAATCGGTCCTGATCGGCCATCCCGCCCGGCGTCTGCCCAACACCCTGAATCTTTGTTTTCCCGGATTGGCCGGTTCGGAAATATTGAGTCTGGCCCCGGAGATTCAAGCTTCGACCGGCGCGGCCTGTCACGCCGGCCTGGTCAAGATTTCTCCGGTCCTCCAAAATATGGGCCTTTCAACCCACGTGGCCCAGGGGGCCATCCGTTTGAGTCTGGGCCGGGCCACCACCGGCGACCAGATCGAACAAGCGGCCGCCGCCCTGATCCGGGCCGTCCTTAAGCTGAAATCCGGAGGCCGATGACTTTTTCCGACGTTTTTGTCGCTTGTTCCCGTCTGGTCTTCGACAATTTTGTCGCTTATTTCTTAGGTCTCTGAAAATCCTTGTCTATTTTTTAAAGATAAACAGTCTATTATTACATAAATCCTTCTTGGCCCGCCTTTTGCCTCCAAACAAGAACCGGCAGGACCCACGCCCAAGAGCGTGGCCGGGACAGGGATGATGGACGATTTTCATAAAGCCAGACAGGAACTGCTTCAGCGTCACGGCAACGGCCTGACCGGCTTGGAATTTTGTCGAGCCTATGCCCGGCTGATGGACGAGCACCTCAAGGACCTGTTTCGGCAAGCTTGCCGACCAGGTGACGAGAGCCAAGGCCAAGTGGCCCTGGCCGCCATGGGCGGCTACGGGCGGCGGGAACTGGCCCCCCATTCCGACGTGGACCTCCTTTTCCTGACCAGCCGGTCCTCCAAGGAATGGAAGCCTCTGGTTGAAGCGGTCTTGTATCCCCTATGGGACCTCAAGCTCGAAGTGGGCCACGCCGTCCGCACCTCGGCCGAGTGTCTGGAAATGGCCCGGCAGGACCTGACCATCCTGATCTCCCTTCTGGATGCCCGATTTTTGACCGGGGACGAAAACCTCTTTTCTGAATTCCAAGGGGCTTTCAGGCGATGGTTCGGTTTCATGACCAACAAAAGGGCTTTTTTACAGAACCTCAAGAAGAGCTTGGCGGCAAGGCACCAAAAATACGGTCAGACGCCCTATCTGCTCGAACCCAATGTCAAGGAAGGTCAGGGCGGACTCCGGGACATTCAGACCATTGTCTGGGCGGGAGCTGCTTTTTACAAGCAAAGAAGTTTTAAAGAGTTGGCCGAAAAAGGGCTGCTGCCCTCGGACCGGGTCGAACACTTAACCGAGGCTTACGCCTTCATGATCGCAGTGCGGACTTATCTCCATACCCTGGAAAGGAAGAAGGCCGATGTTCTGACCTTCGACCTGCAGGAAGACGTGGCCGGATTTTTGGGTTTCCCCGGAAACCAGCAGGCTTCCGGGGTCGAACGGTTCATGCAGGCCTATTATACCCGGGTCTATCAAATTAAAGGGGCCTTGAGCTTTTTTCTCAGCCGCATTGAAGAAGAACTGCGGCCGGCCAAATTGTGGCGTCTTAATCAGCGGTCCAGGACTGTGGAAAAGGGGCTGCTGGTCAGGCGGGGCCAGGTCGAGCTGTCCGGCTCGGCCGAGGTCAGGCGGAAGCCGCTCCTGATGATGAGGGCTTTCGAGACGGCCATGACCGAGGGCTTGCCCATCAGTCAGAGAGGGCTGGAGATTATCCGGTCAAACCTTGACCTGATTGATGATGACTACCGGCGGGACCCGGCCGCGGCCAAATCTTTTTTACGGGCCTTGGCGTCGGTGCCCCGGACCAGGGAAGCGGCCCCTAAAAACCTGGAGGCCATGCAGGGCGTTCATTTTTTAGCCGCCTATCTTCCCGAACTGGATATGGTGCGGGCCCGGGTTCAACATGACGCTTACCATGTCTATACCGTTGACGTTCACCTGGTTCTGACCCTGTGGGAACTCAAGAAGATGGCCATGGGGCTCCGCTCGGAGGGAGAAGACGAAGACCAGACCTCCATTTTTAACCAGGTTCAGGACAAGGAAATTTTGTTTCTGGCCGGCCTGCTCCATGACCTCGGCAAGGGTCGGGGCCGGGACCACGCCAAGCGGGGCGCGGCCATGGTTCCGGAGATCGGGGCCCGGATGGGTTTGAGTTCCGAACGGATAGAAAACCTCTCTTTTCTCGTGGCCGAGCATCTTTTTTTGATCGAGTTGGCCACCCGGCGGGACCTGAGCGAAGAGAAGCTGATCGTCGGTTGCGCCCAGAAGGTCGAAAACGTCGAACGATTGAACCATCTCTATCTCTTGACCATCGCCGACGCCAAGGCCACCGGTCCGGGGGCCTGGAATCAGTGGCGGGCCAGCCTGCTGCGGGAGCTGTACTTCAAGGTGCTGCGGGTCTTGACCCGGAGCGGCCTGGCCGAGAGGGAACTGAGCCTGCGTCACGAGAGACTGCTGGCCAAAGTCCAGAGATTTCTGGCCAAGCGTTTTTCCCCCGAAGAGGTGGCCGCCCATTTTGAAGAAATGTCCGCTCATTACCTTTCGGTCATGGAAGCGGAACAGATCGGCCGCCACATCCTGTTGGAGCGCCAACTCCGCGACCAGCCGGTTATCTGGGAGGTCGAGGCCAAGGAGGAAGGTTTTTGCGAAGTGACCGTGTTGACCCAGGACCGGCCGGGCCTGCTCTCGAGGCTGGCCGGGGTCTTCACCTTGCACAATATCAACATCTTGGGCGCCCAGGTCTTCACCCGGACCAACAAAATCGCCTTGGACGTCTTCCAGGTCAGTTATCCCCCGGACCGCCTGTTCGCCGCGGAGGTCTGGGCCAAGGTCAAGCTGGACACCCAGCGGGCCTTGACCGGTCATCTGGCCCTGGATTTTCGTCTGGCCCGCAAGAAACCGCTCCTCGAAACCAGATCGGTGGGGCCCCGCCGTCCTTCCCGGGTGGAAATAGACAACGAAACCTCGGATTTTTATACCATTATCGAAGTTTACACCCATGATCGTCTGGGGCTTCTTTATGAATTGACCAAAACTCTTTTCGATCTTCAGCTCTCGATTTATATCGCCAAGATTTCCACGACCGTGGACCAGGTGGTGGACGTCTTTTACGCCAGGGACTTCTTCGATCAAAAATTGACCGATGCCGAACAACTCGAGGAAGTTAAAGCCGCCTTGAGTTTTACTGTTAATAAATAACCAAAATCCACCGGGCCGCCAGCCCGGACCCAACGAGGAGGAAGAAGATGACCCCTAAACAAGTCTTGGAAATGGCCGACAAGAATAATGCTGTAATGGTCGATCTCAAGTTCATGGACTTCCCCGGCCTGTGGCAGCACTTTTCCGTGCCGCGAAGTGAGCTGGAGGAGGTCTCCTTCGAGGACGGTTTCGGTTTCGACGGTTCGAGTATCCGGGGCTGGCAGCCCATCCACGCCTCGGATATGCTGGTCATTCCCGATCCGGAAACGGCCATGATGGACCCGTTCACCGAAGCCCCGACCTTGTCCATGATCTGTAATATCGCCGATCCCATCACCAAGGAAAAGTACTCCCGCGACCCACGGTATATCGCCCAGAAGGCCGAGGCCTATCTCAAGTCCACCGGCCTGGCCGATACCGCCTATTTCGGACCGGAGGCGGAGTTTTTCATTTTCGACGACATCCGCTATGGTCTCAACCAGCATTCGGCTTACTATTTTGTCGATTCGGTGGAAGGAAGCTGGAACACCGGCCGGGAGGAGAACCCCAACCTGGGTTACAAACCCAGATACAAGGAAGGCTACTTCCCGGTTCCGCCCACCGATTCCTACCAGGACCTGCGCACCGAGATGTGTCAGGTCCTGATGAAATGCGGCATCCAGGTCGAAGCCCAGCACCATGAGGTGGCCACGGCCGGCCAGGGTGAGATTGACATGCGTTTTTCTCCACTGGTAAAAATGGGCGACAACTTGATGCTGTTTAAATACATAGTTAAGAACGTGGCCAGGAAAAGGGGTAAGATTGTAACTTTCATGCCCAAGCCCATCTTCGGGGACAACGGCTCGGGCATGCATGTTCATCAGAGTTTATGGAAGAAAAACAAGCCCATGTTCGCCGGTGACGAATACGGCGGCCTCTCGCAAATGGCCCTTTATTACATCGGCGGCATTCTCAAGCATGCCGCGGCCTTGTGCGCCTTCACCAATCCGACCACCAACTCTTACCGGCGCCTGGTCCCCGGTTTTGAGGCTCCGGTCAATATGGCTTATTCCAGTCGGAACCGTTCGGCGGCCGTCCGCATCCCCATGTATTCGGCCAGCCCCAAGGCCAAAAGAGCCGAAATCAGGTTCCCCGATCCGTCCTGCAACGGCTACCTGGCTTTTTCCGCCATGCTCATGGCCGGCCTGGACGGCATCCAGAACAAGATTCATCCGGGCGAACCGTTGGACAAGGATATCTACGCCCTCAGTCCCGAGGAACTGGCCGACGTCCCCACCACCCCGGGTTCGCTCGAAGAGGCCCTGGCGGCTTTGGAGGAGGACCACGACTTCCTGTTCAAGGGTGATGTCTTCACCGAGGACGCCATTGAAAAGTGGCTGGAATACAAGTCGGAAAAAGAAGTGGATGAGATGAGGCTCAGGCCGCATCCATTTGAATTTTATATGTATTTTGACTGCTGATTCCAAAGGCGGGGAGGGGGCTTTAAATACTCTCCCCGCTGCTTCTATTCTGGATTTAAGGAGACGGCCCGGATTCAAGTCTCCGGTTAGGCGTTTCGTGATTGCCGCACAACAATCTGGTTTTCCCAGTGGGACCGAAATAGTGCTCAGCCGGTTTTCCGCGGCCGAGAGGTCGTTGCTGAGCCGGGATCAAACCGCTCTGTCGGCCTTGGCGGCCTTGAGCACTTTTTCGCCGGCCTTGACCCAAGCCTTGGCGGCGCGGCCCGAGCCGGCCCGCCGGCTTTTTCTGGACCGGACTTTCGAAAAACGGACTGACCATAAAGACCTTAGCACGCATTTGAGGGAAAAATTAGGCCGGCCCCGAGACCTGGCCGAGCTCCAGGCCGGCCTTCGCCGTTTTCGCCTTGAAGAACTGGCCCGACTGGCTGTGCGGGACCTGACCGGCCGGGCCGATCTGACTGAAGTCATGGCCACGTTGACCGATATGGCCGAGGTCTGTCTGGCGGCGGCCCTCGAAGCGGCCTTCCGCTTCACGGCCGAACGGTTCAACCTTCCGCCGGATGGTTTGGGCCTGTCCCCGATCATTTTAGCCATGGGCAAACTGGGGGGCCGTGAACTCAATTACAGTTCCGACGTGGACCTGATCTATCTTTACCGTCCGGAAGGGCCTCGTCCCGGCACCCCGCCGTCGGAGCAACTGGCCGACGCCGTCTTTTCCACGGTCACCCGGGCCATGTCGGAACCGACCCAAGACGGCCTGGTTTTCAGAGTGGACCTAGACCTTCGGCCGGGCGGAAAAGACGGGGCTCAAGCCCAGTCATTGGAGACGGCCCGGAAACATTACCTTTTCTGGGGACAGCCCTGGGAGCGGATGGCCTTTTTAAAGGCCCGGCCGATAGCGGGAGACCTCGAAGCCGGCCGCTGGTTTCTGTCCGAACTGAGTCCCTTTGTCTTTCGACGACACCTGGATTATACGGCCATTGAAGAACTTAAAGCCCTCAAGGCCAAGATGACCAGGGACAAGACGGCCAAGCTCGTTCGCCTCTCCGGTCCCGGCCGGGCCAGACCGGCTCTCGACGTAAAACTCTCGCCGGGGGGTATCCGGGAGATTGAATTTTTTGTCCAGGCCCTGATCCTGACCTTCGGCGGACGACTGCCCCACCTCCGGCGCTCCGACACCCTGGGGGCCCTGGAGACCCTGGCCCGGGAAAAGATCATCAGTCAGGAGGACGCGGCCGAGCTGTCCGAGGCTTACGTGTTTTTGCGGACCGTCGAACACCGTCTCCAGCTCTACGAACTCACCCAGACCCAGACTCTGCCCAGGAACCCGGAGGGCAAGGAGCGGCTGGCCCGGTCCATGGGTTTTTTCCTGCGGCCCTGGCCGGAATTGGACCAAGCCCTCAAACTTTATATGGATCGGGTCCAGACCAGATTCAAGAAGCTTTTGGCCGAACCCGGCGAAGGGGTAAGTCCCAGGAGCGAGGCCGGGGAAGGCCGGGCCCCCGCCTGGGTTTTTCGGCTGCTGGAAACCTTGGACGACGAAGCCTGTAGTGTGGACATGCTTCGCGGCCTGGGTTTTCTGAACCCTGAAGCCGCCCGGTCGGCCTGCCTGAAAATCCGCGAGGAACGCTATCTCCCGGATCGCCTGGCCAGGTATCGCCGCCAAATAGACCGCCTGCTGCCGGTGATGATCGCCGGCGCGGCGGCTACGCCCGATCCGGACCGGGCCGTTCTTCATCTGGAACGCTTCCTGGACAGCATCGGTCCCAAGGCCGGATTCTTCATCCTTTTGGAAGAGAACCCGCGTCTGATCGACGTCCTGTCCACCCTGTTCGGCTCCAGCGATTACCTGTCCAATGTCCTGATTAATCATCCCGGCATACTCGACAGCCTGATCGACCGCCGTTCGGCCCAACTGGTCAAGGACCGGATGACTTTCACCGCCGACCTGGACACGGCCCTGGGCGCGCAAGAGGATTTCGAGGTCCGGCTGGGCGTCATCCGCCGCTTCAAGAACGAAGAGACTCTGAGAATCGGGCTTTATGACCTGTTGGGCGAGTTGACCTTGAACCAGGTCCGGGACCAGTTGACCACCCTGGCTGAAGTGGTCATGGCCCGGAGCTTGGACCTGGCGGCTGAATCGGTTTTCAAGGGCCGCCGCCCGGCAGCCCCCCTGCCGTTGGCGGTGATGGCTTTGGGCAAGCTGGGCGGAAAAGAGATGTCCTACGGCTCGGACCTGGACCTGGTCTTCATCCTCGGCCGGGCCCCCGGGGCCCTTGACCTGGACCTCGAGACGGCCGTCCGCTTGGCTCAGCGTTTTTTCAGTTACCTTTATCTCCCTTTAGCTGAAGGCCCCGGTTACCAGATCGACCCGCGACTCCGCCCCTCGGGCAGTCGAGGTCCCCTGGTCGTCACGCCGGCCTCGTTCACCCGGTATCACCGGACCTCCCAGTTGTGGGAAAGACAGGCCCTGCTCAAGCTGAGGCGGGTCTTGGGGCCGGGTGATCTCGGGACCAAAATCCGGGCCGCGGCCGGCCGGGCCGTCTTTCACCGGCCGTTGCCGGAAAACGCCGCCGAGAAGATTGATGAACTCAGGCAAAGAATGACCCAGGAGCGGGGCCGGCTCCAGGGGGAGGCCATTAATCTGAAATTTTCGCTGGGGGGTCTGATCGACGTGGAGTTCATCACCCAGTATCTTCAGATGGTTCACGGCCGGCGGAACAAAGGCGCGGTCCGCTCGTTCTCCACGTCCGCGGCCCTGAAAGCCCTGATTAAAAAAGGACTGGGACCAAGAGGCCTGGCCGAATTGCCGGCGGCCCATGAACTGATCAGCCGGATAGCCAACCGACTGAGTTTGATTTACGCCCGCTCCGGAGACAGTGCGGCTTTCACCCCGGAAGAGATCGGTTCGCTGAATCTGGCCGTGGGCGGGCCGGACCCTTTCATCGCCCTTCAGGAGGCCATGGAGACGGTCAAGAAACTTTATGCCGAAGTATTCGGTCGGAAGGTCGGGTATGCCCGATAGATTTCCCCGAGAACACCTGGATGACCGGGCCTTGTTCGAAGCCAGCCCCTTTCTGTCCGGTCTGATGGGCCAGGGCCGGTGGCGGCCGTCGTCAAACCGGTCTGAATTCCCCGAGGTCTGGATGAATCCGGGCCGGGGAGGGTTGCCCTCTTTTCAAACCTTCCGCCAGGTGTTTCGGAAGACCCTGGACGATCCCGAGGAAGCCCTGTTGATCCTCAGACGCTTAAAAGTGAGGACTCTTCTGGCCTTGGCCCGGGCCGATCTGGAAAATCGGATCAAGCCCTACCAGCTCCGGGCTCGTCTGCGGGCCTTGACCGAAGTTCTGGTTCAAGGGGCCTGGTGGGTGGCTGAAAACAGCCTGCGGGAGAGGTACGTTCATCCCTTGATTCTGGAGAAACGTAACGCCAAGCCGCCTGTGGCTGTTTTCACCTTGAGTCGGGTCGGGTCCGGCGACCCTTGGTATACCACCGGACCGGCTCCGATTTTTGTCCACTCCCGGGCCGCCGAATTCGCTCCGGCCTTGACGGAAAAGGATTTTGCCCAGGCCCGCCGGACCGACAAGGAGTGGCTGCCGGCCAGGGAATATTTCCATCGCCTGGCCAGGGGCACCATGTTTCTGCTTTCCGGGCCGAATGTCGGGGGAAAAGGGTCCGGGCAAATGGGTCAGGATAATTTCCCCGAGGGACCGCCGGTTATGCCCGGTGTCCTGGTCGTCCTTTTTTCCGCCTTTGAAGACCACTTCATGACCAGTCGACCGGCCAAGGAACGCCTGTCTTTACTCAGACTCCGTTTCCTGGTCGGTCAGGAGCGTTTGGGCCGGGCGGTGGAAGCCGCGGCCCGGAACGCCCTTTGGCGCACCGCCGCGGAATTTGGTCCTCGGCTCCCCGGGCTGGTCAACACCTGGTATCGGGAGCGGGCCCAGGCCGAAGGGCTGCCTTTGGTTCGGGGCTCGTTGCTGGATATCGAGCGAAAGATCAGACTGCTGCAATTCCAGTTGGCCGTCGATCAGCCGGGATTGATGGTGCCCTCCCCCTTGAAGGCCTTGGACCTGCTGGCCCGGGCCGGGGTGATCGAGCGGGAGGAACGCTCGGTCCTGTCCACGGCCTATAACTGGCAATGGTTCCTGATCAACCGGCTTTGCCTTTTGGGGCGCCGCGCGCCCTTGGAAATGGAAGAGTTGGGCTCCGGGGGACTGGACGACCGGCTCGGTCTGCCCGGCGCCTCGACCCGCACTCTAAAAATGATAAAATCGGCCCAAAACAGTTTGAACCGAATTGCCAGACGGATTAAGAACAGCCAGAACTTGATGTGATTAGGCTATTTTTATGGTCATGACGACTGATCAGTTATCGGCGGCCTGGATTCTCTCTTGCTCCTGTCTGGCCTTCCAGGCGGACAGGCGGAAAAGATGGCCGTAACTATGCGGCATTTATCTGAAAGTCGATACTGAATGCACCTCTTTGACCCGATCCGAAGCGCCTCTCGTCACCCCTGCGCAAGCAGGGGTCCAGAAAAGGATCGGACTGAAGACCGGGTTCCCGCTTTCGCGGGAACGACGGATGGGAGACCTCGGCCGGGAAAAACCACCAGGCCTCAGTTAGCCGGGCTTTCATTTCCAGGTTGTGCCTTCAGGGGCATGACGGTTCCTGCGAAGGCTGGAATTTCGGCCGGTCGGGCTGAGGAGGCGGGCGACGCCGACTTTAAACGGCCGGGATGCAACCGGTTACAAAAAAAATATTTTTCTCCTTGGGGCTGATATGTTAACTAGGCTGGAGCTTTTGATCCGGCCGGTTGAAAAGGCCGGGGCAAGGGTATAATGAGTAATGCGGGCTTATGGAGGATTTGAGGCCGGACCGGACGTGGTTTCATGCGATCCGGTGTAAGGCGCGCTTAGCGTGAGGTCTGAAACCTCTAGGCTTTTGGACAGAGAACTTATGAGTAAAAACAGTTTGAAAATAGTTGTCCGCGGCTGCCACAACCTGGCCGCCTATCGCCGGCTCTTTGACCGTGGAGAACCCGGCTTGCCGCCGGGGATTGAAGCCGGACTGGTCCCTTGCAGCAGCAAGGTCGACGCTCCTCATATCCTCAAGTTCTTTGAGCATGGGGCCGACGCCCTCCTGGTCCTGGCTTGTCCCCCGGGGGTCTGCCACCTGGTCGACGGCAACGACCGGGCCGAAAGACGGGCGGCCTGGGCCGCCCGGCGTCTGGCTGAAATCGGTATCGAGCCGGAAAGGGTCAGGTTCGTTAAGATGGAAGCGGACCTGGAAGAAAAAATCGACGAAATCATAAAAGAATTTTATCAAGCCATCCTTGAACTGGGCCCGGTCCCAAGCAAGGCCCGGCCTTGACGGCCGGAGAACCCAATTAAGGAACCCAGGATTTTAGATGCCTAAAAAATACCACTTGGAAACGACTCCGACCCCGGCCCGGCATTTGGCCCCAGGGCCTTCCTCGATCCTCGACTGGGAGGAAGGCTGCCGGAAGTGTCACCGGTGTGTCAGGTGGCAATGCCCCTACGGCGTTTACCTGCACCGGGACGTGGACCCCTTCTCCCTGGCCGATACGGCGGACTCCCTGTGCAAGCATTGTTTTCAATGCGTCCAAAGCTGTCCCATGCGCCTGGTCAGCCAGGCGGTCAATCCCGAATATACCCGGCTCGGGGACGACTATTGGACCCCGGACGTCCTGTCCAGGATTTATTACCAATCCGAAACCGGCCTGATCCCGGTCTCGGGGGCCGGTTACGGCGGACCTTTCACCGGTCCGGGCTTCGATGCCATGTGGACGGACATGTCCGAGATCGTCCGCCCGACCCGGGACGGCATTCATGGCC
>Ga0209270_1002142_pt1 | contig 22282 bp, 19 predicted proteins | sample MTBAKSrepl1MetaG_FD_187456 | JGI IMG/M metagenome (GOLD analysis project Ga0209270, IMG submission 187456) | Enrichment culture microbial communities from Arthur Kill intertidal strait, New Jersey, USA, that are MTBE-degrading - MTBE-AKS1... | ecosystem: Environmental > Aquatic > Marine >...
GGAGAGTCCGGAAATGGCTGGTTATCTGGAACGCGTTGGTCGCTCCACGTCCGGCGGCCGAAATAGCGCTGCACACAGGACTTGCGGTTCAGACCGTGCACAACCTGATATCCGCTTATAACCGTAAGGGTCCGGCGGCGATAGAGACGCCGGGCAAGGGCGGTCGGCGAAGGTCTTATCTATCATTTCCATAACCGGGTCTACAAATCATTGGACCAAGTGGAACATACCCTTTGTGCGGCACTAAAAGAACTCGCCAGTGATCCAAAACTAGTTCGATCACTGACTAATTTCACATACATGAATATTACTCATTAGATCGCAACTTAGTATGAATCCTTTGTCATGGCCAGATGGCCCTGGGGGTCATAGAGCGGCGCGGACAATGCCCCACCTGACATCATCGGCCACCCCCAGTACAAACCGGATTATCACATCGCTCTATAGGAAAACCCGGTTTTCTGATTCTCCCCCCAAGCCTGTTATTCCATTTCTAAATCAAATATGTAATAATATGCTCACCACGAAGGAGGTGAGCATATGCCCAGGCGAGCAGGAGGCAGGGAGGTTTTAGAGAAAGCAAAAGACAGGCTGTCCAAGGCCCGGAAAGTCGAGGAGCTTCGGCAGGCGCAGGCAGTGGTTTTACCTTTGGAGTATGGTTTTTCTCTCCAAGAAACGGCGGCGATAATCGGCGTATCGAAAGGGTGGGCCAGTCATTTGCGGATGCAGTTCATTCGCTCCGGCGGAGTATATGAAGAGGAGAAGCCCAAACGAGGGGGCCGCCGACGGGAAAACATGAGTCTGGAGGAGGAAAGGGAGTTTCTGGCTCCCTTTTTTGAGAAAGCGGCCGCTGGAGGCATCCTGGTGGTCGGAGAGATCAAAAAAGCTCTGGATGAAAGATTGGGGCGCAAGACGGCCTTGGCCTCGGCCTACAATCTTCTTCATCGCCATGACTGGCGAAAGCTGGCACCGGACAAGCGGCATCCACGGGCGGACCCGGTGGCTCAGGCAGAGTGGAAAAAAAATTCCGGGAAATACTCTTGCAAATCGACCGCGAGTGGGCGAGGGAAGCCCCGATCCGGTTGATGTTTCAGGATGAAGCCCGATTCGGTCGCATTTCCGATACGAGGCATTGCTGGTGCCCCAAACCAACTCGCCCAATATGCCCAGCGATGGTGACACAGGAGTATACCTACGCCTATGCGGCCGTATCGGTTATCGATGGAGAACTCGACTCGCTGATCCTACCGTACGTGAACGGTGATTGTATGCGGGTGTTCATTTATGAAATAGAAATGGAATTAAAATAAAAAAGAGGGTTAAAACATTTCCGAGAGGGTGAAACCATGAAGCGCATATTCTTGGTCATGCTCGTGCCGATGGTTTTGGTCTGGGGGCTGGACGGGGCCGGCCCTGGCCGATTTTGAAGCCGGGCTAGCCGCCTATCAGCGCGGGGACTACGAGACAGTCTTCAATGAATTCAAGGCCGCCGCCGACCAGGGTTACGCCGGAGCGCAAAACAATCTCGGTATGATGTACTCAAAGGGCCAAGGCGTGCCAAGGGACTATCAATTGGCCTATATGTGGTACAACCTGGCTGCGGCCAGAGCCCCAAATCAGGACACGCGGGAAAAGGCGGTCGGAAACCGCGACCGGGTGGCCCGGAAACTGACCCCGGCCCAACTGGCCGAAGCCCCAAAATGGGTGCGGGAATGATGGCCCAAGCCGGAAAAAGGGGCCGGGGGCCTGCCCGTTAAAACTCTTTCATATCAGGTTTGAACAGATTATCCTAAAGGCTACATTAATCTTACAATTAAATGGACTTTTTGGCATAATTATCTCTTGATCATAGGTGACTATATGGCCCGGAAAGAGGAAAAGTCTGTCAAGCCCAAACTCCGTCAAATCTCTGATAAGGAATTGGAAAGAATTCTGACTGAACACAAGAAATGGTTGGAATCTGGCGGACAGGATGGAGTAAGGGCCGATCTTAATTGCTGTGATCTTCGTGGGAAACAACTTAATGACGCGGAACTCAAGAATGCTGTTCTTATTTGGGTCAAACTCGACTCAGCCAATTTGAATGAAGCCAACCTCCAGGGGGCCACTCTCGATTTTGCTGAGCTCATTTACGCCAATCTCTGGAAGGCAAAACTCCAAAAATCCCATCTAATGCAAGCTAAACTACAGCATGCTAACCTCACGGAGGCCAAACTCCAGGGAGCCAACCTCACGGGAGCTTGTCTCAAGAGGGCTGGCTTAAAAGATGCTAATCTCAAAAGGGCCATTCTTTTGGGGGCCAATCTATGTGGGGCCGACCTAAGAGGGGCCGATATGCAAGATACTAACGTAACCCGCGTAAAATATGATTACAATATCAGATGTCAGGGAATAAGAGCCGCTGATTGTTTCGGCAGTCCAATGTTCAAACGAACTGCTCAGGACCAGGAATGGCTCGAAGAATTCCAAGCCACTCGCACGACGCGATGGCAAAAGGTTTGGGCCTGGCTGTGGCGTGAAACTTCTGACTATGGTCGGAGCATGGGGCGGTGGGCGCTGATTTCATTTCTATTGGCTTTAATTTTTGGGATTTGTTTTTTTCTTTTTGGGGCCGAACACTTTCACGTCAGATCGCCCTTGCCCGAACCACCAAGTCTCCGGGGCCTGGTATCTATGATATATTACAGTGTGGTGACCTTTACCACTCTTGGTTTTGGCGATATCAGTCCTAAAACACCTTTAGCCTCTATTTTGGTCACGATTGAGGTAGTTTTAGGTTACATTATGCTCGGCGGACTGATCTCCATCCTGGCCGCCAAACTGGCCCGGAGGAGCTAGTTGAGGGATTAAATCCAGGTGTTCGGGATTGAAACCCCAGGCCTATTCTTCTCAGGAAATTTTGGATGAATATCCCGGCCTGGAAGAAGCAGATATTTGCGCCTGCCTGGCTTTCAGCGCAGAAGTGGCGGAGCCTTAACTCAAAAAAATCGAAGGGATTCTTATGAACAATGCCGATATAAAAACCAAAGACCAAGTCATAGCGGAACTTGAACGTCACGCTCAGGCCATGCGCCGCTTGGGAGTCAGACGCCTGGGGCTGTTCGGGTCAGCGGCTCGGGGTAAAGCAAAATCCTCCAGTGACCTTGATTTTCTGGTCGAACTTGACCGCGAAACCTTTGACGCCTACATGGACGTGAAAGAATTCCTGGAAGACCTTTTCAACTCTCCCGTTGACCTGGTGCTGCCCGGCGGCCTCAAGCCTCGCCTGAAGCCCTACATTGAAAAGGACCTTATTTATGTCCAGGGATTATAAGCTTTACCTGGAAGACATAATGGAAGCCATTGAAAAAGTGAAACTCTACACCAAAGGACTGTCAAAAGAGGACTTTGTCCAAGACCCCAAGACTTTTGACGCCGTGATTCGCAATCTGGAAATTATCGGCGAAGCGGTGAAAAACCTGTCGGCCGAAGTCAAAGAGGCCAACCCTCAAATCAAGTGGCGTCGAATAAGCGGCATGCGGGACATCTTGGCCCATCAATATTTTGGAATCAGCGTCAACATCGTTTGGGATGTGGTGACCAACAAACTGCCCGAGCTTGAAGCCCAAATCAGGAGCATCCTTAGGGAGACTCCATAAGTACGTATCCCCTTCGTCAACGACCACTGCACCCATCGCTTGGGCCGGGTGGCTCCGCTGCCCACAGACCTGACTGCCGTAGGCAGGTCGGCTGGGGGAGAGTTGCTTGGTGTCCGGGCGGCCCGATTCCGCCTGGAGCTGATTTCGACTTGGCTCGACCCGATTTTTTATTTATATTTAAAAAAAGTTCTATACAAAATTATTTACATAGTGTAAAAATTTTTTTTAGCAACTCCAGGTTTAAAATAGAGGCCGCCGACAACCCTATTTTTAAAAGGCCTTTAATTCACACAATTACCTGGCCGAACTTTTTCCACGGTTTGGTCCGGCTATTGCTCTCTAGTTTAGATGAAAACCGATCGTTCCCTGACAAGGACGATCACCAGCGAGGGCGCTGTTAAACATTTTTTGGAGTATCAACTTTGATTGCTCCCTATGGTCCATCCCAAAATGAAAAGGACGAAGCCATGCCGGTCCTCATCAAACCGAATCCCCGGGCCTTCAAGGCCATCGTCGGCGCGGTCCAGGCCGACCTCGAACTCTGCTTCACCTGCAACACCTGCCTGGCCGCCTGCCCCATCAACCGGGCCACCAACCGGCTCTCCCCCCTCAAACTGGTCCGCCTGGCCAATTTCGGCCTGCTGGATGAATTAATCCGGCTGCCGGAAATATGGTACTGTCTCCGCTGCAACTCCTGCGGCCAAGGCTGCCCCATGAAGGTCAAACCTGGAATGCTGATCAGGTTCCTTCGCCGGGAAGCCCTCCTTCGGCACATCTTCAGCGACGAAACCATCCGCCATTACACCGGTTTGTTGGCCGGGCTGTCCCGGGTGCGCTGGCACCTGGCCGACTGGTGCCGCCACGATCAACCCCAGGACCTGCCGATGGACCGCTGGCGCGGCCTCTGGGAAAAGCCCCCGGTCCCCTGGGCCGAGCGGACAAAAATCAGGAAGGGCCTAGGCCATAATGGCCTAAGGCCACCGGTTGAAGAAACCAGCTTCCGCCAATGTTTCCAGTGCGGCGAATGCCGGGCCGCCTGTCCGGCTTATGAACCCACCGCCTTCGATCCCCTGGGCATCTTCCGCCTGGTCAATTACGGATTGACCGAGGAACTGCTGGCTTCGCCGTCGATCTGGCTGTGCCTGGGCTGCCGCCGGTGCACCGAATCCTGCTGCCAGCGGGTCAGCGGCCATGAGGTCATCCGCCGGCTTCAGGAAACCGCCCTGGCCGAAGGCTTTGTCGACCCGGACTTTCCCCGGCGCTGGCAAGAAGCGGAGCAGTCTGTTTACCCTCAACTGGTGGAGGAAATAGATTCGGTCTTCCATTTCTCGCCTAATTGAGGCCATGGCCGGGACCGCTCGGCCGGGCGAAAAAGTTCGGCCGCCAATTTAAGGCCGAACCAGGTCGTCTTCGTTCAATCTCCTCTCAAAACCCAAGAGCACAGGGGCGGCCTCCGGCTTTAACTGACCTTGAAGACCAGCCCGGCGGCGGTGTCTCCGGCGGCACAGCCGGCGAACAGGCCGTACCCGCCGCCCTTGAGGACCAGTTCCTCCAGCAGTTCAACGATGCACCTGGCCCCGGTCGGGCCCTGGGGATGGCCGAAGATCATGGAACTGCCATAGTTGTTGAAAATCTTGTCATCAATGCCCATGAGCTTCTTCATGACGATATCATTGACCGTGAAAGGATTGTGGGTCTTGATGGCGGTCATGTCCGAGACGCCGAGGCCGGCGTTTTTAAGGGCCATCTGGGCGCAAGGCGTAACGGAGGCGGCCATGTAAGCCTTTTTGACCCGGGAATAGCCGTAGGACAAAACCTGGATGGTGATGTTTTTGTCCGCCGAAAGTTCGGCGGCCTTTTCCTTGGTGGCCACGATCAGGCCGGCGTTGCCGTCGGCCGGGTGAGTCTGGGCCCCGAAGGAAATGCAGCCGCCGGGGATGACCGGTTTGAGGGTGGCCAAGCCCTCGGCCGTACAGGGGGTGATGCCTTCGTCGGCTTCGATCACGATGGATTTCTTCTTGCTCAGGCGGACTTCGACCGGGATCATGTATCTTTTCTGAAAGGCCCGATCATCGGCCATCGAGTCCATATACTGTTCGTACCGGCGCAGGGCCATGGCGTCGGATTCCTCTTTGGTCACGCCGTAATCCTTGCCCACGTTCTCGGCCGTCTGGATCATGGGCTGCTGCCCGTAAGGATCGTAATTGAAGTTGTCCATCATCCAGTTTTCCGAGATGACTTCGGCGCCGGGGCCGTTGGGATTGGGCCAGACGGTGTGGGGTCCGTTCGAGCACCGGTCGGTCGTGGCCACCAGGATGTTCTGATGACTCCCGGTTTCGACGGACATGGCCGCCAGGGCCAGGGCCGTGGCCGAAGTGGCGCAGGCTTGCGAAATGGTCGGCCCGCTGATCTTATCGTTGCCCATCAAGGCGGAGAACCAAGGGGCGGAGTAAAACCAGCTCTTCTGGCCGATGGTCATGCCCAGAAAAAGGCCGTCCAGGTCCTCCATGGGGAGCTTGCGCAGCTCGAAAAACTTTTTGGCCGTGGCCGCGCCGAGCTCCACGGCGTGTTCGTTCTGAAAACTGCCCTGCCAGCGCGAGAAGGGGGAACTCCAGTAACCTTTATAAGGTATGAAAGCTTTGCTCAGCACAGGTCTACCTCCCTTTTAACTTGACTTTGTCTTTGATTTACCTCGTTTTTACGACTCGTTTTTTATTGCTGATCGCTCCATTTACCATATTTTTCCCGCAGAGCGCGATGGAGAATTTTACCGGTGCCGGTCCGGGGCATTTCCTCGTCCTTGATGAAGTCCACGGACTTGGGACGCTTGTACCCGGCGATCTTGCCTTTGCAGTATTCCATGATCTCCTGGGCCAGTTGTTCGCTTGGGTTAAAACCTTGATGCAGGATGACCACGGCCTTGACTGTTTCGCCCCATTTGGAGTCGGGCACACCGATGACGGCCACGTCTTTGACCGCCTGGTGGGAGCCGACCACATCCTCGACCTCGGAGGGATAGACGTTCTCGCCCCCGGTGATGATCATGTTCTTTTTACGGTCCACCAGGTAGTAGTAGCCCTCCTCGTCGCGGCGGGCCATGTCTCCGGCCGAGAAGTATTCCCCGCGAAAGGCTTCCTTGGTCACTTCGGGCAGGTTCCAGTATTCGGAAAAAAGGGCCGGTCCCCGGGAAAAGAGTTCGCCCACGTCGCCGTCGGGGACTTCTTGGCCGTCCATGTCCAGGAGTTTGATCCGGTCGGTCCCCATGATCTCCCGGCCGATGGACCCCAGCTTCCTTATCTGATCGTCGGGCCGGAGCAGAGTGACCAGCCCGCCTTCGGTGGACCCGTAAGCCTCGAACAACTGGGAATTTTTAAAATAGTTCATAATGTCTACCTTGGTGTCCCGCCGGGCCGGGGCCGAGGAGCACAGGAGCTTGCGGACGCAGGAGACGTCGTATTTGTTTTTGACCGCCTCGGGCAGGGCCAGCATCATAATATAGTGGGTGGGGACCAGACTGGTGAAAGTGATTCTTTCCTCGGCCAGGGTCTTGAGCAGGTGCTCGGGGTCGAAACTGGCCAGGTTGTAAACACAGACCGCGGCCTGGGTGTAGGTGAAGGAAAAAGAGTAGAAGATGGAATTGACGTGGCACATGGGCATGACCATCAGTCCGATATCATCACGATTGTAGCCCATTTCAGCCACATTGGTGATATAAAAAGCGATATAGCTCTCGTGAGTCCTGACCGCGCCCTTGGGCCGGCCCGTGGTCCCCGAGGTGTACATGAAGGTCCAGACGTCTTCATGATGGACGTCCACGCCCGGCTCTCCGGGTGAAGACTGGGCGATCAGTTTTTCATAATGCCGGTACCCGTTTGGAGCCTCCTCGTCGCCCAAATAAATATAATTCTTAACTTCCGGCAGATTGCCCTTGATCGAATTGACGCCCTCGACGAAAGGCGCTTCGACGATGAAGGCCTTGGCCCCGGCATTCCGGAGGATGTATTCATACTCAGGCGGAGCCAGTCGGAACATGATCGGGACGGCCGCCAGACCCGCCTTGGCCGCGGCGGCGTAAATCTCCATCCATTCGACCCGGTTGTAGGCGATAACCCCCAGGCGGTCACCCTTTTGCAATCCCAAGGACAAGAAGGCGTTGGCCAGACGGCAGCTTCTCTCGTTCCACTCCCTGAAAGTCATGCTCCGGCGAAGGTCCTTGGCGCCGAGTTTGTCCGGCACCAGGGCGGCGTTGACCCTTAGAATGTCCCCCACATGAATCCATCTGCTCATCTAGTTTCCTCCTCACTGAAAATCTAAAATCTTTTCCAAAATTCCCGGCCGGTCCTAAGAGTGGAACCGTCAATCTGGGCTGAGCTCGTTACGGGCGAAGAGGGCCGCCCCGAAGGCTCCGATCAACTGGGGCCGGGGAGGCAGAAGGACCGGCCGGCCCAGCTTTTCCCCGACCATGTCAACCAGAACCCGGTTATGGGCGGCCACACCGCCGGACATGACCGGCGTGCCGGTGATGGTGTCCATTTCCAGGATGCGTTTGACGATGGAACTGAAAATGCCCTTGACGATGTCCGGAACCTTATGACCGGCCCGAATCTTTTCCAGAATTTCCGTGGCGGTGAAAACCGTGCAGTAACTGCCCAGTTCGACGGTGGTTTCGGCCTGACGGGCCAGGTCGTCCATCTCCTCCAAGGGCAGGTCCAGCCGGTGGGCCATCTCTTCCAGAAAGGCCCCGGTCCCGGCCGCGCACTTGCGGTTCATCTTGAAACCCGTCCGCTGCCCTTTGGCGTCCACCTTGATGACCTTGTTGTCCTGGCCTCCGATGTCGATGATGGTCATGGCCTGAGGGAAGTAAAAATAACAACCGGCGGCATGGCAGCTTATTTCGGTCCGGGTGTCTTGGGCAAAAGTCACGTTCCGCCGGCCGTACCCGGTCGACACGCACCCGGTGATTTGGAACCGGTCCAGACCGGCCTGGTCCAGGCATTGGGCCAGCAATCTTTCCGCAACGACCTCAAAGTCGGTGCCCGAACGGGATACGGCCTCGGCCGACACCTCGCCCGCGACATCTATTATGATCACCTTGGCCGTGGACGCCCCGATGTCCACCCCGCAGAAGTATCTATTTTCAGACGTCAACTTTCTCCCGCCTCGTCCACTATTCCGGCGATCTTATCCTTATTTAGGTAACCCCAGCAACTATTGCCGGGGCGCCGCAGGCGCAAGAAGTTCAGATCCTAACTTCCTTGAATTAAAAAAGTTTCCATAAAAACCGGCCAGTCCTGCTATCCAAGCCAGGAGGCCTTCCCAATTCAGGCAACCCAGGCACCCTAGACTCAAGCCTCTTGTTGCTGCGCAACTCCGACAACAAGTTGTCGGAGCCACCCCTGACGATTTTGGCCTTGTATTTTATCGCGGTCACCTCACCCATCCGGGTGGCCCCGACAATTTATTGTCGGGGCGCCGCAGGCGCAAGAGGTTCATCAAACAAACTTTCAAAGGCCATGCCCATGGACTGGCCCCGCTCATAATACCGGGCCGAACTGTACGGCCACTCGCAGCGTTCACTCACAAGACCGGCCCTGACCGGATTGTTGTGGATGTACTCTAATTTTTCCATTAATTTGTCTTCGTTAAAATTTTGAAGCTGTAATAATGACGCTGCCAGACAGGGTCGTTCCTATTCAAGTTGCCTGAATAGTGAGGCAGAGATTCTTCGAAAAAACGTTTGATGAGGTATGAAATGTTTTTTTTCCAAAGCTTTACAAAAACACTAAGTTGTCCTTCTTGAGGAAACCAGAAAATGGCATGAACATGGTCGGGCATGACCACAAATCCAAAACAACGGCCGCTTTGTCTTGCCAATTGAGAATCCAAAACTCCGACCACGATGCGCTTGCACCGGTCATGGTCCAGGAGACGCCTTCTTTTATAACAGGAAAATGTTATATAATGAGCGTGCCCCTCGTTGTCTATAATGATTCTTTTCTGCATGTTTTAGATATTCTTACCCAAACCCGAAATAAAGCCTCTTGTTGCTTGGCAACTCCGACCATCCCGTCAGAGAGAGATCGGAGCCACCTCGGACGATTTTGGCATTGTATTTTATCACGGTCACCTTACCTATCCGGGTGGCCCCGACAATTTATTGTCGGGGCGCCGCAGGCGCAAGAGGTTCAACCAACAAATATTCAGCCACCCTTGGGTTATGGCCTTCTCTCCGCCAACTGTTCAATAAAAGCCTCGATATTGGTCACGGCCTGCTCTTCGGAGTAGCAGCGCAGATCATTCAGGTCCCCGTGGATGGTCAGGGTCGGCAGACCCAGTTTTTCGGTCAGCCGCTGGGGCATGCCGTAGCGGCTGTTGGTGTTATTGGGACAGGTCTTGGCATCATGAAAGAGAAGGCCGTCGAACCTGAAAAATTCGTGCATGTTTCTGATGTATTCTTCCTTGTAATCGTCATTGCGGACGATGAAGAGTTCGATATAGGCCCGGGCCAGGCCCTCGAAGGGATGGTCGGGATCGAAGGCGTCGAAAATCCAGGAGTTGCAGTAAGTGGAAGCAACGATACAGGCCTGAAGCCGCAGCATCAGTTCGGACAGGGGGCGAAGCTTGCCCCAGACGGGCATGCCTTCCCAGTAGAGCCGGAAGCGTTCGCCTTCCACGGCCGCCTCGCCCGTGGCGGTCTTTTGTTTAAGTTCAGCCAGCAAGACCTGGTAATACTCGGTGGCCTCCCTAGTCCCCCGGGCCACCACGGCCGGACCCATGAGGATGGTGGCGTCGAAAAAGGTCAGGGGCGAAGGTCTGGCCGCTCCGGTTTCTAGGACGTCCCGCCAGAGTCTGGTGGTGGCCAGGGACTCGGCCACCGTCTCCTTGAGGCGGTCCGGGTCGAATTTTTCTCCGGAGACCTCCTCCAGGGTCGGGATCATGGCCTTCATCTGGGCCACTTGGTCTTCGATATGACTCTTCATCACCGGACCGACCCCCCGCTGGGTGGTAATGCCCACCACCGGAACCTGGAACTCGCGGCCGTACCAGGCGAACCAGTCCTGGACGTCCCGGCATTGATTGGTATTGAAGACCAGGACATCCGGCCGGGGCGGACTCTCTATGTTGTAAGCCTTTTGCAAAGGGGTCTGCCTGGTTAAATAAGCGCCGATGTCGGCGGTCAGATAAGAACAGATGTCCGGAGAGTATCCGATGGCGTTGGCTGTGGGGATGAGGTCCGTGGCCATGCGGGTGGCCCCAAGCAAAGCCGAGTGATTTTCCGGGAAGTAAACCAGAAAGCCCATGGCCCGCAGCAGTTCGGCCGGGCCGACGCTGGTGCACCAGGCTATTTTGGGCGATCCTCGTTTGGCCGCCTCGTCAAGCTCGAGAAAATGAGCGGCCATCAATTCCCGGCACTGCCGGGCGGTCTCGATGGCCTTGCGGGCGACTTGCCTGTTTTCGTTCATATTTGATCCTTTTAAATTTCGGCCTAAGCCAGACGCGAGGCGACCAGCTCGGTCAGATCAACCACCTTGATTTTCCCCTTTTTTTCCTTGCGGGCCCGGACCGCGCCCTGGTTCAGGCTGTTCTTGCAGGACGGGCAGGCGGAAACGATCAGGTCCACGTTCAGAGGCAGGGCCTGAAGGACCCGTTCGTAAGCGATATCGCCGCCGAGGTCGTTGTCGAAGGCCTTGACCCCGCCGCCGCCGCCGCAGCATTTGGCCAGGTTTCGATTCAGGGGGAATTCGACCAACTCCAGGCCGGGAATGGCCTGGAGGACGTGGCGGGGCGGTTCGAACATCTGCATGTGCCGACCGATGTCGCAGGGATCGTGATAAACCGCCTTGATCGGTTCGCCGTCCGCCTTGAACTTGAGCCGGCCCTCCTGGATCATCTCCTCCATTGACTCGATGGCGTGCAGGACCCTGATTCCGCCCCAGTCGCCGCCGTATTTAGGATACAGATCATGAAAGGTTTTATAACAGCCGGCGCAGGTGGCCACCACCTTTTTGGCGCCGGTGGTCTTGATTCGATTCATGACCTGGTTCATGCTGTCCCGGAAAGTCTTGGTGTCGCCGACCAGGTAAGCCAAATACCCGCAGCAGACCTCATCTTCACCCAGAGCGGTGTAATCCTCGCCCACGGCCGAGGCGATGGTCATCATGCCCGGGATGATCTTGAGGTCCTGGTACGAGGCCACGCAGCCCAGGAAAAGCAGGGTCTCGGCCTGGGCCTTTTTTTTGTAGTCCCTGGGAAAAACGTCAGTCCTTTTTGCGACCGGCTCGTTGAAGGGGTTGCCGTATTCGGCGATGCTCTCGATCAGCCGCCGATGCACTTCCGGCAGAAAGCCTTCCTCGACCAGCCGTTCCCGGGCGCTGTGAACAATCTCTGACAGATTGACCCCGGCCGGGCAGGTGTATTTGCAGTTCAGGCAAAGCATGCACTGGTAGAGGCGCTTGGCCAGGTCGGCCGAGGGTTTGATCTTGTCGACCAGCATGTTGTAGGCCAGGGTCACCCGGCCGCGGGCGTTGAGGGATTCGAGGCGGGTCCGGGCGAAAGTGGGACAGCCGGCCCGGCAGAAACCGCACTGGATGCAGGCCAGTATTTCATTATCCACCTCGTCGCCGAACCATCTGACCTTTTTCGGGTCCTTGATCAGGTCGTCAAAAGCGCTTTTTTCCAAAATGTCGGTGATGGCCCCGTCGAAAACCAGCTTGCCCGGATTGAAGATGCCCTCGGGGTCCAGGGCCTTCTTGATCTTCTTCATGACTTCGGCGGCGTTGCCCAGTTCCTGCCCGATATAAGGGCTTTTGGCCATGCCGATTCCGTGTTCGGCCGAAAGAGTCCCCTGGTATTTCATGGTCAAGTCGATGAACTCGAGGGCGATCGTTTTTATCGTGGTCCATTCCTCCGCATCGCGCACGTCCATGATGAAGGTGGCGTGAAGGTTGCCGTCGCCGATATGGCCGAAGGTGGCGATGGGGTAGCCGTGCCGGTCGCCGATCTCCTGGATGCCTCGAATGGTGGCCGGTATGGCCGTCATAGGTACGCCGAAGTCTTCGACCAGCGGCACCAACCGGTGGAACGGTCTGATCCGGCTCATGGTGGCCACCAGGCCGTGGCGGACCTTGGACAGGGCCAGCCGTTCCTCGACGCTGGTCGTCCAGTGGACGGCCAGGGCCTGGTGTTTCCGGCAGACCCGGTCGATCTTCTCGGCGTCGGACTCGACCGCGGATTTGTTGCCGTCTATTTCAACCAAAATCTGACATTTAACCTCATGGGGTATATCCAGATTCAGCTTGTCGGCCACGATATCGATGGAGACCCTATCCAGGACTTCACAGGTGCTGATGGGCAGACCTGAAGTCAGCATCTCCTCCACAGCTTCGCCCGCCGTTTCCAGGGAAGGGAAATCTATCTGGGCGAACTTCCAATATTCAGGCATGGGCAGAATTTTGACCACCGCTTCGACAATTATGCCCAGGGTCCCCTCCGAGGCGGCGAACAGATGGGTCAAATCCAGACCGGTCGAATGTTTGGGGGCTAAAGATCCGGTTCGGTTAATCGAACCGTCGGCCAGCACCACGGTCAAGCCCTTGACGAAATCCTTGGTCGTCCCGTACTTGACCGCCCGCACTCCGCTGGCGTTGGTCGAAATCATGCCGCCGATGGTGGCGATGGGGGCCGAGCCCGGGTCGGGCGGAAAGAAATGGGTCGGAGCCAGTCTGGCGTTGAGGTGGTTGCAAATAACCCCCGGCTGAATCCGGGCGTAGCCGTCCTTCAGGTTGATCTCCAGGATTTGGTTCATCCGGGCCAGGTCCACGACCATCCCGCCGTATGGGGAAAGGGCCGCCCCGGTCACGCTCGAGCCGCTCCCCCGGGGGATGACCGGCACCTTGGCCCTGGCAGCCACCTTGACGATCCCGGCCACCTCCTCGGCCGTGCCCGGAAAGACGATCACGTCCGGCACGCCGACGTGCACGGACATGTCCCTGGAATAACAAAGACAATCGACCTCACTGGCCGTAAGATTGTCCGGACCGACAATCGCCGATAACTCCTTGAGGTAATCCATCATCGGCCTCCCCGTGGCGTTGATAAGATTTTAAGGTTTTTGGGATTCCCTGAAAAAGGCGGGTGGGTCAAAAAGAGACGACAATAGCCATAAAAGTCAGGGTCACTCATATCAGACCGGGCTCCCTGAATTCAGCCTGGGCCCCAGGGCCCGGCTAATTTTATCCGGATTATCTACATCATAGCTACTTTGTAGCTTCATGTCAATACATTTCTCCACCCAGGCAACTGAATGATATTCTGGACAAATAAGCGCAGCTAAAAAGCCGGCCCCGCCGGCCCCAGCGGACTCTAAGAAGCCCAATTTTAAAACAGGCCTCCGACGAAAAGACAAGGAAATGTTTTGACCGGAACCGATGATCTTTGGTATGTTCTTTCTCAATTCGGTGGCAATTCCTAAATTGGCGGCAATAGAAAACGAGGCGGGAGAACCGGTCCGGGGACATTATTTTCAGGGGGATAAGAAGGGCGTAATATTTTTTCTTCATAAGCGACCGTTTATCAAATAAACGTGGCCAAGAAATAAAGGAGGTGCAGTCGTGACCAGAGCCTATACCGGAAAAGAGAGGATGGAAGCCGCTTTCAGGGGTGAAAAGACCGACCGGACCCCGGTCTTCCTTCTTTTGGGCGGACATTACGCCGAAAAGGCCGGGTATACCCAGGAACAGTATCTGACTCAACCGGGCGCGGCCATGGAGGCTTTGAAGCTAAGTGTGGAGGAACTGGATTCGGACGCCATTTTCGCGCCTCTGAACCCCTTCCTGACCGACACCCAGGAGGCCCTGCGCAAGATGATGGGCAAGCTGCCCAGCATCAAACGTCCGGATATCAAGGAAAAGCTTCCCAAGTGGACCATCAGGCAGCCCAGGGAAGACGGCCAGTTCGGCCTGCATCTGGACGTATGCCAGAAGACCGCGGACCTGTTCCCCGACTATCACATCAACACCATGATCGGCGGCCCTTGGAGTTTCGCCTTGGAACTGCGGGGGGCCAACGAGGCCATGGAAGACATCTACGACGATCCCCAATTCCTGCACGACCTGATGAAATATACCACCGACACGGTCATCATGAGATGTAACGCGGTATTGGACCTGGGCATTCAGCCTTTCATCGGCGACCCTTCCGCGGGCATGAGCATGATTTCGCCCAAAATCTACCGGGAGTTCGTCCTGCCGTATCATCAGAAGATCGTGGGCGCGGTCCACGAAAGAGGAGGCAAGCTGGGGCTGCACATTTGCGGGTACGTGGACCCCATTTTTGAAGACCTGCTGGATTTAAGGGTTGATGCGCTCAGTATCGACGCCCCTTCGTCCCTGGCCAAATTGTTCGAGGTGGGACGGGGCAGAACCACCATCATCGGCAACGTCGATCCGATACTGTTTGTGGAGGGGACCAGGGAGCAACTGGAAGAAGAGGCCCAGAAGTGCCTGGATATCGCCCGGGGCGATCCCAAGTACGTCATCGGCCCAGGGTGCCAGATACCCCTTCAGGCTAACTTGGACAATATCAAGGCCTTCACCGATTACGTTCACAAGCACGGGGCTTTTTGACCTGATTCAAGGTTCTCTCTAAGGAGTGTTTCTATGGATTGGCTGGAGAAATTGAGCGGAGCCGTGATCGACGGCCGGAAAAAGGACATCGGGACTTGGGCTCTGGAAGCGGTCCAGAACGGCCTGGCCGCCCAGGACCTGATCAATAAGGCCATTCTGCCGGCCATGAACATAGTTTCGGAAAAATGGCGGCAGGGTGAATATTTCGTTCCTGAGGTTTTAAGGTCGGCCACGACCATGCAGGCGGGGATTGACGCCTTGAAACCTTATCTAGTCGGCGAAGCCGTGGGTAACGGGATCAAGGTGGCCATCGGCACGGTCAAAGGCGACCTGCACGACATCGGCAAAAACCTGGTGGCCATCATGCTCGAAGGGGTGGGCTACCAGGTGGAAAACATGGGCGTGGACCTGCCGCCGGAACGATTCATCGAAGCGGCGCGGAACGGGGCCAGGGTCATCGGCCTGTCCAGTCTGCTGACCACCAGCATGGCCGAAATGGGCAACGTGATCGAAAAAGTAAAAACAAGCGGCCTGCGGGATTCCTTGACGGTGATCGTGGGCGGGGCTCCGATCACGCCGGAATTCGCCAAGAAAATCGGGGCGGATTATTACGCGGACAACGCGGCCGTGGCCGTGGACATTCTCAACCGGCATTTCGCCTGATTTTTCGGGGACGCTTTTTTAGCCTTCGGCGTTTCTGAACCCGACCTGACCTCTTGGTCCACCTGAGATGCGGAGGGGCCCGCTTCTGTTTAACTGAGGTCCAAAAGGGAGGCCCGACATGAGCAAATACCAGATGGAAGCCGCGCCCGAAAACTGCACGGGCTGCCTGCGCTGCCAGTTGGCCTGTTCGGATTTGTACACCAAGGCCTTCAATCCTTCGGCCGCTTTCCTCAGCGTCGAGCTTCGCGGCCCGGCCTGTTCGATTTTTTTCACCGATGACTGCACCGAATGCGGCGTCTGCGCCGACCATTGTTTTTATGGGGCTCTCCAGAAGACCCTGAAGGAGGCCGTCCAATGACCAGGGGTGGTTTTGCCGGCCGGGTTCTTTACGTGGATTTGACCAAGGGGACGGTCAGGACCGAACCGCTGTCCATGGACCTGGCCGAAAAATTCATCGGCGGATTCGGCTTGACGGTCAGACTGGCGTACGACCGGATCACACCGGGCACAGACTCCTTGGCCCCGGCCAACCCGGCGGTGATCGGGGCCGGACCGCTGGTCGGAACCAACCTGCCTTCCACTTCCAGGGTTTACGCCGTCTCCAAGCTGCCGTCCAACGGCACCGTCAGTTGGTGCGGCGCCGGCGGGGTGACCTTCGGCTATCTGTTCAAGAACGCCGGTTACGATCATCTGGTCATCGAAGGACGGGCCGAGCGGCCGGTTTATCTTCAGATTATGGACGACCAAGTGGAAATCAAGGACGCCGGTTTCCTCTGGGGCCGGACCGTGGAACAGACCTGCGAAACACTCTGGCGGGACATCGGCCGGCCGCTCGGAGTCATCGCCATCGGCCAGGCCGGAGAGAATCTCTCGGCCATGTCCCTGGCCTACGTGGACCGGATCGCCACCATCGGGCGGGGCGGTTTCGGCGCGGTCCTGGGTTCGAAAAACCTTAAAGCCATAGCCGTTCGCGGGACCAAGGGCATCGAAGTGGCCGACCGGAAGGCCTACCGGCGGCTCAGCGGCGAGCTGTTCAAGAGCATCCGGGAGTACCCCTATCTGAAAGAATGGCAGCGCCTGGGACTGTTAAAGTCCTTTTCCCAGTTTCCCGTCGAAATTTACGAAAAGATCAAACAAAGGCGGGTGGCCTGCGTCTCCTGTCCGGCGGGCTGCAAGGACGTCGTTCAAATCCAGGATGGTGAATTCGCCGGTCTGACGGCCTATTCCAGTTCCGTGGTCAACCTGTTCACTCCCATGTTGTACGGATTCAAGGATTATCGCCAGTCGGTCAAACTGGTTTATGATCTGGACGGGTACGGCCTGGATATGTTCGAATTTTTCGGGGTGATGAACTTCGCCTTGGCCCTGGCCGAAAAGGGCCTCATCCCCCGCCGGGAGATCGACCCTGAAATCGTCATTAATTCCTTGGACTCGATGACCGCCTGGGCCAGGAAAACAGCCTATCGGGAAGGCCTGGGCCGGGTCCTGGCCGACGGATTCCGGGGTATGCTGGCCGAGTTCGGACCGGAGGCCCACGGGTCGGCCCCCAGCCTGGTCAAGGGCATGCACCCGTACGTGGGGCCGGGCTCGGCCCTGACCTGGAACCTGTTCGGGACCCAGGAGTTGGGTCAGGTCATGGACCCGCGGGGCCCCCATGTCGGGGCTGGCGGTTCGCCGACCTATTTCGCCCGCCGACCCTTGGAGGTTTTCCCCAAGCACCTGACCAGGATGGGCGTTCCCTCGGAGGCCCTGGCCCGCATTCTGCCCGGCCCGGCCCAAGACCAAGGTCCTCGAGACCTCAAGGTCGGCCGGCTCCTGAAATATTCCCACGCCTGGTTCGTCACCCTGGGCTCGATGGGTATCTGCGCCCGGGCCCAGATCAACCGGTTCTACAGCGCCGAGTTGGCGGCCGAACTTTACCAGGCCGTGACCGGAATCCCCACGGACCTGCCCGGCCTGAGGCGCAAGGTGGACCGGGTCTGGACCCTGTACAAAATGGCCAACCTGCGGGAGGGATTTGACCGCAAGATAGACCATCTCCCGGAACAGTGGTTCCAAGCCGGGGGCTTCAAGAACTACGTGACCGACCAGCCCCTCAGCCGCGAGGAAGCGGAAGAGATGATCAACGATTACTATGACGAATGGGGCTGGGACCCCGAAACCGGCATTCCCTCCGACCGGCAGCTAAAAAACCTGGACCTGACCGACTTGTAAGAACATAGAGTAATACTAACCCACGTGGGGCTTCATGAATAAAAACAGACTTCCCGGCCGATAGGGCCCGGAAAGGAGGAAGCCATGCCGCAGGTTCGGGTCAACGGGGTCAATCTTTTTTACGAGGAAACGGGATCGGGGCCGGAGGCCATGGTTTTTTCCCACAGCTACCTCCTGGACCACACCCATTTCCGCCCGCAGATGGAACATTTTCAGGACCGCTGTCGCTGCCTGGCCTACGACCATCGCGGCCACGGTCAAAGCGAAGCCACGCCGGACGGGTACGACATGGAAAACCTTTACGCCGACGCCGTGGCTTTCATCGAAGCCATGAACTGCGCCCCCTGCCACTGGGTCGGGCTTTCCACCGGCGGCTTCATCGGCCTGAGGCTGGGACTGCGCCGGCCCGACCTGGTCAAATCGCTCATCCTCATGGACACCTCGGCCGACGAGGAGCCCAAAGAAAACCTTTTCCAGTATAAAACCCTTCTCTGGGTCTTCCGCCTGCTGGGGCCGGCTCCGATTTTGAACCGGGTCACGCCCATCTTCCTCAGCCAAAAGTTTCTCCAGGACCCCGCACGAAAAGCCGATTTGGAGGACCTTAAACGGCGGATCAAGGCCAATAACCGCCTGGCCGTGTTCAAATTCGGCCAGGGCATCTTTTCGCGTCAAAGCGTCCAGCCCGAGTTGGGCCGGATCAAGACGCCGACCCTGGTCATGGTCGGTGAAGAAGACGTGCCCACTCCCAAAGCCAAAGCCGAGCGGATCGCCCAGGGCATCCCCGGGGCCAGGCTGGTGGTGGTCCCCGAGGCCGGCCATATCTCCACTCTGGAGAATCCCGCGGCCGTGAACGCCGCCATGGAAGAATTTCTGGCCGGTCTGAACTGAAAAGAGAATATTCGGTTGCCAGCTCGGCCCCGGCTGGGGTAGGCTGATTCTTCACATTTTTCAGCCTGGAGGAGATTGATGTCTGAAACCAAGACCTTATGCAGCTATTGCGGCCGAAGGCGCTGCTTCATCGGCGACTTCAGCCAGGCCCCAGATTTTTGCCCGACCATCCGGAAGGCCGAACTGGTGGAATTTTCAAAGGAAAAACTGGCCGAACCGGAAAACCGGACCATGGCCCAGGCCGTGGCCCGGACCTGGAAAAACTACGGCCAACTGACCAGGGTCGAAGAGACCATTCTTTACGCCAAAATCCGGGGCTACCAGAAGCTCGGACTGGCCTTTTGCGTGGGTCTGGGCGACGAGGCCGAGCTCCTGACCAATCTGCTCTTCAACGAGGGTTTCGAGGTCGTCTCGGCCTGCTGCATGTTCGGGGGCTTCTGCTCCGACGACGTGGGCCTGCCTGAAGAGGAAAAATTCATGACCGGCCATCGCCAGCCCATGTGCAACCCCATCGGACAGGCGGCCATCATGAACGAGGCCGGCTGCGACTTGAACATTCTCCTGGGCCTGTGCGTAGGCGACGACACCCTGTTCATCAAGCACTCCGAAGCTCCGGTGACCGTGCTGGCCGTCAAGGACCGGGTCTTGGCTCATAATCCCCTAGGGGCCCTTTATACGGCCCGCAACTTTTACACCAGACTCAACACCAGAAAGCCCAAAAAAGGGGATCAGGCCAAGGGTTAAACTCAAGGCGATCCGGGCCGAGTCAGGGGCCTTTGGGTTTTTTTCATGAAGACCGCGGCGAAAAAGCCGTCGGTGTTATGACGATGAGGCCAAGCCCGGACCAGTCCGTCGTCGGCGACCAGGGGCCGGGCTGATTGGGGCAGGAAATCACCGGCCGGACGGAGGGTGAACCCGGGACGTCTTTTTTGGAATTCCTCGATGACTCCGGTGGTCTCCTCGGGGGTCAAGGTGCAGACGGCGTAGATCAGCCGTCCGCCGGGCTTGACCAGGTCGGCGGCCGCCGCCAGGAGCCGTTTTTGGAGCCCGGCCAGGCGGGCCGGGTCGGGCGGGGCTTTGAGCCATTTGATGTCCGGCCGGCGGCGGATGACTCCCAGGTTGGAGCAGGGGGCGTCGACCAGGACCAGGCCGAAGGACTCGCCGCGGAAGGGCGGAGCCTTGATCAGGTCGCCTTGGATAAAGACCAGAGAATCCAGGCCCAGACGTCCGGCTTCCTGCCGGCCCTGGAGCAACCGGACCAGGTCAGGGTCGAGGGCTATAACCCGGGCCGGGCTCAAGCCGGCCAGGTGCAGAGACTTGCCGCCCCGGCCGGCGCAAGCGTCCAGGATTTTTTCTCCCGGTTCGGGATCGGCCAGGAGGCCGATGACCTGGGCGGCCTCGTCCTGCACGGCGAACAGGCCTTCATTATAGCCGGGCAGATCGTTCACCGGCCCGGTCGGGCCGTATAAAGACAGCCCGTAAGGCGAATAGGGCGAGACTTCGATGCGCTCGGCCGCCCCGGCCAAAAGACGGCCCAGTTCTTCACAGGTCGTCCGGGCCGGGTTGATCCGTAAGGTCAAGGGCGGCACGGTGTTATAGGCCGCCAGCAAGGCCAGGGTCTCCTCCCGGCCCAGTTCCTGGACCCAGCGTTCCACCAGCCAGACTGGATGCGAGTGTTCCACCGCCCATTGTTCGGTCAGGGGCAGCCCGAACTCGGCGGGATGGGGCGGATTTCCCGCCCGGGTCACGGAGCGCAGGACGGCGTTGACCAGCTTGACCGACCAAGCCGGGCCATAGGCTTTGGCTAATTTGACCGATTCGTTGACCGCGGCCGAGCTGGGGATGCGGTCCAGGTAGTGGAGTTGGAAGAGTCCCAGCCTGAGGATGTTTTCCACGGCCGGTCCCAAGGGTTTGTCCGGGGTTTTGAGGAAGTGCTTCAGCGTCCAGTCCAGACGGAGCCGCCGGCGCAAGACCCCATAGACCAAGGCCGCGGCCAGGGCCCGGTCCCGGCGGTCCAGATCGGCGGCGTGTCTGTCCAAGGCCTCTTCCGGAAAACCGCCGGCCTCGACCTCCAGGAGACTGAGCAGGGCCGCGGTTCGAGCCCCGGCGGCCGGGCCGATCTTTTTCCGACGGCGCACTTGGGCCAAGGGTCAGTCTCCGAAAAAGTCGGTGGAGCCGAGTCTTTGTCCCCGCCAGAATTCCGGGGCCCTCAGTCTCTTTTTCCCCTCTATCTGAAGCTCGGCCAAGGCCAGGCTGCCCTGCCCGGCGGCCACGTGGAGCAAGCCCTGGTCCAAGGCCAGCACCTGCCCCGGCCTGCCCCGGCCTGGTCCGGGCCGCGCTCCGAACAGTTTCAAGATTTTCCCTTTGAAGGTAGTATAGGCCCCCGGCCAAGGGTCCAGACCCCGGACCCGCCGGGCCAGTTCTTCGGCCGGTCTGGTCCAGTCGATCAGGCCATCCGCTTTTTTCAAAAGCGGGGCCAGGGTCGCCCCTGTCGAGGGCTGGGGCTTGGGGGTTACCCTCCCGGCTTTCAATCCGGCGATGGTTTCCAGCAGAAGCTCGGCCCCCAGCCGGGCCAAGCGGTCATGAAGCTGGCCCGCTGTTTCCAACGGGCCAATGGCGGTCCGGCGGGACAACAAGATCGGTCCGGTGTCCATGCCCTGGTCCAGGAACATGGTCGTCACGCCGGTCTCGGTCTCACCGTTGAGGATGGCCCAGTTGATGGGGGCCGGGCCGCGATAGGCCGGCAGCAATGAAGGATGGACGTTAAGCGGCCCGATCCGGGGCAGTTGCAGGAGATTTAGGGGAAGAATGGCTCCGAAGGCCACGACCACCAGCAGGTCCGGAGTCAGCTCCTTGAGCCGATTAAAGGCAGCCGGAGTTTTGATTGACTCGGGCTGCCAGACCGGCAGGTCCAGTTTTTGGGCCAAGACTTTGACCGGCGGCGGGGACGGCCGGCGGCCCCGGCCCTGGGGCCGGTCCGGCTGGGTGATCACCAGGAGAACTTGATCCTCGGCGCCGCTCAAAGCCGCCAGGGCAGGAACGGCGAACTCAGGCGTCCCCAGGAAGACAATCCGCCAGGGCTCGGGCATCAAGCGTCCTGCTCTTCCCGATTTTTGAGGATTTTTTTGAGCTTGCGGCGGTAGAGGTCCCGCTTGAGACCGCTGATCCGGTCGATGAACAAAATGCCGTCCAAGTGATCGATCTCGTGCTGAAAAACCACGGCCAAACGCCCGTTGGTCTCAATTTCCACCGGCC
>Ga0209270_1002153_pt1 | contig 22137 bp, 21 predicted proteins | sample MTBAKSrepl1MetaG_FD_187456 | JGI IMG/M metagenome (GOLD analysis project Ga0209270, IMG submission 187456) | Enrichment culture microbial communities from Arthur Kill intertidal strait, New Jersey, USA, that are MTBE-degrading - MTBE-AKS1... | ecosystem: Environmental > Aquatic > Marine >...
ACTGATTCGGGCCTTGCCCCAAACCACGGTCAAGCTCCTGGTGGCCGGAAAAGACAAGATCGAGCCTTATCGGAATCTGGCCCGCCGACTGGGCCTGGCGGACCGGGTCTTGTTCCTGGGTCCGCGGACCGACGTGGATCGGCTTTACGGGGCGGCCGACCTCTTTGTTTTGCCCAGCTGGTACGATCCTTTTGCCAACGCCTGTCTGGAAGCCCTGGCCGCCGGTCTCCCGGTGGTCACCACCGTCGAGACCGGGGCGGCCGAAGTCGTTCAAGATGGCCTCAATGGTTACGGCCTGTCTTTCCCGGTCCGGCCCGATGAACTGGCCGAAAAGATCGAACTGGCCTTGAACCTCGACCGAAACTCGGTTATAACCGCCAACCAGGGGCTGTTGACACCCTTTGATTGGACCGAAAACCTGAACCAGACCCTCCAGGTCTACCAAGAGATTCTCGGCCGGATATGATCTCCATCGTCATTCCCAATTTCAACGGAGCCGGGGTCCTGGGCCCCTGTTTACAGGCCTTGGCCGGGCAGACCGAGACTGAAATCGAAGTCATCCTCGTGGACAACGGCTCGAACGACGACTCGGTCGATTTGGCCCGCCGGTGGCGGCCGGACATCCGGATCATCCGTTTTCCAGACAACCGTGGTTTTGCCGGCGCGGTCAACGCCGGGATCAAGGCGGCCCAAGGCCGGTACGTGGCCCTGCTCAACAACGACGTCGAGGTCGAACCCGGCTGGCTGGCCGAAATGAAAAAAGTCCTGGACCGCCACCCCACGACCTTCGCCGTGGGCCCCAAACTGCTCCTCAACCCGGACCGCCGCCGGATCAACGTGGTCGGCATCAAGCTCAAATCCCATGGGGAATCGGGCAGCATCGGGGCCGGCCAGGTCGACCACGGCCAGTTCGACCGGCCCGGCCGGGTCTTCGGCGTCTCGGCCGGGGCCGCCCTGTACCGGCGGGACCTCTTCGAGGACGTCGGCTACTTTGACGAGGACTTTTTCGCCTACCTGGAAGACGTGGACCTGTGTTTCCGGGCCAGACTCCTGGGCTACGACTTTCGTTACGCGCCCACGGCCAGGGCCTACCACCTCAAGGGCTGGACCACCCGCCGCCGGATGTCCAGCGCTTTCGAGGTCCGGCTCAACTCACGCAACATCTTGTTCTGCCAGGTAAAAAACATTCCGGCCGGGACCTGGCGCGCCAAATGGCCCCGCATCCTGCTCCGCCACCTGGAACTCTTCCTCCGCCACACCGTCCAGAGGATTCACACCGGCGAGACCGTGCCCTATCTGGCCGGCAAACTGGATTTTCTCCGGCAGCGCCGCCGGGTCCTGGCCAAGAGGCGGGCCGTTCAGGCCGCCAAACGTGTCCCCGACCGGGACATCACCTGGTGGTTCGGCCGGGAGGTCGTCCCTGACGAGGTCTGGCCCTGATGGACCGCCTCAAGATACTTTTCCTCTTGGAAGGACGGAACACCCCCTCCAGCCGACTGAGGATTCTGAATTATCTGCCTTATTTAGACCAGGCCCGATACCAATGGCAGGTTCGGCCCATTCCCAACAGCATCTTCAGCCGGCCGGCCTTGTTTCGGGCCGCGGCCCAAGCCGATCTGGTCGTCATCCAAAAAAAGCTCTTTCGCGGCTGGGAACTGCCCTTTTTGACCGGCCGACTGGGGATGGTCTACGATTTCGACGACATGGTCATGCTGCCCGGCCGGGACAAGTTCGATCCTCATCAACCGGCTTCCCAAGACAGGCAGCGCCGTTTCGCCCGAACCTTGGCCAAGGCCAAGGTCATTATCGCCGGCAGCGAGTACCTGCGGACCCAGACCGGTCCGGCTCAAGACCGGACCGTGGTCATCCCCACCACTGTGGACACCCAGGCCCAGCCGGTCAAGACCGTTCGGGAGACCGACCAAGGCCTGGTCCTGGGCTGGATCGGCACCAAGGGCAACCTGCGCTATCTTCAGGACCTGGCCCCGGTCTTCCAGACCCTGGCCGGCCGCTATCCCGGCTTGACCCTCAAAGTCGTCTGCGACGGCTTTCTCGACCTCGAAGGAATCAACCTGGTCAAAAAATCCTGGCGGCTCGAAGATGAGCCCGCCGACCTGGTCAGCTTCGATCTGGGGCTGATGCCCCTGACCGACGACCCTTGGGCCAGGGGCAAATGCGGGTACAAGCTTCTCCAGTACATGGCCGCCGGTCTGCCCGCCGTGGCCTCGCCCGTGGGCGTCAACCGGGAAATCATCAGGGACGGCTTGAACGGGTTTTTAGCCCCCGACCCGGCCGATTGGCTGGACCGTTTGGACCGTCTGCTGGCTTCCCCAAGTCTCCGCCGGGAAATGGGCTTGGCCGGACGCCTCACCGTGGAAGACCGCTTCGATCTGCGCCGCCGGGCCCTGGATTTCGCCCAGGCCCTGGACACCGCCGCCGGAGTCTCCCCCCCATGAACCGGCTGGTCTCCGCCCTCCTGACCCTTTTCTTCAGGTTCCACGCCGACCGCCGCGGCCGGGGTCCCGGCCTCCGACCCCGCCCGGACCACATCCGCCGAATCCTTCTGGTCAGCACCACCGGCCTGGGCGACACCATCCTGTCCTGGCCCGCCCTGGCCGCGGCTCGCCGGGCCTGGCCCCAGGCCGAAATATCCTTCCTGGTCCACCGCCGCTGGGCCGGACTGTTGGCCGCCGTCCCCGGCCTGCATCAGGTTATTGCTTACCCCGGTAAATACCGCCGGGTCAGCAACTTGATCTCAACTTTGCGCCGCCTGGCCCCGGACCTGGCCCTGATTCTCCACCACAACGATCCCGACCTTGTCCCCCTGGTCTATCTGGCCGACCCCGGCTTCCTGGTCTGCCGGGCCGGAACCCGGTTCAATTTTCTCCTGGACCTGGCCGTCTCCAACCCCGATCCCCGGCGTCATATCGCCGAAAGAAGGATCGATCTGGTCCGGGCCGTGGCCGGACCGGTCCAAGCCGAACCCTTACACTTGGTCATTCCGGAAGACCACAAGGTCTGGGCCGAAAAATTCTGGCGTGACCAGGGTCTTAAGCCCGGAGAAAGACTGGCCGTGCTTAATCCCGGCGGCAGCCGCCAGGCCAAGCGTTGGCCCGAGGAGCACTGGTTGGAACTGATCCGCCGTCTTCGCTCCCAAACCGATTGGCGGCCGGCCCTCTTCGGGTCGCCCGGCGAGAAACAGGAATTGGATCGTCTCGCCGGCGCCTCTGGTTTTAAAGACCTCCCCGTGGTTACCAGGCCCGATCTCCTGGAAGCCGCCGCCCTCCTCGAACGGGCCGGGGTCCTGATCGGCCCGGACAGCGGCCTGGGCCATCTGGCCGTGGCCCTGAGCCTTCCGGTCGTCATCCTCTTCGGCCCGGACAACCCGGTCTTGAGCGGACCTTATCGGCCCGCCGCCCCGGCCGCCGTGCTCATCGCCGACCGCTCGGTTTGCCCGGATATAGCCGACTGCCACAAAAAAGAGTGCCGTCCCAACGTCTGTCTCCAGGTCCTCACCCCGGACCGGGTTCTGGCCGAAATGGAAAAAATCTTGGACTTCACCCTGGATATTCCGCCGAAAATGGAGTAAAAAGCGCCCTATGCCGTTTGATTACGATATACCCCGTCTCTTGGCCGCGGTTGATCGCTTTCCCCGGGTCAAGGTTATAGTTGTCGGCGACGTGATGATGGACGTGTTCATTTGGGGCCGGGTCGAACGCATCTCGCCCGAAGCGCCGGTGCCGGTGGTCGACGTGGTCAAGGAAACCAGGCACCTGGGCGGGGCGGCCAACGTGGTCAACAACATCGTTTCGGCCGGGGGCCAGGCCCTTCCGGCCGGCGTGGTCGGGACCGACCGCCAGGCCCGGCAGGTCCAGAAGATGCTGGCCGATCTGGGCGCGGATGCCTCGGGCCTGCTCCCCGACCCTGACCGGCCCACGACCACCAAGACCAGGGTCGTGGCCCACGCCCAGCAAGTGGTCCGGTTCGACCGGGAAAAACGTCAGCCCCTCGGCCGGGAAATGACCGACAAGGTCTTGGCTTTCCTGGGCGAGTCCGCCGAGTCCGCCGATGCCTTCATCGTCTCCGATTACGGCAAGGGCGTGGTTACCCAGAAATTGATGAACGGGGTCCGGCGGATCGCCCAAACCAGGGGCCGGGTCGTGGCCGTGGACCCCAAGGTCAACAATTTCAGGCTTTACGAAAAGGTGACGGTCATCACCCCCAACCACCACGAAGCCGCCTTGGGTTCCGGTCTGGTCATCGATTCCGAACGGGCCTTGGAACGGGCCGGGCGCAAGATCATCGAGGACCTGGACTGCGCCTCGGTCCTGATCACCCGGGGTGAACAGGGCATGAGCCTCTTTGAGAAGGACGGCCGCTCGACCCATATCCCCACCGTGGCCCGCGAAGTCTTTGACGTCACCGGGGCCGGCGATACCGTCATCGCCATCCTGACCCTGGGCCTGGCCGCCGGTCTTACCCTCTTGGAGGCGGCCGTGCTGGCCAATTTCGCCGCCGGCATTGTGGTCGGCCAAGTGGGCACCTCGGCGGTGACCGCCCCGGAACTTAAGGACTCCGTGGCCAACGGCGCCCGGCGCCTTAGGTCTTGACCCCGGCCCGCCGCCTGGATAAAGAAAAACCGGCGATATTATCCGGGTCGTTTTTTTCCTTGCCCGCCGGCCGGGATAATCTTATAAGTTAATTAAAACGTTTGGCCGGAGCGAGCCGGGGGCGCGCTTGGGAAAAACGAAGAGATATTCAGGAGGCCCGACCTGGGCCCATGAGGACGAAGGATGCAGATTTGCGTGATTGGCGTAGGTTACGTGGGTTTGGTCACCGGGGCCTGTTTTGCCGAGTTCGGATTGGACGTTACTTGCGTGGACAAGGAAGAGAGCGTCATCCGCAGTCTCGAGCAAGGCCGGGTGCCTTTTTATGAACCCCGGCTCGAAGAAATGGTGGCCAAGAACTTCCGGGACGGACGGCTGAATTTCACCACCGATATAGAAAAGGCCGTTCAGGAGGCCCTGGTCATTTTTATCGCCGTGGGCACGCCTTCCGGGGCCCAGGGCGAGGCCGACCTCCAGTACGTCAGGGAAGTGGCCGCCACCATCGGCCGCTGCATGAACGGCTACAAGGTGGTGGTCACCAAAAGCACCGTGCCCGTGGGCACGGGCCGGTTGATAGCCCGGACCATCCGGGATAACCAGACCAAAGCCTGTTCCTTTGACGTGGCCGCCAATCCGGAATTCCTGCGGGAAGGGTCGGCCGTCGAGGATTTTATGAGGCCGAACCGGGTGGTGGTCGGAGCCGAAAGCGAACAGGCCCTGGCCATCCTCAAGGACCTCTACCGTCCCCTCTACTTGATCGAGACGCCTTTTGTCGTCACCGACGTGCCCACGGCCGAAATGATCAAATACGCCTCCAACGCCTTTCTGGCCACCAAAATATCCTTTATCAACGAAATGGCCAATCTTTGCGACCTGACCGGGGTGGATGTGCACAAGGTGGCCAAGGCCATGGGTTTGGACCAGCGCATCGGCTCGAAGTTCCTGCACCCGGGTCCGGGGTTCGGCGGATCGTGTTTTCCTAAGGACACCAGGGCCTTGAATCGCTTGGCCCAGGAAAAGGGTTATGAGTTTCAACTGGTCAGGGCCGTAATCAAGGTCAACGAGCGGCAGCGGGAGCTCATGGTCGAAAAGATCGAAAAGACCGTCGGCGGGGTGAAGGGCAAACGAATCGGTTTCCTGGGCCTGACCTTCAAGCCCAATACGGACGACATCAGGGAATCACCGGCCGTTTTTATCATCGGCAAGCTCAAGGAAAAAGGGGCCGTCATCAAGGCTTTCGATCCGGCCGGCATCCCCAATACCAAAAAACTGCTGCCGGATATAGAATACGGCCGGGACCTTTACGACACGGCCGCCGGGGCTCAGGCCCTGGTCATCACCACCGAATGGAACCAGTTCCGGAACATCGACTGGGGGCGAGTCAAGGGATTGTTGAAGGAACCGGTCGTCATAGACCTGAAAAACATATATGAACCCGAACGCATGCGCGAGTTGGGCTTCACTTACGCCTGCGTGGGCAGGTGAATCTCGGTGAGTCGGCTCCGTTCGGCCCTGCCGGTCAAACCGCTGGCCGCTGTCTTTTCGGCTGAACGACCACTCATAACCGCGGCGGCCGAACGTCTGGAAGATATCCTCGGACCCCTTGATTATGCCGGGGAAGAGTTCTTTTTCGATCAGACCGAATATTATCGGGCGGAAATGGGTTGGCCTTTGGTCAAAAGGTTTTTTTCGGCTGAAGACCTGATTGACCCGACCGAATTGGTGAATATAAAAATCAAAACGATGGAGGCGGAAGCCGAGTTTACGGTGGAAGGAAAAAGAAAGGTTAACATCGATCCGGGTTACATTTCAGCGGAACGGCTGGTTCTGGCCACCGGCAAGAATTATGGGCATCGCATCTATCTCGGGCAAGGGGTTTGGGCCGATCTGACCCTCCTCTTTCAAAAGGGCTGCTTCCGCCCCTTGCCCTGGACCTATCCCGACTATACGGCCGATCTGACCCTCAGGACCATGAGTAATATCCGGAAAAAATATCTCAATCAGCTTCGACAGCGGCGACAGGAGGACACATGATCCGGAGCATGACCGGTTTTGGACAGACTTCCGGTCTGGTCTCGGGCCGGGAGGTCAACGTCGAGATTCGGGCGGTCAATCATCGTTTCCGGGACATCGTTTGTCGTCTGCCCAAGCGTTATGCCGCCCTCGAGGACCCGATCAAAAAGACGGTCGCCGCCCGGATTTCCCGAGGTCGGCTGGACGTTTCCCTCCAGGTCTCCGACCCGGCCGGCCGAGAAAATGTTCTGAAACTGGACATGAAGTTGGCCCGAATTTATTACGGACTATTGATTAAACTCCGGGAGGAATTCCTTTTAAACGAGAGCATTTCCCTTTCGGATTTAATCGGATTCAAGGATATCATCGTTTTCGAGGAAGAAGAGATCGATTTTGAAGCCTTCATGACCGAATTGAGACCCGTTTTGGACGGAGCCCTGGACCGGCTCATTGAAATGCGCCAAGCCGAGGGACAAGCCATTGCCGAAGATTTTACCGCTCGCCTCAACAAAATCAGCGGCTGGGTCGATCTGATCGCCGATCGACGGCAGACGGTGATCGATGAGACCAGGACCAGGCTCGAAGAAAGGATCAAGGCCCTGGTTCAGGACCTCGAACTGGACCAGGGCCGTCTGATGCAAGAAGTGGCCTACCTGGTTGACCGCAGCGACGTGACCGAAGAGACGGTCCGGATCAAAAGCCACACCAGCCAGTTCAGGTCCTTGTTGCAAGGTGAAGCCGAAACAGGCCGCCGCCTGGAGTTCCTCTTGCAGGAGATTAATCGTGAGGTCAATACCATCGGGTCCAAATCAGGGGACGTGACCATAACCAACCTGGTGGTGGACCTGAAGACCGAGTTGGAAAAACTTCGGGAACAAATCCAGAACATCGAGTAAAAACAGAGGGTAGTTATGGGTGTGAAATTGATCAATGTCGGTTTTGGCAACACCGTGGCGTCCAATCGGATCGTGGCCATTGTCTCACCCACCTCCTCCCCCATGAAACGCCTCAAGGACGAGGCCAAGGAGGCCGGCCGGCTGGTGGACGCCACCCAGGGCCGGCGGACCAGGTCCATGATCATTACCGACAGCAACCATGTGATTCTCTCGGCCATCCAAGCCGAAACCATCGCCCTGCGTTTCAGCGCCGATGGGAACAAACCGGACCCGACTGAATAATGGGCCGACTTTTCGTAGTCTCCGGTCCGAGCGGCGCCGGAAAAAGCACCCTGTGCCGCCGCCTTTTGCCACTCGTTCCTGACCTGGCCTATTCGGTTTCCTTCACCACTCGGCCCCCCAGACCGGGGGAGGAACACGGGCGGGACTACTTTTTCGTCCGTCAGGATCGTTTTCGGGAGATGATCGAAAACAGGGATTTTCTCGAGTGGGCCGAGGTCTTCGGGCACTTGTACGGCACCGGACGGAAATGGGTGGAAAATCGATTGGCCGCGGGGCAGGACGTCCTGGTCGACATCGACATCGCCGGGGCTCGCCAAATCAAGGGCAACTTCCCTTCGGCCCTATTCCTTTTCATCGTTCCGCCCACCTTCGAAGAATTAAGGTCCAGGCTTCTGCTCCGCCGCACTGAGACCGCAGAACAAATGAAGGAGAGACTGAACCGGGCCCGGGCCGAGGTCGAGGCCCGGGAGATGTATGATTTTCTTATCATCAACCACGAAATCGAGCGGGCCGCGGCCGACTTGGCCGTCGTCATCCGGGCCGATCGTCTCCGGATGATCCGAACCGAAAAATTCTGGGCGGATTTCCTCGTTTCCTCGGGCTGAGTCCGCCCGTTGGGGTTTGAAAAACCTTGACCGATCTCGTCGGCGGGATAAATCCTGTTTTAGAAGCCCTGCGAGCCCGAGGCCGGGCCGTTCAGCGCATTTACCTGGCCCCCGGACGTTCCGGGGCGGCCGTCAACGAAATATTGACCTTGGCCGCCGACCGCAAAATCAAGGTCGAACGGGTGGAGCGGTCCCGCCTGGACCGCCTTTTTCAAGGGCGCGGCCATCAGGGCGTCGTGGCCAGGGTCGGGCCGTATCCCTATTTCCAAGTCGAAGAAATCCTGGCTGAAGCCCAAAGCGAAGAAGAACTGATCCTCCTGCTGGACGGCGTTCAGGACCCGATGAACCTGGGTTCGCTCCTCAGGTCGGCCGAAGCGGCCGGGGCTTGCGGGGTCATCATTCCCCGGGAAAGGGCCGCCCCGGTCAGCGCCGCCGCCCTCAAGGCCTCGGCCGGCGCGGCCGAGCACCTCCCTGTGGCCCGGACGGTCAATTTGGCCCGGACCCTGGACCAGCTCAAGAAAAAGGGTTTTTGGATCATCGGTACCGAAGCCGAGGCCGGAGACAGCCTCTACGACCAGGATTTGCCACCCAAAATGGGCCTGGTCATCGGCGGGGAAGGAAAAGGCCTCAGGCGTCTGACTCGGGAAAAATGCGACCGACTCCTGTCCATCCCCATGAAAGGCCGCGTCTCGTCCCTCAACGCCGCCGTGGCCGGGGCCTTGGCCATGTTCGAATTCGTCCGCCAGCGCCGCCGGCCGGAGGCCGAACCTTCTAAATTTATCGGTAAATAAACCGGGGACCGAAAGACGGCCCTTACTTTCTGGCCCCGAAGATGGCCGTGCCGATCCTAACCAAAGTCGCCCCTTCCTCCACGGCCGTCTCGAAATCCCCCGACATGCCCATGGACAATTCCGTCAAGGGCGGCCCGATTTTCTCCTTCAGCTTGCGCAAGGCGATGAAATAGGGCCGGGCCTTTTCGGGCTGGTCAAAGAAAGGCGGCATGGTCATCAGTCCCCGGACTTCGAGATGAGACAGGGCCATGATTCGATGGACCAGGTCGGCCGTCTCTTCGGAAGAAACCCCTCCCTTGGTCTCTTCGCCCGAAAGGTTGACCTGGACCAGGACTGGTTGCCGGCGGCCTTCTTGCCCCGCCCGCTTGTTTACTTCTTCGGCCAGCCTAACACTGTCCACCGAATGGATCAGGTCGAACAGCCGCACCGCATATTTGGCCTTGTTGGTCTGGAGCCGTCCGATGAAATGCCACTGGACCCGGCGGCCGAGAGCTTCTATCTTGGCCTGGGCTTCCTGGATGTAATTTTCCCCTAGAATGGACAGGCCGGCCTCGATCCCCGCTTGAACGATTTCCACCGGGACGGTCTTGCTGACCGCCACCAGCCGGACCTGGCCCGGGTCCCGCTCGGCTCGAAGGCAAGCCGCCGCCACCCGGTCCCGGATGCTACTCAGATTGGCCGTTAAATCGAGATCCATAATGGAATTAAACTTCAAAACAGAGGGCCGGGTCAATGTTGAAATGGTGCGGATCGACGATCTCCCGGATTTCGCGGTCGGCCCGGCCGGGATGGTTCAAATCCCAAGTTTTGTTCAGAGGTTGAATTTGATGCCCCTGGGCATTCAGGCAGAGTCGGACCTTGGGCCGCAAAAGGGAAGAGTGGTTCATGCCGCAAACCACGCCTATTTCGCCCGTGTTGAGTCTGACCGTGGTCCCGATGGGATAAATGCCCAGACACTGGATGAATCGGTCCACCCAGACGGGCGGAAAATGTTTGTCCCGCAGACTGAAAATCACCTTGAGAGCCTCATGGGGCAGCATGCCTTTGTGGTAAACCCGGTCGCTGGATAAGGCGTCGTACACGTCGGCCATCCCGCTGATAATGATATAAGGAGCGATATCGGCCCCGGCCAGACCGTCCGGATAACCGGTTCCGTCTATCCTCTCGTGGTGGTGTCTGACCACCTGCCGGGCCAGAGGGGTTACTTCCTGGTAACTGTCCAATATTTCATCCCCCCGAACCGGATGGAGCTTCATGATCTTGAATTCCTCATCGGTCAACCGGCCGGGCTTGTTCAAAATCTCTGGAGGAATTTCGGTTTTGCCTATATCGTGGAAGATGCCGCCCACCCCCAGTTGTAAAAGTTCCGAACGTTCCAGACCGACGCTCCGGCCGGCCGAGACCGCCAGCACGGCCACGTTCAGGGAGTGGGTGAAGGTATATTCGTCGTACTGTTTAAGCTTGAGGATGGCCAAAAGCCCGTCCCGGTTTCTGAAAACGCTGTCGATCAGGTTTTCGATATTTTCTTCCACCTGATGGACGTCCATCTTCTTCCCGGTCCTGATGTCGTTTAAAAACTGATGGGTGAGCCCCAAGGCCTGGGTGTAGGCTTTCCGGGCTCGAGGAATTTCCTCGTCCAGGGAGGTAGCGTCTAAACTTTTTTCCGGACGTGGCTGTTTGCGTCTTTCCAACTCCTGAATCTTTTGGGGAGCCTCGGGCTTGGCCCCGGGCGGGCCGGCCCGGGCGGTCATTTGGTCGGGAGCCAGCCCCTTGGCCAGATCAATGGTCACCTCGGAAATCCCATACTCCAGAAGGTGATTGATTTCATCGCTGGTGGCGAGCATCTTGCCCCGGCTCCACCAAGGCCGGTGCAGCCAGTCGCGGCCTACATCGTGAACGAACATCCCCACCTTCAGCTCTTTAGTCCGGATCCTTTTCAGGGTTTTGCTTTCCGTGCTCATATTCTTATCCTCAAGGCTTCCAGGGAATTCAGATATTGGGTGACTTTTTGATAATTCTCGGATGGAGTATTGGACCAGGCCAAGCCGTGAAAAAATTTGTCGTCTTGCTGTTCACAACTTCGGATTTCCGCGGACAGGTCGTTTATCCAGCCTTGACCCGGCAGTTCAAAGCTCAGATAAGAGGTCGTTTTCCGGTTGAATTCTTCCAGGGCTTCAATCAGGCAGCCGCCGGAAGAAATGTTAAGCATTGTGCTCCGGGGATTTCCCTCCAGGGCCCCGGCTAATATTTTCCGGGCGCAGACCGTCTCGATATTGACCGGATACCGGATCGAATTCCTCAGTTTGGCCGACTCGATCCCCTCTGGAAAAGAAAGAAAGATCAGCGGGAAAGGGGCCCGGATCACCCCCAGGACATAGGTCTGAAAACCGATGGCTTTCCCTTCCTTTATAAACCGGACGATGCATGCAGTCTCTTCCGGGAAATAATTCAGGGCTTGTTTATTCGGGGGTTCCAAAATCAGATATTCCTGCTCTTTGCAGCCGCGAATAAAGGCCGTAAAACGCCTCGTGGCCGAATATGACGGCTGCAGAACAACCTGGAGGCCCGATAAAAAAACTTCAGGTTCCGTCATGGCGAAATCTTTAGATCAAAGTCGTTTTCGGACCCCCTGGGCCCCGGCCGAAAGACCTTGTTCCTTCCGTCTCAGCCCGCGGTCAAAACCCATTCTTTCTCAAGAGAGGCCCTGATTATTTTAAACCAGCCGGACCCAAAAATCTCCAGCCGCTACCCCTGGGCAAGAGGCTCGCTTACCATCCGAAAAAATGATGGCGACCATAAAATATCACTTAAAAATATTTAAAAAGCTACAACATATAGTCTTGAATTTAAATTAAAATTAATCCTGACTCGGCCTGCCGGACCTGAATCCGGACCTTGAAGCAACCCCCAATATCAACCACCAAGCCGGACCTTGCTCTTGGCCGCCGTCGCCCCTCGCCCCTTGTCTGAAGCGTCCCTACAGATGCGCGACTGATGCACTCGTCCGATTTTTATCAATCGAAACCTTCAAAATGTCAATGTTTTTTAGTTATAAATACAATTTGTCTCAATTTTTCTTGAAAACGAGCACGCGGTCCCCATCCCGCCCCGTTATGGCCAAACGGCATTGAAACGGTTGAGGTCATCATGAATGGGTTTGTGGTCCCCAGCCCGGGGTCGTGGAAGGAGGGCCCGGCCGGACCCTCTGCGCCTGCAGCGCCCCGGCCATCAAGTTGCCCTGGCCACCCGGTGAATTAAGAGAAGGGGAGATCAACCCGCCGCCCCCCAGCTACTTGGACAGACGGCTGACCATAAGAGACTAAAATCCCCTCGGCCTGGTGCCGGTTTTTCACTTTTCCGGCAGATTTCTCTCCGGCGGCCCGGTGTACTTACATTCGGCCACCCTCAGTTTGATACCCCGGCTTTCTTCCACCGCATGGGCGATGATGCCGGGCATGAAGGACAAGGCCGCGATCCCGGCCATTTCCTTGGGGTGAAAACCCAGCTCGCTCAAGACGCAGCCCATCATTCCGTCGATATTGATCGGCAGCGATTTTTTGATGGTCTGGGCGAACAGACTGACGATTTCCTCGTACATTTCCCCCTTTTCCCCCCAGAGGCCGTTGGCCACGGCCGTCTTTTTCAAGGCGATGGCCCGAGGATCGCCGGTGGGATGAAGGGGATGGCCCAAACCAGGCAGTCTTTTCTTTTGGCTGAGGTGCTCGTTGACCACCTTCCGGGCCGCTTCGGTCCGGCTTAGGCCTTCATCTTTCTGTATTTTAAAGGCGGTTTCGATGACCTCCGCCGTGTCCTGGGGCGAAACAGTGACCGAGCCGACGGTGAGCATGGCCCCGGCCACGCCCGGCATGATGCTCTCCGGGGCGGCCGAGGTGATGACCCGGGCGGCCAGGGCGGTGGGAGTGAAGAGCCCGTGGTCGACGATGCCGCAAAGGACGGCGTCCATGACTTTGGTCTGGGCCGGCGTGGGCAGTTCGCCCCTGATGGTCAGAAAGATCACCTCGGTGAAAGTCAGTCGGCCGATGATCTGTTCCAGGGGGTAGCCGCGGATATTGATTTTGTGAAAACCCACTTCGGAAACGGCCGACTCCCAAGGAGGAATGGCCGCGGAATAATCACCGCTCACGTTGAACCTCCGGTGGCGAAACTATGTCCCCGATAGTCGACTTCGGAGATGACGTCGATTCAGGTTGAACAGGATTGATCTAAACTCAGGCCAGCCACCTTTTACGGCGGCGGTAGTGCTTGACTTGCTGGAAGTCCACCTTGCTCTTGCCGCCCAGGTAAAATTCCTGGATGTCCGGGTTTTTCTTGAGAACCTCCGGCGTGCCGTCCATGACGATCCGCCCGTTGTCGATCAAGTAGGCGTACTGAACAATTTCCAAGGCCACCACCGCGTTCTGTTCGACCAGGAGAATGCTGACGTTTTCTTCCGTATTTATCCGTCGGATGTTCTCGAAGATATCGGCCGCCAGCATGGGGGCCAGACCCAAACTAGGTTCATCGAGCATCAGGAGTTTGGGCTCGGTCATCAAGGCCCGGCCGATGGCCAGCATCTGCTGTTCCCCGCCGGAAAGATAACCGGCTTTGCTCTGGCGGCGGGCCTTGAGCTGGGGGAAATAGTTGTAAACCGAATCGATCAATTGGTCGGCCTTCTTCTTGTCCAGCCGGTTCGGAGCCGCGGCGATCAGGTTTTCTTCCGGATTGAGGTGCTCGAAGACCCGGCGGCCTTCGAGCACCTGGACGATGCCCATCTTAACCCGGACCGGCGGGAGAAGGCCGACGATGTTTTGATCCGAAAAAATCACTTCGCCGCGAGTAACCTCCCCCCGTTCCGGCCGGAGCAGACCGCTGACGCTTTTCAGAGTCGTGCTTTTGCCCGCGCCATTGGCCCCCAATAGGGCCACGCTGCCTCCCTCGGGCACCTCCAACGACACGCCTTTGATGGCCAAAAAGACCTTGTCGTAGACGACCTCAACGTTTCTCAGCGCCAGCAGAGTAGTCATGTTTTATTTACTTTCAGTCTGGGCTTGGTATTTGGCCGCGCTTTCCCTAGCCACTTCCAGAACGACATCCCGGTAACGGCTGACAAACCAGTCCGTGAGCGGAGCGAATTTCTGGCCGTCCCACTGGGACAACCGGCAACCGCCTCCGCCTTCATGATCTTGGGGACTGGTGGTCAAAGGTGCGGTCATTCCGCCGCAGTTGAAATTCTCGAATGATTCCATGGCTTTGCGTAGCTTTTCCGAATCCAGGGGCTCGCCGTATTTATCTACGGCTATCTTGATGGCCTCAGGAATCGTCATGGCCAAGGCCACGCCCACGTTATACAAGGTGGTGCCGACGATCTTCTCATCCCCATGACCTTTGCCCTGGGCGTAGAGTTCTTTAAGGATATCCTGAATGATCGGAAAATTACGGCCCGGAGCCACGCCTTCCACCCGGGTCACTCCCTTGGCCTGCTCCAGCCCGATCAATTTGACATCGGGTTCGTTCATCCAGTCGCAGGAGGTGATCCGGTTGGTCGGGATGCCGTTGCGGATAGCTTCCTTGACCGAGACGGACTGGCCGATGCCGGCACTCCAAAGGATGACCCAATCAGGACTGAACCGGCGCACCTGGGTCCAAAGGGAGGTCTGTTCGTTGCCCGGCGGAGGATAACCGAAAAGTCCCAATTCATAGCCGAGCTTTTCCGAGAGCCTCTTCAAGAGCGGTTGGACTTCGTAGCCAAAAGGCGTGTCGATGAAAATGAAAGCGATCTTTTTTCCTTTCAGGTCCCCTTTTTCCTGCTGATGGATATAGTCCACAATCCCCACGGCCTTGGACCAGTAGCTGGCTCCTAAGGGAAAGACCCAAGGAAAGACTTCACCGATGATCGCATCCCCGCGGCCGTGCAAGGGGGTGTGGAGGACGATCTTGTCCTTGATGCAGCGGGGCATAATAGCCATGGCCGCCGGCGTGCTGTGGGTATTGATGATCATAGCCCCCTGTTTTTTCATTCTCTCATAGATCTCGATCACTCGCTGGGGTTCGTTGGCGTGATCCTCGATCAGCGGTTCCAGCTTATAACCTTTCACTCCGCCCCGTTGATTGATCACGGCATAATAATCTCGCTCGGCTTGCTCCCAAATTTTGGACAGAAAAGTGTAAATCTTGGTGAAGTCCATGGGAATGGCCGAATAAAAAACCTTGTCCTGAGCCGCAGCCGGCTGAATCCCGGTCAAAGAAAAGACAAAAATTCCGGCGATTAAAACGATGAATAATATTTTTTTCATCTAGGGACTCCTTTCTTAATTATTCAACTTTCCTTTCTAATAACAAATGGTTTACCCATATTTGGCATTTCATTGTTATTTTCTTGATCTTTTTTCACCTCCTCACTTCGGAAGTTTATTTTTTTTGATAAAGGCCGTAACTTGCCGGAAATCGAGCCTTAGATCGTCAAACCTGACGTTTCATGTACCCAAAAGGCCAGACCAGGAAATAATTTCGGATATTAAAATAAATTTTGGCCAAACCCAAAGGTTCGATGACCAGGAAAAGCACGATCAAACCGCCGTAGGTCATCATCTGAATGTTGGTCAGCCAGGCTACGGGCAGGGTAAAGCCGATCTGAGTGGAAAACCAATTGAGCAGATTGTTGATGATGCTTGGGGCTAACAATATGAATCCGGCTCCCAGGAAACTGCCGACGATGTTGCCCAGTCCCCCGATGATGACCATGGCCAAAGCCTGAATAGAGACATCGATGCTGAACTGTTCCACAGTGACGGCCCGGTAGTAGGTAAAGGTCAGGACGGCTCCGGTCACGCCTCCAAGAAATGAGCTGATCCAAAAAGCCATGGTTTTGTAAAAGAAGGTGTTCACCCCGATGACTTCGGCCGCATAATCCTTTTCCCTGAGGGCCACCAAGGCCCGGCCTAAGGCCGTGCGCTGTAAATTGATCATGAATATGGTTACGGCGATGCACCAGGCCAAGGCGGCATAGTAAGCCCCGGCTTCTGAGTTTATTTCCAGGCCTAAAATTTTCAGGGGCGGGGCCTGAATTGTGGCCAAGTGACCGCCGCCGATGGCTGGCACATGAACGATGATCCACTGGACCAGGAATTGAAGAGCTAAGGTGCTGACCGCCAGATAAAGACCCTTGACCCTCAAGGCCGCCGCGCCGAAAACCAGCCCGATCAGGGCGCTGGCCAGCCCGGCCGCAATCAGGGCCAATTCCAAGGGAACACCGGCATGATTTAAATGGATGGCCGTGTAGGCCCCGATGGCCATGACCGCGGCATATCCCAAATGAATCTGGCCGGCCCAGCCCATCAGCAGATTCAGACTTAAAGCGGCCGTGCCCCAGACTATCCAGGGAAGCAGGTAACCTGAGAGCCAAAGCTTGGACATCCAGAAAGGTGCGCTAAAAACCAAAAGAAGGACCAGTCCCACCTGCAGACGGTCGAAATTGTAGGTCAGCACCCGGCGGTCGGATTTGTAAGTGGTATGGTGAATACCGCCCAAACGGTAGAACATATTTTCAGACCCTTTCGATGATTTCCTTGCCGAAAAGGCCGTACGGCCTGATAATAATAGTCAACAGAATGATGAAGACAGCCACGACCTCCCGGCTAGAACCAACCAGGGGATCCAGATAGGCCGAGATGACGCTTTCCAAAATGCCGATCATCAAACCGGCCAGCACCGCCCCGCCGATGCTGTCCAACCCGCCGAGGATAGCCACGGCTACGCATTTTAAAAGCAGCAGAGAAAGCGACCAGTCCACACCCTGGATCGAACCCCACAATCCTCCGCCGACGGCGGCCATGGCCCCGGCCAAAGCCCAGCTCATACCGATGGCCCTTTCCACATAAATGCCCACCGACCAGGAGGCCACATAATCGTCTGAAACGGCCCTCAATTTAATACCGATCCTGGTTTTGAACAACAGGGCGGATAGTCCGGTCAGAGCCAGGGCGGCCAGTCCGCCGAACAGATAAGACCGGTTGATCAGCATATCCCCAATGAATAAAGCTTTTTGCCCTATGCCCAGCCTCAATGCCCTGGGATCTATGCCCCAGACGGCCGGGGTCAGCCCGCGGATAAAGATATCCAGGCCCAGAGTCATCATAATGATCATAATGACCGGCTGACCGACCATCGGCCGGAGGGCGATCCGTTCAACCAATAGGCCGAAGACATACATGAGGCCAAGCCCCAAAGGCACGGCCGCCCAGACCGGCAGGTCGACCTGCTCGGCCATAGACCAAATGAGGAAGGCTCCAAGCATAACCATTGAGCCCTGGGCAAAGTTGACCACCGAGGAAGACTTGTAAATAAAGACTATGCCGATGGCCACCAGGGCGTACATCAGTCCGACCAAAGCCCCGTTGATAATCAGCTCGATAATAAAAAGCAGGTCCATTATTCTACTTCCTGGATGGATAGATTCCGCCGGATGACCCCGGTCTCGCCTGATTCGTAGGTGATTAAAGCCTCAATTACCACCGAATCCCGTCCGTCATAGATGGCTTCGATCACCGGCCCGTATCTGTCTTCGATCACCTTCCGCCTCAGCTTTCTGGTTCGGGTCAACTCGCCGTCGTCCGGGTCGAATTCCTTGTGCAGATTGACGAACCTTTTGATCCGCAATCCTTCCGGCAGGACTTTATTTAACTTTTGAATGCCTTCTTTAATCAGGTCATATATCTCCGGTTTTTGAGACAGATCGGCGTAAGAGGTGTAAGTGATGCCCCGCACCTCGGACCAATGTCCGGCCGCTTCCAGGTCGATGCAGACCATGGCGCCTAAAAAGGATTTCCCGGCGCCCAGAACCGCGGCGTCCTTGATGAACGGATTGAACTTGAGCTGGTTCTCGATAAAGTTGGGCACATATCTTTCACCGGCCGAGGTGTAAACCACTTCTGCGGCCCTACCCTGGATGACTAGATGGCCGTCTTCCTCTAAATACCCGGCGTCACCGGTGTGGAACCAGCCATCCTCCAGGGCCTTGGCCGTGGCCTCGGGGTTGTTGTAATAACCATCGAAAACATTTTCACCCTTAACCAGAATTTCCCCTTCCTCGGTAATTTTAAATTCAACACCGGGCAAAGGTTTACCCACGGTGTGGAAACGAACGTCGCCGTCCTCCATGGTCGTTCCGACTCCCGCGGTTTCGGTCAGACCGTAGCCCTGTTTGAAGTTGGCCCCCAAGGCCCGAAAGAAGAGAAAAGTGTCCTCGCCGATGGCTTCACCGCCGCTGACGGCATGCCTGGCCCTAGTCAAACCCAAATGGTCTTTGATGGGTCCCAAAACCATCAGTTCTCCCAAATAGCGGAGAAAGCGTTCCCAGAAGGTCGGAACATGTCCTTTATTCTTGGCCCGCTCGAGGTCCATGGCCTGCTGGAGAAAATAATTATACAAACGGCGTTTCAAGAGCGTGGATTCTTCCATCCGTACCTGCACCGAAGTAAGCATGTTTTCCCACATTCGGGGCGGAGACAGAAAAAAGGTCGGCGGAATCTCTCTGAGATTATGGAGCAGAGTTTCTTGGCGTTCCGGAATATTGGCCGTGAAGCCCAGCCCGATGCCAGCGGCGATGGTGTAGGCTGTGTCTCCCATCCAGGCCACGGGCAGATAAGCCATCAAGACCTCTCCCTCCTGGAAAAAATTGGCCAGAAAACCGCTGCGGACCGCGGCCAAAAGGTGGCGGTGCTTGACAACCATGCCCTTGGGATCTCCGGTGGTGCCCGAACTATGTAAAAAGGCCACCCCGTCGTCCGGGCCGGGCCGTCCGATGAGGGCTTGCTCCAGGCCGGCTTCTTCTTGCAGGCGCTTCTCTCCGGCGGCCCTGACTTCCTGATAATAGATTAATCCGGGCTCCTGGTAAGTGGACATGCCCCGCGGGTCTTTGTAAATTATCTTTTGAGGGCCCCCGACCTGATCCCGCAAATCAAGCAGCTTGTCCACCTGTTCCTGGTCCTCGGCCAAGGCGTAGTTGGCGTGGCAATCCTTATAAACGTGAACGATCTCTTTGGGAGTCGAATCGGGAAAAACCGGGGCGGGGTAACCGAGCAGCGTGGCGCAGCCCAGCATCCCGAAATAGATTTGCGGCCGGTTGTCGCCCAGGACCAGCATGGCGTCGCCGGGCTTGAAACCCAAGGCTTCCAGACCGGCGGCAAAAGCCAGGACTTCGTGAAGATAGTCACGCCAAGTGTATTCGTGCCATATACCGAAATCCTTTTCCCGCATGGCCACCCGGTCCGGAAAGAGTTGGGTGTTCCTTTCCAGGAGCGTCAGCAGAGTCGAACCTTGAGGGAAATCCGCCAAAACCCCGCGGCCGGGGCGGTCGTTAGACGGCATGAACCCGCCTCCCGCCGGTGTAAGCCGCCACCACGGCCGGGTCTTGGACCACCTCCCGAGGCGGGCCTTCGGCGATCTTGGCCCCGTAGTTGAGCACGGCCATCCGGTCGCAAATGCCGGTGACCACGTCCAAATGATGTTCGATCATAATCACGGTCACTCCGCGTTCATAATGAATATCAAGGACAAACCGGGCCATATACTCTTTTTCCTCGACGTTCATTCCGGCCATGGGCTCGTCCAGAATCAACAGCCTGGGCTCGGCGGCCAGGGCTCGGGCCAGTTCCACCCTTTTTTGAAGGCCGATGGGCAGAACGTCCACGGGATCATGGCGGACGCTCTCCAGTTGCAGAAAATCGATGATTTCTTCGACCACCCGGCGGTTGGCCGTTTCTTCTTTAATAGACAGCCACCAATAAAGCGCCGTGCGCAAAGCCCCCGGCCGCATAAAAACATGACGACCCATCAGAATGTTGTCCAGGACGCTCATACCCCGGAAAAGGGCCAGGTTCTGGAAGGTGCGGACAATGCCCAATGGACTGACCTTGTGAGGCCGGACCTTGGTTATATCCTGGTTATCATAAATGATTCGTCCCTGTTGCGGGGGATAGAAACCGATGATGGCGTTGACCAGGGTGGTCTTGCCGCTGCCGTTCGGGCCGACCAGGCCGAAGATTTCCCCGTGCCTCACCTCCAGGGTGACGTCATTGAGGGCCAGAACCCCCCCGAACCATCTCCGGACTTCCTGGCAGACCAGAATGGGCTTGGCTTCGGTTCCCGAAGACGATTTATCCATTGACAACCCTCACCATGGAGTTCTGAAGTTTAATCGGTCGGCCTAATCAATACACTTATTCAAATTTTAAGATTTTGTCAATTAAAGAAATAGGCCCATCTGGTTTTAGCGTCCTTTTGAAAGGAAATCGACTAGGATATTGGGTTTGATCCGGCCCATCGAACTCTTTTGCTTTTGAAAGCTTTCGGAATTCTGTCGGTCCATTTTGTCTTGACTTGACAAAAATTTTGGTTTTTTCTAACTCCGAAACAACAAGACATGAATTCTTATCGACGAGATTACTAAGGGATACAAACAGGGAAAACGGCACCTCCTGCCCCGGAGGGAATTTTTTCACAGATTTCTTCCAAATGACCACGACCTTTTGAAATACTTAAAATTCGTGAACTTGGCTCGGGTAATTTTCATATTTTCTGTTGTGCTTAGTGTGTTCTGGGTTTCGGGGTTGCTTTTTGAAGCCGTGATCCAGGCCGAACCGCCGGTTTGGTTTCATGGCGGGTTGGCCTTATTAGCGGGACTAGGCGTCGGGTGGTGGCTGTATAAATATAACCGTCAATTTTTACGGCCCTTGGCCGACCGCAACCCCTGGCCCTTCTATTTGGCTTTTTTAGGGCCGGGTTATATTGTCTCGGTTCCAGTTGGGGCCGGGATCGGTTATTTGTATCTCTGGCTGGCGCCTGGCGGGACTCCGGTCATAACGGGACAGTCCTCGATGCTCGTATGGATTTCCGCCGTTTGGCTCCCCCTTTGGTGGTCCCCGGCTTTGGGCCTGAGTCTGGGTTGGCGGTTCTATCGAAAGAAAGCGGGTGCTGAGTCGTCACTTTGATAATCGCCGGTGGGAGACCTTTAAGGGTCGTTTAAAACGAGAGGTCGGCCATGGAGAATAGAAAAGGCGAGAAAATCGGATGGATCGGGGGATGGCTGGGCGGCTTCATCTGGGTGCTCCTCCTGTCCGTTATCTTTTTAGTCCAAGAGAAATTGATCCAAGGCTTCTTGGGTCTGGCCTTGTTCTGCCTGGCCGTGGGCCTGATTTTAAACAAGGCCCCATGGAAACACCCCGACACGCCGTACTGGAAGCTGATGCTGCCAGTGTATCTGGTGTTTTTTGCCTCAGCCGCCTGGACGGTTTGGTGCGGTTTCGACTGGCGGAACGCTTTTTGGATTCTGCCGGTTCTCATTCCCCTCGGCACCATGGGCCGGCGACGCTGGAACGATTTCAGCCCCCGGACGCAAACTTGAGCCGGATGAGGCGGCCGCTCCCGAGGTCGGAAACCGGTCCGGACGGTTTGTTCCTGAAAAAGGGGGGGCTGCATTTAGTCAACTTGATGTCCATGGTCCTTTGAAAACAACCCACCCGCCATTCCTCGGAATGCCGGTCCTGTCGACCGCTCGATGGCCGGGAAAAACAAAAAACTTGACAAATAATTTTAGATAAGTGAATATTACTTACATAATTGAGTCGTCATGTTTCAATTAATTTTTTATTATAAATTACTTGCTGTTAATATTCATTTCCTTTCAGTTAGTGAAAATTGCTAACTCTTTAGCCTGAATCGGTCTGGTTGTCTTGGGGACGAGAAAAAGCGGTTTTGGTTTACGTTCTTTCCAACCCGTGCCCCCCTATCGGGCAGATATTTTCCAAGGAGGTTTAAAACATGTCCAGTTGGTTGACGGAGACGGAGGGTCTGGTTCACTCGGGCCGGATCAAGGTGCCTTATCAGTGGTGGGTGGGGGAGACGGGGAGTCATTTTTTTGTGACTCTTCGTGACGAGCGGAAGATTT
>Ga0209270_1002157_pt1 | contig 22088 bp, 18 predicted proteins | sample MTBAKSrepl1MetaG_FD_187456 | JGI IMG/M metagenome (GOLD analysis project Ga0209270, IMG submission 187456) | Enrichment culture microbial communities from Arthur Kill intertidal strait, New Jersey, USA, that are MTBE-degrading - MTBE-AKS1... | ecosystem: Environmental > Aquatic > Marine >...
CGCCTCGGGAGTACGCTGTCCTTTTCGCTTCGCTCAAGAGGACTGTCCTTTCATTTTGAATTTTTATACTTTCTGTCTCATATGTAGGGCGTACATCTGGACTTTTTTCATTTTTGCGAGGTTGAGGACTTTTTCTAGTTCTTCGTCGGTGAGGTGACGGGCTTCGATGTAGCCGTTGTCTACGGCTTCGTTGAAGATTTCGTAACCTATGGCTGAGCGGGTGAGGACTGTTGTCCAGCCTTTGGGGCTGCCTACACCGCCGAAGGAGATGTCTGCGTTTTCAGAGGCCAGGTCTGTGCAGAACTGGCAGGATGAACTGCGGTATTCGTCGAAGTCGCTGAGTTCCAGGATGTGTTCTTTTCCGTCTTTCAGCGTAATTTCGAACTTTCCTTTCCGGATTTTCATGGCCTCCACGTTTTCGAGCGCGATCCCATAGCTTTCCAGTACCGCTTTGATGCCCTCATAGGCGAAGGTGTCCATGCAGAAGAGGCCCAGTTTCAGGATTTTTGCCCGCATGAAGAGGTGCAGTAAGCCGTAAGAGCTTTTCTGCATCTTTGTGACGGCGTCGATGTTGCAGCTCGTTCCCACAAAGGCGATGCTCTGCATTCCCTGTTTGATTGCGCTCATCAGGGCTTCAAGTGTCATTGAGTGGGAATAGACGCTTCCTCCACTTTCAAGGATCTCCTTCCTGGTTTTTGCTACTTTGGGTATGGGTTTCCAGGGTTCTTCTTTTGAGCGGGTTGTGACCACAGCGCAGTCGATCAGTCCCTCGTCCAGGGCATACAGGAGGAGGGAGGTCACAACTCCGCCGTCCTGTCCCTTCATTTCGGGAATAGCAGACTTTGCGGCGTAGGCGTATCGGAAGCTTCCGATTAGCCCTTCTTCGGTGGTAATCGTCCTCGGACACTGGTAATAACAGACCCCGCAGGCTTTGCAGGGACCTACCAGTTTTGGTGCCCCATTCTCAATGGTTATGTACTCGCAGTTTGCTGCACAGGCTCCGCAAAGGGTGCAGATTCCTGGTTTTATGATGTCTTTTTTCAGTTTTCCGAAGGAAATCTTTTCCTTTTCGCTCAGGTTTCGCTTGAGCCGGATAACACTCTTTTCCAGTACATCGAACTTCTGCTTGCATTCGGGACTGCAGAAATAATAGGTTTTTCCCCCGTAGTCCGAAATGTATTCACTGTTTTCAGGTATTATTTTCTTGCAGATGGGATCCAGTGGCATTAATGGCCTCCGATTCAGGTTTACACGAAAAATGCAATAAGTATACACATTTTTATAATTGTATCCTTTATAATTTATGCTCTTTATAATTATGTGTTGCAATTTAATCTTACTGGCATGTGGAGCCCGGAAGTGCCTGATTCACGTAATCTGGTTAAGATAATAGAGTGTGAATATAATGTAAAAACAGAATTGAAACAGAAGCGAGTTGACTACTTAAACCTTTTTTGCAAAGGTTATTATAGGCTCTGGTTAATACCTTCTTCAAACTTCAGATAAATTATGGTCTTGTTAGATCTTTTTACGTGATTCTGAAGAAGCAGCACTCTGGAAGTATTCCTATGCTAAAATTTCGGTTTCAAAGTGATGTTTTCAATTCATTTTCATCGGCTTTAGTGAAGTTCAATGATCTTCAAATAAGCCTTCGAATAAGCTCGAATTGATCTTCAAATAACTTGAATAATCCTCGAATAATCTTTGAATAAACTCGAATAATCCTCGAATAATCTTTGAATAAACTCGAATAACCTTCAAATAAGCTTAAATTGTCTTTTTAAATAAAGCCTGAAAAATAATCTATCTCCGAATTGCATTTAATCACAGACCCTCAGGAAGGTACAAAAAATGGCTCTTAAACCCAGAATTGCAGAATCTCCTCAGGTTCGTTTGATCGACCTCAAATCAAAACCGTTCTTTATTGTGGCCTCCGTAGAAGTCGGAAACACCACCACCAAATGTATCCTTACGGCTACCAACATGGATACTGGCAGGACTCATATCATAAACAAGGTCTTACGGATGACAAGGGATGTCCGTCCTCCCAAATCCGGAGAAGTCATATTCGGAAGAACGCTTACGGGTGTAGAGCTTACGCGCGAATCCGTTGCGGAGCTGGTAAAGGGCACCCTGACCGAATCTCTGGAAAAAGCCAGCCTGGATATAAAGACTGACCTTAACTTTGTGGTGCGCTCAACAGGTGTTGTTGCAGGTTTTGATTCCCCGGAGGAAGTGGGCGAATTTATCAAGGCCCTGGCAGACGGCTGCCTGATGGCAGGAGTCCCTCCAAAGAATATGACTCCTCCAATGTCCATCTCGAATATCTCTAAAAAACTCCAGAAATACAGTAAGCTGGAAAAAGTCATCTTTGACGGGGCTGTAGCCGGCGTTGTGCCTCCTATCGGCTCTACAGGAGTTGAAATTGTTGCAAACGAAATGGAAGGAGAGCTTGCAACAGCAGGAATCAAGGAAGCGGCTAAACTGACAGATGTCGATTTCAGGAACCCCTGCATCTCAATTGACTTCGGGACGACCCTTGACGGCAGGATAACAAGCCCTGACCTGCCGTACGCAAAAACAATCGGAAACTTCTGCGGTTATGCAGGTGCAATCCCTGACGCCATTATTCGGGGCTCGAAAATTGTTGATTCCAGGGTGGGCACCGCTCTGGAAGTTTTTGAGAAACAGAAACCCCCGTCTTTCCTTACTTTGAAGATGAAGGCTAAAGCTATCGGAGATTATGCAAAGCGCATTCATGAGCTTATAATAATTGAAAAAGTCCCGGCGGATAGGAAAAGATACGGCAGCGTTCCTGTAAGGCCTGATGCAGCCGAGGAGATAGGGGTAACCCTTATAGGTTGCGATGTGGGGGAAAACGGCTCAAATATGGGAAAACTGAGTGCAATAGGCCTGGAGATCTGTAAAAGTCATGGACTACCGATTGTTTATGCTGTTATTGACGAGGTAATGGCAGGAGTGGTGTGCAGGCTTATAGAGGTTGCAAAGAAAGAAGGGCTCATTTTTGAAGATACCACTTTCGGAATTACAGGCAGAGCAGGGATTACCGGGAATAAGCCTAAATTAATCCTGAGCTGCCTTGAGAATATGAACCTTGCCCCCAAAATCGATGAGAGAGTAGTCTTTGTGGATGACGGGCTTGCCAGAGGTGCGGCAGTCATGGCCCGCTGCATGAATTCTCTGGGAATCCCGCAACAACCGCTTGGCGGCAGGCACGGTGGAAAATGCATTCTTGCACAGCGGATCAAAATGCAGGAAAGATGAATGTCAGTTGCATTGTGCAATTAGAAACGATGGTTGAGGAGTTGAGGAATAAAGTACAGGCAGGAAGAATTAGCCTCCTGCCCCTCCTCCTCCGGCTTTTCCAAGATCAAATGCCTGCATTGTTTCCCTTTCTTTCCTGAACCTTTCTTCCAGTTCCTCGGCAGTAAACTCCCTTTGTTCTCTCTTTTCTGCAGGTTTGATATCCGTAAATTCCAGAGTTTCTTCTCTGTACCAGAGGTCGGTACTTTCGAGCAGGACCCAAACTTTTCCATTTTCATCCTTTTTAATCTCGCTAACCCTGCTCACTGTATCGCTATTTACATATTTGACAGCATTTCCCACTCGGATGGGTTTTTTGTTGCGCCCTACTGCTGTGATCTCCTCAGCATCAGCCATGCTTTCACCTCGAGGGCTTCCAGGACGCTGGCATTTGGCCCTGAAAGTCCGTTCTTTCTTTACGTACAAATAACTGCTCGTACAAATAACTGCTAATAGGTTATTCAGGCCCTTTAATAAAGCTTGTGTGGTTTAAACTTCAAAAGCCTCCGGTAAAGTCCGGAATGACTTAATAGAGGCTTCTGAGTTTGAAAAAATAAAAAAAAGAATTTAAAGGTTTGCTGATCGCTCAGCACATGTTACCTTTTTTATTGGTTAACCTTTTTACTGGTTGATTTCGCTTCTGAGTTCTCCCATGAGGGCAACCCTTTCGGCAAACGCATTGTGCCTGTGTATGCTCTCTTCGTTAATCTGTTTGATAGTGATCACAGCATTATCGGGAAGGTTCGGGAACTCTTTTACAATATTGTCTGCCATTGCCCTTACACAATCTTCCACAAACTTCGGGTTCATGTGTGCGGTTTCCACGACAACCTTTTCGTCTGAGCGTTTCAGAACTTCATAGACGCTTGAACTCATGGAGCGCTCGATGATCTTGATTATGTTCTCAAGGGAAACGTCAAAATCGTGTGCTACCTTGATTGAGATAATACCTCTTCCGCGCTGGTTGTGGGTCGCCATTGGCACTTTTTCCAGGAACTTTATAATTGTATCCCTGTCAACTCCAAGTTCGGTTAGCTCGTTTGCAGCCTTATCTCTCATTATCTCCTGAGCGCAGGGACAGGCAGTCATTCCGACCACTTCGGCTCCGATGAGCTTTTTCACATCAAAGTAGTTTTTATCGCCGTCACCCCTTACAGCCGAAGCTTCGGCAAAGATATTAACGACTTCCTGGCACTTGATCCCTGTTGAAGGGGAGGCGCGCCTTATCATATATTCGCTTTTCATTCTTACTTCAGCCTGATTTGCATATTCGTGGCGGCCAAGCAGATTGTGTGCGATATCGCTGCATAGTTGTTCTATTTCATACACCGGTGTACTGAGCACCTTCTCCAGTACTTCGTCTACAGCTTCGAAGTTCCTTGAGAGATTTGCTCCCTTGCGGTCTGAAGGCAGGTCAACAAAGACATCAAAAGTTGAAATCAGCACTATCGGACGCTTGTCCTTTCGTTTGATTTCAACCAGCTTTTTCATGTTTGTTACCCCAACACGGGTGAGGTTGATAGCTATGCTTGGTTTGCTGGCCTGGACATCCGGGAGGTTGAAAGTACAGTGTTCCATATTTAACCAGATCCGTGAAAAGATGAGTGTGTGCTTGATTTGTAGAATCAATACTTAACAAATACATATTTTTATTATATGCATTTGGAAAAATATAGTGACCATAAGAAGTAATAGCATGTAAAGTTTGTGCTTTCCAGGCTCTTTTCCAAATGTACAATATAATATATTTTTCAAGAGTCTCTAAAAACCCTTTCCTGAATCATATTTTGAGGCGAATTTTTAACAAAGAATAAATATTTAAATATTTCCCATGTTTCTAACAATATAGAAAAATTTAGCTTATATACCCCGTATAAATTAAGTGCATTTTCGTATAAACCACTAACTAAAGGCAACATCCTGAAGAAAGATTTTATATACTTTAAAATTTAATCAGTGTCTAGCAATACAATTTGCGAGGTGACCTTTATGTCCAACACAAGAAATTTTGTTTTACGAGACGAAGAAGGCAATGAGCATGGAGTTTTCACTGGAAAACAGCCTCGGCAGGCTGCTCTGAAAGCTGCAAACCGGGGTTCCGGTACTAAATCCAAACCGGATGTCATCCGCCTCAGAGAACGCGGGACAAAGAAGGTGCACGTTTTCAAGGCATGGAAGGAACTTGTCGCAGCCCCCAAAAATAGGCCTGACTGGATGCCTGAGAAAATCAGCAAGCCCTTTGTCAAGAAAGAAAAGATCGAAAAAATCGAGTAAATCGAGTAAATCGAGTAAATCCATATCCCTCACATACCCTGTAAACCGGGGTTCTTTATTTTTCTTTTTGATATCCAGATACGGAATTAGCCTGGACAGGTCCTACTTTTATGCTATCCGGGCTGGCTTATTTCTATATCCTATACTCCTCTAATTTTTATAATTTCTATCTTCCCGTAAATTTTTAAGAAATTTTGTGTTAATTTGTTTTTTACAGAATTCCTCTGAGCCTGTACCCGGGATGTTCAACGATAAGTTTAAAAAGAGATTTTCTGATTCCTAAATCATGGAACTCAAAAGAGAGAATGTGCTTATTGAAGCCCTGCCTTATATGCAGGAGTTCTATGATTCAATCATGGTTATCAAAGTGGGTGGGAACGCAATGGTCAGCGCCCAGATCATGGAGGATATCATAAAGGATATCGTTCTCCTGCGTTATGTGGGGATCAAACCCGTTATCGTACACGGCGGCGGCCCTGAAATAACTGAAAAAATGGAGCGCATGGGCAAAAAGGCCGAGTTTTTCCAGGGGCTCCGTATCACAGACGATGAAACTATGGAAATTGCCAGGATGGTTCTGGTAGGGAATATCAATACTAAAATTGTGTCCCTTATCGGGATGTTCGGCGGCAAAGGTGTCGGATTTACAGGCTACGACGGGCGAATGATCCTTGGCCACAAACAGGCTGCAAAACGTGTAATTGTCGATGGCGTGGAAACTGAGGTGGATATAGGTTGGGTCGGGGAAAGCGAGGTTATAAACCCTGAAATTCTCCACATTATGCTTGAAAAAGGCTATATTCCTGTTATCTCTCCGATCGCCGTGGACACAAAAGGCAATGCCCTGAACATTAATGCTGATACGGTTGCAGGAGACATTGCAGCGGCGTTGAAAGCTAAAAAATTGATACTTATGACCGATGTTTCCGGTCTGCTGAGAAACATTAAAGACCCGAGCAGCCGCATCTCCCGCGTAAATCTGGATGGAATTGATCCCCTTATCGAGGAAGGAATTATCAGCGGGGGCATGATTCCCAAAATCAAAGGCGCTGCTGTTGCGGTTAAAAGCGGGGTAGAGAGAGCCCATATCATAAATGGGAGCGTTTCCCACTCCATGCTTCTTGAACTCTTCACAGACGGCGGAGTAGGGACTATGATCTACGGGCCGGACCACCCTCCGGAGTAACAGCGGGTTACCATTGGCCTTTAACTTCTGGCGAAAGAAATACTTTGTGGTGAGGGCAGCCATGGATTTACTCATCAGGCCGGTCAGGCTGAGCGACTCTGAGGACATTAATGAAATGAGAAGGCAGGAAGATGTCAGGGCGAATACACTTGCCCTGGCAACCGAAACCATTGCCTTTACCGAAGGGTTCCTGAAGAGTCTGGGAAGCGATGACCATGTGCTGGTAGCCGAACTTGATGGAAAGGTCGTAGGGATGGTGGGAGTCCATCTCTTCAAAAGTGCAAGGCAAAGGCATGTAGCTTCCATGGGCATGATGGTAAGGGCGGAATATCAGGGGCAGGGCATTGGAAAAAAGCTGCTGGAAAACATTCTGGACCTTGCAGATAATTGGCTCATGCTTGTAAGGGTCGAGCTTGACGTTACCTCAGACAACGAAAGAGCAATTCACCTGTATAACTCATTCGGGTTTGAGCTTGAAGGAAAAAAGAAATATTCAATAATAAAGGACGGGAAGTATGCTGACCTTCTCATGATGGCCAGGTACAGGATTCCCGCTCAGTTTAAATAAAAAAGGATTTTTTCAAGCGGAATTTTTCCGTGGTTTCAGTCTAAAATGGGTGCCCCATAGGTAAAGTCTTCAATTTCCAGGACTTTTTTCCAGAGTTCTTTACATTCGCAGTCTGTTGTACTGAGGTCTGCAGGGTTCTGGGTGAGTGAAAAAGTCCGGAGGGAATCGGCAACTTCCGAGCTGCAGATTTTACAGTTGTGAGGACCGCGTTTTGAGCCTGCGCCGACAGGGTCTGACATCAGGGGGAGCTCAGGGTGGGTGGCTTTTGCCTTCCGGAGGATTTCAATTATGCTCCAGAGCCAGGGAGGGCGGTACTGACCTTTTTCCCAGAGGGCTTCGACAAGGGTACCTTTCTGGACGTTGCAGAGGTTGATGGATATGGTATCAGCATAAGGAGCCGCATCATCTATGGAACGTATGATATCTTCCATTGCCTGTTTTTCGGAGAGGAAGAGAGGCTTGAGCATAAGGTAGGCTTTTATGGTTACTCCGTACTTTTTTGCAATTTCTGCTGCACGGACAAAGTCCTGGAAGGTGAAACCCTTGTTAATGGAATCCCTTCGGATCCTATCCGAGCTCGTTTCCAGCCCGAATGCGAGTTCGAAAGGTTTATCTTTCAGGATGCTGAGGCAGGCCTGTACGTTCTCTTCTGTTACATAATTAGGGCGGGTCTCAACAAGCACTTTGGTAACCCTGGGATCTTCTGCAAGGTTTTTAAGGATTGCATCCCTGGCTTCAGGAAGGACTTCCTGTTCGTCAAGGAAACTGCCTGAGGTGAAGATCTTGACCATGAACTCAGAGAACTTTTCAGCTTTCTTCATTGCTTTCTCAAGCTGTGCCGTGTAGTCTTCGAGGGTCGGAGGCTCACTTGCACAGTCATAGACGTAGCCGCACATCGTACAGCCGCCGGCTTTTCCCCAGCGGCAGCCTGCGCTTTTGAAGATTACAGTGAGGGTCTTTGTTTGAACCCCATTTACAAGGTCTGTTCCGGTCCAGCTTGCCGCAGGTTCATTTGTAGGTGAAGGCTTTACTTTAATCCGCTGCCGGATATCCAGTACTGCTTTATTAAGGGACATGGGCTTAGAACTCGCTATATGGATTAGTACTCACTTTATTATTCACTGCATTTATATGCTGCATTTCTGCATTATTTGCAAAAAAAGTTGCAGAAGCCTGAACAGGCTTCGTTTTTGATCACTCAATTTTGATTAATATTTTCCAATTTTCCTGTCCTTTGTTTTCCGGTTTTACTCAAACTCGATAGTTGCAGGCGGTTTTGGTGTGATATCGTACACTACCCTGGCTACCTTCGGAATTTCGGAAGTGATCCTGGCTTCCAGATGCTTGAGCACATCCCACGGAAGTTCGAGGGCTTCTGCAGTCATTCCGTCCCTTGACCCCACAGCCCTTACAGCCACGATCCAGCCGTAAGCCCGGACATCTCCTTTCACTCCGGTGCCTTTGCCGAGCACGGCAGCAAAAGTCTGCCAGGGGCAGAACCTCTCAAGAAGCTCCTCTTCTACAATGAAGTTTGCATCCCGCACGACTTCAAGCTTCTCTTCGGTAACTTCCCCGAGGATGCGCACAGCAAGCCCCGGACCCGGGAAAGGCATCCTCTCGCAGATCTCTTCAGGCAGCTGAAGGGCCCAGGCAACTTCCCTTACCTCATCTTTGTAAAGGTCCTCGATAGGCTCAACAATTTTCTTGAAGTCCATTACGCTCGGCAGCCCTCCCACATTGTGGTGGGACTTGATCCCGCCTTCGGACTCGATCCTGTCAGGATAGATCGTGCCTTGGATCAGGTAATCGGCTGCAAGTTTCTTTGCCTCGTCTTCAAAAACGCGGATAAAGGTCTCACCAACAGCTTTCCGTTTCTCTTCAGGGTCCGTAACTCCAGCCAGGGCTGCAAGGAACCTGTCCTTTGCATACACGACGTGCAGGTTCATGTGCGAGAAAATGTGCTTTATCCTCTCGGTTTCCCCTTTCCTCATGAGCCCGGTATCAATATAGATCGGCTGCAGCCTCTCTCCTATTGCCCTGTAAGCCAGTTCCGCACAAACAGAACTATCCACGCCTCCGGAAAGTGCGATAATTGCATTCCCGTCTTTTATCTCCTGGCTGATTTTCTCAACTGCCTTTGGAATGAATTTTTCGGGTTTTACCATTGAAGTGCTCCTTCGAGTGAATCTTTCCTTTGAAGAAATGATCGTGATTGGTGAATTGTATGAGAATAATTAAGGTTTGATTATATTTTATTGTGATATATGAGTCAGTGCATGGGGTTTTTGATATTTAAAGGTATAGTTAGAGAATCCTTCGATTTCCTTCTCCTTTAATTCCGATAATTTTTAAAGTTATTCTCCTTCTCTTGAAGGCTGGAGTTTACCCGTTTTTACTATTTTTTCCATAATATTTAACGTCTCCAGGGCCCCTCCTGAAATCTCTTTTTTATCTTACTGGCCAGTAACTTACTGGCTGGTAAGACCTCTTATCGTGTAAACTTTTGTTTTTCACGAGCATGTGGAAATGCAGGTACCAGAGGAGAATAAAAAGATTCGAGAGAAAAATCGGACAAAAAGAATCAATGGAAGAAACTTTTCTGAGAATTATGTGCTAGTTTTTAAGCCCTGATGATTGCCTTCTAACCTCGTTCAAAAAACAAAAAATTACTCTTATATACGAAGCTTTTCCAAAAACATTGCTATCACGAAGAAATGAGGAATTGGTGATAGGAATGGCTAATGAAGACTATGAGATGATCGATAAGCTTGAGAGTATTGCAAAATCCCTGGAAAGCATGGCAGAATCTCAGAAGAGAATGGCCGATATTCTGGAGTTGCTGGTACAGGAAAAAGAACTCATAGATTTGAAGTAGTGGGGATCTGCTGAAAACAAAAAATAAAATTAAGCGAAAAAACATCAGAACAAAGGATCAGAACACAGGTGTTGATTTTAATTTAACTGGAGGACATTTGCTTTCGACAGTTAAAGGGGACTTTTCCGGGGAAGACTGCTGTAAGTGCCAGGTTTATTTTCAGGGTCGAAGGGATGCTGGAAATTTTGAAAAAGGAAAATAAATTCTGCATTTGTTTTTCCGGAGTCTTGTTTGAGATTTCCAGGACTTCTTCCGAAAAGTTTCCTCTGAAGCATTTATTTTTGTTTCTTGTTTTAAAAGCTTGATTTCAGTCCGTATATTCACTCCGTATATTATTCAGTATATTATTCAGTATATTATTCAGTATATTTGCTCCGTATATTATTCAATATATTCGCTCCGTATATTTGCTCAGTATGTTCTTTCAGCATATCATTTAGTATGTCCGCTCAGTATATCCACCCAATATAGAGTTTCTTCTATCAATCCTGAAATATGGGACTCTTAAGGGAGATAGTATTATCCGGATAAATTTTTCCTGAAATACTATGTAATGGCTTTGTCAGATATGTTCTACTTTCTACGTGGCAGTGGGTTGTAAGCAAAATTCGAGTTCTATCTGAAAACTTAAAGATAATATCAGGAGAACGGCAGATTAATATAGAAATCGGAAATATAATCCATAACTAGATACTAAATAATCATGTTTCTTAATATTTGTTCTTGCACTTATATATCAGTACATCTCAAATTAAGAACAGGGGATTTGGAACTTTGGATGCAGAAAAAGCGTTAAAGTTGTGGACAGCTCTGATGTTTGTACTGATGCTTGGACTGACGTTTATTCTACTTATGATCATTGCTGGTTAAGAATAAACAGTATCGGTAGAGATATCCTTTCGCCTTCAGAGGAGACATTTAGCGGGATTATCCCGTTTTTGATGGATGCCCAGATCCGGTTGAGTTAGAATACATCAGGTTAAAATGGGTATATCTGAGATCGACCGGGACTAAAATCGGCTGGATATAAACTCGATGAATATAAATATGGCCGGACATAAACTAAGTGAATATAAAAACGGTCTGATGTAAAGTGACAGCCGAATCTAAAATCCAGTAGTTGATCCAGGGTATTTTGCAAATGGTGGAAGTAAAGCTTGACATGTGCGGCGATATTTCTTTCCCCTCCTTCCTTACCTCTTATCAGGCGTTGTTCCCAGGCGCTGAGGATGCCTGATTTTAGAGGCCTGGTAGCCGCTCCATTCCCCCCGTTCTTTACTTCCACATTTGCTTTTCCGCCTAGGCGGCCTCGCCTTTTCTCCTTAAGTCCTATCATCTCAGGAAGAAAGGCACCATCATCGTTACGTTTATGTGAGTTTTTGTTCCCTTGTCAGGGTACTTCAAGTTTTATGGTACCCGGGGGCGGGAGTAGGGGATGGGAGTAATCTTCATGTTCAGCGAATAACTCTGGTCAATATTCGGGATGAACAAGTCGCCTGACCTGCAGTCTTTCTTGTTGACTTCCGGACTGCAGTTCCAAAGTTCACCGGTTTCAAATTCGAGGTGTTCTCTCAACATGATGGATTTCTCAATAAAGTTAAACGCTATCATCACATAAATTTCTTTCTAAAGTAAGGCTCTCAAATATCTCAGTAAAACAGCTTCATATTTTTATCTCTCCTTTTTTTAAAAAAGAAATTTATCTCTCGTTTTTTGAGCGCAAGTGAATACCTTTTTGGATCCCGAATGAAATACTTTCACCCTGCATACCTGCAACTTAAATAAGATGAGTCCGAAACATCCCAGCACTGTGGATCCACAACTAAGTATATCTATTGTGCAAGTGTTGTAAATTGATTTCATGGGGATATCTTATAGTTGACTTATGCGTTGGCAGATGCATTGACTTTCAAAGAGCTCCCCGAAACTTTATATTCTGGCATAGTACGAGTTCTGCAAATTCAGGGATGAGATAATGGGCATTGATTACGGGGTATTAAAAGATAGTAAAAATGAGCTTGAGTCCAGGGTATTGCTGTCTGCCAGAATGCATTCCGTACTCCGCCAGTACTTCGGATATACTGCTTTTCGCCCCCTGCAGGAGGAAATTATCGGGGATGTCCTGGACCGAAAAGACGTCTTCGTGCTTATGCCTACGGGAGGGGGCAAGTCGATCTGCTACCAGCTGCCTGCCCTTCTCCTGGGCGGGGTCACTGTTGTGGTTTCTCCCCTGATCTCCCTGATGAAAGACCAGGTTGACGGGCTTGAAGCAAACGGGATTGCCGCAGCCTGCATGAACAGTACCCAGAGTGCCAGAGAAATCCGGGACATTAAAACAGCTTTTCTGGAAAACAGGTTGAAGATACTCTATATCGCACCTGAGAGGCTCATGATGCCCGGGACCTTTGCCTTCCTGAAGAAGGGCAAGGTTAGCCTTTTTGCAATAGATGAGGCGCACTGTATTTCGGAATGGGGTCATGACTTCCGTCCAGAGTACCGGAAACTGAAACTCCTGAGGGACCCGAAGACAGGCTTTCCTGATGTGCCGGTTATCGCACTCACGGCTACAGCCACCGGCAGGGTAAGAAAAGACATCATATCTCAGCTCGGACTTGATATTGACCCGGAAAAAGGTCCTTACGTTGCCAGCTTTAACCGAAGCAACCTTTACTACGAGGTCAGACCGAAGAAAGATACTTTTTCCGAGATTACCGATTACCTGCTCAGGCACAGGGGTGAAGCCGGAATCATTTACTGCCAGAGCCGGAACAACGTGGAAACCCTTACAAAAAAACTGAACCTTGCCGGGTTCAGGGCGCTTCCCTATCATGCCGGACTTTCCGATTCGGAACGCTCCCGAAACCAGGAGATGTTCATAAAAGATGACGTGGACATAATAGTGGCTACAATCGCTTTCGGGATGGGGATAAACAAGTCCAATGTCCGCTTTGTAATACACTACGACCTCCCCCGGAACCTTGAAAGTTATTACCAGGAAACAGGACGGGGGGGCAGGGATGGCAGCCCATGTGAATGCATCCTTTTTTTCAGCAGGGGAGACCGCTTTAAAATTGAGTACTTTATCGCGCAGAAAACAAATGAGAAAGAAAAGGATATCTCCCTTGTGCAGTTAAGGCAGATGGTGGCCTACTGCGAAGGAAATAAGTGCAGGCGCCAGACTCTCCTGGAGTATTTCGGGGAAGAGCTTTCAGCTCCGTGCGGGAACTGTGATACCTGCCTCAGGCCTAAAGACACTTTTGACGGGACTGAAGCTGCCAGAAAACTGATCGCCTGTATCCAGGAATTGAACCAGCGTTTTGGAACGAACTATGTTATTGATGTGCTCACAGGTTCAAAGAATAAAAAGATCAAGCAAAACCGCCATGAAAAGCTGAAATCCCATGGCAGCGGTAAGGAGTTTACAAAGGAGCAGTGGAGGTCTCTTGCTTCTGAAATGCTGAACACCGGGTTTCTTGAGGTCAGCGGGGCGCAGTACCCTGTCCTGAAACTGAACTCTATGAGCAGGAAAATTTTGAATGGTTCGCAGAGCGTTGAGCTTGTCTGTCCCGAGGGTTTCATGCCTGGAGCCGAAGAGAGTTTTGTCCCTCCAGCCCCTGCAGGCAAGATCAAAGCGAAAACTGAAGATAATATACAGCCTCCTGCAACTGAATACTCAACTGCTACCGATATTCTTAAAAAAGCAAAGTCCAGGGGACTTCCAAAATCGGGGACAGAGCATGACCCCATTCTTTTTGAGAGGCTAAAAGCCCTGAGAAAACAGATCGCCTTAAAGAAAAATCTCCCTCCATACATCATTTTTTCCGATACTAGCCTGAAGGAGATGGCTTCAAAGTTCCCGCAAAGCCCTGAAGAGTTCCATTCTATCACAGGGGTAGGAGACCATAAACTCCGGAAATACGGGGACGATTTCCTTAAGGAGATAGAGGATTACTGCAGGGACTACGGTTTGGGTTCTGCAGAGAAAGCTGAAGACTCCGGAGATAGCGAGACCGAACCTGAAAAACAAAGGGAAGTCTTAAAGGGCCGGAACCGCAAAAGTGCATTTTCTGAACTCGAAATTGAAACCGAAGGGCTCGGGCTTGCAACTCCTTCTCCGGATGCCGGTAAAGAGAAAGCATCAGGAACATCATCCTCCGGCATCCTTCCTGAAAACCCTTCCGAAGCTTGCAGCTTGCCCGCAAAGAGAGTAAGGTATCTGGATATGAGTATCCAGGATTGGTCGGAAGCAGATTCTTCTCCTTCTCCATCCGGGGGCCTTATTGAAATTAACCCTGAAGAAAAAGAACGTCCATTCATAACAGATTCTTTTAAACCTGATAGTCTTGAGGCAGACTCTTCTGAACAGGATTCTTTTGAAATGGATTCTTTTGAAATGGGCTTTCTTGATATTGGTTCCCAAGAAACAGTTCTCTCTGAAATCGATCCATCTGAGCCCGATCTTTTTGAAAGGGTCTCACTTGAAAAGACTTATTCACTCTATTTGCAGGGGCTCGATATCGGTGAAATTGCAGAAATCGAGGGTTTGAGCATAAAAAATGTTTACCGGCAATTTGAAAGACTGATACTTGCCGGGAAGGTCCGAAAAATTGAAGGGCTTGTGCCGCCGGAAAGGCAGCAGCAAATAAAAACGGCAGTGGAAATATTGGAGAGTGAATTTGACTCCCTGCTCAGGGCAAGGATGGGAGAGAACTGCCAGGAAGAAGAACTGAAGCTTATAAGAGCTTTCCTTCTGTCAAAAATGTTTTTCTCATTCTGAGGGGCCGATTTCCTTTATTTTTTCCATGATTTCGATTCGTGGTTGAGGGGGATACTCGCTCTTGCGGGTAAGAGGATACTTTCATTCCATTTTTTTAAATTCGGATTTTCTGGGTCGTTGAGTTTCGAATATTCATGCAAATGGCCGTTTCTGGTAGTCTTCGCTGATAAAATATCCTGAAATTGGTTTTCCCGGATTTTTCTCCTGGGACAATTTTTAATCTTTTTCAGTACCGAATCGTTTTTTTAATAGCGACCCGTACTTTTATGGGGAAGCACAGGGGAGAAAAGTAGCACAATCGAGCTTATCAGTTCGATGGGGGCCAGAAAAACTTGGAGAATGAACCTTTCGAAGCAGGCGAAGGCGAAATGCTCGAAACCGGGGACGAAACAAAGAGCCTGCAGGAACAGGTAGAGGAGCAAAAAGCAAAACCTGTTTTGTTCGGGACCTTTGAGGGTGTCTTTGTTCCTACCCTGCTTACCATCCTCGGGGTGATCATGTACCTGCGGGAGGGATGGGTCGTGGGAAATGCGGGGCTGCTCGGAGCCTGGCTGATCATCCTGATCTCTTTTGCCATTACAGCCTGTACAGGGCTTTCTCTCTCCTCGATCACCACAAATATCCGCATAGGAGCTGGAGGAGCTTTTTCCATCATTTCCCAGTCTCTTGGGCTTGAAGTTGGGGGCAGTATAGGAATTCCTCTCTATCTTTCCCAGGCGCTGGCAGTTTCCATGTACATTTTCGGGATCAGAGCTGGCTGGAGATGGATTTTTCCCGGGCATCCTGCCATTTATATCGACCTTGCAGCCTTTACCCTTCTCTTCGTTATCGCCTACATTAGTGCCAGGCTCGCGTTCCGGATCCAGTACTTTATCCTTGTCGTGATTGTGGCTTCACTGGTTTCCGTTTTCTGGACAGGGTTTGGAGATTCAATGCAGGAGCCTGTGCAGCTATGGGGGACTTTTCCGGGCTCGCCTGAAACTGGATTTGTGGGGATCGGGTTCTGGGAGGTTTTTGCAGTTTACTTCCCCGCAGCAACCGGGATCATGGCAGGAGCCAACATGTCTGGAGAACTCAAAAACCCCCGGAAAAGCATTCCTCTTGGCACCCTGAGTGTCATAGGTATCAGCCTCTGCATCTACCTGGCTCTGGCTTACTGGTTTGCCCGTTCTGCAACTCCTGAGGAACTGGTAAGCAACTATACCATTATATTTGAAAAAGCGGCTTTTGGACCCATTGTGGTTGCAGGGCTGCTTGGGGCTACTTTTTCTTCGGCCCTTAACTCCATTGTGGGAGCCCCGAGAATTCTGCAGGCCCTGGGAGAGCATGGGATTTTGCCGAAAAGCGAATGGTTTTCCCAAAAAACCGATAGAGGAGAACCCCGAAATGCCATTCTGTTTACAGGGGCGATTGTACTCGGAGCCCTTATGCTTCGGAACCTTAATTCTGTAGCGCCTCTGATTACCATGTTTTTCCTGATCACTTATTCCATGATCAATGTGGTGGTCTTTATCGAGCAGAACCTGAAACTGGTGAGTTTCAGGCCCCTTTTCAAAATCCCCCTCTCCGTGTCCTTTCTGGGGGCGGCAGGCAGTCTTTTTGCAATGTTCATCATTAACCCGGGTTTTAGCTTCCTGGCAGTGGTTGTGGTTCTTCTGATCCATAGCTATCTCCTCCGCAAGCACCTGAAAGCTCCTTTCGGGGATGTTCGAAGTGGGCTCTTTGTGGCAGTTGCCGAGTGGGCGGCAAAGAAAACAAACTCTTTTACTTCTTCCAGCGAGCGGACCTGGAAAGCTAATCTCCTTGTACCTGTGGAAGACCCCCGTGAGCTCTTGGGAACTTTTAATTTCCTCAGAGACATCGCCTACCCCAAAGGTTCGGTCAAACTCTTGGGCCTGACAGGCAAAACAGATGAAGAAAACCTTCTCTCTCAGCTGTCTTCAATAAGCGAGGGCTTTCAGGAAGAAGGGGTTTTTTCTTCTTGGACCATTATTGATACTGCAGAATTCGAAGAGAACCTGGTCGCAGGCATGGAAGCACTTACAGGTTCTTTTTTCCGCCCCAGTATTCTCTTTTTAAGCCTCCCCGAAAGCAGGGACAGGGACGAGAAGATCCGGGAAATCATAAGGAAAGCTTCCCTGTACAGGATGGGAGTGCTTCTTTTTTCAAAGCATCCTCAAGCTGGGCTAGGAAGACAAAATTTAATTAATCTCTGGGTTGAGAATAGGGGTCTTGATTGGGAAATCAGCATGGAACTTGGAAACATGGACCTTGCCCTGCTCACAGCATATAAGCTCAAGAACAACTGGAAAGCTTCCCTTAGCTTTATGACCTTCGCTCCCACTGCCATCCAAGCCCAGGCCGCCGAAAACTTCCTGCAGTCCCTGGCTGAACTGGCCCGGATCCCAAACGTAAAGATGCAGGTTCTGCGTGAAGGTCCTATAAAAAGCTCGAAACTCCTTTCGCATCCCTGCACATCTTCAGCCTCGACCCCAATCCGGACCTGGATCTGGCCAGACACCTGATGGAAAAAGCTGGCTCTTCATGCATTTTTGCCCTGGATTCCGGGGAGGAAAACGCCCTTGCCTGAGAAAGGCTTTCAAGATACTTTTATCATTTCTCCCGGTCCTTCCTGTCAGAAGCACAGGCTACAGACATCCTCGAATATTTCGGGGAGGAAATTTCCGGAGCATGCGGAAACTGTGACTCCTGCCTCAGTCTAAAGACACTTTTGTTAGGGCAAAAACTGCCAGGAAGAGGAAATAAGCTTATAAGGGCTTTCCTCCTCTCAAAAATGCTTTCCTCAGTTTGAAGAGCCCGAAAGAAGCTCTTTTCGATAAATTATTTTGTGTTTTCTTTCATTTATTACGAGGATAATGGCTGAATCCCCTTCTTTTAGTTCAACCCCTTCAGGAAGAGGCAGTTTCATCTGGTTCGCTACTTCCAGGACAACAGGCGGATCAGGGCTGATTTCATACTCGACGCCGTTATACTGGAGGTAGACTCCGTTGCTTTCCCCTAAATTAAGCGGGTCTCCTCCTTTATGTTCTATTTTAAGGTTCTTCGAATCGATTATCTGGACATCCAGTTGCGTAAAAGTCCCTGATTTCAGAGCTCTTTCCGTACTTCCTCCGAGGAGCACGGCTCCCCCCATGAGAGCGAGGAGTCCCACGCACAGCATCGCAAGAGCAATAACTACAGCTCGATTTACGGCTTTTTCATCACACATGAATTTATTTATGGGCCTGCTTAAGGCTTTACCTGAGGACCCATTTATGAATTTACTTAAGAATCCTGAACCCGAAATAGCTTCACCCCCATTGTAGAAGCAATTTGAATTCTTCATATTAATTTATTAATATTGTTATGCATTTTCATATATAAAAAAGTTTCAAAACTCTTTTAGTCTTTAATAAATTTTTAATAAATTCTTAATAAGTCTTTATAGTTCTGTGATTATTTTCCTGCAAGAACATAAAACCAGGTAAGAACTTCCGTTAAGAAATAGTAAATGAGATCTCCCAATATCGCTGCCAGAACAAAACCTGCTGTTATAGGGATCATGAACGGAAGGCCCGGAGTTACCCAGACAGTGCCGTCAAGGAGCCCCTGCTCTTCGTGGACTTCAAGTCTGGAGATCATATTCTGGTTTACATTAATTCCCCTGCCTGCAAAAAAAGGATTTAATTTCCCGTTATTCAGCTCAAAACGTTCAGCTAACCGGATATGCCTGCCTTTCTCCAGAAGTCCCCGCAGATCCTTAATGTTTATCCTGTATGCAAAGAGCATGTAAAATGGCTTTTTGAGCATATCAGGAGTAAAATGAAGAACGTTGTAACAGAAAATTCCTAAAGGAACGATAGCTGTAAGAAGGAAGGAATTTTCAAGAACCGTAAGTGAAAAGAGCCCTGCGGGAGGAAATCCGAGCAGGGGAAAAGTGTAGCCGTCGAACTCCAGGACAGGGTAAATCGGGACAAGAGTCCCGATCACTATCAGGGCTTTTGCGTCTGCACCTCCGAAAACCCTTATCCTGAAAAGCAGATAAGCCAGAAAAAAACTGGAAATAAAAGAGAAAATTAGCTGGAACAGAAAGGAAATTCCCCCCTCCATAATTTCATATATTAAGAAACCTGAGAGGGAAAGAAGCATAAGCTTCCATACACGGTTTGGGACCCTGCGGGTTTTCAGGTCCAGGTAGGAAGAGTAAAGGAGAAAAGGCAGACAGGCTGCCAGTTTCAAAACTTCTATCATGTGTAGTTTTCTGCTCTTTTGCTTTTGTGTTTCTCCAGTTACAATCTTTTTTCGTACTGGTTTTTATTATTTTCTGTGTTTTCTTCAGTTTTCTATTCTTCTTCCGTTTTCCGTATTTTTTCTGCTTTTTGATTTCTTCATTTTCTTCCGTTTTTTGTATTTTCAGTTCAATTTTTATTCCCGGATTTTCCTCCCGATTTTATGGTTTTCGGAGGCTTTTCCGGCATATAGGAGCTTTTCGGGATAGGTTTTTTCACAGTTTTTCCCATTTCTTGAGCTCCATGATTTCTGAAAGGGTTCCCCCCCTCCGGATCTCATCGAAGATTCTCTTTTCGGTTTTATTTACTTCCTTTGCCCTTCTTGCAAGTTCATAGGCCTGTTCCTTCGGGACAACTACAACTCCGCTTTCATCGCCGATTATATAGTCCCCGGGTTTTACAGTCTGGCTTCCACAGGTGATTTCAGCATTGATTTCCCCAAAACCTTTCGGGTCCCCGGCATTGGGGACTGTATTGCTGGTATAAATTGGGAGCCCGAGCGTTTCGACCTCGTCAATGTCTCTTACAGCTCCTTCTATCACCACACCCGCAATTCCCTTATTCAGGCTGCTCAGGGTTGCAAGCCCTCCCCAGCAGGCAATGTCCTTACTTTCATTATAAATTACTATTACATCTCCTTCTTTTGCGATATCAATGGCTTCGACCGTTTTTGCCCAGTCTCCGGCAAAAGACTGGACCGTAACTGCAGTTCCCACCATTTTTCCTCTTACGAGAGGGTGGATGCCTTTCATTGCTCCTTTTCTGTGCATCGCATCCGAGATATTTGAGGTGGAGACTTCCTTAAAGATCTCCCTTATTTCCTGGTCTACGGTCCCCCTGTCACGGATATCTACAGACTCGGGAGAGTCCACACTCTGCCTTATTTTTTTTGCAGCTTCGGTCACATTGTCAGAACGGGTTATGTTCCCTCCAACTATTACAATCCTGGCACCTGCTTTGACTGCCTGAGCTGCACTTTCGGCGTCAAGCCCTCCGGCTACTGCAAGCTGGACACTCACTTTTTCTGAAATTTCCATTAAAATGGATATCGGGTCTTTTCCAACCATCTGCTGGTCGATGCCTACATGGACGTTCACATAGTCCACACCCAGAGCTTCGAGATCCACTGCCCGTTTTACAGGATCCGGGGCTGAGATAAGGTCTGCCATCAGCCGGACCCCATATTTGTGGGCTGAACGGAGCGCGTCAAGAATTGTAGAATCATCTGCACTGCCAAGGATGATGACCACATCCGCACCGGCTTTTGCAGCCATCTCAACTTCCATGGCTCCGGTGTCTACGGTTTTCATGTCGGCAAGAATTGTCCTGTCCGGAAAAGCTTTCCTCATGGTGCGGATTGCGTCCATGCCCTCACTTTTGATCAGGGGGGTCCCTATCTCGATCCAGTCAGCACCTCCTGCGACTGCTTCCTTTGCAATCTCAACTGCGCGGTCAAGTTCCAGAAGATCAAGTGCAACCTGAATTATGGGAACGATAGTATCACCTCTATCGGGAAACCGAGAAATGTGAAAAATTGAGTTTTTGCATCGGTTTCCTCCTGGTTTTATTTTTTTCAAATTTTATTATATGTTTAAATTTTCACTATACTCTTAAATTATCAGTATGACTTTTATTACCTTTTTTTATTCACCTGTTACCCCTGTGCATTTCTTACTGCCCATTTTCAGTATGTGAGTTCTTCATTATCTATATTGCTTTTTATTCTGGATATTTTTCCTTTGAGTGTTTTTGTTTTTTGAGTGTTTTTGTTTTTTGAGTGTTTTTGTTTTTTGAGTGTTTTTGTTTTTGCGGTTTCACATTCTCAACCGAAAATTCGACATTTAATAGTTGTCGCGAAAATTTTTTACCAGGGAGAACAATTTAGTTGTCGGGGATAGATTATGGACCTTAAAACAGAAGAAAAAGAAGACTTCTCCCAAAAATATATCACTGAGGAAGAACGCAGACAGCTGTTATCGGCTCTACATTCCCGTCTCTTCTGGGTCGGGCAGTATATTCCGGATTATGTGGAAATTGAAGGGAAAACATACCCGCTTCATAACTATGTATGGGAACTGATCCAGAAAGAAAACCTTACTGAAGGTGAAAAATCCCAGATAGATAAATGCATCGATATTATTTCGGAAAAAGAAAGAGAGGACGAAAAGGAGCTTGAAGAGAAACCTCTTACACAGGCCCAGGCCCAGGCTCTCTACCACGAGACTGCAGGCCTGTTGCGTGCGATAATGGACCTGAAAGAAATCGAAACCGGGGCTCTTAAAGAGAGTGCAAAACGCTTCCAGGAGAAATTTGTCAGCCAGCGGGTAAAGGATGCCAGGCTCTGGCTTGAATTCATAAAGAACGTCTCAAAGTAAAATGGCATAACCGATATGCAAGGCAATGTTTAATTGTTGCAGCGCTAACATGGAAAATTTTCGGAGCAAAGGTTATATCTCTGGGAATCATTTATGAAAAACGGATGTCATTTAAGAACAGGCACGTCATCTCAATGAAAGATTTTTCGCGGGAAGAAATCGACTATGTTCTGGATACCGCAGAAAAACTTGAACCTGTAGCCAGGGGCGATGAAAGATCCCGGCTGCTGGACGGAAAAATTGTTTCTCTTCTTTTTTTTGAACCAAGCACAAGAACAAGGCTGTCTTTTGAGGTTGCTACGCGGAGGCTTGGAGGCCAGGTCCTGAACCTGGGCTCGGTTGAGGCAAGCTCTGTCATGAAGGGGGAAAACCTTGCAGATACTATCCGAGTAATCAGTAAATATGCTGACCTTATCGTGC
>Ga0209270_1002158_pt1 | contig 22077 bp, 17 predicted proteins | sample MTBAKSrepl1MetaG_FD_187456 | JGI IMG/M metagenome (GOLD analysis project Ga0209270, IMG submission 187456) | Enrichment culture microbial communities from Arthur Kill intertidal strait, New Jersey, USA, that are MTBE-degrading - MTBE-AKS1... | ecosystem: Environmental > Aquatic > Marine >...
TGTTAATATCTTCAAAACGGTAAACTCTCCCGCTTGGCCATGTTCCCACAAATAACCTTCCACGGTAAACGGTAAAAGAATAAGTTTGAGTATTATCTCCTAACCGTCCGCAGTCGGTCCACGAGTTGCCATCATATCTGTACACGAAACCTCCGTCATAACTGGAAGCCCAGATAAATCCGTTATAAACAGCAAGAGCCACAACCCTTTTCCCGTCAGGAGTACCACAATCGGTCCAGGTGGTATCACCTTCGTAACGAAAAAACCCGGCAGGATGGTACATTGATGAAGCATATAATGCCCCCTTGTAAACTATTAATCCACCAGTAGTCTCTGTTTCAGGCAATTGTCCGCAATATCTCCAATTCTGTTCTCCTTCATAACTAAAAATCCTGCCTCCCAAATAAGGATTTTCAGATTCTGTCAGTGATGAACCGGCAAGACGGTATTTTGCAGTTCCTGCATAGAGTTTATTATTAAAGACAGCAAGAGCCATAACACTGTTCGAGCTGTCAGGCGCTCCGCAGTCAATCCACCGATCTAATCCATTATACCGGTAAACATGTCCCGATTCAGTTTTCCCGGCCTCGCAGGTACCGGCATATAAATCACCCTGATAACTTGCCATTGAAAATGCACAAACAGCATTACCTGGTCTGCCGCAGTCAATCCATTCTGAAATCTTGTCATTATCAATACCAAAATTAATCTGTAGTGCATTTGTCTGGCTGGTTGTTACTGCATTGGTTTTAATGCTGAGTTGAAATCCTCTGTGATTAACAGGATCATATTTGCTCACTATATCTCCCGGCACATCTTCATTTTTATTACTGGTGTTAATCCAGGCAGAGATGCTGAAATCCTCTTTACCGAGACCGGTCAATTTATCAGCAGGAATTTCAAGAAATGAATTTAACCCGTTGAAACCGGTTGCTGAACCTGCAATACCTTCAGGTCCGGCAACCCTGTAATCAAGATTTCCTCTCTCAAGAGCATTTCTTCCATTGCCTGAGTTATCATTCGCATTATTCTTTAAGGGCCAATAACCTAAAAGTCCTTTTCCCAACAAGCTAGATGAATTTCTTTCGCAAGTTGTTAATAGTATTATTAATACAAATATCTTCAGTGAGTATAAAATATTCTTAAATTTTCCCTCACTTATTATAAATTTTTTTATTTTCATGTGAAACCAAAATTTAATTAATTCTCTATTTTAATTTGTTGATTATTATATTATCGTTTCTAAAAATAAGTCCCCTTCAATTCATCGTGGATTGTAAGAATTTGAAGAATCCTAACTTTGCCGTTGCCTTTTGGAATTTCGACTTTTTGGTTCTTCTGAGGTTGATACCTACCTTAAAGAAGATCATTTCTGATAGACATAAGGTATTACCTACTCCTGACTCTTCAATGTCATAAAAGGTAAAATTATCATTACCTGGAGCACCTCAGTTCCTTTTTGATTTCTGATTTGCCTTTATCAATGTTTCCATTTTTGTCATACATGCACAAAAATCCCCGCCCCCAAGCAATGCGTCATGTCAGACTTCGACTTACAATAAATCCGTTTTCTCAGATCCCGTAGATGTATTAGGTGCCTTTATCATCTCACCACTGCCTTATTTTGATTAAACGAATTATTCATCAGGCTGGTCCCTTCCCTCTTGGTGCATTTTACTGCATGCCGATCAACGGTACTACGACCCAATTCACCACCCTGATACCTGCATATCCATTTTCCGTTAAAAGTTATAAGATATGCCTTCTTGACGATATTTCTTCGCTAGTTATCAAGGGTTTCTCCAGTTTCCACATAATCCTTTACCATATGCCACCACTAATACCCCGCTGGTTAAAACTGCCGCATCAAACCCATTTCGGCCAGTCCTTGCAGCCTTCGCGGGTTATTGACCGTCTTGGCGATTGAAATTGCCTATTACAAGACTACTTCTGTATTCACTACACTATGCATCCTGCAGCATTGCCCGTTTTCCATGATTAAAACTCTGTCAAAGAACTTCACCACCTTGGTTTTCTCAGCTTATAATTTCGGCAAGTTAAAACCTCACATAAAAAATATAGTAATTCCTAATAGCTTCAAACAGTTGGATTTATAATAAACATACTTAAATTTTATTTGACTGTTACCTTTACATTTTGAATAATCCACCTTAAATCTGGTTGATCGTAACCATGATTTGTAGCAACAACTATAAGGTCAAATGTTCCAGCATTAGGATAAACATAATTACAAGTCCATTTTTCCGTTGCCATCAATGATGTTTTCAATCCTAATGCCCCATATAAACCATAGTCTGAATAATGATCGCTCTCAATTAATACAGGATTACCATTTAAATCTATTGAATCAGCTGAATTATTTGCTTTTTTCATTAAGGTTCTGATACCACCCGGCCATACGGTAATTATATCGGCATCTGAATCAACTACAATCTTTATATTTTTACCTGCAAAAATATCATCGATTAGTGAATCTTTGCTATTTACATCAGACATATACATTTTGACATCTCTGATAACAGGATCAACAACATTTTCCTCTTTAAAACATGATGAAAAAATAATGGAAATAGTTAATCCCAAAATAATTGGACAAATTTTTATCTTTTTCATAATTCATTCTAATTTTTAATGGCTAATAACCGGGATTTTGTCTTAAGGTTTGATCTATCTCGATCTGTTGTATAGGAATTGGTAGAAGTAATTGATATTCAGGTATGGGCGTAGATCTCCAACTTCTTCCTTCATATTCATTATGGCTCATCAAAATAGGTGAAATATATTCAATAGCTTTTCCTGTCCTTACAAGGTCGTACCATCTATGTCCTTCCATTGCAAGTTCCATACGCCGTTCATGAAGTATCCGGTCAATATCAAGATCATTTTCACTAATCGGAGCCATTTTGACTCTTGCTCTTACCAGATTTATATAGTCTGCCGCTAATTTTTTCTGACCGGTTAACGCTAACGCTTCTGCATACATAAGCAGAGCATCTGCATACCTTGTGATCATATAATTATAATCAGTTCCTATTTTATCATAGGATTTGAGATTATCATTAAGGGGCGGCATTAATTTTAACGGAACAGGTATTGGATACCCTGAAAGAGGATGAGGGCCTGAGTCAAATGTTGCATGCATCCGTATCCAGTCCGCATTGGCATAAAATTCATCCATAAGGTCTTTATGTCCGGCGTTCAGACCTTGGCAGGTTGTCATTTTATACTTATCTTGTCCATTAGCAATATCCATATTCCTGAAATAAAAACTTGGTTGACCTGCAGCGACAGAAAAGTTTATTTCCAATATTGATTCGACATTAAATTTGTTGGATGGCAGCCAAATTTGTGTAAAATCGGAAAGGAGTTCATAGTTACCGGCTGCTTTATCAACAATCAATTTTTTCAATGTTGCGGCAGCATTAGAAGGATCATTCATAGTTAGATAAACCTCACCTAGTATTGTAAGGGCTGCACCTTTTGTTATCCTTCCTCCTTCTTGACTTAGATCTAAATCTTCCTTTTTATAACAATTGGTAAAAGCATACTCAAGATCAGGAATAACTAATTCAGTATATATCTGATTGGCAGATGTACGTCCAATCCCAAAAGCATTGCTGGGATTCTCCCAGGGTTCAGTAAAAAGTGGTACATCGCCATAGAGACGTGCCAGGCAAAAATATGCATATGCTCGTAGAAATTTTGCTTCGCCTATTAATGCTAAATACTCATTTCTCTCATTTGTAGTAAGAATGGCGTCTTCATTATCAATATAATTTTTAGTAATTGTATTAATCATATTGTTTGCATTAACGATTATTTTAAAGAAGCTTCTCCAGATGATCGGTGCAGAATCGTTATTAGTTTTTTGATGTATATGCCAAATTGAATGATTAAAACCCCTCGTACAATCACCCGACATCTGTTCTATTATGTGTGGAAGATTACCGACAGCATATACAGTTTGCAAATGAGCATAAATTCCTATCATACCTGCTTTAACTTCATCTGGATTACTAAAATAAACACCAGGTGACAGCATGTCTTCAGGATGTTTGTCAAGAAATGATTCCGAACATCCGAACAATAATATAATTGCACATATAATGATTGAAAATATTTTTTTCATAATATTTGTAGTTTTATTTATTCAAGTCACAACTTATAATGACATATTAATTCCTAAAGAGACTATCCTTGTAAGAGGGTATGCCCCGGCATCAATACCTTGTATTAGTGCTGAATTACCAGCTGCATTAACTTCAGGATTATATCCGGGATAGTCCGTAATAACCAACGCATTTTGAATATTGAGGAAAAGATATAGTTGACCTATATTCATCTTCTGAATAGTGTTTCGAGGTAATGTGTATCCTAACCTAACATTCTGAATATTAAAATAAGATTGATCAAAAACCAATGTGCCTCTGCTTGATGTTGCATCCCAAGATTTCCGTGATGGAGCAGCGTACTTGGCATCAGTTCTGTCTGGACGCCAATAATTATTGAAATATTCATAAACAACATTTGTCAATCCAGCACCTCTGGCCATCATTGCCTCCAATTGTGTATTCAAACGTTTACCTCCCTTGACTCCAGAAAACTGAACAGTTAGATCAAAATTTTTATAATTAAATGTATTTGTCATGCCCCATACGAAGTCGGGATTAGGATTTCCAATAATAGTCATATCAGAAGCGTCAATTTTTCCATCTCTATTTACATCATATAATTTCTGTGTTCCAGGATATGAACGGTATTGCCAATTAGGATTAGCGGGGTTTACACCAGGATTAGATTTTACCTCTTCCCAATCTTTAAATGGACCTAAAAAATAATAACCCCAGAGACCAGCCAATGGTTTACCTTCAATACTATATGAATTATTACTTATTAAAGGTCGTTGTTCTGTACCGGTATCAAGTAACCTGTTCCTGTAATAAGATAAATTAAAAGTAGTGCGCCAATTAAAATTTCCAACAATATTTTGGGTCTTTACTAGGTATTCCATGCCTCTATTGCGCATAGATCCAATGTTTACTAAGTATGAATTAAAACCTGTAATATCAGGTAAAGGTAGATTAAACAACATTTCCTCAGTCAATTTATAAAAATAATCCATAGTAAAAGATATTCTACTGTTCAGGATTTCTGCATCTAAACCAATGCCATAATCCGTGGTTTCTTCCCAACCCAGATTTGAGTTGGAAACCTTTCCCTGTTGATAACCAGGACTTGCTGAACCTTTTGTCCCTAAAACATAATTAAATGAGCTAAGACTACTTATAGCATTATAATTACCTATTCCGGAGTTACCGATAACACCCCATCCTCCTCGGATTTTTAAATCGTTGATGTATTCACTAAGAGGTTCAAAGAACGATTCGCTTGAGATACGCCATGCTGCCGAGATTGAAGGGAAGATGCCCCATCTTCTTTCATATCCGAATTTTGAAGATCCATCACGGCGCAGGCTGCTTGTAAGATAATATTTTTCTCCATAATTATACATAATTCTGGCAAAGCTTCCTATCATTGACTCACTTGAAGCGTTGGTTCTGGCGTCATTTTGCTGATCCATCAAAGTGACAGCTTGATTCAATGTAGAAACAATGTCAGACTGAAAATCATATTTACTCATATATGAGCTTTTGTATGATGCTTCTTCAGCAGAATACCCTATTGTGGCATTAAGAGAATGATTACCAAGATCCTTGATATAGGTTAGATAATTTTGTATGTTCCAATTAGTGATAAAAAAACCGGTGATAGACTATGGTCAAGTAGAGACCGGGAGATACGGCAGGATTCTTCTGAATTATCGGATCTAACACAAACGAAGTAACTGAAACAACCTTAAAAACTGATTCATTACAAATAAGCCATAATATCTTCTTATACAATTATTTGAGATTATTATTCTTTGAATGAATGCTGTTAAATGGATATATTTATCAATTCAATCTAATATTTGTGCTTCAGTATTATCTATAATAAATAAACAAATGATCCGGTTTACTATTTACATTGAACACAGATTTTCACGGTAAAAAATAAGGCGTATATTAAGAATAGGTCGCTCCCTCAAAGATAAGGTTTTTATTGCCGAGTAAAGGATATTTTTGCTTTTTAAATCTTTGCATTGTTTCGAGTATCAAGGGCAGCTGCCGTTTCTTTTTTAACTGCACTTTTATTGCTTTTTCACCGATTTCAATGTCTGCGCCGTTAAGGACAAATTTATCGTACAGGGTTTGTGCGGTATTGTTGGAATATCTGCCCAATTCATCTGCAAATAATTGATACAGGTTATGAGCAAGAATAGACATGGTCAGGTCAAAATCGACTTTGATAACCATCGATGAAGAGACCAGGTTAAGATGAAAGAAATCAATCTGCTCTGAGATCGTTTTTTCAACCAGCCAGCGACGGGTATATTTACGGATTATCTTTTCGACCTGGAGATTAGTATCATTGGTGATAATAATGGCAGATTTAATCTTCCCGTTGCCGGTAATTGTTATCTGCCGTATCTGTTTGTCATAGCCCTTAAGGAAGATCAATTCATCATATACTTTTAATATACGTTGTTTGTTTCCGGCGCATTCCACCCTGATATTTTTCCATCCTGCTGAGGGCAGGTTATCTATCCTGTCAAGGATCATTTTTCCTCTTCGTCGGATGGTGATAAATTTAACATTGTTCTGATCCAGCTTTTTGAGGTTTTCATAATTGGTGAACCTGCTGTCAAAAACAATATACCTTAGTTTGTTTTCTTTTTTTCTGTCTCCTTCCCTGTAGAAGTCAAGAAACTCAAGAACCACGGCACTTTCATCTTTTTGAAGCACATCGGCATTTCCATAGTCGATCAGGCCGCTATCCGGGTCATGGGCAAGAACTGCCAGCATACCGGCAAGGGCTTTTGTGCGTTTGCCCGACCAGTTGTTTTCCAGGTGACTGTCATCACCCCAGTAGGGTATTGCGTAATCATTCGGCCTTGCACGTCTTGCAATAATTAATGCAGCTTCATAATTTGTGCTTCAAAAACACAATGCTGGACGAACCTTTGGAAAATTTAGAAATGAATCAAATTTTAGGGTCAAAGTTGGATCTACCTAGCCGAATGCTTACAAAACAATTATTTTTCTCATTTTATTAATTTCCTACCAACACTTATAAAATTCTCTATTTTGACTGACGCTTCAATAGTCAGATAACAAATAGTTTGGTGATATTGTTCCCAGCACAGGATAAATTATTGATAACGGTCCTACGATCTCCAATCAAATCCGATTTATACCTTATCGTTATTGTAAATGATTCCGGATAATTCTTTGCAGATCGGGAGTAATCTTTCGAGTAAACATTCTTGATGGTACTCTTATGATTTACTCAGGAAGAATCTGAATGATCCTCCCCGGATTCTCAACTGATACATATATTGACCCGTCAGGTGCCTGAATAACATTTCTTACTCTTCCTGAGTTACTTAATAAAACAACCTCTTCAATTATTTTATTGCCATGAACTACACATCTGATGAGTTTTTGTGATACAAGTCCACTCACCAGAAGGTTGCCTTTCCACGATTTGAACTTGTTGCTTGTGATAAAGGCTATTCCACAGGTAGCGATCGATGGTGTCCATGTATGGATAGGAGCTTCTATACCTGGTGCATTATGACCTGATGAAATAGTTGTACCATCGTAATTCACCCCTATGGAATAAACAGGCCACCCATAGTTTGCTCCCCTGATAATAATATTGACTTCATCGCCTCCTCTTGGTCCGTGTTCAGTTTCCCAGATTTCACCTGTCTCAGGATTTAGTGCCAGGCCCTGGGGATTTCTGTGTCCAAATGTATAAATGGTTGTGGGTCCTGAATTTCCCGGAATTACCGGATTGTCCGCCGGTATACTGCCATCATCCCTCATTCTGTGTATCTTCCCCCATGAAGAATTACTGTTCTGTGCATTAGTATTTATTGTATTGGGTCCACCATAACTTCCAACGCCACCTTCCCCTACACTCAGATAAAGATTTTTTTCCATGTCGAACACGATCCGGCTTCCATAATGACCATACCAGGTATTTGATCCGTTAGTAGTATAGATATTTTCAATATTATTAACCTGATCATTGGTAATCTTGAAACGGATCAGTTTCAGCTTACCGCCTCCGGCGGGGTTTGATGCAGAATAGCTTGCATAGACCCATCCATTTTTTGAATAGTCAGGGTGTACCCTGATATCAAGTAATCCACCTTGTCCGGTAGAGAGGACTTCCGGAAACCCGGTAATCTCAGTGACGGTCTCATTGTTTATTCTGTACAGTTTTCCCTGCTTCTCCGCGAAGATAAGATCCCCATTGGGAATAAAATCCATACCCCAGATGATCTCATAACCTGATAATATGGTCTTCATATTCAACTGAGGAACACCCGTCAGATTTTCCTCATTCTCTTTTTCACATGAGTAGAGATTGAAAAGAATTATACTCAAAAATATTAACACTTTATTTCTCATTTATTCTCTTTAACAGAATTTGACAGGGATAAGTTCAACCATGATGGAAATCAAACTAAAGTTGAATCTTCCCATTTCAATTAAAACATCCGTCTCATCATCAGGGTTAGTTGTTAAGTACTGCCCTATCTAAGGACCATTCTCGGTCAACTCTTAATTGATTTTTTATAATTACAATAATAATGATGTATTCTTGTGTTAACAACCGGAAATGCTATGTCATCCGGAAATCACTTGTTGGCTATGAAATATTATCTACCCTGGATATTGACCTGAATAAAAAAATCAGAGTACTTAATAAAGATGTTAATGCAAAGAAATTACATGAGGTGGCTGATTTTGTGGCTTATCCAATGACAAATAGGAAAAATTGAATTAAATTTGTATGAAAGAAAAAAATCAGACAGAGTTTAAATTACACTCCCTATTATAATGACATTTTTACTCCGTTTCTTTTTAACCAGTTTTCTTGTTCTCTAAAATCAGGCATTTTTTTATCCAATTCATTCCAGAAGTCTGCTGAATGGTTTGGATATTTTAAATGAACCATTTCATGGATGATGATATAATCCAAGACTGAAACTGGTGCCATTATACATTTCCAATGAAAATTCAATCCGTTTTTTGGTGTCCACGATGCCCAACGATTCCGTAACTCTATTACTTTAATAGAAGTCGGTTTAGTTGAAAATTTTTCTTCATGAACTTTCAATCTTTTTTTAATTTTCAACAATGCCTTTTCCTTATAAAATTCCTTGAAAACTTTATCGGCTTTTGATAAATGCTTTATGTCTAATAAAAAGAAACCACCACTTATTTTTAATACATTAGCAGAAAGTGGGACACAAAAAAACGAAGAAACGCCCTCAATCGCTTTGGTATCGGGAAAAGGAACTGATATTTTAGACAATCCATCGTTAGCAAACAGAGCCAGACGAAAACTAATAACCCGGAAAATGGTTTTGTCGCTGATTGATGTTGCCAAAGAAAAGGGAGAACCAGAAAGAGTGCAAGCCTATTGGAATGCTTACCACTGCCTGAATAACGTTATCATTTCAGATGGTAAAATGTACGGCAAATACTGCAAAAACCGCTTCTGTATTATTTGCAATGCTATTCGCAAAGCCGATACCATAAACCGTTATTACCCTGTTATTTCGCAATGGGAAGATGTTCAGTTTGTAACACTTACCGTAAAAGCCTGCAAGGAAGGAAAGCTAAACCGCTGGATTTATGGAATGTTCAGAGCCTTTGAATTAATTAAAAACCGTTGCAATAAGAGGTACCAGCGAGGTAAAGGCCCCAAACTAATTGGGATTAAATCTCTGGAATGTAATTTTAATCCCACAAAAAAAACATATAATCCCCATTTCCACCTCATCGTTCCAAACCGGGAAATAGCAGAACTACTAAAAAGTGAATGGATAAAACAATGGCGACCAAAAAACAAAAACGAATACCGGTATAAGTTTACCACCCCAGCAGCCCAACATATCGAATCAGTTTACAACTTAGAAACTGCCTTAATTGAAACCATTAAATATGGCAGTAAGATTTTTACCGAACCTGACCTTAACAGAAAAAGCCAACTGAAAACACCACCAAAGATTTATGCCCGTGCCTTAGATAACATATTGGTTGCAATGAAATGTTACCGGATATTTGACCGCTTTGGCTTCAATTTACCTAAACAGACTCAAAAAAATACCAGTACAAAACTGGTTGTTGATTTTGAAAACTGGACGTTTCCAAAGAATAGTTCTGATTGGTTGAATGATGAAACAGGCGAAGCATTAACCGGATTTTTGCAGCCTTTAGGCTTATCGTATTTACTAAATTAAATGTATCGATACAAAACTTAACTAAATAATCGGCTAAATGTTTATCTCAATTATTTTACTTGTGTCAATTCCTAAAATGTCAACTACTTTAACCATCACTTTGTATTTTCCTGATTTCTTGTATTCATAAGAAGTACTCGTAAACTCAAGTGTTTGATTTTTCTTGGTTCGGAAACTCTGCCACTCGTTTTCGAACAGATAATTGCCCGTCCATTTTTCTTCTGTTTCGCCCTTATCGTTTGTAATTTTAATGATTTCCTTTTTGTCTTCGTAATTAAAATCAATCGCCCAGTAATCAATCCAGTCGAACCAGTTTTCAGTCAGTACTTCTCTGCTGATGATTCCGTTTTTGTCTTTGGTAATTTTTAATATCTGCCCGTCTTCAATAACTACTTTGGTTCCGGCTCTCATGGATTGCTGGATGTCTTCAATATCGTCCTGCGTGTAATGGGTCACAAAATCGGTGAGTTCAATTTGAACGATTTTACCTTTCTGATGAACATCCGCATTCAGATAAGCCACATCGTAAAAACGGGCCTGTTCTTTTTCAACAGCGCGTTTATCAAATACATCTTTGGGAATGTATTTTAAGGTAACAGCCACGCCTTTTTCTTTTAATTCCTGAATGAATTGCGGAGTTAAACCCATTTCAAATTCAAAGCCCAGAACATCCACTTGTGTGTATAGTTTTTGGCGGCATTCTTCGAAAATATCCAGCAAACGGCTTTGTGTAACCGGAACATCCAACGGGCCCACGTGAACAAAACGACCTGCCTTGCTGCCGTGTAATGTTTTATGTCCTTCAATCCGTTTGGCTTTGTAGGCTTCCAAAATAAGGTTGACATACAAATCTTCTTTGCTTTTTCGAGCTCCGTTGGTCAGGTCGTCCATAAAAAATCGGCGTTCGTATTTGCCAAGGTTTAATATTTCAAAAGCCCTGAAATTTTTGCCGTTTTCCTGCAACTCCCGTTGAACCCCAATCATTCGTTTGCGGGTGGTGTGTATGGCAAACCTGCCCAAATCGGTTGCAATCCATTTGCGGTTAAGTTTCTCGGCTACTGCTGCGGTTGTGCCGCTTCCACAGAAAAAATCTGCAACTAAATCACCTTCATTGCTGCTCGTTTTAATTATTCTATTCAGTAATTCTTCTGGTTTTTGGGTCGGATAACCGACGTTTTCATTAGCCATTGGATTTACGTGGAAAATATCATTCCAAAGATTATTCATCGAAATACCCTTTAAATCATCTAAATATTGCTTATACTCGGGACCTTTTGAATTTTTTTGCCACCTTAATTCACCTTTTTCTTTTAGCTCATTAACTTTTTCTTGAGAATATGTTGACATATATTGCCATCTGTACATTCCTTTATCATCCTTAAACTTGAATCTATCCAAATAATCTTGAGAATATGGGCGAAATTGTTTATTAAATATTGACTTTTCACTTTTTATATAATACAGTATAGAATCTGTATCATTACTTAGTTTATTTGCAATTGCTTTACTACTACCTGTATTTGTTGTTCTTTGCCAAATTATTTCATTTTTAAAATTATTGATGTTAAATACATCGTCAATTAACAATTTTAAATGAGCACTCACTCTATAATCGCAATGCACGTAAATACTTCCATCTTCTGCCAACAGATTGTGCATCAGTTTCAACCGTTCATACATCATAGTTAAGTACGATGAAATCCCTTTTCCCCAGGTATCGCGGTATGCAATTTCTTCAATAATGCTTTGTTTTTTTTCGGCGGTTTCCCCGTTTATCTGAATGTCGAAACCAAAATCAGCGCCCACGGCAAAAGGTGGGTCAATGTAAATGAGTTTTAAACCGCCTTCTTTTTCAATTTCTTCGCGGACAGGCCCGTTTGCCAGGGAGGAAAGTATCAGTTTGTTATCGCCCCAAATGAGTTTGTTTGTCCAGCCTTTGAGTTGCCTGCCACGCATATCAAACATATCAAACATATCGCCTTCCTTTTTGGCTTCTTTGCGGGGTTCGTCAATGTGTTCGATGCTGTGAAACGGCAGCGCCACATTGATAACATCTTCTTTTCGTCCGTTCCAAAACAGGAAAACATCTTCTTCGTCGGAAGAAAGTTTGTAAATAAATTCTTTCGGCAGCCTTTCTCCTACTTTAATCAGTTCAATTATTTGGGCTTTTTCTTTATCGTTCATTCCTTTTTATTGTTTTTTTGCGTAAATGTATTATCTTTGAATCAATTCGCAAATGCGAAGGTGGAAGGACGTTAGAGCCTTTGCCCCGGCAACGGGGTTTTTTTATGCCCTTTTTTAAGGTAACCGTTTAATTCCATAACCCTCCAGCCGGTTTCCGTTTCTGAAAATTTTGGGTTTAATAATTTCCAGAATTTTTTCATTAAATGTTTCCCTATCGTCGTTTTTCAGGTTATAATATTTTAAGGTAAACCGGTAAAGCGGATAAGCCAGCAGGTCGGCAACCTGCAACCCGGCTACATTTGCCGATTTGGGTTTAATTTTCAGTTCGCGGCTGGTAATGGTGTCGTCTATATCCTCGGGTTTAATCCAGTCGGTGCCTTTAAAAAAGATATTTCTGTACGAGTCTTTCAACCTTCTGTCTTCTTTCCCTCCGCGCGATTCGAACATCATGTCGCCGGTCAATCCGGTTTCTTTCAACCGCAAATGGTAGCGTTCAAACATTATGGTCATACAATAGTGATAAGGGTCGTAACGCCAGGTTGAATAGCGGTTTTGGTGTTCCAGTTTATCGATTAAAACGGTAATGGTTTTAAATTTCCATTTGTCGAGCAACTGTAAAAACTCTTCGTTAAATGCTTTTTCAACTTCCAGATTCCAAAGTGCTTTGAACGGGTATTTTTTGTTCATTAATTCTTTCCGGTGAAAAATAACGGGGTCGTCGGGATGGCTGTTGAAATATTTGGTTTTCAGGTTTTCGATATCGGGTGACAAAACATGTTTGACATAGTCGAGGTCGAATACCACACCAGTCAGACATAAAAACCGGTGATTGGGAGTGTTTGAACTTCCAATGTCGTTATTGCCAACTTCATCGATGTAAATCCTGTATTTCATTGTCCTTAGCTCTGAATAACGTCAACAAATCCTTGAATGATTTAATATCTTTTGATTTCTTTTCCCAATCTTCCTGTTTGATGTAAACAGGCGTGTAAGTGTAATTTTCCTGAACTTTATTTATATCGTTACACCAAGTAACCAACCGTTTCATTTTAAGAAGGGAGTCTATATCTTCACGACCTTTTGTTTCAATTACAAAAAAAGTGTTGGGCGTCGTTTTAACAAAAAAGTCGGGATAGTATTCCCGGATATTACCATCCTGTGCCTGATATTCAATTTTAAAGTTAACGCCGCCTTCGCCCATCGTGTTTTTGGCGTATGAAACCACATCTTCACATTTGTATTCAAAAAATGAAGCCAGTTCCAATTCAAAAGGATTGTCGCCAATAATTTTATTAAAAACAGATTTTTTAGGAACCAGGAAGGGTTGGTTTTCTGCAATTTTGGGTTTGGTTAATTTTAACGAAATGTAGTCTTTTACTTCGGCTGTTCCTTTGTCGGAAACGGTTAATTCGTCAATCGCTTTTTTAAATGTGGTTTTTAAAATTTCTTTCGGTCTGAGTTCAGATAAATTACGTAATGTTTGAGGGTCGCTTAATTCCACTTCCTGTGTGAAAAGTTTGTATTTAATGAAACTTTCAACTTTGGGATATAAAATATCAAATCCACTTACTAAACGGTTATCTTTTAAAATAACAGAGGTAAAAAAGCTAATAACATTCCGGTAATCCGGGATAGTATCCTTAAAAACTGTTTTGTGCGAAAATTCTCCTTCAATGTCGTTGAATATTATCTCTTTTAATTCTTCATTGCTGAATTTTTTTAAATATGCCTTTTCGTTTCTAAACTTGTTTATATCAATTAATTCCAAATTTTTAAATTCCCTGTAAATTCTTGGGCTCAACTGTGGAATAGGAATGTCTAATTCGTCTAAATCCTTGTTTGGGTTTTCTTTGTCCACTTCCACAATAACGGGTGATTTGGTTTTCGTTCCTTTTCCCATCGGGCTGTACTGAAATTCAACTCCTTCTGTTTTTAAGCTTTCAACGAATTCCAAAAAAGCGGATGTACCAACCACAACCAAATTTTCTGGTGTATCTAAAGGGAACATTTTACGCAAACCGCGACCAATAGTTTGTTCGGGTAAAATTTTAGACTCAGCTCCAAATGGTCGTAAGCCCACAACTGTGGTTACATTTCTCACATCCCACCCTTCACGAAGCATTAAAACTGAAACAACAGCCTTATAGGGAGAATTATCTTTATCAATATCATCAGCAGCCTTTCGAAGTAATTCCAATTCTTCTTTTGCTCTTTTTGTTGTAGCTGTTTCTTTTATCTCACCAGAATTATTTGTATGAATCGTCAAAACAGCATTTCTCATTTTCGGGTAATTACTTTCCAAAAAAGTAGCTGCCTGGTTTGCTTCTTTTGTACTCATAGTCATTATGAAAAGAATAGGTGTTTTCTGATTTTTCAATTCTTCGTATTGCTGTTCCCATTCCAAATAACCTAAATGAATGTAATCTCTGTATCGCTCAATAAAATCGGAAGATTCCCTTTCCTTAATTTTTTGTCTTGAAGCTTCATCTGGCAAAACTGGTGATTTCACCACATTTTGTTTAATAGCTTCAACCAAAGGATAATCACAAATAGTTTGGACGAAAATTGCTCCGTTATTATGTTTTGGTGTTGCGGAAAAATCGGTTTGTAATCCAATACCATAACCATTTTTGAGTTTTAGTTTATTACTGATATCTTCAATACTTTTAAACCAAGCTAACGAACTATCGTGAATATGATGCGCTTCGTCATTTAATACTATTAAATCTTTTATTTTGTCACTTCTCAAGACTTTTCCCAAGTCCAAACCTTTTGAAGTATCGGCATCCGGTTTGGGTTTTATCCCCAAAAATGTATTCTCAAAACTTTGTTCAGGTTCTTCATTAAAAAATACCCTATGAATATTTGTAAGGAAAATATTGCCAGATTCGGTAATTGGTTTAAGTTCGTCCTGTATATGCAAAGTCAATTGAAAATCGTTTTGCCAGTCTTTATCATCATAGCCATTATCGGGTATGAATGGTTCTTCGATGAACATTTTTAATCCATCAAAGTCTTTTTTGAGCCGGTTTAAAACAATGATGTTTGGCGCAATTACCAGGAAATTTTTCGAAAGCGTACTTTCCGGTTCGTACAGTTTGTGAAAATAACACCAAACTAAAGTCAGTTTAATTACTTTGGTTTTTCCGGCTCCGGTAGCCATTTTAATTACATACCTTGTCCAGCTTTCATCAAACATTCCGGTACTAACACGTTCAGAAGAATCAAAACGTAATAATTCATACTTGTCTTTAGCTTGTGCTATCTCATGCAAGTAAATAATTGATTCAACAGCTTCGCGCTGAGAAAAGAAAAAGCTGAATTTTGTTTGTCCGGTCAGATGTTCCTGATTAAACCAAAAATTCAATAGTGATTTTGAAGTTTCAGAAGCTCCCCGATAGTCTTCTTCTCTCCATTTCTGAACTGCCAGACGAATTTTATAAACCAGGGGGGGCAAAAGCTTTTCATAAGCGTTTTGAAACATCTCCATCTGGTCTTTTGTCGGCACCCAACGCTCATTGGGCGTCAGTATTTGAAACGGGTTTGAATATTTCATTTGTTGGTTTTTGTCAGTAAATTTTCAAAGTTAACATTTTGTCTGTTTGTTTGCATAATGAAGGCTCTTATAAATATTAGATTTTTTGATTAGAAGTTGCTACTTGCAGGATATTTCTACTTTATTTTTTAACTTTCCTCTATAAATCTTTTTCTTAATATCAGATAAAACTTTAAGATTCATTATCATACATTATTTTACATAGAACACTACCCAAGAAAATATCTGTCCGGTTATATTTTAACCAGATAACTTTTAGTTTTTTAAACAATTTCCTCTGCGAGTTCGAGACTCACGTGCGTGTGCTTGAAAAATATCAGTCAGTTTGAAAACGGGGTCTTACCACCACAAAGTTAACCGACTTCTATCTTGCTGCTATGCAATTTCTAATTCCTGTATTTTTTTTCTGTGATAATCAATTTTCTTTTTTCTTTGCTGTGGATCAATTTTTGGAATATATTCTTTATAAGGCTCCTGCTTTGACAACACATGCCAGATAATTACCAGTAATTTTCTTGATATGGCAATAAGGGCTTTTTTACTTGATTTTCTCACACAAAGTTGTTCGTACTTGGTCTTGAGCCAACTGTTTTTTTGTCGCGATGCTGCCCATGCACACTGTACCAGTATCCGCCTCAGATATTTATTTCCTTTTGTTATTTTGGTGCTTCTTATTTTTCGTGCACTCTCATCATTTCTGGGGCGTAGACCTGCCCATCCGGTTAATGCCGATGCAGTTATAAAGGTTTTCAAATCAACTCCGAGTTCGGCAATAATAATCATCGCACTTAATAACTGTACGCCGGGAATGGTGCACAACAATTGTAACTCCTTTTTGAAGTTCTTCTGGCATAATTGGTTCATTTCATGCAGGCATTCTTCCTGTTGGGCAAGAATAAGCTCATATTCTTTAATGTGCTGATTCAGAATAAACCGGTCTGAGGTAGAAATAATCCCGTTGAGAGAAGCTGTAATTTTTTCTTTGTGTTTGTTTCTTATACGTCCGTGAATATGTTTTTCAAGTAACTCAGCGGTTGTTTCTCCTGCTATTAATGCCTTAACAACCCTGATTACCGATGCACTTCCTATCCTGCTCACATAATTTGTTATCTGGATATTGCATCGGTGAAGCTGACGATCAATTGCCTGTTCAATACGGGTAGATTGTTCACAAAGCCTCACATACCTTCGCTCGTATTGGCGTAATTCCTGAATCTGCCTTCCGGGAACATAGCTGCCCCTGACTAAATTTTTTTGAATGACAGTAGCTATCCATTCAGCATCTTTAACATCTGTTTTACGGCCAGGTAGTTGCTTAATAAACCAGGGGTTTATCAACTTTAATTCAAAATGGCCTTGCAAGATACGCCAGATAGGAATCCAGTAGATACCTGTGCTTTCCATACCAACTTCCTGTACATAGTGTTCTTTCATTAAGTCACGCATCGATACAATATCGATTGTCAAACTTGTGAACTCACGGATAATTTTTTCTCCGTTTTCTTTCAATATACACATCAGTATTATACCTTTGTGTACGTCAAGTCCGCATACCGTTTTCATAATTTTAATTTTTAAATTAATATTAAAAAATTAATTGAGCTTAGAGCTCGGATACAATTTACGGATGCGGGCTTGATTTTTATGTCGTGCGTGTGTAAAATTTTTTTATGTAAGTTTGTTTAAAATACTGTATGAAAGAAACAATCAATGCCTTGGATATTATAACTATCATAATTGCCTCTGTAGCTTTGATAGTATCAATTATTTCAGTAATAAAACAATTTTTTTGGAAATCATTCTCATTTAACGGGTGTTTGATTCAATACCTATCTGCAACGGGAGCAATGGAATCATTCAATTTTGAATATAGTGTTGCGAATACAGGAAACATTATTTTAATTATTAAAGAATTATTATGTGACCCAGTTGAGCCACCAATAAATTATATTTCACCTATAATAAAACCTGATAAAATTCCAGCAATATTAAAACCGGGGCAAATGCAAATGGTACATTTTAATATTCCTGCCTTATTATTTAAATCAGCTGCGGAAAATGTATTTAAGATTAAAATTACATTTACTATCGTTTCGCCAAAGGGCAAAATATACAATGTTTCACACTTTATTCAGCCAGAAATGGGAGGATTGGATATTGAGAAATCAGCGTGGGTGCCGTTTAGCTTGAGTCAAAAGAGAGATGGGATTAACAAAAAACCGACAAAAAGTTTACTCAAATATCTAATGAGGTAGAGGTAGTTTCTTTAAAGAGTTAGGATAATGTTTTATTGCAGGAACTAATAATTGCGATAGTATTTGAGTTTGTAAGTACTTCTATTGATTTGATTAAAAGTTTCTTCTGCAATTACAATTAAAATCTTATAAGTTTATGAATGAACCAATCTTTTTTGAAATTCCAATATATCGATGCTCGAAGAAAGCACATGGTATCGAAATGAAAAAAGAAGAACAAAAATGGGCTTCACCAGATAATTTTCATCGATTCAGTTGGTATGCATGGAAATACAACGAAATAATTGGCTACTTGAATCTTTACATTTTTGGTTCACAACTTAGAATTGACATTTGGTTTGTTGACAAACAAAGATTTAATAAGGGTATTTTGAAGAAGAAATTCAAATTGCACGGTAAAGGATTTGAAAAAGCTATTCCGAAAAATAAACCTTCTAATGAAATCTTTGAATTTATTATTGAAAATATAATGCAACTATATAAAAATGACTTTAAAAGATACCATTTCGATTTTAGAACTTTTAAAGTTATTGGTCAATTTGTAAATTGGGTTGAACTTACATCGAAACTTGATTCATTTTCCAACCATCAACTCTTTAACGAAGGTCATTAGCGATTTGCCATATTGCACGGTGTAGTTCGTCTCGTTCTTGCTCTTTTATCATTAATTAAATTTATAGGTATAGGCGTTTAGGTATCACTCGCCTTTCCCTTTATCTATGCGGTTTTAAAGAAAAATTAACTTTTAAAATGGCAATTTTTGAGCATAATTAATGTAATTAAACCTCATGAAAATCATAAAAAACTAATTATAAATTATTTAAAAGGGCGCTCTAAACGCCTATACCAATATATTTATTAGTTTTCTAAAAACCTAATTTCATCCCCCCTTTTTTATATAACTAAATATCAATAACTTACAATATATTGCCTTTCACGTCCGGGCATACCTATCCCATGGCAACAACTGTTTTGCATATTCCTGCGCTACATCCTCGTGGAACCATGTACCGCCACCGGCAAAAGGGCTCTCTACTTCCCTTATAATTGGCTGATATTCAGATGTGTCAGATTTTCTGACCCTTGACAAAGTATCTAATAATGAGATAGTTGAGGGAAGTTCTAACCATTTTGCAGGTTTTTTCCCAAATGGTTTTCCCATTTGCTTGGCATTAACATAGACTTCTCCTTTTTCGGTTTTGATTGGCGAAATAGTTATTGACCTGATTATAAATTTCAACGCAAATTTGCGTTCTATTCAAGATGAATCATTATAATAGCTAATAATTTCATTTGTCAGATTTCCTGACTTTACATTTAAGTTTAAATTCGGAGAGATGGATAAAGTAAGGCTAAAAAAGGGCTATGACCCTCATAAATGCGATTTAAGGCACTATCTCCCATCGAGTGGTATAATTATTATATTGAATGATTCAAACTCAAATATGGTGAAATGGCAACCTGATAATTTGATGTGTCCGAAAATCGGACACTACGTTTAAATCCTTGTAAGTAGTTGAGTAATAGAAATGAGCTGAATTTTCAGCCATGAGATTTTCAATAGCTTGAATAACATTTTTATGCTCTTTACTAAATTTTTCAGCAACCAGTAAACTTGTTGTTACTGGATTGCCTTTTTGTGATCTGAAAACTAATACTTACATGTTTTGTGTTTATTCTCTTTTGTCTTTATAACTACCTGAAAGTTATTATTGTCGAAATTTGGACATGGGCTTTCACATTTTATTTGACTGAAAATCAACGATAGGGGAAATTTCCCCTATCGATATTTCTTTGAACCCAAAATTGTGTTGGCGAAATTCATTTAAACATATATATGACGAAATAGGAACACTTAAAGGTTTAAAAATGATGCCACTAATGATTTTATTGTAACAATATCAATATAGTTAAATAGTAAGCCAAACACTTCAGAAGTCTGCCTGGAAGCAAAAGAGAACATGCCCCAAATTTTTGGGTATCATGAGAACTAAATATACGACTTATTAATACTGTTGCTTATTTTAAACGTGAGTGAGGATCACCTTTTAAAAATAAGAGAGGAAAATAATGGAGGAACATGGGGGGACATAAGCAACTAATTGATACTGTTCAGAATATTCTAAATGTCAGAAAATCTCACATTTTAAATGCAACTCAGGATTGCATTATAAAATCAAAAAGAGGTAAGGGTGTAGGAACCATAGCACACAAACAAATTGCTCTTGCTTATGCTAAATATCTTGATCCCAAACTTCATGTTGTTAACTAAATGCTGGGCTTTGTTGCACCAATAATGCATAAGGTTTGAATTCTTATCCCTCTGATTTATTTCGACAAAGATAAGTGACTGTTATCATTACAAGTGATATTGTTTAGCACAATCGCGGACTAAATGACAAAATTGTCAACGAAGATTTCTGATTTATGTGTCGAGACATTTCATTCTGCAAAAATCATTTTTCAATTGATATACAGTTTCTTCATTTTCTGAATGTATTTAGGTTATTTTTGCTCAATAAAGTCAAAAAAAGGAACAACATGAAAGTTTTACGCATAGGGGATATGGAAATAAGAATTCCAATTATTCAGGGAGGAATGGGCATAGGTATTTCAATGTCGAAACTGGCATCGGCAGTAGCCAATGAAGGTGGCGTTGGAGTTATTGCTTCTGCTGGTCTGGGAATGTTTGAAAAAGATTTCGCAAATAATTTTATCGAAGCAAATATCAGGGCCTTAAAAAAGGAAATCAACAGTGCAAGAGAAAAAACTAAGGGTATAATCGGAGTCAACATAATGGTAGCGTTAACAAATTTTTCGGATATGGTAAAAACAGCCATTGCTGAAAAGGCAGATATTATTATTTCAGGCGCCGGACTTCCATTGAATCTTCCGCAATTTCTCACCAAAGGGGCAAAAACCAAACTGATTCCCATTGTTTCATCGGGCAGGGCTGCAAGTATTCTATGTAAAAAATGGAAGGAATCATACAACTATCTTCCCGATGCATTTGTAGTTGAAGGCCCCAAAGCCGGCGGTCATTTGGGTTTTAAACGTGAACAACTTGATAATCCTGATTTTGCATTGGAAAAACTGGTTCCCGATGTAGTCTCACAAGTAAAACCTTTTGAAGAAAAGTATAATGTTTCTATACCGGTTATAGCGGCCGGTGGAATTTATTCCGGTTCCGATATTAAAAATATCATGGATATTGGCGCTTCCGGAGTACAGATGGGAACCCGGTTTGTGACCACCAACGAATGCGATGCCTCAGAAGAATTTAAGCAAGCATATATAGATTGTAAAGAGGATGATATAGAAATTATTTTAAGTCCTGTCGGGATGCCGGGAAGGGCAATTAAAAATGAATTTATAAATAAAATAAACCGGGGTGAAAAACATCCGGTGAAATGTCCATATAAATGCTTAAAAAACTGCAATATTGAAAAAACTCCTTATTGTATATTTGCAGCACTTATGAATGCCCAGAGAGGAAATTTTTTAAATGGATATGCCTTTGCCGGTTCCAATGCTTTTAAATCCACTAAAATTATCTCGGTAAAAGAAACGTTTAACTCAATACTTCAGGAATTTAAGGAAGCTATGGGCAAGGCTTGATGAAACAAAATATTTGCTATCGTTTGAATCAGTGGAAATGATTTTTTAAAAAGAAATAATAGCATCAGAAATGCTTCAGA
>Ga0209270_1002175_pt1 | contig 21893 bp, 14 predicted proteins | sample MTBAKSrepl1MetaG_FD_187456 | JGI IMG/M metagenome (GOLD analysis project Ga0209270, IMG submission 187456) | Enrichment culture microbial communities from Arthur Kill intertidal strait, New Jersey, USA, that are MTBE-degrading - MTBE-AKS1... | ecosystem: Environmental > Aquatic > Marine >...
GCGCGTACTCCGTCCCCTCCAGGTCCTCCGGGGTGTAGATCCGCTTCAGCGGCAGGCCCCCACCGGTACGGAACGCCTTCTTCCTCTCCGGTGCCTTCTGAAGGAACTTCTCCACCGTCTTCTCGTATGCGGCCTTGCTTTCCGCGCACTCCGCCGACTTGTTCTCCGACATGGGATATGCCCTCCTACGGTTGGTGAAATCAGAATTGGCTGGCAGAAAAAAACAAAAGAATCATAGAATCTACCCGATTCAGGGTCAAACCTCAAACTATTGGGAAAAAAGGGAAAACTCGCCCGCGCTTGTTCAGCGATGAAGAATGTCTATTCCGGCAAATGCGTAGAAGGCAAGGGTGATAGCCGCGGCGAAGAGAAACCCGAGGAGGGTCCGAAGGTAAAGAACCCACATTTGGCCGCCGGGCCATTTCCCGCGCTGGATATTCATGACCGCTCGGGCGATACCGAGGCAAAGCAGAAAGCATACAAGGGCAATAAGGGCCTGCATGTTGACGGCGGACACGCGCGTTCACCTCCGGGATGCGGCTGAAAATATCGAGCCAACGGAATCATAACAGAAAAAAGAAGGGGGGAAGGTTTCCCCTCCCCCTGGAGCCGTCCAGTAAAAAACTTCCAAAAATCGTTTCAGGATTGCGCAGATTCCTTGAAGCCTGCGGGTTTTTGCACGTGAATCTGGCGAAGGATGGATATGGCAACTTCAAGGGCTCTTTTGCCGTCCATGATGCCCACGAGTGGTTGTCGTCCTTCCTTGATGCATGAAACGAAATGGTGGAGTTCAAGCTTAAGCGGCTCGCGCTTGGGAAAGACGGGATGTTCGATGACTTCAACGAGCCCGCTCCCCTGCTGGTTCAGGCATCGGTGAATGGAAACTTCCTGGGCCTGGTAGTCGATGGTCAGGTAACGCTCAGGTTCCATGATCTCCAGCTGGCGCATGCGCCTTTCCGAAACCCTGCTGACCAGGATATGGGCCATCGTCCCGTTGGAAAACTCGACCTGGGCCGAAGCGACATCCTCATGGTCGGTGTGGATGCAACGTCCCATAGCGTTGATGTTGACGATATCCGCACGGACAAGGGAAAGCATGATGTCGATATCATGGATCATCAGGTCCAGGACGACTCCGACGTCGGAAATGCGGTTTGAGAAGGGGCCGAGCCTGTTCGACTGGAGGAAGATGGGATCCCTGACGACGTTGCTCAAGTACTGCACGGCGCTGTTGAACCGTTCGATATGCCCAACCTGGAGGACGAGGTTCTTTTTCGCTGCGAGGCGCAAGAGATCCTCTGCTTCGAGGACCGTCGTGGTGACCGGCTTCTCGATAAGGACGTGAATGCCCCTTTCAAGAGCCTGTCTCGCAATTTCGTAATGCAGGACCGTGGGAACCACGACGCTGACCGCATCAGGCTTGGCCGTTTCGAAGAAGCGATCGAGGCTGGAATAGAAGGGAACACCCAGGCCTTCTCCAATGGAAGCGGCCCGCTCCTCATCAAGGTCGACGACACCGACCAGCTGTGTGCCAAAAAGTTCCGTGTAGACTCTGGCGTGGTGGTGGCCGAGATGGCCGACGCCGATGACTCCTACCTTCACGGGTTCCATGGAATCACTCCCCGGATCGCTGGGATTTCGTCCATAACACTTTACGCTCCTATATATTCTCCCACCAGGAGGGGCGGTTGTGGACTGTCGGTCCGGACCTGACGAGGAAAAATATCCTCGCAACTCGATCGCCTGCCCGGTACGAATAGAATTGGTCGGAGTGGCATGAGGTGCAGATGCCGTGGCGGAAGAGGCGTCCTTCATCGAGGCCCGAGTAAAGAAGTTGCAGCCGCAAAGCTTCCGGAATATCAAACCGTACGGTTTCCCCAAGGTCTGTCCAGCTTGCGGGTGGGAGGTTTGAAAGCCCGAGGGCTGTCCTCGGGTCTCCGGCCTTTTTGCGGGTGTAGCAGCAGGGGCCGATTCCCGGGCCGATCCAGGCGAATGTCTTGTCGATCCGAAAACCGTGTATCCGGGCCTCTAGGCACTCCAGCGAACGGTTCACGATCCCTTTTGCCGTTCCTTCAAAACCGGCGTGAAGCATCAGGGCCCACGGACGGGGATGGCAAGAGGCCAGCATCAGGGGGAGGCAGTCGGCAAAACGGAGGCTTCCCGCGACTTCCCGACTATCGAGAAGGATTCCGTCCGCTCTCGGCCTTGAAGGAAGGGACCAGAGCCTTTTCCCATCCAGAATGGCCGTCCCATGGACTTGCACCGGGGCGATCAGGGAAATTCCAGTGCTGGGGCCGCCAAGGGCCGCCCAGGCTTGTTCAGGATTTCCTTCGGATCTGTCCATCAGGGAACCGCGCAGGAAAAGGGTCGCGTCGAGCAATCCATCGAGCTCTTCGGGCGGGGCGATTCTCTGTATCAGCTGCCCGTTCAGCGAGACGGGTGACATAAAACTCATTCCTGGTTCTCCGCGCGGCAAAGTTGCTCGACGAGGAAACACCGAATACTTCCGATGAAATACAGGCTTCCCGTACAGACGACGAGCGGGGCTTTCGACATGGCCTCAAGAATGGCCTCCCTGGAATTCTCGAAGGCACGGACAGTCCCGGGCCATGGGAGTGCGAGGGCCCTATCCGCAAGCCTTGGCGCTGTTTCGCAGCGTTCAAGCCCCTCGATTTGGGTACAGAAGAGATCGCCTCCGGAAAGGGACAAGGCTTTCAATATCCCCGGAATATCCTTATCCCTCATGGCTGCCATTACAAAGGTCGGACAAACTCCGGGCCAGAGGGAAGCAAGCGTCCTGGAGAGAGCCTCGGCGCCATGGGGATTGTGGGCCCCATCCAGAAGCACGGGCGGGATCAACGGGATTTTCTCCAAACGCCCGGGCCAGGTCGTTTTCTCAAGTCCAAGACGGATGCTTTCGACCGATATCCCGGTCCAGTTGGAAGAAAGGCCTAGACAGGCCAGCGAAGCCAGCCCGGCATTATCGACCTGGTGTTCGCCGAGGAGCGGCGTGAATAGATGCAGGGGGGCAAATCCGGGGCGCAAGAGCTCGAAGGAAGAGCCGCAATCGCTCATTTTACGGGAAGCGATCGAGGCTTCCCTGCCGAGTATAACGAGGGGAGAGGCTGTCTTCTTTGCCTTTTCCGATACGAGGCTGTCCAGAAGCTTTCCCCCGGCAAGGGAGACGGCAGGAACGCCCGGTCGCATGACGGAATGCTTTTCGCCTGCGATGGCTTCAATACCCTGCCCCAGGATGTCTTCATGGTCGAGCCCGATAGCGGTGAAAACGGTCATCCTCACGTCACCAAGGAGGTTGGTTGCGTCGAGGCGTCCCCCCAGCCCGGCCTCGATAACCGCGATTTCCCTATTTCCATGCGCGATGCAGAGAAAGGCTATCGCCGTAATGACTTCAAAAACGGAGGGGGGGTCCTTCGACAGGAGTGGGTCCGACTTGATGGCCATAACGATTTGATCCAGGGCTTGACTCCAGGTTTCTGCAGGGACGGGGTTCCCGTCGAAGGTCAGCCGCTCGCCCATGTGATCCAGGTGAGGGCTGGTATAGCGGGCCGTCCGGTAACCCGATTCGCGCAGGATCGAGTCGAGCGCGGCACAGACGGAGCCTTTCCCGTTTGTCCCGATAACATGGATCGCCGGGAATTTCCTCTCAGGATTTCCCAGGAGAGAACACAACCGGGCCATGCGTGAAAGGCCGGGACGGATCCCCGGCGAGGATGCGCCGACGATCCGTCCCTCGATTCGGTTGTAACTTTCCCTTTCCGAAAGGGGTTCTTCAGGCAACTGGTCAATCACCGGTGCTGAGACTCCTTATGTTTTCGCGGACTCGCACAATACGGGCTTCACTTTCACGGAGGCGCTCATTTTCCTTTTCGACCACTTCGGGAGGTGCGTTTTCTACGAATCGGGCATTTCCCAGCTTCTCCTTCGATCGCTTCAGGTCGGACTCGAGCTTGGCCATTTCCTGCTGGAGCCGGCCGATCTCCCCATCGATATCGATGAGGCCTTCCACTTCGAGATAGAAGGACCCCTGAGGCAGGACGGCGCTCAGGCATTTACCGGAAGGAGGCCTCTCCGCTTCCAGCCGTTCGAAGCGATCGACACGGCAAAGGAGGCGCAGGATATCCGAGTTCTCGCGGAAAAGGGGCTCGAGTTCCTCACGGAGGCTGGCCAGTACGAGCGGAGCCGACTTCTGAGGGGCAAGGTGGGCTTCGGCCCTGAGGTTGCGCAGGGCTCTAACGGCCTGCTGGAAAGCCGCCATTTCCTCAAGGCATGAGGCATCCGGCTTTTCCCTCAAAGGTAAGGGCCAGGTCGATTCTTCCAGGGATTTTTCGGAAAAGCCGAAAGCCTCCCAGAGTTCTTCGGTGAGGAAGGGGATAAAGGGATGCAACAACTTGAGCACGGTTTCGAAGATGCGGCATAAAACTGCCCGGGTCGCTTCTTTGCGCTTTTCGCCCTCTTCTCCCTTGAGGGCGGGCTTGGCCATTTCAAGATACCAGTCGCACAGCTCACCCCAGACGAAATCATAGAGCAGTTTGGCCGCTTCGCCGAAGAAATAGCCTTCCAGCAAACGGGTCGTTTCCGCAATGACCTCGTCGAGCCGAGTGAGTATCCAGCGGTCGTGAAGACGGAGGTGTTCCGCCGGGATGTCCTGCTTTACCGGGCTCCCTTCCAGGGAAGACAGGGCGAACCGGCTGGCGTTCCAGAGTTTGTTGAGGAAGAACCGGAAGGTCTCGATCCGGTTCGTGCTGAGCAGGATGTCCCTTCCCTGAACCGTGAGAGCGGCGAGAGTGAGGCGCAGTGCATCGGCCCCGTACTGGTCGATGACGTCAAGCGGGTCTATGACGTTTCCCTTCGACTTGCTCATCTTTTGCCCTGATTCGTCGCGGACGAGGGCGTGGATGTAGGTGTCCCGGAATGGGACTTCATCCATGAAGTGCAGGCCCATCATGATCATTCGGGCCACCCAGAAGAAGATGATGTCGAATCCTGTCACCAGGAGGCTCGTGGGATAGTAGTGGGAAAGTTCGGGGGTACGGTCCGGCCAGCCGAGGGTGGAAAATGGCCACAGTGCGCTGCTGAACCAAGTGTCCAGAACGTCCTCGTCCTGGGTGATTTCCATGGAACCACAGGACTCGCAGTGATCCGGGTCCGTTTCCGAAACCGTGACGTGTCCGCAGGAAGTGCAAGTCCAGGCCGGAATCCGGTGTCCCCACCAGAGTTGGCGGGAAATGCACCAGTCCCGGATCTCGTCCATCCACTGGTAGTAGGTTCCTGTCCACTGCTCGGGAACGAAGCGGATCCGTCCGGCTTTTACGGCCTCCACCCCGGCCTCGGCGAGTGGTTTTGCCCGAACGAACCATTGCTCGGAGAGGTAGGGTTCCACGACCGTGCGGCATCGGTAGCACTGTCCCACCGCGTGCAGGTGCTCGTCTATGCGGAGAAGATTTCCCTGGGACATGAGATCTTCCAGGATGGCCTTCCTGGCTTCGAAGCGGTCCATGCCCTGGTATTTACCGCTCGTTTCGTTCATTCGCCCCTCGGAATCGATGACTTGGATAGACTCCAGCCCATGCCTTTGTCCAACCAGAAAATCGTTGGGGTCGTGGGCCGGGGTGATTTTTACGCACCCCGTACCGAATTCCGGATCTACCATCGGATCTTCGATGATGGGGATTTCCCTTTCGACAAGGGGAACGATAACACTGCGACCGACCAGGTGGCGGTTCTTTTCGTCACGGGGATGGATCGCGATGGCGACATCCCCCAGTATCGTTTCGGGACGCGTCGTGGCGACCGTGACGCCGCCCTCTCCGTCGGTGAACCGATATGTTACGTGGTAAAGATGTCCGCCGGATTCCTGGTGATCGACCTCAAGATCGGAAAGCGCGGTTTGGCAGCGAGGGCACCAGTTGATGATGTACTTGCCCTTGTAGATGAGTCCTTCCTTGTATAGACGGACAAACACAGCCCTGACGGCTCGGGAGAGCCCTTCGTCCATGGTGAAGCGTTCTCGGCGCCAGTCGCATGAAGCCCCGAGTTTTTTAAGCTGGTTGACGATCCTGTTGCCGTATTGTTCCTTCCATTCCCAGACCTTCTCGACAAAGGCCTCGCGCCCGAGTTCATGCCGGGAAATTCCCTGGGAAGCGAGGTTCCGTTCGACAACGTTCTGGGTCGCGATTCCAGCGTGGTCGGTTCCAGGCAGCCACAGGACGTCGAAGCCGTTCATTCTCTTGTAGCGGCACTGGATGTCCTGGAGAGTGTTGTTCAGTGCGTGCCCCATGTGAAGTGAACCCGTTACGTTCGGAGGGGGAATGACAATGCTGAAAGGATTCCGTTCTGCATCGACGTTGCCCTCGAAGAGCCGGTGTTCCGTCCACCAGGCGTACCACTTGTCCTCAATGGGCTTGGGATCGTAGGTCTTGCCAAGATTGCCGCTGGCATCACTCATCGTCATTCCTCCTCGGGACCGCCGCTATCAAGGGATCGGTCCACGTAATCTTCCAGAAATTGCCGGAGCTCGTCAACTCCGGCTCCCGATTCCGCCGAGGTGACGAAAGCGGGTTCTTTCCCGTTGTAATAGTTGCCAAGGAGTGATTTCCACTTCCCCCTTGCGATCTTGTCCGCCTTTGTGAAGACCGTCACGGTAGGGGCTTCCTGGTGCGCGAGCCATTCCCGGAGCTGTTGGTCGGCCTTGAGGAACCCGTGCCTGAAATCAACAAGATGAAGGTGCAAAACAGCCGCAGAGCGGCCGGTATAGGCATCGACCAGGCGCCTCCAGCCCTGGCGGGTTTCCTGGGATACAGCCGAGTATCCGTAGCCCGGAAGGTCGACAAGGTAAAAGGGGTGTTTGCCGAGCAAACGGAAAAAATTGATGCTTCTCGTCTTTCCCGGTGTCCCGCTTGAACGGGCGACCTTTTGGCCCACCAGCTTGTTGATCAGGCTGGACTTGCCCACGTTGGACCTGCCGAGAACCGTGATCTCCGGAAGTTCCACGGGAGGAAGCTGGTTTTGGAGAAAAGCGGTGATAACCGATTCGTATTTCCAGCGCAACGGCATCAGGAGGGTTCCCCTTTCAGGGCCAATTTGAACACTTCAGCCGCCGAAGAGACGAAACGGGTTTCCATGTTCTCCCTGACCCATTCTGGGAGTTCGTCCCAGTCCGCCTTGTTCGCTTCAGGAAGGATCAGGTTCTTTATCCCGTGCCTTCTCGCGGCCAGGACCTTCTCCTTGATTCCTCCGACCGGGAGGACGGTGCCCCTGAGGGTGATCTCTCCGGTCATGGCAAGGTCGTGGCGGACCGGCCGACAGGTCAGGGCCGAAAGAAGCGCTGTGGCAATGGTGATCCCGGCTGACGGACCATCCTTTGGAATCGCCCCTTCCGGGACGTGGACGTGTGTGTCCAGGGCCTGCCACGGAACTTCCTCAAGTCCCCATTCCCCCGCCGTCGAACGGAGGTAGCCCATGGCCGCGGTTGCCGATTCCTGCATGATTTCCCCGAGGTTCCCTGTCAGGGTCAATCCTCCCTTTCCCTGCATCGTGACGGCTTCAACGACGAGCGCTTCTCCGCCCGCCTCTGTCCATGCAAGGCCTACCGCTGTTCCGACCTGGTCGCGGTCAGGCAAGGCCGGGTGACGTTTCCGGGGAACTCCCAGGTATTCCGCCAGGTCGTCGGCATCGATACGGAAAGAGGGACGGTCCTTTCCGGTTTTTTTTGCGTTGCCTGCTTCGAGTATCCTGCGGGCGATCTTTCTTGCGATCCTGGCCAAAAGGCGTTCCAGTTCCCTAACGCCGGCCTCGCTGGTGTAGCGCTCGACGATCGCCTTCATGGTCCCGGTTGCGACCGTGACGTCAAAAGTCCTGAGTCCGCTCGAACGCAAGACCTTCGGCCAAAGATGCCTCAGGGCGATCTCCACCTTTTCCTCGGTCACGTAACCGGGAAGGTGGATGATTTCCATCCGGTCCAGGAGGGGGCTCGGAATTGTGTGGGTCACGTTCGCGGTCGTGATGAAAAGCGTTCGGCCAAGGTCGAAAGGGACCTCGAGAAAATGGTCGGTGAAGGCAAAATTCTGTTCGGAGTCAAGCACTTCCAGCAATGCGGAAGAGGGATCGCCCCGGAAGTCCGTTCCGACCTTGTCGATTTCGTCCAGGAGAAGAAGGGGGTTCCTTGTTCCGGCCTGGCGGATTTTTTGGAGGATCCGGCCCGGGAGTGCCCCAACGTAGGTTCGGCGGTGCCCGCGGATTTCGGCTTCGTCGCGTATGCCCCCGAGGGACATCTGTACGAATTTTCTATTCATCGCCTTTGCGATCGAACGGCCCAGGGATGTCTTCCCAACTCCCGGGGGGCCCACAAAGCAAAGAACTTGCGTCCGCGACTCCCCTGCCGCAAGTTTCCTGACCGCCAAAAACTCGAGGATTCTTTCCTTGACCTCATCCAGGCCGTAATGGTCTTCATCGAGAACCTTCCGGGCAAGGGCGATATCCAGCCGGTCCCTGGAGGATCGGCTCCATGGAAGTTCGATCAGCCACTCGATGTACGTCCGTGAAACGGTCGCCTCGGCGGAAACGGGGGGCATCTTCGAAAAACGCCCCAATTCGTGGAACGCTTTCTCCTCAACCTCGGCGGGCATTTTCGCCGCCCGGATTCTTGAGGCCAACTCTTCGACCTCGTTGAGCCCTTCGGGTGATTCGAGTTCCGTCTGGATGACCTTCATCTGTTCCTTAAGGTAGTACTCACGGTGAGTCCGGTCCATCTCCTGGCGCACCCTGTCGTGGATTTCACTCTCGAGTTGAAGGATTTCGGTCTCGCGAACGAGGATTTTAAGGAGCATCTCGGTCCGGGCCGTAGGAGCCGCGGTTTCCAGGAGGCGCTGTTTCTCGTCCACCTTGATGTCCATGTGGGAACTGATGATATCGGTCAACATGGAGAGCCCTTCGATCTCGGAAAGGGAAACCACGATCTCGTCGGGGATCTTGGTGCTATATGAAACGACCTTTTCGAACTGGTCGAGAAGCGCGCGCCGGAGGGGCTGTTCGGGAATTTCTTCCTTTGGGGAAGGAATAGGCAGCGTCCAGGCCTCGATCATATCCTCGGATATTTCGAAAACCTCGACCTGTGCACGAGCCAGCCCCTCCACCAGGACCTTGGTTGTCCCGTCTGGCAGCCTGGCCGTCTGGACGATGGCAGCGAGTGTTCCCACCTCGTAAAGATCCTCTGCCTCAGGGGTTTCCTCCTGCAAGGTCTTCTGGGCCACGACCAAAACCCGGCGGCCCTTTGCGGCGGCAGCTTCAAGTGCCTTCAACGACTTTGGCCTCCCGATGAACAGGGGAGCCATGACCCCGGGGAAAAGAACGGTGTCCCTGACGGGAATGACCGGCAGTTTCCCCTTGGGCTGGACTGTTTTCATGGATCAGGCGACCTCCTTGTCGGTTTTCGGTTCGATTATGGGAGGACATCCCTCTTCCACGGTTTCGCGCGTGATTGTGATGCTCGATATTGCAGCGGCCTTTGAAGGCAAGTCAAACATCAAGTCCAGCATGATTGATTCCATGATGGATCGCAGGCCTCGGGCCCCGGTGTTTCTTTTTGCGGCGAGACGAGCGATGCTGCGCACGGCTTCGTCAGTGCAGTGGAGACTGACTCCCTCGATTTCGAAGGCTTTCTCGTATTGCCGGATCAAGGCGTTCTTCGGTTCCTTGAGGATCCTGACGAGAGACTCCTCGTCCAGCCCTTCCAGGGGCGCAAAGATTGCCAGTCGGCCGACGAACTCCGGAATGAAGCCGAACGCGACAAGATCCTCGGGCTGGACACGCGAGAGAAGCTCGTACCGGGCCCGCTTGTCGTTGCTAAGGACGGAACCCCCGAAACCGATCGTTTTCCGGTTGATGCGATGGGCAATGATTTCATCAAGTCCTTCAAAGGATCCCCCGCAGATGAAGAGGATATTGCGCGTGTCCATCTGGATGAAATCCTGGTAGGGGTGTTTTCGCCCTCCCTTGGGGGGGACGTTGGCGACGGTTCCTTCGACGATCCGGAGCAAGGCCTGCTGGACGCCTTCTCCTGAAACATCCCGCGTGATGGAGGCTGATTCCGACTTGCGCCCGATTTTGTCAACCTCGTCAAGGTAGATGATGCCCCTCTCGGCAGCCTTGAGGTCGTAATCTGCCGCCTGAAGCAGCCTGACAAGGATGTTCTCAACGTCTTCCCCCACATAGCCCGCTTCGGTCAAGGTTGTTGCGTCAGCCATGGCGAAAGGAACTTTCAAAAGCCTGGCCATGCTCTGGGCGAGCAGGGTTTTTCCGCTTCCCGTCGGGCCGATGAGAACGACGTTGCTTTTCTGCATTTCGACCTCGTCGTTGCCTTCTGCATTGCTCTGGATCCGACGGTAATGATTGTAGACGGCTACGGAAAGAATCTTCTTCGCCTGGTTCTGGCCAACGACATAATGGTCCAGGAAGCGGAAGATATCTCTGGGGTTGGGCACGTTTTCAATGGAAAAGGGTGTCGCCAGGGCTGCTCCCCGGGAATCTTCCCCCTCTTCCTTCAAGATCAGGTTGCAAAGATGGACACATTCGTTGCAAATGGTCACGCCGGGTCCCGAAATCAGTTTCTGGACCTCATCCTGCGCCTTGCCGCAAAAGGAGCAGCGAAGGTTTCTCCGTTTTCGGCCGTCGCCGTCATCCTGCTGAAACATGGTGGTCCTCCCCTCTGCGGCTTCAGTCGGGCTGAAGCCGGGAACAACTTAATAGTCTATCTCATGGCAGAAAAAAGAAGAAGGGGAGAGGGCGAGCCTCTCCCCTCGCGGGGTTTCTGAATCAGGGTGAGTTGCCCGATCTGCTAACGTTTTTCGATGATCCGGTCAATTATCCCGTAAGTGCTCGCCTCAATGGCTGACATGAAAAAATCCCGGTCGGTATCCAGGGCGATCTTCTCCAGGGTTTGCCCGGAATGCTTGGCCAGGATTCCGTTGATCGTCTCTCGCACCCGCAGTATTTCCTTGGCCTGGATTTCGATCTCGGTCGCCTGCCCCTGGGCTCCCCCGAGCGGCTGATGAATCATGATGCGGGCATTCGGAAGGGCGATTCGTTTTCCCTTCTCCCCGGCCGCAAGAAGAACCGCGGCCATGCTCGAGGCCTGGCCCACGCAAATCGTGGAAACGGGGCACTTGACGTACTGGATCGTGTCATAAATGGCCAGCCCGGCCGTAACGATTCCCCCCGGACTGTTGATGTAGAGGTAGATATCCTTGTCGGGGTCTTCGCTCTCAAGGAAAAGAAGCTGTGCAATGACGATGTTCGCTACATGATCGTCGATTTCCTGGCCGATAAAGACAATACGGTCCTTCAAAAGGCGACTGTAAATGTCGTAGGAGCGTTCTCCCCTGCCGGTCTGCTCGATGACCATCGGAACAAGTATGGACGACATGGCTCGGTCCTCCCGTTATTCGGGCTTGTTTTCTGCCGGGTTCTCTGCCTCTTCCTGGGAAGCTCCAACGGGAACTTCCTTGACCGCGATTTCGGACATGAGCAGGGCGATGGTTTTGTTCATGCGGATTCGGTGGAGAAAATCGGTCATCCTGTCACGGTCCTTGAAAAGCAGGGATCGGATCCTGTCAGGGTCGGATTTCAGGTAATCGGAGAGGGACTTCACCTCTTCGTCGATGTCCTGTTCGTTGACCTCCACCGAGCGATCATCGGCAAGAGCCTCCAGGATGAGAGTCTGCCTTACGGTTTTCTCTGCCCTTTCCTTTACGCTTTGCTCGAAAGTTTCAGGGGTGATCCCGTTCTTTTCGAGGTATTCCTCCATCGGCATGTTGAATTGTTTCTTGATCTGTTCGGTCTCTTCCTGTTTCATGGCGGCGACCTGTCGCTCGACGAGCGTTTCGGGAACAATGACATCAGCGGCTTCCCGCAGCTTCGAAAGGGCGTTTGCCTCGGTCGCGCTCTGGGTATCGCGCTTGATTTGTTCGGCGATCCGCTCCGCTACATCCTTCCTGAAGCCTTCAAGGTCTTCCAGCTTGTCCTGGGAATATTTCTTGATGAAAGCTTCATCCAGTTCGGGGAGGATCCGTTCGAGGATTTCCTTGACCTTTAGGCTGTACCGAAGCGTTTTGCCGGCAATGGCCGGATCGGGATGCTCCGCTTCGATCGTGAATTCTACCGACTCCTCGTCACCGACATTTTTGCCTGTGAGGGCATTCTTCAGCTCTTCCCGAAGGCTTTCCGGGTCGAGCTGGATCGTTGTGGTTTGCGGAGAGGAGGGGGCGTTTTCCGTGCCCTCCTCGATCAGGAGGGTCGTATATTCCACCGAAACGGAATCGCCTTCCTGTGAAGACCGGTCGGCGACTGGCCTCAATTCGGAGTGACGCTGGCGAATCTGTTCAATCGCCGCATCCACCATGGGTTCCGTCACTTCGATGACGGGTTTTTCGACGACGATGGAAGAAAGTTCGGGAAGGGTCACTTCCGGCCGGACTTCGAACGTGAAAACCGCCGTCACCGGTTTCCCCTCCTCCACGTCACCCTCCAGGTCGACCTGGGGTTCCGTGATCAGGTTAAGGTCGTATTCCTCGACGATCTCCGACATGGCAGAGGGAAGCACTTTTTCAAGGGCTTCCGAGTAGATGCCCTCGCGCCCGAAATACATTTCGATGACGTTTCGGGGTACGCGGCCCTTACGGAATCCCTTGATGTTTGCCTTTCTGGACAATTCACCGACAACGGTATTGAGCGCTTTCTGGAAATCCTGCGCTTCGACCGTGGCCTGGATTTTTAGAATGTTGCCTTCCTGTGAGACGATCTCCGATTTCAACCGCCACATCTCCTTTCAGGTTCCGTTCATTCAATGTCTGGATTCAGGCGTGAAAAGTATACCACATGGCAATATGCAGAAAGCACATAAAGAAAGAACCCCCCGGATCCCCATGGAAGTCGGTGGGTTCTTTTCGTCATGACACCCCGTCTCATCGGTTTCAAGACCTTTTCCGGGATGGGACCGGCCCTGGTGCGAGAGGCGGGACTTGAACCCGCAAGGCTTTCGCCACTGGATCCTAAGTCCAGCGTGTCTACCTGTTCCACCACTCTCGCCTAAAAAATAAAAATGGTGGACCGTACAGGAATCGAACCTGTAACCCCCTGATTAAGAGTCAGGTGCTCTGCCAGTTGAGCTAACGGTCCACGCAAAATCGGTATTTTATTGTATTGGCTGGCGCGCCCGGCAGGATTTGAACCCGCGACCGACGGATCCGAAGTCCGCCGCTCTGTCCGCTGAGCTACGGGCGCACGTCCCGTCTTCAGTTTGGGGTGAGCGAGGGGACTTGAACCCCCAACCACTGGAGCCACAGTCCAGTGCTCTGACCAATTGAGCTACGCTCACCGGCTCCACTTTCATTGTTCCCTAGTGGCGCGCCTGAGAGGACTTGAACCTCCAACCTACGGATTAGAAGTCCGTTGCTCTATCCGGTTGAGCTACAGGCGCCTATATTTCTTTGGAGCGGGAAACGGGATTCGAACCCGCGACCTACGGCTTGGAAGGCCATCGCTCTAGCCAACTGAGCTATTCCCGCACTCTCGGCGTACCTTCGGGATGGTCGGGGCGAAAGGATTTGAACCTTCGACACCCTGCTCCCAAAGCAGGTGCGCTAACCAGGCTGCGCTACGCCCCGACATTTTATATGATTCCAAGGTTAGGATCAATTTCCTGGTGGAGCTGAGGGGATTCGAACCCCTGGCCTATTCCGTGCGAAGGAATCGCGCTCCCACTGCGCCACAGCCCCGCTCAATGCGACGTCGCTCATTTTAGAGAGGCCCAAGGTTCTTGTCAAGGGCAAGGCGGTATCCCTGATATGATATCCGCAAAACAGGAGGTGGAGACCGTGCAAATCGGCCCTGAAATGGTCAAAGCCTGGGCGGTTGAAATTGGAAGTTCATGGGCTGGTGCAAGGGTACGCCGCATCGAGGGTGCGGACACCTGGGTAGCTCTCGAATTGTTCCCGAAGGGGTACCTGATTTTTTCCTGGTTTCCTGAAAGCTGCGGATGCGGGATCGTATCACGGGAGATCATCGAAAGGCTGGCAAAACTGGGGAAAAGGCAGCCGCCGATCGTCCTTGCCCTGAAGAGCCAGATAATGGGCGCCAGACTGACGGGAGCGAAGCAAATTAACGCGGACCGGGTGCTCGCTCTCCACTTTTCAAGGCCCGTCGGCATGGAGGTTAGCCAGGCGCGCGTCCTTATCCTTGAAGCTTCTCCGCGTTTCTCAAACCTGATCCTGACTGACGGGGAGCTGCAGGTCCTGGAAACTGAATGTCACCAGAGGCCGGACGATGGAGGCCCTGAAAGAACCCGTCCCGGTTTTCCATACCTGCCTCCTCCCGCGGTGAGCGGACTTTCTCCCGCAAATTGGCCGCCGCAGATTTCACCGGATGATCTTGGAGGGTTCAGAGGGATAGGAAAGGGACTGATAGAGACTCTGAAGAAAGCCTGGGATTCCGTCGAAAACCCGGTTGAAGGCTTGTCCAGGATTTATGGCCTGGGGGAACGAGGTTTTTCCCTCGATTCCTACCTGCCCCAGCGGGCTGGCAAGGCTCTGTTGGTCTTTCCTTGCATCCTGCCGGGGGCGAAAGCTGTATCGGGATCTCCGTTGGAAGCGACCGGCTCGGAACTGGGAACGGCCATTTTAGAGAGGGTTGCGGGGGTCGCGGCGAGAAATGCAGGCAGCCGTTTCAGCAGGGAAACGCGGCATCTCAGGAACCGGCTGGAGGGGCTCATGCGACAGCTTGCGGAGTGCGAGCAGGCAGAGCTTTGGAAAAAATACGGGGAGGCCCTTCTTTCCTATACGGAGGGAATCCTTGAGGGAGAAAATGAAGTTGATGTCCCGCACTGGGGTGACTCGGGCCCGGAGATGCTGCGCGTTCCATTCGATTCGCGGTTGACAAGAGTGCAGAATGCCCAGGCTTGCTTCAAGCGTTACCGCAAGGGGAAGGACATCAAGGCAAGTGTCGAGGCAGAAATAGGGAAGCTTGAAAGGGAAATCGCCAGCCTGGAACAGGACGAGATGCTGGCGGAAGCACTGGCCCTATGCGGGGAAGGAATTCAAGAGAAGGGCTCGAGGTCTCCAGGAGGAAAGAAAGGACAAAAGGATTCGGGAGTCCACCGGTTTGAAATCGACGTTTTCACCGTTCTGGTTGGAACGAGCGCAAAAGGGAACAGGCAGGTCACTTTCAAGATGGCCTCGCCGGAGGACCTTTGGTTTCACGTCAAAGACCTTCCGGGTGCCCACGTGGTGGTCAAGACGGGCAAAAGAACCGTTCCTCAGGCCGTAATCGAAAAGGCGGCAGAAATCGCGGCGTTTTTCAGCAAGGCCAGGACATCACCCCATGCTGTCGTTGAAATGACCGAGAAGAGGCATGTCAGAAGCAGGCAGGGTCAAAACCCGGGGGAAGTTTTATATACCCACTCGAGAGCCCTCACCGTGAGCCCGCGCCTTCCGGGTGGAGATTACTGAGGATACCGGACAGGCTTGGAGGAAGAATCGACCTGAAGGAAAACCTGCGACCGTCCCTTGGATGTGGAATCGTCAGGCGCCAGGAATGGAGAAAAACACGGTCGATGGGAAAAGGGGCGCGTTTCCGCGGGGCATAGACGGCATCCCCAACAAGAGGGTGCCCGATGTGGCGAAAATGGACACGTATCTGGTGAGTCCGGCCGGTCAGGAGGTCGCACTCGACCAGGGAAAATCCCTCACTGTAACGGACACGGACGCGGTAATCGGTCCTGGAGGGTCTCCCCTCCTCGACTACGGCCATGCGGAGTCGATTGTGCGGATCCCTGCCGATAGGCTCGTCGATGATCCCCGTGTTTTCGCGTGGGAATCCCCAGGCGAGGGCCAGGTATCGTTTTTCGACCGCACGTGACTTGAAGGAATCGATAAGCCGGTCCAGGGCTTCGCTGTTCCGGGCAACGACCATGAGCCCCGAGGTCGTCGAATCGAGACGGTGGACGATGCCTGGCCTGAGGACTCGATTGATGAGCCCGATCCTGGGATCCCTGTAAAGAAGTCCATGGACAAGGGTTCCGGTCCAGTGTCCAGGGGCAGGGTGCACAACGAGGCCTGCCGGTTTGTCGATCACGATGATATCTTCGTCTTCATAGACGACTCCGAATTCCACGGCTTCCGGTTCCAGATCCAGGGTTTCGATCTTCTGGATGGACACCTCGACCCGTGTTCCCTCGGCCAGCTTAAGGGCAGGCTTGGGAGTCTGCCCGGAAGAAAGGCTGACCCCGCACTTACGGACCAGCTTGTTTGCGTAACTCCGTGTCAGCCCCAGGCGTCGCCCGATAAGGACATCAAGCCGGGTTCCCGTTTCAGCCGGGTCGACAAAAAATACCTCGCGGGCTTCTGCCCCAGTCCCGTCGGGGGAAATTTCTTCGGGGGATAAGGCTCCGTTCTGCCAATCCCCTTCTTCCTCAAAAGGAAAAGGAGGGAGTCCGGAGTTTTCCGGACTCCCCCATTCGGGATCCATCAATCGGGAGTCACCTTGGAACAACGCGGGCAGAGATTTCGCTCATCCGGATGCGAGGATATCTTCCAGCACCTGGGGCAAGCGGTTCCTTCCGCTCTTCGGATGCCTATTTTCATGCCTGTTTCCATGTCATCGAAAACGAGGTCGTAATCCGTGTCCCGGCCCTCTTTTCGGAATGTCGAGACAATGCAGATCATCTCCCATTCCTCATCAGTGACTCCAAGGATCGTGGGTTTAATCTTTTCGGGAATTTCAAGGACGGTGATTTCTGCCTCAAGGCTTTTCCCTATCAAGCCCTTTCCCCGTGCAACTTCAAGAGCACGGCTGAACCCGCTGCGGATGGAAAGTATCCTTTCCCAGTGCGCATCCAGTTCCGGATCTGCAACGGAAGGATCCTCCTTAGGCCAGCCGGCCAGGAAGACGCTCTCGGGAAGGGATTCGTCTATCGTTCGCATGGCTTGCCAGGTTTCTTCGGTTGTGAAACTCAACACGGGGGCGAGTGCTCTTGTCAGGATATCAAGGAGTTTCCACAAGATGGTCTGGCAGCTTCGCCGGGTCCTCTCGTCCGGGGCGGAGGCATAGAGCCTGTCCTTGCTTACATCGAGATAGAAGGCGCTGAGTTCGTTGACGCAGAATTGGTAGACCACGAAAGTCGGAATGTGGAACTCGTAAGATTCGAAACCCTGCGTGACGCGGCTGATCAGGCCCTGGAGACGGGATAAAATCCATCGGTCCATCTCGTCCATGTCTTCGGGGCGAATTGAATCGGTAGCCGGGTGGAAGTCGTAGACATTGCTCAGGAGATAGCGGTAAGTGTTGCGCACACGGCGGTACATCTCGACCAGGTTGTCGATGATGCTCTGGGAGATCCGGATGTCGTTCCGGTAATCCGTCGAAGCGACCCAGAGCCTAAGGATATCGGCTCCGTATTTTTCGATGACTTCCTGGGGGCTGACCGTATTTCCCAGGGATTTCGACATCTTGCGCCCGTCTCCATCCACGATGAAGCCGTGGGTCAGGACTGAACGATAGGGGGCACTGCCGCGCGTGGCAACACCGTTCAGGAGGGATGTCTGGAACCAGCCGCGATGCTGGTCGCTGCCCTCAAGGTAAAGGTCGGCGGGCCAACGTAGTTCCGGGCGGGCTTCCAGGACCGCAATGTGACTCGATCCCGAATCGAACCAGACATCCATGATGTCCGTTTCCTTTCGCAGTCGCCTGGAGCCGCATTTGTCGCAGCAAGCCCTGTCGCCTATCAATTCTTCCGGTGTGGCTTTCCACCAGACGTTGCTTCCGTTTTTTCGGACCTCTTCCTGGACAAGCCGGATCCTGTCGGGTGTCAGGATCAACTCTCCGCAATCTTCGCAATAGAAGGCGGGTATGGGCACGCCCCAGACCCGCTGGCGGCTGATGCACCAGTCGGAGCGGTCCCTGACCATGTTAGAGATGCGTTCCTTTCCCCAATCGGGGATCCATTCCACTTGGTCGATGGCTTCAAGCGCTTCGTCCCTGAAATTCGAGACCGAAACGAACCATTGTTCCGTTGCCCGGAAAATGATGGGTTTCTTGCATCGCCAGCAATGCGGGTAGGAGTGCAAAATCTTGCCCCTGCCAAGCAGCCTGCCGTTTTCAACGAGGACCTTGAAAACCCTTTCCGAGCCCTCATCGAGGGTCAGTCCGCCGACAAGGGGGGTTTCGGGCAGGAAGCGTCCCGTCGGGTCGACGGGATTGTAGATTTCCAACCCGTAACGGATACCCGTTTCAAAGTCTTCCACCCCATGTCCAGGGGCCGTATGGACGCACCCGGTGCCGGAATCGAGCGTGACGTAATCCGCAAGGACGAGGGGAACTTCCCTTTCGGCGTAGAAGGGATGGATTGCGACAAGCCCCTCCAATTCCTTGCCTCTGCACCGCAGGAGAGGTTCTCCGAAAACGAGCCCTGTCTCCTTTTCCACAGAGGGAAGCAGTTCTGCCGCCAAGAGGTAAACCTTGTTCCCAGCGGGAACAAACACGTATTCGTAATCAACCTGGAGCGCCACCGCCATGCTGGCGGGAAGGGTCCACGGAGTTGTTGTCCAGATGATGACGGAGACATCCTTACCTGAGAGAAGGTCAAATCTGTCTTCAACCCGGGGTATCGGGTAGGCAACGTAAATGGAGGGAGAACTTTCGTCCTCGTACTCGATTTCTGCCGCAGCAAGGGCTGTCTGGCAATCGATGCACCAATAGACGGTCTTGAAACCCTTGTAGACAAAACCCTTCTCCACCATGTCGGCAAATGCTCCAAGCTGCGCGGCCTCGTATTCGGGCTCAAAGGTGACATAAGGGTTCTCCCAGTCACCAAGGACCCCAAGACGCTTGAACTCTTCCCTCTGGATATCGATAAAACGTCGAGCGTAATCGGTGCACTTGGATCTCAGCACGACGGGATCCATGGATTCCTTGGTCGCACCTTCCTCGCGCAGGACGCGGAGTTCGATGGGCAGGCCATGTGTATCCCATCCAGGGATGTAGGGGGCGCGATAGCCTTGCATCCACTTGTACTTTGGAATGAAGTCCTTGAGTATCTTGTTGAAGGCGGTCCCGATGTGGATGTTGGCGTTGGCGTAAGGGGGCCCGTCATGCAGGATGAAAAGGGGGCTCTCTGCCGCCTGTGACATGAGTTTCCCGTAAAGGTCCATCTCATGCCACATTTGCAGGAAGCCTGGTTCCCGTTTTGCAAGGTTGGCTCTCATCGGAAAGTCGGTCTGGGGTAGATTCAGAGTTTTCTTGTAATCGTCCGGCATGGATGAACCTCCTGAAAGTGTCTTTGCCGCCCCGGGCTCAAGGCCGGGGCGGCATTATCGGCTTTTCTGCCGCTATTGGAAAAGGATATTAACCCTTTGGTTCTTCGGAGCTTGACGCCCCTTCTGTCTTTTTGGCTTTCTTCGCCTTCTGCACCTGGAAGAAATGAAGGCCGAAGAGGATCGCCAGCCCAATCAGGTCGGATTTGAGCCCCGGTATCATCAATCCAAGGGCGCCTGCAATCGCTAATATTCGTAGCAGCCAGTTTACCTGGGCCTTGTAGAAACCAATCGTACCGATCCCGAGGAGGAACACGCCGATGATGGCGGTGATCACGCTTAGGGTCAGGCTCAAGGGTTCAGGGTTCACAAGGACCAGCATCGGGTTGTAGATGTAGATATATGGAACGAGGAACCCGGCAAGGGCTAGCTTCATCGCGGTAAACCCGGTCTTCATCGCGTCGGCTCCCGCGATGCCGGCTCCCGCGTAGGCTGCAAGGGCGACGGGGGGGCTAAGGTCGGCCGCGATGCCGAAGTAAAGAACGAACATGTAGGCTGCGATTGGGGGAACCCCAAGGGCGAAAAGGGCCGGTGCAGCCATCGTGCTCGTGACGATAAAGTTGGCGGTTGTCGGCAAGCCGGCTCCCAGGAGGATGCTGGTGATCATGGTCATGATCAAGGTGATGATCAGGCTTCCGTGGGCGATCTCGACGATGGCTCCTGCGATCCTTAGTCCAAGCCCCGTCAGGGTTGCCATCCCGACGACCATGCCAACGGTGGCACAGGCTGCAGCGACTCCCAGGGCGGTACGGGCTCCATTTTCCAACGCACTCTTGTACTTGGGCAGGGTCAGGGCCGTCTCACGGTTCAGGTAGGAACAGGCCATGTTGAGCAGGATGCCGTAAAAGGCTGCCTTGATGGGCGTGTATCCGGCCAGTAGGAAGTAGATGATTCCAACCAGGGGAATCAAAAGTTGTCCCTTGGACTTGAGAAGGGCCCAAAGGTGCGGAAGCTGTTCCCTGGGAAGCCCCTTCAATCCGAGTCGGGAAGCCTCCAGATGGACCTGCACGATGACCGCGAGGTAATAAAGAAGAGCCGGGATGATGGCGGCCAGAGCCACCTTGATGTAGGGGATGCCGAGGAATTCAGCCATGATGAAGGCTGCTGCGCCCATGACCGGGGGCATGATCTGGCCCCCCGTCGAAGCGACCGCTTCGACGGCTCCTGCAAAGTAGGGCCTGTAGCCGACACTTTTCATGAGCGGAATGGTGAACATGCCCGTGGTGCAGACGTTGGCCACTGAAGAGCCGGAAATGGTTCCCATGAGGCCTGAGCTGACGACCGCGACTTTGGCGGGGCCACCGGTTGACCACCCTGCGATGGCCATGGCGAGGTCGATGATGAACTTGCCCATGCCCGTCTGCTCGAGGAAGGTTCCGAAAAGGATGAACATGAAAACGAAAGTGGACGAGACCCCGAGGGGAACACCGAATATCCCCTCTGTCCCAAGGTACATGTGGTTGATGATCCTGGGGATGTCGAAGCCCCGATGTGCGAACATGTCCGGAAAATAGCGGCCGAAGTAGCAATAAAGGAGGCTGAAGACCGCGATACCCGGCAGGATGGGGTTTGAAACACGGCGCGTTGCCTCGAGCAGTACGCCGATCAGGACAAATCCCATGACCAGGTCGGTCGTTGTCGGCAATCCGGATCGCGTAATGAGGTCGTTGAAGAAGATAACCAGGTACAGGGAGGAGAAAGCCGCGACGGCAGCCAGGACCATGTCGTACCACGGGATCGAATCCTTTCGTCCCTTGCTCGACGCGGGATAGAGCAGGAAGATGAGTCCCAGGGCAAGTGAAAGGTGGACCGCGCCCTGCTTGATCGCCAGGAGGAGTCCCCAGCCGGACGTATAAAGGTGGAACAGCGACATCGCAATCGCGATAACGGATACCAGAAGCGCTTGCCAGCCGGAAAGGGTGCGATAGCGCGCTTCTACGTCGAACTTGCGCATGATCTCATCGAGGTCGATTTTTTCGGAAGTCTCGGCGACCTGGTTCTGCTTTTCTTCCTCTACCAAGGTTAATCCCCCACTTCAGGAAATTGGCGTTATACCGGAGAAGCTACAGTACAGTCTAGCGTAAATCAGGCTTGTATAAAACCCGGGTAATTTGGCCGAGTGGCTTGGAAAAAGTGCCGATCAGAAGTCTTTGACCCGGGTATTTTTCATAAAGCTGGATTTTCCCAAAACCATCGAGTGCCAATACATTTTTACCGAGGTTGCCGTTTCCCACCCGGTAATAAAGGGAATCCCAGCGATTCCCCCCCCCGCGGATGATAAACCAGCCTGGGGAGGAAACGAAACGGCCGTTGGAGGGCACTTCGGTCGGGAGTCCCGCGTTGTTGGATTGAAAGCGTTCCTCCCATTGCCATATTTGCCCGGAGACAACACGGTATTCGTCCTCGACGGGAGTTTTCTCGAGGGAATGGACGATTCGGCTCGTGAAGGCCCACCCCTCTGGAACAGGTGCTGAAAAAACCGTCTCGCCGTTGTCAAGGCTAATTGAAACCATG
>Ga0209270_1002180_pt1 | contig 21843 bp, 17 predicted proteins | sample MTBAKSrepl1MetaG_FD_187456 | JGI IMG/M metagenome (GOLD analysis project Ga0209270, IMG submission 187456) | Enrichment culture microbial communities from Arthur Kill intertidal strait, New Jersey, USA, that are MTBE-degrading - MTBE-AKS1... | ecosystem: Environmental > Aquatic > Marine >...
ATATTGCACGGAGATGACGGGCGGGGGAGGATGGCCCTTGACCGCAGTCCTCAGTCCTGAAGGCCTCCCTTTTTTCATTGGGACGTATTTCCCTCCCCGATCCACGGCCCGCATGCCCGGCCTTTTAGAAATCCTGGGAGAGATATCCCGCCGTTGGCCAAAAGAGAAAGAAGAACTGGCCCGCCGGGCGGAACGTTTCGCTGGAAGGATTTCCCCTCCCGGTAAGCCGGGGCGGAACCGGATGGCTCCGCGGGACGCCATCGATTTGGCGTTCGAAGCCCTTTGCAGGTCAAGCGACACGGTTCATGGCGGTTTTGGCACCGCCCCGAAATTTCCCCTGCCGGGAAACATCCTCTTTCTCCTGGCCTACGCCCGCCTTCATCCCGAATCCGAGGCCCTTCCCCTCGCAGTGCGCCACCTGGAGGCCATGCGCCTCGGCGGGGTGTTCGACCACCTTGGTTACGGGTTCGCCCGCTATTCGGTGGACCGGGAATGGCGTATCCCGCATTTCGAGAAAATGCTCGGAGACAACGCCCTATTGCTTATGCTCTATCACGAAGCCGGGCTTGCGGCTTCCCGTCCCGCCCTGGGCGGCGTTTCCAGGGAAATCCTCGCCTACCTCTCAAGGGATATGAAGAGCGCCCGCGGGGGCTATTGCGCTTCCGAGGATGCCGATTCCGGCGGCGAGGAAGGCCTGTTCTACACCTGGACGCCGGGGGAGATCTCCCGTGTCCTGGACGCAGGAGATGCAGAGCGCTTCTGCAGGGCTTTCAACGTAACCGCGTCGGGGAACTTCGAGAATGGCCGGAGCGTCCTCTGGCGCTCGGCCCTGGAACCTGCAGAGGGCGATGTCATCAATTTGGATCCCTCGCTGGAAAGGGGTCGCCGTTTGCTGTTCGGGGAACGTTCGAAAAGGGAGCGTCCTGACCGTGACGAGTCCGTGATTGCCGAGTGGAACGGTTTGCTCCTTGGGGCCCTCTCCCGCCTTGGGCAGGACGACGGTTTGCTGCTCGAAGGCGCGAAAGCCCTCTGGCTTTTTTGCCGGGAACAGCTTTTCCGTAGTGACGGCAGGCTGCTTCGGCTCACCCATGGTGAAGGTTCGGCCGCACAGAAGGCATGCCTCGATGACCACGCGGCCCTGCTGTGGGGCCTGGCGGAACTTTACGGCGGGACGGGGGAGGAGAAAATCCTCAAGGCAGGGGAGAGACTTTCCCGCCAAATGGACGATCTTTTCCTCCGGCCAGGAGAAGAAGGCCTCGATTTCCTGCCGACGGACGGAGAAGCGTTTCCAATCCGCATCCGGCGGGGTGAGGACGGGGGGTTGCCATCGGGCAACGGTATGGCGGCCTACGGGATGGCGCGGTTTTACCGCTTTACAGGAGATCCTGCCTGGAAGGGAAAGGCTCATTCCATCTTCCGGGGCTTTTCTTCCGAGATTGCCGGCTTCCCAGGGGCCTTTGCCACGCTCCTCGCCGGAATGGCAGAAATCGAGACGGTTGATGCCCGGAAGACCGCTTGACGCCCAGGCAACAGGAGTGATATAAAGGGCCATCTTTTTATTTCTTCAGGAGAGCGCATCCGATGGAAAAAATTGTGAGGCTTTTCCGGGGTTCCTGCGGGTCTTCCAGCACCTCTTGCGGCTGCAAGTGGTGCCTTTTTCGTTTGTTCCCGGCCCGGGAAGACCTCCTTTAGATCAGGAAAAGCCGCATTAAGGGAAAAACCAGGGACCGGGAGAAACTCCCGGTCCCTATTTTTTTATGGAGGTGTGCCCATGTGGAAGGTCATGATTGCGGAATCGGTTCATGAAGAGGGAGCCCGCATCCTTGAGGCTGCTCCCGATGTCGAGTTGATCCTGAAGCCGAAAATCTCCCGGAAGGCCCTGCTTTCGGAGATCCAGTCCGTGGATGCCATCGTGACGCGAAGCGGGACGACGATCGACCGCGAGTTCCTGGAGTGCGCTCCCCGGCTTAAGGTCGCCGCAAGGGCCGGTGTGGGTGTCGACAATATCGATCTTGCAGAGGCGAGCCGCCGCGGGGTTGTCGTCATCAACGCCCCCACGGGGAATACCCTCGCGGCGACGGAGCACACGATGGCCCTCATGCTTTCGATGGCAAGGCGACTGCCCCAGGCTCATGCTTCCGTCAGCGCCGGAGAATGGGAACGGAAGGCTTTCATGGGATTCCAGCTTCACGGCAGGCGGCTTTTGGTCGTTGGCCTGGGCCGGATCGGCACCCAGGTGGCACTTAGGGCCAAGTCCTTTGGAATGGACGTTGCCGCGTACGACCCGTACGTTTCGGCCCTCCGGATGGAAAGCCTCGGCGTCAGACGCTTTGAAGACCTTCGCCAGGCACTGGGCTGCTCGGATATCGTGACCCTTCATGTCCCGGCCACGGAAGAAACGCGCGGGATGATCGGGCGTGCAGAGATCGCGTCTTTTCGCGAAGGGGCCTGCCTGATCAACTGCGCCAGGGGCACGCTTGTGGATGAGGCCGCCTGTGCGGAGGCCCTGCGTGAAGGCAAACTGGCCCGGGTTGCCTTCGATGTTTACTCGGCCGAGCCCCCGGGGGACAGGAACCCCCTCCTTGCCCGGGACCTTGCCGACCGAGTCGTCCTGACGCCTCACCTTGGTGCGAACACGGAAGAGGCCCAGTCGGCAGTGGCAAGGATTGCGGCCGAAAACCTCCTGGCAGCCCTGAGAGGGGAACCTTACGAACATGCGGTCAACCTTCCTTTTGTCGAGCAGCGGATGACGGGAGCGAGAAGGGCTTTCCTTGACCTGGCGAGGCGCATCGGGGTTCTGGGAGCCCATCTTGCACCGAGGGCGTCGAAAGGTGTCCGGGTGATTCGACGGGGTCCCCTTTTCGAGGAGGAAGAGGCGATCTCTTTTGAACTTCCCTATCGCCTCGCCCCCTTCACCGTTTCGGTGCTCAAGGGATTCCTGGAGGTCAGGCAGGGACCGGAAGTCAATCTCATGGTGGCCCCCCTGATCGCAGTGGAGCGGGGCATCCCGGTGGAAGAGGGGAGAGGGGAATCGGGGACTTACCGGAACTGCCTTGAAGTGCAGTTCCTATCCGAAGGCAACCCCGTCACGATCGTAGGAACCGTGACGGAGGAAGGAAAAATGCGGATCGTTGAGGTTGACGGCTTCTGGATCGATTTTGTCCCGCAGGGCGCTGTTCTTCTTTTCGGCAACTTCGATCGGCCCGGCGTGATCGGTCGTGTCGGATCGCTCCTTGGACAGGCCGGGGTGAATATCGCGAACTTCGCACTGGGCAGGAGAAACGGAGGCGGGCAGGCCCTGGGTGCCCTGCAGATCGATAGCGGGGTGCCTGGAGAAGTCGTGGAAGCCCTTCGGCTGGACGCCGACCTGCTCTGGGCGGTATGCCTCGATTTCGGGTCGAGGTAGCCGATACATCGGCACGGCCGGCGTCCTTCGCTTACAATAGGGGTGTTCGTGGATTCTTTTCGCAGGGGGTGCGGGATCGTGGGAACAAGGATGGATTTGCTAAGGCAACTGGCCCAGAAGGGCTCTTCGAAAATGGTTCTTTTGGTCATGGACGGTCTCGGGGGGTTGCCCTCGGAAAGCGGGCAAACCGAGTTGGAAAAGGCCTACACGCCCAACATGGACGAGATTGCCGCGCAGTCGGAATGCGGCCTTCTGGAGATGGTCGATATTGGCATCACGCCGGGGAGCGGGCCGGGACACCTGGGGCTTTTCGGCTATGATCCCCTGGAGTTCCAGATTGGGCGAGGAATCCTCGAGGCCCTGGGGGTCGGGGCCGAGGTCAAGAGCGGGGAAATCTGCGCGCGCGGCAATTTCGCCACGTGGGGCCCAAACGACCTGATTGTCGATCGCCGGGCGGGGCGAATCAGTTCCGAGAAAAACCGGATGCTCATCGACCGTCTCAAGAACGAGATCAGGGAGGTCGATGGAACCGCCGTTCGCTTCTATCCTGGTGAGGAGCACCGTTTCGTCGTGGTCATGTCGGGAAAAGGTCTTTCTGAGGCCGTGACCGATGCCGACCCGCAGAAGGAGGGGCTCCCCATGAAATGGGCCTTTGCCTCCGCACCCGGGGGGGAGAAAACCGCCGAGGTCGTCAATGCACTGGTGCGGCGCATCCGCCAGGTCCTGTCCGATGAACCCGCGGCCAACGGGTGCCTGCTGAGAGGATTCTCGGGAGCCCCCGTGATCCCCGGTTTGCCGGACCTTTACCAGCTTTCACCAGCGGCCATCGCGACCTATCCCATGTACAGGGGATTGGCCAGGCTCGTCGGCATGGAAATCATCGATGCGGGAAGGACAATGGAAGACCTTTTCTCGACGCTCGAAGCCCATTGGGATGCCCACGATTTTTTCTTCATCCACGTCAAGTACACGGACAGCCGGGGAGAGGACGGGGATTTCAATGCGAAAAGGGATGTCATCGAGAAGGTCGACCGGCTCATCCCGAGGCTTACTGACCTTCATCCCGACGTTCTCGTGATAACGGGGGACCACAGCACCCCGAGCCAGATGAAGGGGCATTCGTGGCATCCCGTCCCGTTTCTCCTCCAAAGTGCCTGGGGAAGGCCGGACGAAGTGCTGGCCTTTGGAGAGAGAATGGTTGCCCGCGGTGTCCATGGCCGGATTCCCGCCCATAGCCTCATGGGGCTGATGCTGGCCCACGGGTTGAGGCTGGCCAAGTTTGGAGCCTGAGGAGATCCATGGAAGAGAAAACCCCGAGTTGCAATGAAATCCGCAAGCTTACGCCGGGCGAGCTTTTCAAGGGGATCGGCGTCATCCAGAAGCTGAATCGCCGAAGCGACAAGAACGGGCGCCCCTTTTGGGAAGTGACCCTGTCCGACTCGACAGGCAGCTTCGAAGGCAAGGTTTGGGGAGACGCTGCCTGGTGGGACCTGTCCGAGGGCGGGAAAATCGCACTGGACCCGTCGTCGGAAGCTTTTCCGAAAACGCTGAGGGGCAAGTCGCTCGGGGTGCAGGGAAAGATGGTCGAGTTCAGGGGGCAGCCCCAGGCCAACGTGACGGCCCTGTACGTCCTGGACCAGGAGAAATACCCCCCGTCCCTCTACGTCCAGGCCTCGCCTGTGCCGCCCGATGAACTAGAAAAGTCCTTCAGGGAACTTGTCGAGAAGGAATCCGGGCGTTTCCGCCCGTTCCTCGAGCACGTTTTTTCCGGGGAATTCTGGGAGCGTTTCAAGCATTCGCCGGCGGCGGTCACCCATCACCATGCCTACGCGCATGGTCTCCTGGAGCATACCGTCTCGGTCGCAAAGCTGGCCCTGGCAATGGGGCGAGCCGCCACGGACAATCCTCACGCGGAAGTTGACCTGGAAGTGGTCGTTGCAGGTTCTTTGCTCCACGACCTTGGCAAGGTTGAATCCTACACGCTTTCCCCGGTTCCCGAGATGACTCTTCCCGGTGCCGTGCTTGACCACGTGGGGCCTGGATTCGCCCGTTTCGTAAGGATTGCGGAATCCTGGGGCCTCGACGAAAGGTCGACCCTTTCGCTTGGGCACATCCTATTGAGCCACCATGGCCAGAAGGAATACGGGGCGGCCGTGTTGCCCGCGACGCCGGAAGCGCTGATCGTCTCTTGCGCTGACGAGCTGGACTTCAGGCTTTTCTGCTGGGGGGACGCGACAGGCAACCTCCCTGATGGGGACGAAATCAGTGATTTCCACTACTCGGCCCAACGCCGTTTCTGGAAGTGGCAGGAATAAATACCTATCCTCATAATGTGATACAATGGCAAAGTGAAACAAGGCGGGCAGGGGGTGAAAGGCCATGGTGAGGATAAGGCTGGAGTATTGTACGGCTTGAGGGTACCTCGAAAGGGCTCTCGGCGTTGCCGGGACATTGCTGGGCAAGTACAAGAACCAGGTTGAATCCTTTGAGCTCGTTCCCTCGGGCGGCGGGGTTTTCGAATTTTCCGTCAACGGGGAGCTGGTCTACAGCAAGAAGGCTACGGGAGTTCACGCGGATCCCGCTTCTCTCATGGCCGAGATGGAACGGTTCCTGTAAACGGGGGAGATTCAGCCGATAAAGCGGCGAAAGTTCCTTTCGCCGCACTTTTTTTGCTAGGAGGCCGTAAAGCCGGATGACATACACGTTCAGGACGTCTGTAAACGATGCGGGCCGCAGGCTCGATCGCATATTGAGGACGAGATGGCCCCAGGTTCCCCTCGGAAGGATCATGGGCGCTCTCAGGAAAGGGGAGGTCCTTCTTGACGGACAACCCGCGGAGCCATCCATCCACCCTGAGGAAGGGCAGGAAATCTTTGTGCCCTGGGAAGCTCCGAGGGTCAAGGAGCCCGGAACGGGAAGAGCGGATCTTTCCTTCGTGTTTGAAGGGAAGTCGGCCTGGGTGCTCGACAAGCCTGCCGGATTGCTGGTCCAGCCGGCAGGTCCCGGAAACGACAGCCTGATCGGTCGCGTCTGGAACCGGTTTCCCGATTCCGCCGACGGGTTCCGCCCGAGCGCCGTGAACCGCCTGGACCGGAACACTTCCGGGCTGGTCACCGTCGCCCTTTCGGGGCCCGCGCTCAGGGCGCTTCAGGAAGCCTGGCGGGCCCGCCTGGTGAAAAAAACCTACCTGGCCATCGTTCTTGGCGAAACCCCTTCTTCCGGCCGGATCGACGTCCCGATAAAGAAAGACCCGGCAAAAAACCGCGTCGACACTTCCCCGGACGGGGAGCCGGCCCTGACTCATTTTGTAAAGGTCATCGGCGATCGGGAACTCTCGCTTCTGCGAGTCGAACTGGTGACCGGAATCTCGCACCAGGCCCGGTTCCATCTGGCTTACCGGGATTTCCCGATACTGGGCGACCCTAAATACGGAAGGTTTGCGCCAAACCGTTTCTGGGGGCAGAGGGGAGTGCATCGCCCCCTCCTCCACGCGTGGATGATCGAATTCCCCGAGTTGCCGCCTTGCCTGGATGATCTTTCCGGGCGCAACCTGATCTGCCGGCCACCGAAAGACATCCAGGAAGTCCTGCGAGGGAAAGGTTGGCTAGATTACGTTATGGGGGTATAATTCCCAAGAGAAAGAGACGAAGGGGGTGGGGAACGTGGCGGAATTGGTTCTTGAACTGAGCAAGAAAGCCCGCGAGACGTTCGCGAAGTGGAACGGAGAAGGTCACATCGAGATCACCAGCATCGGATCCGGCTGATGCGCCCACAAGGCCGCTCTCGTCGAGAGCGGGAAACCCGAAGATCCTCAGTCCTGCATTGAACTCAAGCAGGAAGGGGTTACACTCTGGATTCCCAAGGACCTGGCGTTTGAGGAAAACAGGGTGAGGGTCGATGTGAAGGGCATGTTCTGGAGCACGATGGTCCTGGCTGAAACGGCCATCCTATAAGGGCTTGCAATCACTGACCTGAAGGGACAGACAAACGGGCAGGAGGCGATTCCCGGCCGGGAATCGCCTCCTGCCCGTTTGTCCAGATCGCCCCTTGACAAGGGATTTCTTTCACATATCATAAGCAAGGTTTTGGATAATGTATTCGGCTCCACTTGTTGTTCATTTGGTTCAGATAACCCCCGAGAGCGGGGGGAAACCCATCAGGAGGTGTTTGTTCCATGTCCGTGGTCAAGCGTACTTCCACAAACGTCCTGCTCGACATCGCCCTCAAGAACTTCTACGCGGCAGCAGAGGAAATGGGCCTTGAAGAGGAGCTCGTCGAGATACTGAGCCATTCAGATCGAAAACTCGCCGTTTCCATCCCGGTCGTCATGGATGATGGCGCGACGAAGGTCTTCAATGGCTTCCGCATCCAGCACAACTCCGCACTGGGCCCCAACAAGGGCGGCCTGCGCTTCCACCCCGAGGTCTGCATGGATGAGTGCGAAGCCCTCGCCATGCTCATGACCTGGAAGTGCTCCCTCGCCGGTATCCCCTACGGCGGCGGCAAGGGCGGCGTCGAGTGCAACCCGCTGGAGCTCTCCAAGGGCGAGAAGGAACGGATCACCCGCGGACTGGCTGCCCGCATCGAACCCATCGTCGGCGCATGGACCGACGTTCCTGCCCCTGACGTGAACACCGGCGGCCAGGAGATGATCTGGCTCATGGACACCATCAGCAAGATGCGCGGCCACCAGGAACCCGCCATTTTCACCGGCAAGCCCATCTCCCTGTGGGGCTCCAAGGGCCGCACCCAGGCCACCGGCGTCGGCGTGGCCACCTGCGCCATGGAACTGCTGAAGGTCGTCGGCAAGGAAGTCAAGGGCGCCACGGTTTCCGTCCAGGGATTCGGCAATGTCGGCACATTCACGGCCCTCACCCTGCATGAGCACGGAGCAAAGGTTGTCGCCATCAGCGACATCACCGGCGCTTACTACGCTCCCGACGGGCTCGACATCCCCAAGGCCATCGCCTTCGCCAACGCCCACCCGAAGAAGCTCCTCGAGGGCTTCAACCAGCCCGGAGTGCAGAAGCTTGACGGCGAAGAGCTCCTGTTCCTCCCTGTTGATGTCCTCTGCCCCTGCGCCCTTGAGGGTGCCATCAACGGCAAGAACGGTGAAAAAGTCCAGGCGAAATTCATCGTTGAAGGCGCCAACGGCCCCGTCACCCCTGAAGGCGACGAGATCCTGGCAAAGAAGAACGTGATCATCGTTCCCGACTTCCTCGCCAACAGCGGCGGCGTTGTCGGTTCCTACTTCGAGTGGTGCCAGGACCTCGGCGGCTTCTTCTGGACCGAGGAGGAGTACCTCAAGCGGCTGCACATCATCATGACCGACAACTTCAAGAGGGTCTGGGACTACGCCAGCGAGAAGAACGTCAAGATGCGCCGGGCTGCCTTCATGGTCGCCATCCAGCGCGTGGCCGACGCCGTTCGCCTGCGGGGAACCTTCCTCTAGGCAGAACCTGCAGCTCGCATCGGAAAAAACGAAATACGGCGTAAAGGGCCGGCGGGGGAACTCCCGCCGGCCCTTCTTTTGTGCCCATTCCAAAATATTAATTAGATTTTTTTACAGGTAACCCACAAAAGCAGTATAATGACAAAAGAGTCATAGCGCGCAGAGGCAGAGTGATAACAAGTACGCGAAAGAGATGGGGTACAGTCTGCGGTGAGCATCCAACCCAGGGCAAAGGAGGAGGAGGCAGGGCATGTCAAAGATGAATCCGTTCGAAATGTTTCTCAAGCAGGTGGATGAGGCGGTGCCATACCTGAGTGTAGAGCAGGAGTTCATCGATATCCTCAAGGAACCCAGGGAAGTGCTGGAGGTCACCATCCCTCTTCGGCTGGAAGACGGGAGCGTGAAGATTGTAAAGGGGTGGCGCAGTCACCACAACAACGCTCTTGGTCCCTACAAGGGGGGAGTTCGCTATCACCCGAACGTGTCCAAGGATGAAGTCATGGCCCTTTCCGCCTGGATGTCGATCAAATGCGCCACCGCCAGTCTTCCTTACGGAGGGGGGAAGGGCGGGGTCAGGATCGCCCCGCGCGAACTCTCAAAGGGGGAACTGGAACGTCTCAGCAGGGCGTATGCCCTCGGTATCACCCGCTTCATCGGAACCGACATCGACATCCCCGCCCCGGATGTCTACACGAATCCGCAAGTGATGTCATGGTTCCTGGACACTTTCGAGAAGGTGTCCGGATGGAGTGAGCCCTCGACTTTCACGGGAAAGCCGATAGAGATCGGAGGTTCCCTTGGACGCGGCGACGCCACCGCGAGGGGAGGCATGGTTGTGCTTCGTGAGGCCCTGAAGGAATTGGGGCTTTTCGGTAAACCTCTGACGGCAACGATCCAGGGGTATGGGAACGCCGGCAGTTTCGCCCACCACCTCTATGAAGAGATCGGCGTGACGGTCGTCGGCGCTGCCGATAGCAAGGGGGGGACCTACAACCCGAAAGGCCTGGGGTACGCGGAACTCATGAAACACAAGCGAATGAGCGGGACCGTGGCGGATTATCCCGGCGGAGACAGGGTTTCAACCGACGAGATCCTGGAGGCGCCGGTCGATATCCTTATACCCGCCGCGCTGGAAGGGATGCTGACCGAGGCCAACGCTGGAAAGATCAGGGCGAAAATCGTCCTTGAACTGGCGAACGGTCCTACGACACCGGAGGCAGACGTGATCCTGCAGGAAATGGACACCCTCGTCATTCCCGACGTCCTGGCCAACTCCGGCGGGGTTACCGTGAGTTGTTTCGAGTGGATACAGGGCCGGACGGGGGATTTCTGGACCGAAAAGACGGTTCACGAAAAGCTGGATGAAAGACTCACCCACGCCTTCCACGAGATCTGGAAACTCAAGAAACAGCACACGATCCGCATGCGCCAGGCTTCCTACGTGCGGGCGATGGGCAGGATAATCGCCGCCATGCGTTTCCGCGGCATTTGGCCTTGATCCCTGCCGTGAGCAACTGAGTGCAAGCGAAAGGATAGAGGCGGAGGGAACAAGCGTCCTCCGCCTCTATCCTTTCCCGTTTCCGTTGAAAGCGGTTGTTCAAAGCAGCACAACCTGCCCGATTTCCGAGTCTCCATCCATGTAGACGGAAAAATTCCCGTGGTAGACCCTGACGGCGGGGTGGTGCCCGGTTTCGTACGGGGTGTTGTCAAACCAGGTCTTGTTGTAGGCATTGCCTGGTTCTCCCGCAAACACGGGCAGGTAAAGGATGCCGTCCACGTCGAGATCCAGGAAGAAGTGCGTGCCGTAGGAGAGTTCGGGAGTGAAGTTGCTTTCACGGATTCCCACTTCCACCATGCAGCCGCAATGGCAAATTTCGTTGTACTTGACGGGGACTCCCAGGTCGGGGTTCGTGCTTCCCCAGCGCCCCGGGCCGACGAGGATGTACTTGGTGCCTGCAAGTTTTGAGTTGGCTCTTCCCACCTCGCGGGCGACTTCGTAAAACGTGGAGTCGGTACCGTAAAGGTCCGGGTCGACATACACAAGATGCTCGGCCCGTTCGAGGATGCCGTTGCTGACCATCCTGTTGCCCCTCAGGAGAAGCCGTTCCTCCGGCACTTCGGGGACGGTCACCTGGGCCATTTCTTCGTAAGCGGCCAGCGGCCGCATCTGGATGAGGGAAAGTTCGCGGCTTTCCGTATCGTAGGTGAATTCGATGTCGACCGGCATCTCCAGGCTGTTTTCCAGGTGTGTCAGCAGTGAGCGCATGACCTGGAAAAGGTAGGGATGCCGGGTGGGCAGGGCGGAGAAGGAGAAGATCGGCTTGGAAAAGCGTTTTAGGGGGCTTCCTGCCCAGTAGAGCAGGTTGTCGGTGTAGATTTCGATAAACGAATGGATCGATTTGTGCTGCTTGAGAATGTAGGGTAGAAACTGGCGCAGCGACCCGGTCATGAAAGAACCGAAGTTGCGGTCGATGTAGTCGAACTCCACCTGGCTGGCGGAAGCGATCTCTCCAGGCTGGTTCCCTTCCGGGCGCAGGTTCGGGTTTGTGAGGTAAAACACGCGGGCCTTGGCACGGTCAACCGTCCTGGTTCCCAGCCCGAAGCAAAGGCGCATCACTCCATCTTCCTTGCGGACCCGGGGGGTCGGCCGGCGGTAAACCTTGGAGAAGGCGGCCCCTGCGATTTCGGGGTAGTAAAGGTGTCCGTGCGCACGGCCCATGATGGGCTGGACAAGGACAGCCATGGCTTCATCCTCGTCCCGGTAGCCATGCTTGTTGCGATAGGCCCTTGGAGCCGGGTTGAAAAGGGAGGCCCAAACAGAACGGATACCATCCTCGAGTTCGTGGGCTCTCCTTTCCGGTGCGCCGACGTTGGCTGAAAAGCAGGTGTCATACTTCCCGGCGAAGGAAAGTTGGACGGAATCTTCCAGGAGGGAGCTCGACCGGATTGCCAGGGGACGGTCTCCAATGGTTTCAAGGGCCTTCTGGAGATCCCTCTGAAAGCTTTCCCGGAGGCGGCCCCTGGAGAACGCGATCTCGATCCGGGAGATATCCGGCTCTGAATAGACCCATTCCATGGCGTTGTCCCGGATGAAATCCCTGAAGATTTCAGTGCCGACGACGATCGTGGCAGGAGGAAGGGAGACCTTGTCCTGCAATGGGGAATCCTGCAAGGCATAGAAAGCGAAGGCCAACCCCTTTGCCTTGCCTCCGACAGGGCCTTTTCCGATGAGCCACCCTCTCTCGGCATAAATGGATTCGGCGTCGAAACGGGAAAAATAGCTGAGGTTTTGCCTTCCGGTCATGCGCATCCCTCCCGTGGAGTGAAGCCTAGGGGTTAAGCCGGTAGATCGTTCGCGGCCAGGGGATCGCCTCGCGGATATGCTGCAGTCCGCAAATCCATGAGACGACTCGCTCTATCCCCATCCCGAAGCCGCTGTGGGGGAACGTCCCGTATCGGCGGAGGTCGAGATACCAGTCGTAGGACGACTCGGGCAGGCCTTCCTGGCGGATTCTCGCGATGAGAAGCTCCAGGTCGTCCTCCCTCTGGGATCCGCCGATGATTTCCCCGTAGCCTTCCGGTGCGAGCAGGTCATCGCAAAGCACAAGGTCTTCTCTTTCGGGGTGCTGCTTCATATAGAAGGCCTTGACCTTCTTGGGGTAGCACTCGACGAAAACCGGCTTGTCGAACTGGTTTGTCAGGATGGTTTCGTCATCGCCGCCGAAATCGTCGCCGTAGGGAATGTCGCTGCCCAGTTTCTGCAGGAGGGCGACGGCTTCGTCGTAGGTGATGTGGTAGAAGGGCGGCTTGATCTTCTCAAGGGCGGCAATATCCCTCTCAAGGAGCTCGAGTTCCTTCCTGCAATTGGCGAGAACCCCTTCGATTACCGCACAGACCAGCCCTTCCTGCAGGGCCATGTTGTCCTTGTGGTCCGCGTAGGCGACCTCGGGCTCGATCATCCAGAATTCAGTGAGGTGACGGCGGGTCTTTGATTTTTCCGCCCTGAAGGTCGGGCCGAAACAGTAGACCTTGCCGAATGCGGCGGCGGCGGCTTCTGCATAAAGCTGTCCTGTCTGGGCCAGGTAGGCCTTGCCGAGGTCGAAATACTCGACCTCGAAGAGCCCGTCAGCCCCCTCGCCGATGGAACCTGTCAGCAGCGGGCTGTCAACGAGAAGAAAGCCGTTCTGGTGAAGGTACTCCCGGCAGGTCCAGATAACCCTTTCGCGGATGGTGAGGATCGCCTTCTGGCGGGCGGACCTGATCCAGAGATGCCGCCTGTCCAGCAGGAAATCGATGCCATGCTCCTTCTTGGCGATCGGGTATTCCTCGGAGGGGTTCTGGACGATCTCGAGGCCGGTCACGGAGAGCTCGACACCCGAGGGGGCCCGTTCATCGCTCCGCACACGGCCTGTCAGGATAACCGAGGCTTCCAGCCAGAGTCCTTTCGCGGCGGCAAACTGTTCCTCCGGAATCTCTCCCTTGACCATGACAGCCTGGACGAAACCAGATCCATCCCTGATTTGCAGGAAGTGGATTTTCCCGGAACTCCTCTTGTTGTACATCCACCCTTTCAGGGTGACTTCCTGGTCTACGAACGAAGGCAGATCACGGATCATGGTCCACGGTGCGGGCAAGGGCGCCAACCTCCTTCATTTCATGATGCTTCATCTACGACCTATGATACACTAACAGATATGAAAAAATCAGAGGAAAGAAGGGATGGGGCCAGCTTTTCCATCCCGTACACGAGGTGAATGAAATGACCGGAACAAGCCCGATTGGGCAAGTCGGCCCCGAACTCCTGGGAGCGGCGGAAGAGATCTCGGATCAGCTGATCGCATGGAGAAGGGAATTTCACCAGTTCCCTGAACTGGCTTTCGAGGAAAACGTTACGGCGGCCCGGATCGTGGAAACCCTTTCTTCAATAGAAGGGGTTGATGTCGTCAAGGGCTTCGGGTGCCCGACTTCGGTTGTCGGGGTCATCAGGGGCGACCTCCCCGGCAAGGCGCTGATGATCAGGGCGGAGATGGATGCGCTGGCCCTGGACGAAGAAACGGGTGTCCCCTTTTCCTCGTGCATTCCCGGCATCATGCACGCAGCCGGGCATGATGCCCACATGGCTTCGCTGCTTGGAGCCGCGAAGCTTCTTGCGGAAAGGCGAAGCGAACTTCAGAGGCCCGTTGCGCTCCTTTTCCAGCCGGCCGAGGAAGGAAAGGGCGGCGCAAGGACTCTCGTCCAGGCGGGGCTGATGAAGCGCTTCAACGTCGGGCAGGTCGTTGCACCCCTTTTGTGGCCAAAGGCCCCCTATGGGACCTTCATGACCCGGCCAGGAGTCATCACTGCCCTCTCGGACCGCATTCACGTCGAGATCCGGGGGATTGGAGGGCACGCTGCGCTGCCCCACGTCACGGTGGACCCGATCCTTATCGGAGCGCACGTCGTCCTTGCCGTGCAGAGCCTGGTCAGCCGGGAACTGGATCCACTGGAGAGCGCCGTGATCTCCTTCGGACAGGTGGAGGCGGGGGAAGCCTACAATATCATTCCGGAAACAGGCCATATGTGGGGAACCCTGCGCGCCTTCGATACAAGGGTGAGGGATTTCCTGCGGGAGCGCCTTGAGATGCTTGTGCCCGCGATTGCCGCCGCATTCCGGGGATCCGCGGTCCTGGACTACACCCAGAATTACCCGCAGACCCAGAACGATTCCGAGTTGACGAAGGCGATGCTCGAGTGCGCAGGCAGTTTCTTTGGCACCGAGCAGATCAGTGTGCTGGAAAGGCCCCTTCTTTCGGGTGAGGATTTTTCCTTCTACTCGCTGGAAGTTCCTTCCTGCCTCATGCTGATCGGCACCGGAGAGGAAGTCGGTCTTCACCACTCGCGCTACCAGGTCCCCGAGGAGGCTCTTTCGCTCGTGGCGGCCTGGGAGGCTTTCATGGGGCTATCCCTTTCCGGGGAAGCCGTTCGGGGTGTGTTATAGTTTAACGGTTTTGGAAAGAATGGCCTCCCTTCGTGAACCGGGGGGACGGGGCATGATCTTAAGACTCGACTGGGGAGGATTCCAGATTGAACGAAAGACTGGAAGAAACGTTCTTCAGCCTCGCCAAGGGTGCACCGGGGCAGCGGTCCATCTGGTGGCGGGGGACCTGGTGGTCGCGGAGTTGCCTCATGGAACTGGTGGAAGGATGCGAGACAACCCTTAACCAGTCAGGATTTCGCGAGGGGCAGAGGTTGGCGCTCCTGCTCCCGAATTCGCCCGTCACACTGGCTCTATGCCTCGCGGCCTGGAGGCTGGGAGGGACGGTCATCCCTCTAAACGTCCAGGCAGGAGAAAAAGAGATACTCCGCTGCACGGCCCACGCGGACGTGTTCGGAGCTTACCTCTGCAAGGGATTCGAGCCTCTTGCGGAAGCACTTGCCAGTCACGGCGTCCCAAGCGCCATCACGCCCCTGGAAGGGCCGATCCCCGATATGGCCGGCAGGCAGGGATTGCCTGAAACCCCTGAAACTGCCGTCATCTTCTTTACATCGGGAACGACGGGCTCTCCGAAGGCAGTCTGCATCACCCACGATAATATCCGGTCCAACGTGAACGCTTCCCTGCACCATTTCACCGAGCTTCGGGACAACGAGGTTTTCCTTAATGCGCTTCCGAATTTCCATACCCTGGGTTTTACCGTTTGCGGCATGCTTCCCATGCTGGCGGGAATGGGCCAGGCCATCGTCCCGACATTCATGCCTGCCGAGGCAACTCTCGACGTCATGAGAAACGCGGGAGTGACTGCGGCGATCACGGTTCCGGCGATGATCGCACTCATGGAGGGCGCGGTTGCCCGGGGGGCGACTCCCCCGCAGGACCTGCATATCCTGGCTTCAGGTGGAGACCGTTTGCCTCCGAGGATTGCGGCGCGTTCATCCCAGTTGCTGGGGATACCGGTCCTGGAAGGATATGGCCTCACGGAAACGTCCCCTGTGGTGGCGGTCAATCCCTCTTACTCCAGGAACAAGCCGGGGACGGTCGGTCCCCTCATCCCCGGTTTCAGGGCGCAAGTCCGCGACGCGGGGGGACTTGAGGTCGAGCAGGGGCAGGAGGGCAGCCTTTGGCTGCAGGGGCCCTCCGTGACCCCGGGATACTTCAGGAGCCCGGAGCTTACAGCGAGCCGCTTCAAGGACGGGTGGTTCGATACCGGGGACATGGTCCGGGTCGACGAAGAAGGATTTATCACGATCGTCAGCCGCGTCAGCGACATCATCATCGTCGGAGGTTTCAACGTTTATCCCCAGGAAGTGGAGGGAATGCTGCAGGAGCATCCTGCGGTGCGGGAGGCCGCCGTTATCGGAACCCCGAACCCTGCCCTTGGGGAAGTGGTCAAGGCTTTTGTCGTTCCCCAGCCCGGTACCCGGGCAACGCCGAGGGACCTCGTCGGGTTTTGCCGCGAGCGCCTTTCCCATTACAAAGTGCCGCGGGTGATCGAGTTCGTTGAAGAGTTGCCGAAATCCAGCATCGGGAAGGTCCTGAACCGGGAACTCAGGAAACGTTCATTGGAGGAAACCGCTTGTTCGGATTCGATGTCGAACTGACAAGGACCCTTTCGAGGACCGAGGAGTCGCAGCTGAGGAAGTTCCTCCAGGCTCACGGCCTTTCCTTCGAAGGGAAACCGGATGTCTCGGTTTTCGTGAAGGATCCCGCGGGGCACCTGGCGGCAACAGGCAGCCTGCAGGGCGATGTCATCCGCATGGTCGCGGTGGATCCCTCCTGGCAGGAAGCGGGACTTTCTGCCGTCGTGGTCTCGAGATTGGTCGAGGTTGCGAGAAATAGCGGGAAAACCCGACTTTTCGTCTACACCAAGCCTGACTCGGCTCCCCGATTTGTCGCCATGGGCTTCCTCGAGCTGGCCCGGGTAGAAGGCTCCGTGATCCTGCTGGAGATGGGGGAACCCGGGATTGCAACCTACAGGGCCTACCTGGAGGGGGCAAGGGTGCAGGGCCAAAGGAACGGGGCCATTGTCGTCAACTGCAACCCCTTCACTCTGGGGCACCTGTATCTTGTCGAAAAGGCGGCGGCCTTGTGCGACAACCTCTATGTCGTCGTGGTGGAGGCGGACCTTTCGCTTTTCCCGTTCAAGGACCGCTGGATGCTCGTGCAGGAAGGCACGTCTCACCTTCCGAACGTAACCGTTCTTAAAAGCGGGGCTTATGCCGTCTCTCCTGCGACCTTCCCGACCTATTTCCTAAGGGACAAGGGAACGGAGGAACTGGCTGCGATCCAGGCCCGGCTGGACGTGACTCTTTTCGCGAACCTTTTTGTTCCCGCACTGGATCTCAAGGTTCGTTTCGTCGGCACCGAACCCTATTGCGAGGTAACGGGATCCTACAACGAGGCGATGAAAGCGGTCCTTCCCCCCAGGGGTGTCGACCTCTTCGAGATACCCCGCTATGCCCTGGAAGACGGCACGGTCGTTTCGGCATCAACCGTAAGGGAAAGAATCCGTTCCAGGGACTGGCAGGGAGTTCGGGAACTGGTTCCCGATGTGACATGGAACTACCTGAATTCCCCCGCAGCGGGCGAAATCATCGAACGAATCCAGGCTTCCCGAACCCGCCACTGAACCTCGCCTCCAGGAAACCAAGGTCCATCAGGGCTTCAGAAACCAGGTCGTACCGGCAGGCCTCTTCGGGCAGAAGGTTTCCTATGGCCACGAAGGTCCCCTTGCCGAAGCGGCGGAGGCTTTCCCTATCGCTTCCCGTGTCCCCGAAATAGACGGGGTTGCTGGTTCCCGTTGCCTTGCAAAGCCTGGCGAACCCCTCTCCCGACGGTTTGCTGATCCCCGTTTCAGGGGTCACGACGCGGTCTTTGGGGAAATCCTCCCATCCCAGCCTTGCCAGGGCAAGCTCAAGCTCTGGCAGGAACCTGCCCGTGTAAATTGCCGCAGGGCGCGAAAGGTCGCTCCAGTGGCAGTTCAGCAACGGTTTTTCCGCGTGCCAGAGTCCTCGCTTGGCCTTCGTCAGGCGAGGGGCCCCGGCGAATTTTTCCCCAAGGTACATTTCCTCGCAAAGGGTCCTGAAGCCGTCGCGGCCGATGGGGTCGCCATAGCGGGACTTGGCGTGTGCGACGATTCCCGAGGGGGGGAACTCCTCCAGTATGGACTTCCATTCCTCCGGTGAAGGCATGGCCCGTGAAAGGCGGAAGTCTCCCGTTTCCCGGGCTTGTGCGGCGGCGACGGTCACAAGCACCCAGGCGATGTCGTAATCATCGTTGAATCCGGGATGACGCTTGCTGATCCTGAAGTGTTCCATCGAAAACCCGGTGCAATCCGCTTTTGCCCCAAGCATGAGTCTCCATCCCCACTGGATCGCTGCCCTGATCACCGAGGGATAGGACGAGCGGGTATCGATGAGCACTCCGTCAACATCAAAGACAAGGAGATCGCCCCTGTCCATGGGAGAATCATTATTAAAACCCACCATTCCTCCGCCTTTCTGAAGAGAAGTCCGGTACAATCTAGAGCATAAGCATACACGATGGAGATCGAGGAGGCCGATCCCTTGCTGGAAATACCACTTCACCGGGAGAGCCGGACGGCCCTCTACTTCCAGGTGGCGGAACACCTGCGCAGGCTGATCGGCAGCGGTGCGCTTCCACCCGGGACGCGCCTGCCTGGAACGAGGGTCCTTTCCGGAGAACTGGACGTCAGCCGGACCACGGTTATGCAGGCCTATGCCCTTCTTGAAAGCGACGGGATGATACGCCTGGAAGGCCGCAGCGGTGCCTTTGTCCTGGGAAGCTGCGCCGAGGAGGGCATCCTGGCGAAAGGGGAGGAAGTCCTTGATCTCGCGTCGGGTCTCCCCTCGATGGATCTTGTCCCCGTGAAATTCCTTTCCAGGGCCCTCCGGGATATCCTGGCTTCCTCGCCCGAAACCTCCCTGCTCGGTTCTCCTCCGGAGGGGCTGGAACCATTGCGCCGCGCGCTGGTCACCCATGCTGCCGCCAGGGGGATACCCGCCTCATGGGAAAACCTCCTGGTGACTGCAGGATTGCAGGAAGGCCTCTCGACCCTGTTGAAGGCCCTGGCGGTTTCCGGGACCCGGACCCTTTGGGTGGAACCTCTCACCTATCCCGACGTCATCCTGATGGCAAGGAGCGAAGGGCTTGAAATCAGGTGCCTTCCGGGGAACCCGTCGGCAATTCCCGAATGCGTTTCGTGCATGACCCCCCTCGATGCCCTCTACCTGATCCCGAGCTTCCACAATCCCCTTGGCCGGACCCTTCCTCTCGGCTTACGGCTGGCGATCCTTGCAGAAACAGTCCGGAACGGGGCCTGGGTAATAGAAGACGATGCCTACGGGGAACTTCGTTACGGGGAAGAGTCGGTCCCTGCCCTTAAGTCCCTGCCGGAAGCGGAACGGGTCATATACATGGGATCCTTCAGCCAGGTTCTTTTTCCGGGCCTGCGGTTCGGTTATCTCCTGCTTTCCCCCGCGCTTTCGGAGAGTACCGGCGCGGTTCGGAGGATCCGGACCGGGGGGGCTTCGTCGCTCGTCCAGATGCTGGTGCTTCGGCTGATCGAATCGGGAAACCTGGCAAGGGCCCTGGATGCTGCGCGTCTCCAGATGTCCATCCGAATGGAGAGCCTTGCGGGAGCGCTTTCGAGGGAGCTTCCGGACTATCCCTTCTCTAGGCCGGAGGGGGGGATATACCTCTGGCTGGACACTCCGGGCATCGACGGTGTGGAGGCGGCTTCCATGGCTGCGGAGAGAGGTGTCAGTCTTGTACCGGGAGTTGAATTTTCGGTCCTGGGGGAGAGGGTCGAAGCGGTTCGGCTGTCGACGAGCCGGCATGGCGCACAGTCCCTGTCCCAGGCCGTCTGCGCCTTGGCCGCGGCGTGGGGGAAACATTGATGGACGCCCTGAAACGAATCCTTCAGGGAAGGGATGAACGTTCTCGTCTCCAATCCTGGCTTTTCGAAAAGGGGCTCACGGTGATACAGGTTTCCCTGAATGTCCCGGGTTTTCCCAAAAGGTTGGGGGGAGACATCTCCTGCATCGACCAGCTGGCCATGCTGGCCAGGGAGGCGATCATTTCCAGCGGGGGGATGATCCGGCGGGAAATCGGGGTGCTCAATGGTGCGGGTTATGCCGTCCTGCTGGGTTCCCTGCTGGGGGAATCCCCGTGCCGCCTGAAAAGGCGATGCATCGCCCTGGAGGAAAGCCTTCCCTGGGGGAGGGCCGTCGACCTGGATGTTCTCACAACGGCAGGAAGCGTCAGCCGTCAAACTCTCGGGGAGCCCCCGAGGCTTTGCCTTCTCTGCGGGGAAGAGGCAAAATCCTGCGCCAGGGAAGGTCGGCACGACAGGACGGAATTGAGGCGGGTCCTGGAAGACCTCCTCCGGCGATCATTTCAGGACGCTGGGTCGTCTTTCCCTTCCCGGGACTGTTCTTCCAGATCCAGCTCATGCAGGTAGCGTTTCCATGTCCAGAAGGCCGCGACGGTCGTCATGCAGCCAAGGAGCAGCCCCTGGACGATGTAGTCGATCCTTCCCCTGCCGAAAAGGAAGCCGCCCATCCCGGCGAGGGCCCTGCCGAAGAACGCCAGGGTAGTGATGGAAAGGACCAGGGTCAGAAGCCTCAATCGGGAAACCTCCTCAAAAGGGATGTGCTCGAGAACCCTAACAGTTTACACGAAAGCTTCACCGGTTTATCTTGTGTGCAACCTCACCCCGTGCTAATATTGCATGGAATGGAAACAAAACAGAAAGGTATGCAGGATGACGGGGGGTTCATGAATCCATGAGGGAGCCGCGTTTTTATACCACATCTGCCGATTATGTCTACCAGGACCTGAGGCATCGCATCATCACCAAGCAGCTGCAACCCGGCCAGCGGTTGCCCGAGGTTAATATCGCGGTCCAGATGGGGGTCAGCCGGACACCCGTTCGCGAGGCGCTGAGGCGCCTTGCAAGCGAAGGACTCGTGAGCATCATCCCGAACAGCGGGGCCAGGCTCGCTTCGCCGACACAGAAGGAAATGGAGAATGCCTACATCCTCAGGGAACACCTGGAGTGCCTGGCCATTCGGCTCGCGGCCGAGAGGATCACCGAACGGCAGCTGAGACGGCTGGAAGATTCAGTCATCGAAGAAGAACGGGCCTTCCACGAAAAAAACATGGAGCTTTATCTCGAGGTGAACGAGAACTTCCACCGGGCGATAGCCGAAGCCAGCGGGAACCGGATCCTGGCCGAATACGTCGAAAACATACTGGCTCGGACGAACGTCTATATTGTTTTTTATGACCCCTTTTACAACATCGAGACCAATCCGAGCATTCCCCAGCACAGGGCCATCATAAGCGCCCTGAGCGAGAAATCGCCGGAAAAGGCCGAAGCGCTCATGAGGGAACACCTGCGGTTCTCTATGGAGGATCTCCAGGCCCCGAAGGAAAACCCGAACGCCTAGAGAAGTCCCGCAAGGGGAGACCTGCCGGTCCGGCAGGTCTCCCCTTGCTTCTGCGGAAGGGTCTTTATGAGAAAAAAAGATCAATGTAATCCTGGATTAACCCCTCACTTGGTATAATCCCGTTGTTTCCAAAACGATCAAACTAGGAGGGTTCAGCATGCCCGATCGAAAACTGCCGACGCTTGACCTGAAGCGTAACTACGACCGAGTGCGAAACGAAATCAGGGAAGCTGTGGACAAGGTCCTGGAGAGCCAGCACTTTATCCTCGGTCCCGAGGTGAAGGCATTCGAGGCGGAGGTGGCCTCGGCCCTGGGAGTACCCCATGCCGTCGGCTGCGCTTCCGGAACCGATGCCCTGATCCTGGGCCTCATGGCCCTGAATGTGGGACCCGGCGACGAGGTCATCACCACGCCGTACAGCTTTTTCGCCACCGCGAGCTGCATCACTCGCGTGGGAGCGCGCCCTGTTTTCGCGGATATTGATCCCGACACCTACAACTTCAACGTCGACCAGGTCCTGGAGAAGATCACCCCG
>Ga0209270_1002182_pt1 | contig 21825 bp, 18 predicted proteins | sample MTBAKSrepl1MetaG_FD_187456 | JGI IMG/M metagenome (GOLD analysis project Ga0209270, IMG submission 187456) | Enrichment culture microbial communities from Arthur Kill intertidal strait, New Jersey, USA, that are MTBE-degrading - MTBE-AKS1... | ecosystem: Environmental > Aquatic > Marine >...
CCCCCCGTTTTTCAGGCCTCCTGCTTACGAAGGCCTGGCGTTTCCTGCGCCCGCGAATCCGCGCCACGATAAGGGATATCGACCGGGCCCTCTCCGACCGCCACAACATGAAATCCTGAAGGCTCCGTTTTCCTGCCGGTTCCGTTTCAAGTTCACCCCGTCCCTTGTCTTTAGACTGACAGTGGTCTAAAATGGCAGGTAAGCAGGAAAATTTGCCGCGGGGGGAAAGCTGATGCAGGAACCCGGAGGCAGCCGTTTTTCCAAGACAAGCCAATCGCAAGGAATATCCGCTCTCACGGCGGCAGGGGATTCTTCTCCCTGCCGCCTTTTCCGTTTCACGGGGAGGCGATGACCTTGGAGGCGAATTTGCGGGAAAGGGCACTGGCCATCGACATTGGCGACACGTATCTCTTCGCCATGATCTCGAACGCGCCCCTGTCCAGGGCAGTCCTGGTGAAGAATCCCCTGGACCGGGGAGTCATCGACCGGGCGCGGAGATCCATGCAGACGGAACCCGAAAGGTTTCACTCGGAAATCGCCCGGATCGCGGCGTGCGTCGACGCCACCTGCGACCTGGTCCTGCGGAAGTGCCTGGAATGGTCTGTCGGATCGATCGCCATCGGCACCCGCTCCATCCGGAACCCCTTCTCGATCCGCCCCCGCGCGCTGAGGGACAACCCCCTGCTCAACCTGAGCCTCCACCTCCTGGGGACCCTCCGTTTCCGCTGCGCCCTGGCGCGCATCGACGTCCACCTCGTTGACGAGACGAACACGAGCCGCATCGACGCCCTCGGGATGGAACCCGTGGCGGGAGGCGGGACCCGCAGGAAGGACAGGGTCACGGGCCGCCTGACCCGAAAGGAGTACCACAGCACGACGGGAGCGGCTATCCACCGCGACATCAACGCCGCCATCAACATCGGGAGGCTTGTCTTCGGCGATTCCTTCGCCGAGCCCATCCTGAAGGGAAGGCAATGGGAACACCCCGACGTGGAATTCATCGAGGTCGGGAGGGATGGCAGGGAAAACCCGCCCTCACGGGAAACACAGCCCATGCCCCCCGAAGAGATCGACAGCCTGGTGGCGGAACTGGCCAGGAATGCCTTCGAAGAAGCACGGGACGCCGCACTCCAGGAAAAGCTGGAGGAAAGCCTGGCAAGCCGCATCCACCCCGGGCGGGAACTCTGCGAAAGCGAATGCGGGACGGAATTCCTGACCGAGGAGATCCCCGGGCTCAACACGAAGCGCCTGCGCCGCTACCTGAAGCGCAGGAGGGACCTCGCGGAGAACGCCAGGCAGATGGGATTCGTCGTTTCGGGCAGGGCGAAGAAAGTCCTGGTGGAGTGGGATCTGCAGGAGGAAGAAGCCCTGCAGGCCGAAGGGGAAGCGATGGCCCTTGAGGCCGAAAGGGGGGGAGTCCGGACCCTGCTTTCCGCAGCCCTCTCGCTCCAGTCCCGGAGCGAATCCCGGTCCGCCCGGCGACAGGGGCTGGAAAGGCTCCTGGTCGAGCAGGTCCAGCCCGGGACCACCTATCGGCTCGATTGCCCCCCGGCCCGGGTCCGCTTCATCCGTGCCAGGAGGGACGAATACGCCTTTCCCGACATCCTGGAGGTTCTCCCTCCCAAGGCCAGGCCGTTCCTCGTCGAGACGGTGATCCGGACGAAAGTCCAGCTTAACGGTTGACCTGCCAGACCCCGAAGGCGATAAGGGCGGCCCCCGATACCACGGAAGCGGTCATCGGCTCACCCAGGCCAAGGACGGCCACGAGGGTCGCCGAAGCGGGATTGAGGTACATGAGCACACCCGCCTGGGAGGCCGGGAGCGTTTTCAGCGCGTCATACCAGAAGACATAGGCCAGCCCCGAGCAAAAAACCCCGAGAAACGCCACTGCCGCCCACCCCGACGGATCGAGCCGGAAAATCGGGTCCCAGTTTCCGCCTGCCAGGAAAAGGACAGTGGTCATGACCCATCCGGCGGTCATGACCTTGAACATCATGGGAGCCGCCTGGTGGCGCTTCAGGAACCCCCTCGACACGACGCTGAAGGCCGCCCAGTTGAGGGCGCTCAGGAGCACCAGGAGATCTCCCGTTGAACCGGGATCGGAAAGCAGGAGGCGTTCCGGGTCCCCCCGCGTCACGACGAGCAGGACGCCCAGGGCGGCCAGGCCCAGGCCGAACCAGCGACGGCGGCCCATTTTTTCGCCGAGGAAAAGAAACCCCAGGAGGGCGATGAAGACGGGCATGCTCGAGATGATCCAGGCCGAGGTCGCAGCCTGTGCGGTTTTCAGCCCGGTGCTCTGGATGAGGTGATGGAAGGGGACTCCAAGGAATCCCAGGAGGAGGACAAGGGCCCACTCTTTCGGAGCCAGGGGGTCTTTTTCCTTTCGGAGAACCGTGAAAATGGCCAGGACGCCGACGCCCATGCCAAACCGGAGCCAGACGAGGGGCAAGGGAGACAGGGTGCGCAGGGCGACCTTGATGGCCACGAAGGACGCTCCCCACGAAACCGCAGCGGCAGCCCCCTTCGCCAGGGCTGATGAATATTCTTTCCCCATAATGGCACCCCTCCCGGGGTGCCATTATGGGGAAATCGGAACCGCGGCGCAAGTGCCCCGGCATGTTAAACTGTGGCCATGACCGGAAAAGGACAACCCTTCGTTCATCCTGTCGCGGCACTCACCGTGGGCATCGCGGCGATTTCCACCGGGGCGATCTTCGCCCGGGCGGCCGATGCTCCTTCGCTTGTCATCGCGGCTTACCGCGTGGGTCTTGCCGCCCTGGTCCTGGCCCCCTTCGCCGCCTGGAAGTGCCGCGAAGAGATTGGCGCGCTCACCCGGTCCGACTGGAAGTCGGTACTGGGTGCGGGCTTCTTCCTGGCCGTACACTTCGCCACCTGGATCGCGTCGCTCGACTATACGTCCGTGGCGAGCAGCGTCGTGCTGGTGGAAACGATCCCTCTCTGGGTGGGGATCCTGACCCCCTTCGTGACCGGAGAACGTCCCGGGAGGGGAACCCTCGCCGGGATCGCCCTCAGCTTCGCCGGCGGCGTCCTGATCGGCGCGGGCGACTTCGCCGTCGGGGGACGGGCGCTTATCGGCGACGCACTGGCCCTCGCAGGCGGAATCGCCGGGGCGCTCTACATCATGCTGGGACGAAACGTTCGGCCCCGCATGACCCTCCTGGCCTACGTGACGACCTGCTACGGTGCCGCAAGTGTCCTGCTCTGGGGACTGGTCCTTGCCACGCGAACCCCCTTTGCCGGTTTCTCAGCACCCACCTGGTGGGCCTTCATCGGGATGGCCCTGATCCCGCAGCTTTTGGGCCATTCGTCCTACAACTGGGCCCTTCGCTGGTTCTCCGCAAGCACGGTGGCCGTCTGCCTGCTGGGCGAACCCATCGGCAGCACCATCCTGGCGTGGATCTTCTTCGGGGAAACCCTCACGGCCTGGAAGGTCGCCGGCGGGGCGTTCATCCTGACCGGGATCGTCCTGGCCGCAGCGAGCGAAAAAAACTAGAAAGGAATCCTGGGGGGATGCCCCTCGTGGGCTTTCTCCCTGTGGATGGCCAGCAGGTCCGAAAGGAGGGCCTGCCCCGTTTCGATGCGCCCGGCTCCGGGCCCGACGATCGTGATGTCCCCGAGGTGGTCGGTCGTGTAGGTGATGGCGTTCATGGCCCCCATGATGCCGGCAAGCGGCCGCGAAAGGGGAACCGCCACCGGGGCAACCATGGCCCTGACGCGCCCCTTCTCCCGGTAGACCTCGGCCACGAGCTTGATGCGCTTGCCCCTGGCAAGGGCGGTCTGGATGTTCTCCGGGGTCACTTCCGTGATGCCCGTGCGTTCCACATCTTCCAGTTCCAGCGATGCGTCCATGAATAGGACCGCCATGATGCAGGCCTTGACCGCCGCATCCCACCCGTCCACGTCGGCCGCGGGGTCCGACTCGGCGTAACCCAGGCGCTGGGCCGAGGCAAGGGCATCCTCGTAGGTGCTTCCCTTTTCCATTTCGGTCAGGATGTAGTTCGTGGTGCCGTTGACGATGCCCTGGACATGCTGGATCTCGCAGCCTGCCAGGGTTTCCCTGACCAGGTTGAGCGCCGGCGTTCCGCTCATGATCACGCCCTCGTACCGGAAGGCCACCCCGCTTCCCTCCGCAAGGGCCGTCAACTCGGGAAGGGCCCGCACCAGGGGCCCCTTGTTCGACGTCACCACGTGCTTCTTCGCCTTCAGGGCGGCACGGATGTGGGTCAGTCCCGGCTCGCCCCGGACCAGGCTGGTCGGGGTGGTCTCGACGAGGATATCCGTGTGGGGACTCTTGATGACCTCAAGGGGATCGACCGCCCGGGCCCCCTCGCACCCCCACAGCCCCCCGTCCCTTTCCATGGCCTCCAGAAGCGCCGCCGGGTCGATTCCCTGGTCATTCACCAGGCAACCGTGCCTGCCCGTGACGACCGACGTGATCCGGTATTCAAAACCGTATTTCGCAAGGAGCCGTTCCCGCTTGTCTGCCAGGATGTGCGTCAGCCCCTGGGCGACGTTGCCGAATCCAACAAGGGAAATGTTCCACATTTCACTTCCCCTCCCGTCTGTTCAGGATGGACCCTGCCAGGCCGTCGGCCAGGCCCAGGCGTTCCAGGGTCGATTCCCTGGGATGCCCCCCGGAGTCCCAGCCCCGCAGGGAATAATAATCGTCAAGCATCAGTTCAAGGTCCCAGGGCGTCAGGGAAACGGCGGTCTTGCCCTGGGGAGGCATGGGGAGGGGTTCCTTGAGGATCCGGGGCGGCAGGGTGTCCTTCAGGCCTTCCGGCCCCGCATGCCGCAGGTTGAACAGCCTGGCAAGGTTCCAGGCCCTTTCCCCGACTTCCAGGTAACCGGCCTCGTCCAGCTCGATCCCGGCTGCCGCCTTGAGGCCCCTGAGCGCATCCGCCGTCTCCATGGGGAGGAAATCGCACACCACCAGGGAATAGGCAGCGGCCCGGTCATCCTGGAGGGCCTTTACGATCCGGGCCGTCCCTTCAGCGGAAAAACGCTCCACGGCCCCGTCGATCTCGGGCATGACCGTCCATGCCCTCTGGTGGCATCCTCCCCGGTCCGCCGTGGCATAGGCCAGGGCCATTCCCCAGCTCGAACGAGGATCGTATCCCGGGAGTTCCATGCCCTTCGCATGGATCGCCAGGCTGCCCGCCTCTCCGCCCATGGCCGAAGCGGCTTTTTTGGACCCCTCGGCCAGGAGGTTGCCGATCCCCTGCCGGTGGGCGATCTTTTCCAAAAGCGCCACCTGTCCGGCCGCATCCCCAAAAGAGGGGAGACCCCCCCCATTCCCGGGGGCTGCGTCCCCCAGCCCCTGTGCCGAGACGTCCATGGCGAAGGCCAGGACCCCGCCGGCGGATATGACGTCCATTCCCATGTCGTTGCACACGGCGATGGCCCTGGCCACGTCAACGACATCGGTGATCCCGCAGGAAGCCCCTAGAAGGGCCAGCGCCTCGTATTCAACCTTCACGTCACGCCCATCCACGGGCATGACCCGCCCGCAGACGATGGGACAGTTGAAGCAGCCGGCATCCCGCCTGGCATGGTAGCGAAGGTTCGCCCCGTTCAGGGCGTGGGCGTCGTCCAGGTATCCCTTGCTGAAATTGAAACAGGGGAGAATCCCCGTTCGGTTCATCGGTTCCACAAGGGCTGCGGTGCCAAGGACCCTCAGGCTGTGAACCCCGGGACTCTTCATGACGCGACCCGTGAGATCCCTCACGAGCGCCTTCATGCCCGCCTCGTCGGCCACGGGAACCGGCTTCGTCCCCTTCACCGCGACGGCCTTCAGGTTCTTGGACCCCATGACGGCTCCCGCGCCTCCCCGGCCCGCCATCCCCGCCCTCCAGGGATCGCTGTCCCGGTCGACGGCGATGGAGGCGAAGCGGACGAGGTTTTCACCCGCGGGGCCGATGGAAGCTACGTGAGCGTTCGGGTCGGTTTCCTCCCGCACCCTGCCGACGCTCTCCTCCACTCCGAGCCCCCACAGGCCTTTCGCCTCGCGCAGCTCGGCTTTTCCCTCATCGATCCATAGGTAGACGGGCACGTCCGCGTGCCCGGTGAAGACGATCCCGTCGAAACCGGCCCTCCTGAGGGTGTGGGCGAAGTGACCGCCCGAATGGCTGTCGAGCCAGAGACCCGTAAGGGGCGAGCGGGTCGCGACCGTGAAACGGCCCGAGGTGGGGAAAGAAGTCCCCGTCAGCGGGCCCGTGAGGAAGCAGAGGGGGTTGGCCGGGTCCAGCGGATCGCAGGATTTCGGGGTCAATTCCTCCAGCAGGGCGATGCCAAGGCCCTTTCCCCCCAGGAAGCGGGTCGAGGCTTCCCTGGAAATGAACCGCTCATGGAACCTGCCGGAAGAGAGATCGACAAACAGCAACCTGCCGAACATGGGCTGCACCTCCTTTAAGGGGAATGATAGCATGCTAAAGACTCATAAGGGAAGGAACTGCTAGAATAGCCTCATAAAGGATAAAGATCATTCGGGAGGCGATCGACTTGGAAGTTCGACCGGTAGAGATTACCCCGGGAACCTGGCCGGGTGACCTTATGGCTGTGGCGGTTTTCGAAAACGACTTGAGCCCGGTTGAAAGGCTTGAGCAGGGATGCGGCCAGAAACTGAAGGCCCTGGCGGAAAAGCGGGCCTACAGGGGAAAAGCGGGGGAGGTCCTGCTCCTGCCCGTTCCGGGGGAAACCACCCTGGCGCTGGTGGGGCTGGGGAAAAGGGGTGACGGCGAGCTCCAGCAGGAAACGATTCGCCAGGCTGCCGGAGAAGTGATCCGCGCCGCCATCCGCGACCGGGCCACCTGCGTCTCATTCCTGATGCCCGAAAAGCCTGGGGCCGTCCTTTCCAAGGCCGCGGCCGAGGGAGCCATCCTGGCCGGTTACGTGTTCGACAAGTACCAGGCCCGCGCAGAGGACGACCCGCCCCGTTTCGAGGTTGAAACCTTCCTCCTGGGCAACGGGGACGAAGCGGGCCTGCGGACGGGAGCCATCCTCGGGGAAGCCCAGAATTACGCACGGGACCTCGCCAACGAACCGGGGAACGTCATCAACCCCGAATCCCTGGCTGAAAGCGCCCGGAAGGTCGCCGAACAAGCCGGTCTCGAATGCACCGTTTTCGACGACGAGGCCATCCGTCAAATGGGGATGGAGGCCCTCTGGAGCGTCGGGAAGGGATCGAAAAACAAGCCGCGCCTCATCCACCTGGCCTGGAAGCCAAAGGCCGGAGGGAGCGAACGCATCGCCCTGGTGGGCAAGGGGCTGACCTTCGACAGCGGCGGACTGAACATCAAGACCGGCGATTTCATGCGGACCATGAAGGGCGACAAGTCCGGGGCATGCGCCGTGCTGGCTGCCATGAGCGCCGTCAGCGCACTTGAGCTCCCCCTCGAAGTCCATGGCCTGATCGGCGCGGCGGAGAACATGCCGGGCGGAGATTCCTACCGGCCCGACGACATCCTCCGCGCAAAAAACGGAAAGACGATCGAGATCGACAACACCGACGCGGAGGGACGGCTGACGCTTGCCGACGTCCTCTGCTATGCCTCGGACCTTGAACCTTCCGTCATCCTGGACATCGCCACGCTCACGGGGTCCTGCCACATCGCCCTGGGAGACTACGCGGCCGGGCTCTTCTCCCCCGACGACGGGATCGTATCGGAGCTGATGGAAGCCTCCCGCATCTCGGGCGAGCGCCTCTGGCCCTTCCCCATGGATGACGAGCGCCTTAGGCGGAAGCTGAAATCGGACGTGGCCGACCTGGTCAACGCGGGCAACCGCTACGGCGGGGCCATCTTCGCAGCCATGTTCCTGCAGGAATTCGTGAAGAAGGGCATTCCCTGGGCCCATGTCGACATGGCGGGAACCGACAACAGCAAGGAGGAATACGGTTACGTCCCGAAGGGCTTCACGGGCTTCGGCACGCGGACGTTCCTCGAGTTCCTCCTGCGCCGGGCAGGAAGGATGGGCTCATGACCCCCGACGACTGGACGTTCGAAGGCCGCGAGCAGTGGCCCCTTCCCCGTGAGGGGGAAGGCACTCCCCCCAGGAGGCCCGGATTCCGGCTGCCCCGGGGAGGACGCTTCCTTTGGCTGCTCCTGCCGGTCCTGCTGGTCTTCGTGGCGTGGCCGGCGATCGCCCGCCTTGCCACGGAATGGCTCTGGTTCGATTCCCTGGGCTTCGCCCCGGTATTCCGGACGCGCATCTTCAGCAGGATCGCCCTTTCCCTCGGGTCGACGCTCCTGCTTTTCGTTTTCCTTTCCCTCAACTGGATCGCCGCCTGGCGCCGGTCAAAGGACGAACTGGCCGAGGCCTGGTCGATCCGGTGGAACCCCCGCTTCTTGCCCTGGGTGATCCTTGGCGCGGCCGTCTTCCTCTCCCTTGGCAACAGCATGGGCTCAAGCGCCGCCTGGGAAGCGACCCTCGGGTTTTTCAAGGGCGGGACCTTCGGCCAGAAGGATGCAATCTTCGGGAAGGACGTCGGCTTTTACGTGTTCACCCTTCCTTTCCTGGCCCTGGTCAGGGGATGGATCCTGAACGCACTCTTCCTGGCCCTGCTCGGCACGGCGGTCCTGTCCCTCCCCGGAAGGCTGGGGCGGTTTTTCGCCATGGACTTCACCCTGCGGCCGCAAACCAGGAGGCACCTCCTGGTCCTCGCCTCGGCCCTTATCCTGGCCTGGGGAAGCGGCTTCCTGCTTGACCGCTGGAACCTGCTTTACTCTCCCACGGGAATCGTCGTCGGGCCAGGCTACACGGACATCCACGCCCTCCTTCCCGCCCTCACCGTCCTTTTCGGGATCAGCGTGGCGGCAGCCGTCCTGGTCCTTGTCGGAACCGGCCGGTCCAAGCGGGCCCTCTGGTGGATACTGGGCGGCATGGCCGTCGCCGTTTTCGTCCTTCGGAGCCTCGTGCCCGGGCTCATGCAATCCTACATCGTGAAACCGAACGAGTTCGAGAGGGAAAAGACCTACATCGGCCACCACATTGCGGCCACCCTCGACGCATTCGGCCTGGACAGCGTCTCGGTCCTGGAGGTGACGCCGGATGCGGAGGTCACTCCTGCCGAGGTCGAAGCAAACTCCGAGACCATCCGGAACATCCGGCTGTGGGATTACGGGCCGCTTCTCCGGACCTACAAGCAGCTCCAGGAAATCCGTTCCTACTACGATTTCACGGACGTCGACATCGACAGGTACCGTTTCGACGGCACCCTGAGGCAGGTCATGCTCTCGGCCAGGGAGCTCGACCCCACCCAGCTCCAGAACCGGACCTGGGTGAACACCCACCTGGAATTCACCCACGGTTACGGCCTGGTGATGAATCCCGTGAACGAGGTGGGCCCGACCGGGCTTCCGATCCTCTTTATCCGGGACCTGCCCCCCAAGGTGGACGTTCCCCTGAAGATCGACCGGCCCCAGATCTACTTCGGGGAGAAGACCAGCACCTACGCCCTCGTGAAGACCGACGTCAAGGAGTTCGACTATCCCATGGGCGAGTCGAACGTGAGGAGCACCTACGAGGGCAAGGGCGGCGTGGGGATCGGAAGTGCCTGGCGGCGACTGCTTTACGCCACCCGCTTCGGCGATACGGAGATCTTCTTCACGGGCTCCCTGAGGCCGGAAAGCCGAATCCTCTACTACCGGAACATCCAGGACGCCCTGGCCCGCCTTGCTCCCTTCCTGCTCTACGATGCCGACCCCTATCTCGTCGTGCTGGAGGGGCGGCTGGTCTGGGTCCAGGACGCCTACACCGCCACGAACCGGTACCCCTACTCCCGGCCGGTGGCCCTGGCCGACCCGACCCTTTCGAACTTCCAGGGGGCAAACTACCTGCGCAACAGCGTGAAGGCCACGGTGGACGCCTATGACGGCACGGTCACCTTCTACGCAATCGACGAGAAGGACCCGCTCCTTTCCATGTGGCGTTCCGTCTTCCCATCGCTCTTCAAACCGGCCGCCGCCATGTCCGCGGAGCTTCGCGAACATTTGCGGTACCCGGAAGGGCTCTTCGAAATCCAGAGTTCCGTCTACAGGACCTATCACATGACGGACCCGAACACCTTCTACAACAAGGAAGACGTCTGGACCATCACTCCAGAGGGCAGCCGAAGGCCGGTCTCCCCCAACTACACGATCCTGCGCCTCATGGGAGAGCGCGAGCCCGAGTTCGCCCTCATCATCCCGTTCCTCCCGGTGGGGAGGAACAACATGATCGCCTGGATGGCAGGCCGGAGCGACCCCTTGCACTACGGCAAGCTCGTGGTCTACAAGTTCCCCAAGCAGAAGCTGATCTTCGGGCCCGCCCAGATCGAGGCCCTCATCGACCAGAACCCGGAAATCTCGGCCCAGCTCTCCCTCTGGAGCCAGCGCGGATCCGAGGTCATCCGGGGAGACCTGCTCGTGATCCCGGCCGGAAAGGGACTTCTCTACGTCCAGCCTCTCTACCTTAAGGCGGAGAGGGGTGACCTGCCCGAACTGAAGCGCGTCATCCTTTCCACCGGGGGAAGGGTCGCCATGGCCGAAACTTTCGACGAAGCCCTGACTCGCGTCCTTGGAGCCCCCGCGGCCAAAAAACCGGCAGCCCGGCAGGCCCCGGGAACTGCCGTGCAGGCTCCTTCCGCACCGGGAACGCAGGAAGACCTGAAATCCCTGGCCCGCCAGGCCAGGGAACGTTGGGAAGCCGCCCTTTCCGCCCAGAAGGCGGGCGATTGGGCCCGCTACGGGGAGGAGATCAAGAAGCTGGAAGCCATCCTGGACAGGATGACCGGATTCCCCGCCCCGTAACCCCGGTGGTGAAAGGCCCCAAACGATCCCGAAAAGAGCCGGCCCCTTTCGAAAGGGGCCGGCTCTTTTCATTTCGGCAGGGCGTCAACTCGTTATAATGGGAACAGGGGGAAACAAGGCTCGAGAAACACATCCTACAGGATTGGGGGACAAGAAATGGGAGGCTATTTCGGAACAGCGCTCATGGTGGATCTCACGGAACGGACCGTTGAGGAGTCGCTCCTTCCGGGGGAATGGTATCGGGACTACGTGGGGGGAGAGGGGCTCGGCGTCCGCCTGCTCCTCGATCTCGTCGACCCCGAGGCGGACCTCCTTGACCCGTGCCAACCCCTCATCTTCACGACGGGGTCCCTGACCGGAACCGCCGCACCGGCCAGCGGACGCTGTGCCGTGGTGTTCCGCTCGCCTTTGACCGGAACCCTGGGCGCCGCGAACGCCGGGGGGCATTTCGCACCCGCCCTCAAGCGGGCCGGGTACGACGTCCTTGTCGTCACCGGCAGGGCCGAAACACCCATGGTCCTGGTCATCGACGACGACGGGGTGGATTTCCTCGAAGCCGGAGCCGCATGGGGAAAGGGCGTCGGGGAAACGGAAGACTGGACCCGGTCGCAGCTCGAAGGGACGGGATGGCAGATCGCCTCCATCGGCCCGGCGGGCGAGAAGGGCGTGCTCTTCTCGAACATCATGACGGACCGCCACCGGGCCTTCGGCCGCGGCGGGGCGGGGGCCCTCATGGGAAACAAGAACCTGAAGGCCATCGCCGTCCGGGGAACCTGCGAACTGCCGATCGCCGACCCCGAGGGGCTGAAGGAAGCGGCCAAAGCCGCCAGGGAGGAACTCTTCAACGAAGCTTTCGTACGGGACGAAATGAAGCCTTACGGAACCCCGTCCTTCTACGATGCCATGAGCGGGCTCGGTATCCTTCCGACCCGGAACTGGCAGAGGGACAGCTTCCCGGAATCGATCCCTACCCTGGGGTACGCGGCCTACCATGAGACTCTCGAGGTCAAGCCCTACGCCTGCTTCGGGTGCCCCATCGCCTGCGGCCGGCACACGAAGATCAAGTCGGGCAAGTGGGCCGGGATGGAGGGGGGAGGCCCTGAATACGAAACGGTGGCCGCCTTCGGAAGCAAGTGCGAGGTGAAGGACCTGAACGCCGTGGCCGCGGCCAATCACCTGGCCAACGACCTTGGGCTCGACATCATCTCCGCCGGCCAGGTCATCGCCACGGCCATGGAATGGGCGGAAAAGGGGATCCTGACAAAAGAGCAGCTCAAAGGCCTGGACCTGGCCTTCGGAAACGGGGAAGCCGTAGTGGAGGCCGTCCGGCTGATCGCACACCGGGAGGGCATCGGCGACCTCCTGGCCGAGGGAAGCGTACGGGCGGCCGAGAAACTGGGACCTGGCGCGGAAGCCGCCGTCATGGCCGTCAAGGGCATGGAGATGGCTGCGGACGGGGTACGGGCAAGCAAGGGAGAGATCATCACCCATGCCGTCTCCCCCCGCGGGGCGGACCACCTGCGTCCCTACGCCTCCACCGTCGATGCCTTCGGCTACCGGGAACCGGAACTCGGCATCGCCCCCGATGCGGTCATTTCCATCACCGAGGACGGGAACAAGGGATGGGTCAAGCCGCTCATGGCGAACGCCATGATCCCGAATCTCCTGGGGACCTGCCTCTTCACCAACATCACCCTGGCGATCAAGCCTTCGACCTGGGCCAGCCTCCATTCCAAGGCCCTCGGAAGGGAGATGGGGAAAGACGAACTGCTGCTTGCCGCGGAGCGGGTGATGAACCTGGAGCGCATGGTCAACGCGACGTTCGGGTTCGACGGGACGGACGACACCCTTCCTGCCCGCTTTCTGCAGGAACCGGGGGTTGACGGCCCTGGAACCGGGCAGGTCGTCGACCTGAAACCCGCCCTGGAAAGCTTCTACGAAGCGATGGGATGGGAACCTGAGGAAGGGCTGCCCTCCGTTGAGACCCTGACCCGGCTGGGATTGGACTGGATGCTGTACGGCTGCGACTGAGAAGCCTGGAGAAAAAGGGAAGGGGGAGGGGGCCGGCCGGCCCCCTCCCCCTTCCCTTTTCGTTTCAGGCCAGGTCCTGGAGGATCCGCTTCCGGGCCGCCTGGTCGTCATCCAGGTAAAGATTGATCTCCGATGTGAGGTTGAAGAGCAAAAACAGCCAGTAGATGCCTAGCGTAAGAACCATGAAGATGAGGGACAGGAAAAGGTTCCTGTGGCGAATCCGGCTCTGCGGGAGACACGGGCCTTCACCCAGGACGTGGGCGTAAAGCTTCTGCCTCAGGTCCTGGACCGCATCCGTTAGTTTGAAGACCGAATGCAGGTAGAACGCGATGAAGACGAAGGCCACGAATCCCAGCAGTTTCCCCAGGGCACCCGGCACGAAGACCCCCGCCAGGTGGAGGACGATGTATCCCCAGAAGAGGACCATGGAGATCCCCATCCCTGAAAGCCGTTCCAGCCCTCCCTGGAAGTTGACCCGTTCCGTCTCGTCCCCGGCGTGGGCGACGAGATGCTGCAGCAGCAGCCGCAGGTTGGCAAGGTTGGTGTTCAGGGCTCCCGCCCACTGGTAGACCACGACGAGCTGCATGATCGTCCCGATCAGCCCCAGGAACAGGGAGACAAGCAGGATTCCGCCCCCCCCGATGGCCCCCAGGGGACTCTCGGCCAAAAGGGCTCCCATGAAACCGAAGAACCCGATCGCCGTGCCCAGGATCCCGATGATGCCCAGGACCACGGACGCCACCGCCAGGTTTGGATTGACCCTCTTTTCCACGGAAAGGTCCAGCACGGCCTAGGCCTCCGCCAGGGCGCCGGCCCGTTCCTGTGCCTTCCTTACGAGGGCGTCGCGGTTGACGATGACACGCTCGTGGCGGCCGTGGCAAACCTCTCCCAGGCCATCCCAGCCGACGAAGGTGAAGTGCAGGTGGTTTCCGTCTATCCCGGTCAGGACGATCCGGTAGTGCACGGGAACCCCCAGGAGCGAGGGGGCGGTGTGAACGATCTCCACCTTTCGCCCGACGGTGATGAGGCCCTCGGGCAGGAACCGGTCCAGCATGTCGATCGCCATGCGGATCATCGTGTTCGAACAGGCCGATGTGGAGAGGAACTGGTTCAGCTCGGGAGAAAAGTTTCCCACGGTGTCGGCCGACTCCACCACTTTCATGAATTCCTCGGTCATCCCTACGGCAAACGCATCTTTCGGGTCAAACATGGTCCACACCCCTTTCTTCCAGGCAGGCCGCCATGCGGCGCAGGGCTTCTTCGATATTTGCGCGGCTGGTGGCGTAGCAGAGACGGACAAACCCCTTCCCGGCGTCCCCGAAAAAGGACCCGGGCACCATGGAAACCCCGGCTTCTTCAAGCATCATCTCCGAGAAGGCCACGTCATCCATGCCCGTTCCCTCGATGTTCGGAAAGGTGTAGAAGGCTCCGCCGGGTTCGACGCACCGCACACCCGGAAGGGCATTCAGGCCGGAAACGAAAAGATCGCGCCGGGCCCTGTACTCTTCGACCATCGCGGCCACGGGCTCCTGCGGCCCGGTGAGGGCCTCGATGCCCGCCTCCTGGATGAACGGGGGAAGGCAGGTTGAGGTGAGCTGGTGGTAGAGCCCCATCTTCTCCGTGATTTGCGGCGGGGCTATGACGGTGCCGATCCGCCACCCCGTCATGGCGTAGGTCTTGCTGAACCCGTCTAGGATGATCACCCTCTCCCGGCAGGCATCGTAGACGGAAGGCGAAACGACGCGCACGTCGCCGTAAACCATGCGGCCGTAGATTTCGTCCGAAAGGAGGTAAACATCGTTTTCCTCAGCCACCCGGTAAAGGGCCTCCACCTCTTCGGGCCGGAGGACCGCCCCGGTCGGGTTGCTGGGTGAGTTGACCAGGATGAGGCGCGTCCTTGGCGTGATGGCGTTTTTGACTTCATCGGGATCGAGGCGCAGGCCGTTTTTCTCCCGGAGGGGAACCGGTACGGCCTTCACCCCGAAGAAGTTGGCGACCCCGAGATACGTCGGGAAGCACGGGTCCTGGACGATCATCTCGTCGCCGGGATTCAGCAGGCAAGCCACCGCGTAGGTGATGATCACGTTCGCGCTCGGCGTGACGAGGACCTGGTCAACGGAAGGGAGAAAGCCCCGGGTTTCCCGGACATGCCGGGCAACGGCCTCCCTGAGCTCGTAGATCCCCATGGAATTCGAATAGTGGGTCTTTCCCTCCCGCAGGGCCCTGCAGGCCCGCTCGACGATATGGGGAGGCGTGTCGAAATCCGGTTCCCCCAGCTCGAAATGAACGATGTTCCTGCCGGCTCTTTCCATCTCCTGGACACGCGCCAGGATCTTCAGCATGGGTTGCCCCTCGATGCGTCCCGACAAGTCGGAAAGTCCCTTCATTTTGCCGCTCAACCCCTTCATGTCCGCTTTGCTCTATCTTAGCAGAATAGGTCTCCGAGTTCCTCACTGCAACGTATGAACGTATAATGGGGTGGAAATCCGGGCAAGGGGAGGGACAATCATGGAAAAGCACCGCCTGAAGCTCTTCATGGAGCGCCCCCAGTCCGCGGTCTGCTGAGGGGGCTTCAGCTACGGAAAGGAGGAAATGGCCTCCTTCCCGATGCGGGCGGACCGTGAGTCCGCCGCCGGCCTGCTTGTCAAGGTAAGGGAAACCTTCGGGGACCGGGTTGACATCGATATCCTGGATCCGAGGTGCTCGTTCTGGCTCTTCGACCTGGTCCGCTTCCGGGTGAAGAGCACGGAGGCCACCTGGGTCCTGGACGGCAAGCTGATTTTCCGGGGCATCCCCGAATGGGCGGATTTGAGAAGGGTCATCGCCGCAAAGGTGGGAATGCCGTGAAAAACTGGCAGGCAAGGGCCCGGCGCATGGTCGAAGAGCAACTGCGCGGACGGGGCATCCTCGACGAGCGGGTCCTGTCGGCCATGGAACGGGTTCCCCGGACGGCCTTCGTGCCTGCGGAACTGGAAGGATTGGCCGATTTCGACGGCCCCCTGCCCATCGGGGACGGGCAGACCGTTTCCCAGCCCTTCATGGTGGCCCTGATGACTGAACTCCTTGCGCTCACCCAAAGGACCCGGGTCCTTGAGATCGGGACGGGCTCCGGCTACCAGGCCGCTGTCCTGGCCGAAATGGGCATGGAGGTCGTCTCGATCGAGCGAATCTCCTCTCTAGCCGAAACCGCGCGACAGCGCCTGCGCCGCCTGGGCTACGAGGTGGAAGTGCTCCACGGCGACGGGCGGAGCGGCTGTCCCGCCCGGGCCCCCTACGGGGGAATCCTTGTGACGGCAGCGGCCCCGCGCGTTGAAAGCGCCTGGACCGAACAGCTGGGGGAAGGGGCGAAACTGGTCGTTCCGGTCGTGGTCGAACCGGGTCTGGAGCGGCTCCTTGTCCGGACAAGGACGGCCTCCGGGTTCAGTGACACCTGGTCGGAGTACTGCCGTTTCGTGCCGCTCCTGCCCGGCCTCGAAGAAGGATCCAGGGGAGAAGAATCGCCTTCCTGAAAAGAATCCACATTCCGAAAGAGGGGGATGAACCTTGTCCAAACGCATCCTGGTCTGCCTTGATTTCAGCAAGCTCGGCGACGACGTGGTCACCTACGGCCACAGCCTGGCCCACAGCCTTGACGCAGAAGTGACCTTCATCCACGTCATCGAATTCACCCAGGCCTTCAAGGGCTACGACACCCGCGCCATGGGACACCTGCCGGAAACGATCCGCGCCAAGGCCATGGAGCGCATCGAGCTTCTCGTCATGCAGGCGGAAGCCAAAAAACCCACCGGGGAGGACCACCGTCATCCCCTGGTCGTCAAGGAGGGCGAACCCGCCGAGGAGATCATCGCCCTTGCGAAAGACGGGAACTTCGACCTGGTCGTCGTCGGCAACAGGGGCAACAGCCGCATCGCCAGCCTGGTCGTCGGCTCCACCGCTTCAAAGGTGGCCCGGTACGCCCCCTGCTCCGTCCTCATTTACAGGCCCGGGCACGAACCGTTCTAGCGGGCCGGTTAACGGATAACCGGGGAGGAGGGTTTCTCCCCGGCCTCCCGGAGAACCTTCTTGAGACGGCGGCCGGTCACCATGAAATAGGCCCTCTCCGCGATGTTGACGGCATGGTCGCCGATTCTCTCCAGGTGCCGGGCCACTGAAAGAAGGGCGGTTGCCGAGAGGATCGCGTCGGGGTTTCCCTGCGCCGGCCCGGCCATGATCCCCAGGAGTTCGTCGAAAATCGCGTGGTAAAGCCGGTCCATTTCGTCGTCGGCCCTGAAGACCGCCTCAGCCAGGGCTGCATCTCCGCGCTCGAAGGATTCGAGGGCCTGCGAGAGCATTTTCGTGGCGATCTCGTTCATCCGGGGAATGTCGATCAGCGGCTTCAGCAGGGGACGACGGTTCAGCCAGAGAGTCCGTTCGGCGATATTCGAAGCCTCGTCGCCGATCCGCTCGAGATCGGTCACGATCTTCAGGACGGAGAAGGCGAAGCGGAGGTCTTCGCGGATGGGCTGGCGCATCCCGATCGAACGGAGGCACTCGAGCTCGGCATCCACTTCCAGTTCGTCGATGACATCGTCATCTTCCAGGACCTTCCCGGCAAGCTCGTCGTCGCGCGTTTCGAGGGCCCTGACCGCTTCCCGGAACGCGGACCCGGCCCGGCTTCCCATCTCCAGCACCAGGGCTGTCAGGGCCAGGCGGTCTTTCTCGTAGAGAAAGGATGCCTGGGATTTTTTTTCGTCCTTTGCACCGAAGAACATCGATCATCCCTCCTCGACCGTCATCCGGGGAATGTCCCGGCGGATTCGCTCCTTGCGATTTCCGAGGCGGCGCGAACCAGGTCGTCCGCCGCGGAAAGGAACTCCCAGGCGGAGACCTCCGACCTTGAATCGAAAAGCCCCCCCCCTTCCAGCAGTTTTGCCCGCAGCGCCTTTGCGTCCCGTTCGTAGGACTCCCCGAGGTCAAGCGCCCTCCTGGAGAGGTCCGAATCGGCCAGGACAAAGGACCCCAGGGCAAACCCCACCAGCCTCACGAGGTGGCGGACCGTGTTTTCCCAGTTCTTTTCCTTCAGCTTGGCCGCCAGGCTTTCGCAATTCCCCTCCAGGCAGATGGGGGCAAGGCGGGTGGAAGCCACCCCCACGAGGCCTCTCATGGCGATCAGGGCGTAGGAGATGCCCGCATAGGAGGTCCTCGCAGGGTCATCCTCCGGAGGAGCCGGGATATCGAACATGAAGTCGAGACAGGACTCCACCAGCAGGGGGAGATCCCTCCGAAGAGCCTCGACGCGGCCTTTCGGTTCGGGTGCGAGGAGAATGCGGGCCACGAGCTCATCCGCAAAGCTCGCCAGGCGGGTCATCTCCCGGGCCAGCAGGTTGAGTGCCAGCGGGGGCAGCGCCAGGGCGGCATCGTCAAGGAAAAGGGGCTCGGAAAGGCTTTCCCGCTCCCGGATGGGCAGCCTTTCCACCAGCCAGGCGAAGAAACCGGCGAAAGGGTAGAACAGGATCGCGTTGAGGGAAACGACGAAACCGAGGACGAGAGGCGGGGCCATTGCGGGGGTGACGCCCTCGAGCCAGGTGTTGCCGGCGAGCAGGATCCAGGCCGCCCAGGCCGCCGCCGCCCCGGCCATGCGATAGAAGAGATTGGCCCAGGCCAGCCGCCGGGCGTTCCGCTTTCGCGTACCCAGGGACACCAGGAGGACGGGCGCCGAAGATCCCAGGTGGGCTCCCGCGACCAGGGGAAAGATCGAATCCAGGGGCAAAAGTCCTACGGCGCCGAGAGCGATTGAAACCGCAACGACGGCGTTGCCGCTCTGGAGAATTGCCGTGACCGCCGCCGAAAGGAAAAAGACCGCCGCATGGCTTTCGGCAACGGAACCGAGACCCTCCCGCAGGAGGTTTCCGCTTGAAAGGGGCTCGATCCCGGCCCTGAGGAGGGCCATACCCGTGAGGAGGAGGGCTAGCCCCAGGAGGTTTTCAGCGACGGCGCGAACCTTCCCCTCCGGCAGCCTCATGCCCGCGATGCAGGCGGCCAGGAACAGGGGGGAGAAAAAAGTCCAGTCCGGACCGAGCAGGAAAGTCACGCCCATGGCTCCCACGCTGGCTCCCATCATGGCGGTCAGGGCGTCGGCGAAAGGCAGCAGGCCCGCGTCCACCAGGCCGACGGCCAGGGATGTGGCGACGGAACTGCTCTGCGTCCCCCCGGCCAGGAGGACGCCGAAAAGAAAGGCCCCCGGCCTGTGGGCCGTGAGGCGGGCCAACGCCCGCTTGGCCCCTCCGAACCCCTTCCGGAAGGAATCCGTGAGGACCTGGGCCCCGTGAAGGAAGAGGGCCAGGCCGCCGATGAACAGGGTCAAACCCAGGGATGCGTTCATGGGAACCCCCCTCGCACTTTCGATTAAAAGAGTTCCGCCATCCTGCCGTGACGGATCCCCCAGGCCGACGCGAGAAGGCCGGGAATCCCAAGGCGGGTCATGACGCACTCGACGATGACGGCACCGGGAAGGGCGAGGTCGGCCCGGTCGGCAGGCAGCCCCCTGACGGAAGCCCTTTCGGACGGAGAGAGGCCGCACATGCGGGAGACCACGGATCCGACCCCCTCGAGGGAAAGGGTTGAACCGTGCAGCCTTTCAGGCTCAAAGAGAGGATCTCCGCGGAGGATGGAAGCCAGGACCATGATCGTCCCCCCCATTCCCACGAGGCGGCTGCAGTTCATGCCGGAAAAGCGGCCTTCCATGAGATCCTCCACGGTCTTCCGCATGCAGGAGACCTCGGGCAACCCTGGCGAGTCCGTCGAAACGCAGGCTTCCTTCAGCCTCAGGGCCCCGATGGGCAGAAGGGCCCTGGCGCCGGGCACGCCCTTTTCCCCTGCGAGGATTTCCGTGCTTCCGCCGCCGACGTCCAGGATGCAAAGGGGCTGTTCCCTGTCCGGCAGGAGCGCACAGGCGGAAAGGAAGGCCAGCCGGGCTTCCGCGCCCGGATCGAGGACCTCCAGGCGTATCCCCGCCCGAAGGGCCAGTTCCCGGGCGAACGGCCCCGGGTCGTCTACCCTTCTCAGGGCCTCGGTTCCGAGAGCCTCCATTTCTTCGGCACCCAGTGCGGCAGCCTCCGCGGCGAACTCCGAAACGGCCTCGAGGGTCCGGTCGACGGCAGCGGGCAAGAAATCCGCCCTTCCGGCCAACCCTTCCCCCAGGCGGGTCACCCTGGCCCGCTCCAGTAGCGGGACGAAACCGCCGCCCTCAACTGCTTCCGCCACGATCATCTTGACGGAGACGGACCCGATGTCGAAAACCGCCGCCCTTTTCACCGGGCCTCTCCGGAAGATTTCGGGGTGCCGGTCTTGAGAAGGAGCTCCGCGAAACGGCGGACCTTGGGCCTGAAGGTTTCGATGGAGCCCGCCTTCCCGGGCTTGACCACGAGGGGCAGGGAAGCCGCGGGCTTTTTCCCGCAGGCGGATTCCATCGCCTCGAAAGCCCCGCGGTCTCCCGAGCCCCCCATGGTGCACAGGAATCCCAGGGCATGGGCGTTCCGGCCGTAGCGTTCGCAGTAGGTCCGGATGGCGGGGGCGGCGGTGAAAGCCCAGACCGGGGTCCCGATGACGACGAGGTCGAAATCCTCGACCTTCGCCTTCGGGGGCTTGATCTGCCCCTCCGCCTTGAGGGCCGCGTCACGGCCCGCCCCGAGATATCCCAGGATGCCCGAGCGGTCCTTGAGGTCGATGATTTCCTCCGTCTCCACGGAGACGGAATCCCCGCCGAGCTCTTTAAGCACCGATGCGGCAAGTGCGGCAACCGACTTGGTGACGCCTGTCCGGGAATAGAAAACGACCAGGATTCTCACGCCGATCCCTCCTTATGTTCGAAGCAATCCCCTGCCGCGGGAGAGCATGCCTCCAAAAACCTCCTCCGGCAGGAACAGCCCGCCCGTCAGCCAGGCCACGTGGGTCGTGTCGGGCGTCCCGCCGGTCACCAGCGGCCCCATGAGCGCGCTCGCCGCAGAGGGTTCCGCCTTTCGGCCCGTTGAGTCCCAAAGGAGGGCCAGGAGGCGGAAAAGCTCGGAATCCTCTATGGTGAACGCCCCGTCGACAAGATCCTTCACCAGGCCGTACACGAGGGCCGAAGGCACCCCGACGGCCAGGCCGTCAGCCTCCGTCAGCCCCTCCAGGCCCAGCTCCTTCACGGACACGTCGGGAGTTCCCCTGACGAGGGCCAGGGTCATGCAGCAGGCGAGCGTCGGTTCCACGAACCAGCAACGAACGGCGTCCCCGAAGACGGATTTCAGCCCGAAAGTGATCCCCCCCGGCGCCCCGCCCACCCCGCAGGGAAGGGTGACGCTCAGGGGATGGGCTTCGTCCACCACGACACCCGCGTCCGCCAGCTGCCTGCGGAGGCGAAGGGCCGCGACGGCATAGCCCAGGAAAAGGTCGGGAGAGCGTTCGTCGTCGACGAAGTGGCAGGATCCGTCGGCCTCGCATTGGCGGCGCCCCTCCGCCACGGCTTCGCTGTAGTCGGACTCGACCTCCACGACGCGGACGCCCCTGGACCGGAGCAGCGACTTCTTCCAGGCCTTTGCGTCATGGGACATGGTGACCGTGGCCCTGAAACCGAGCGCCGAGGCCATGATCCCGATGCTCATCCCCAGGTTTCCCGTGGAGCCGACGGCGATCTCGTACCGGGAAAAAAGCTCCCTGGCCTCCGGCGAGGCCAGGCGGGAATAGTCCGAACCCGTGTCGCCCACCAGCCCGGCTTCCAGGGCGATCCCCTCGGCGACTTTCAGGACCTCGTGGATGCCGCCGCGGGCCTTTATGGACCCCGCCACGGGAAGTTCGCTGTCCGCCTTGATCCACAGGCTGCCGGCGATCCGACTGCCGTAGGCCTTTCCCAGCGCTTCCCGGGCGGCCGGGACCGGCACCAGGGGCGACTCGATGAGCCCCTGCCCGGTTTCCGGAAAGACGGACCGGATGAACGGGGCAAAGCGCTCAAGACGCCTTTCCGCCTCGA
>Ga0209270_1002187_pt1 | contig 21797 bp, 20 predicted proteins | sample MTBAKSrepl1MetaG_FD_187456 | JGI IMG/M metagenome (GOLD analysis project Ga0209270, IMG submission 187456) | Enrichment culture microbial communities from Arthur Kill intertidal strait, New Jersey, USA, that are MTBE-degrading - MTBE-AKS1... | ecosystem: Environmental > Aquatic > Marine >...
GCGCGCCCACACGAACAGTTCTTCGGCGGGCATCAGCTGAACGATCCCGGTCACGTTGGGCAGGTGGTCATCGAAGCTTTTTCCCGCGCCGCCCTCGAGCGGCGCGGAGACGATGCCAAAAACGATGTTCGTGTCCCTTCTGGTCTGGGCGATGGCGCTGCTGAGGCAGGCCGTGGTCATGACGACGAGCACGTCCGGCCGCTGACGCAGGAGGTCGGCCGTCGTCTGATTCAGGAAAGACATGTCGCCGTTGGCGTGCTGGGCCGACAGGATCAGGTTGTCTCCTTCCACGAATCCCAGGTCCCGCATGCCGTCCTTGAAACCGTTGATGGCCATGTCGAAAATGGGGGCGGGAACGAAATGACTCAGACCGACGTGGTACGACCTGCCGGGCTCCGGACCGGCAGGCCTTGCGTCGGGGCCTCCGCCCTGCTCATTCAGAAGCGCTTGAACGGAGGGCGCGAGGGACCACCGCCCGCCCAGTCTTGCCAGGACCTCCCGATTGAGGCGCAGCATATCCGGGATGACATTCTCGATGCGGAAGGCCGACGGGGTTTTCCCCTCGAGGATGTCCACCGCGATGTCGGCCGTGTAGCGGCCGACGGTGAAGTAATCGGCGCCGAGCCCGAACAGCGCCCCCTTTTCGGCGTCGGTCGGGTCGTTGGTGAAGACCGGGATGCCGGCCTCGCCAGCGAGGCTGATGATGAGCCGGATGGATGCGTTGGCCACAGTGTCCCCGCCGATCCAGACGGCGTCCGGCTTCCTGGTCATCAATGACCGGGCGGCCTCGGAGACCTCGGAGGTGTTGGCGGCAACCGCTTCGACGAGATCGATCCCCAGCTCGCGGCAGATATCGCGGGCCTGAACGAGACAGGCCTCCGAGCACTGCTCGCCCGGGTTCCAGACCACTCCGAGGCGCCCGAGGGCCGGGTTCATGTCATGCGCGATCTGAATGGCCCGCCGAACGGGCTGGAACGTGCCGATGCCCGCCATGTAGGGGGGGTGCTGCTGCGGCTCCGGACCCTCGATGCCGACCCCGGCGCCGTATGGGTCGGTGACGGCGCCGAATACGTGGGTCTTCTTCCGCGTGAGGTTGGCTTTGGAAAAGGTCTGCAGGCCGACGGTGCTCGAGGTGATGACAAGTTCATAGGGTCCGTTGGCGATTTCCCGGGCGATGGCGTTGGCTGTGCTGACATCCCCCTGCGCATTGAAGAGACGGATGTTCCGGTTGCCGGGCGCGCAGGCGCCCCTCTCCTTCAGCCGGGAGAAAACCCCCGCGATATGGTCGTCCAGGAGAGGCGTCGAGGTGAGTTGCATGACGGCGAGCGCAGGATAGGTGCGTGCCTGGCGGCTTTCATCCGTTACGCGCTGTTCACGGTCTGAGAACAGCAGGATCGAGGAGGCCGCCGCAATGAGGGCAACGACAAGCCACAGTTGTTTGATCGCGTTTTTCATGGTTATCCCGTGCGTGCGTTGGGCAGTGCCAGCCATCCGGCATGGGTGGGGTGTCGTTCTGTTCCTGTCTTATTCTGCAATCGCCTTCATCTGTCAAGGGGCATAACGCGGTTTCCGGGTCGATGCTACAGCAAAGGACGGGAATTCCGCGATCCCAAGGGTCAATCATGCGGCTCAAGAGAAGGGTCCCCCAAGACGAACCACTCCCAGACGCACTCCTTCCACCGTTCGATGTCATCCCGGCACGACGAGGCCGGGGCCTCCCATCCGCAGGACCTGCAGACCACCCTGGCCGCCGCTCAGCGGCCGACGATCTCTGCAGCGGCCCCGCAGCGACGGCACGTCAGTTTGGGCTCCTTTTCCACGCCTTCGACCTTCCTTTGCTCGGATCAAGAATGCGATCCAATCATTGCCCTGTTTTATTGTTTATCATTTATAATGCGTTGCCCGTCGCGCTCAATGGCCTCACGGCCTTTCCTTGCGTCCCTTGAATATGTCTGCCAGGGGCGTCGAAAAGGCGACCTCGGGCTGAAACCGCATATACGCGGGAACAGGATACCGGATGCCTTTTTCGTGCGTCCTCTCAAGCCCTTCCACCAGCTCCGCCAGGCGCGCGGCATGGATGGCCATCACCATCTCATGGTCCTGGCAGGCGGCCCACACACGGTCGCCGTTTCCCGGCACCACGACCTTCGCATCCTGATCGAGCCAAGCGCCGATGACCCCTTCCGTGCAAGAAGCCGCCCGGCCCGAAAAAGATCCCTGGATGGGTTCGCCGCTCAGGAACGTGCACCCGTGGATCAGGCGCATCATCTGCGCCGGGTTGACGTAGACGAGCACCACGTCGGGCGGCATGACGGCCTTCTCGAGCGGAGAATACAGAACGATGGGATCGTGGCCCGCTTCGAGCAGGCGAAACCCCTCGAAGATCCGGACGGCGGATGCATCGTCCGCCGCGTAGTTCATGCGGGTGAAAAAATCGACGGGTCCGGCCGGATCGCTCACTCTCTCCCACCCGTATGTGTGCGCGGCGATCGCACAGCCGACGTCTGCGCGCGTGAAAGCGACCGTCCACCCATAGAGCCGCGCCATGGCAGCCCCCTGGCACGGGGCCATTTTCACACCGAGGTCGCGCAGCGGTTTTCGGGCCTTCTGAGGGATCTGGTCCTCCTTCGCCAGGAAGCTCACCGCCACGGGCATGGTGGACGGATTGATCCTCTCCCTGAGCTTCCGCGCCATCTCTATCCACTCGTTCATCGCTCCCCTGCTCCTTTCATTCGAAGAGAGTTCTGGACATAAGCTGCCGCGCCGGATGCTTTTCCGGAGCGCTACTATAGGGTTTCCATCCGGGAATGAGGATTGGGAACCGGGTTCTACCGGGAAATCATTTCCGCAGATGGATACTATATAATATATTCTTTTGAAGGAGAACCCGACGATCAAACAGATGCAACCGCAATGCGAATTCAAATGGAACAGGAGATGTTTTATGGAATCGAAAATCGCCAAGGCCATCGGCCTCAAGTACAACCCGGTCGCCGTGATCCGGGCCGATCGGAAACCCGAGAACGCCCTGCAGTTCAAGAAGGGGAAATGGGGATGCGTGATGTTCATGTTCGCCAACGCCGCGAGAGGCAAGACAGCCGCGTTCGACAAGGAAACCTACGGCTGTTGGGGCGGGGGCGTGGGGCTCGGGTTCGGGAACGCCTACCTTCAGTTTCCCGGCGGGGTCGAGTGCTTCGCCCATTTCCTGTCTTCCGGCAATATCCATTCGGACAAGGGCAAGGAAGTCGCCCGCGCGCTGGAAGCCTCCGCGGGGAAGGCATTCACGGACGAATTCCTCGAGGGCGAGGGGTATGTAAAAACCCCTGAGCTGGTGGAACAATTCTTGGATGTACTTCCCATGCGGGACACCGGTTCGAAATATCTGCTCTTCAAGCCTCTCCCGGCAACCGATCCCGCCCTCGAAACGCCGGAGACCGTGGTCTTCGCCGCCAACCCGGATCAGATCTCGGCCTTGGTGATCCTGGCCAACTACGCGAGGGAAGGCATCGAAAACGTCGCCATCCCCTGGGCCGCCGGGTGCCAGACCATCGGCATCCTGCCGTTCAAGGAGGCCGAGTCCGCCAACCCCCGGGCCGTCGTAGGACTGACGGACATATCGGCCAGAAAATATGTCCGCAAGCTCCTGGGGGCGGAGTATCTCTCGTTCGCCATGCCCTGGAAAATGTTTCTCGAGATGGAGGACAACGTGGAAGGCAGCTTCCTGGAGCGGGGGACCTGGCGGTCTCTTCGGTAGCCCGAAAGCTGAATCCCGCCGCTTCCGAGAGGCCCAGGCAAACGCATTTCTTTTTCCAATTGCGGCCATTCGGACACTTGCCTCCGGCCACCGGATGCTTTATATCTTTCTGATCTCAACTCAAGGACGGAACGATGATCACTTTTCTGGACTACGGCGCAGGAAACGTGCGCAGTGTGATAAACGCCATCGAGAAACTCGGAGAAAGCGTCCGGATCGTTCGGAACGGCGCAGACCTGCTCGCTGCGGAGCGCCTGATATTCCCGGGCGTAGGACATTTTGCCAACATGATCCGGACGCTCGAGGAAAAGGACCTCATCGAACCCCTGCGCGCTTACCTCCGCGCCGGACGGCCTTTCCTCGGCATATGCCTCGGCCTGCAGGCCTTGTTCGAGGGGAGCGAAGAGGCGCCCGGGGTGCCGGGGCTCGGCATCATCCCCGGGAGGGTCCGGCGCTTCGATGTCGACCTCGCGGTCCCTCACATCGGCTGGAACGGGTTCAGAGCTCTGCAGTCTTCGACCATTCTGAGCGGCCTGCGCGGCGACGAAAAATTCTATTTCGTCCACTCATACCACGTCGTGCCCCGGGACGAATCGGTGGTTCTGACCCGCACCGATTACGGAATCCCCTTTGTCAGCGGCATCCAGCAGGGAAACGTCATCGCCACGCAGTTTCACCCTGAAAAGAGCGGAGAGGACGGCCTCAGGATCCTGAGAAACTTCCTCGAATGCGCGCGCCCGGCGCTCCCCGAGCTTTCCGGACGATCGGCGAGCACGCGGCTCGCCAAACGGATCATCGCCTGTTTGGATGTGCGCAGCGACGACCGCGGAGACCTGGTAGTCACGAAGGGGGACCGTTACGACGTCCGCGAGGAGGGTGCGGTGCGGAACCTCGGTAAGCCCGTGGAACTGGCGCGGCGCTATTACGAGGATGGCGCCGACGAGATCACCTTCCTCAACATCACGGGGTTCCGGGACTTCCCGCTCGAAGACATGCCTATGCTGGAGGTGCTCCGGCAGACATCCCTGAATGTCTTCGTGCCGCTCACCATCGGGGGAGGGATTCGGGACTACACGGACGAGAACGGCCGCCGCTACTCATCCCTCGAAGTGGCCTCCGAGTATTTCCGCTCGGGCGCCGACAAGGTTTCCATCGGCAGCGACGCCGTTCTGATCGTCGAGGCCTACCTGAAGGAACGGCGGAAAACGGGCCGGAGCGCCATCGAGGAAATCGCGCGCGTTTATGGCAGCCAGGCCGTCGTCATCTCAATCGACCCTCGGCGCGTCTATGTCCGATCCCCCGAAGAGGTGAGACACCACGTCATCGAAACCGCAACCCCCGGCCCGGGCGGCGAGCGCTTCTGCTGGTACCAGTGCACCATCAAAGGCGGCCGCGAGGGGCGGGAGGTCGATGCGGTGACCCTGGCGCGCGCATGTGAAGAGTTGGGCGCGGGGGAGATCCTCCTGAACTGCATCGACCGGGACGGCACCCACCTCGGGTTCGACATCGAACTCATCAACGCCGTCAAAGGCGCCGTAACCATCCCGGTGATCGCCTCTAGCGGCGCCGGCAGCGCCGAGCACTTCCTGGAGGTCTTCACCCGCACAAAGGTCGAATCGGCCCTGGCCGCCGGTATCTTCCACCGCGAAGACGTCCCCATCGCCGCCGTCAAACGCCACCTCCAATCCAAAGTCGAAATCCGTGGGGTCGGACCAAGGTAAGCCGCTCTTTTCATTGGTATAAAACGCTATAACAGGTCATTTTTTCAGCTTAAACACACCATTTTCGCCCCAAAAACGCGGTTTAAGCCTTGAAGCGACTGAGACGTCATCATATGCGCAAAAACCCGATAGACCGTCCATCCTCGAAAAGCTGAAACATTGCTCTCGAGCAGCAGCGGTCAAGAATATGGGGGTCACGTTCTTTTCATGGTTTGAGAGGCAAGGAATCAAATGAGTTTACTCACTCTCACCTTTGGTTTAAATAATATCTGATCTTAAGGATGAGATCGCCATCGGCATTTGGCGATCGGATCCGATCATCTGAGGCGCCGAGGCCAAGTTCTTTACGACCGGCCTGTACCTCGGGATGGCGGTCGGAATTTGCTGCTCAGCCGTCCGCCTTCGTAGCGATATCATCTCGGACCGGCGCTGAAGCATTCAGAAGGAGCTTTCAAACCCTCACATCAAGCAACATGCCCCCCGATTTGAATGCCGTCCTGCTACACCAGGCTGCCCATGTCGTCTCTCTTTAGACTATGCTTCTGGCTGCCGGAATTTCAGCCCCCCGAATCGCCGACCTACGTGTCATTAATGGCCGAAGGATCTTGTGTGTTCTTCAGCCCGCTTCCCAACAGTGTCCATTGTGAAAAACGCATCCGGCAAGAGAAAGTTTCCAGTCGGAGGTAAGGGTTCCAGACTAATATCTAGGAAATCCAGCTGTTCGGGATGCAGGGGACCGATAGGTCACTGTAAAAATAAACACCGAGATCGACGCGTAGACTAGCCAGAAAGACTATTTCGAGGCGGAAAACATGTTAAGCCGCCTAGTGAGCATACCGAGGTCTGACAAAAGAAGAAATTATCGAGAAAGATCAGAGCACATCAAGAAGAAATCACAAAAATATGGATAGCACTCATCAATGAACGAAATGCTTTTAAACAGATCGATGAGAAAAAAAGAGTGGGCTGAAGAATTTCAGTAATAGGAAGATACTGTAAGACTATGGATGAATATAATTCTAATCATGGAGCGAGAAATGCCCAGGGCAAACCGATACTACATTTCAGGTCACGCATGGCATCTCACACACAGATGCCATAAAAGGGAGTATCTGCTGAAATTTGCTAGGGATCGACAGGTTTGGATCCATTGGCTTTTCGAGGCGAAAAAGCGCTATGGATTGACCATCCTAAATTACACTGTAACATCCAATCACATTCACTTGCTTGTCTATGACCAAAACGGTGGAGATACGATTCCAAAAAGTATTCAGTTGATCGCAGGGCGTACAGCTCAAGAGTATAATCAAAGAAAGAACCGAAATGGCGCTTTTTGGGAAGATCGCTACCATGCAACAGCCGTACAAACAGATATTCATTTGATTCAATGTCTTGTCTACATAGATTTGAACATGGTCAGGGCGGGCGTGGTCAAGCATCCATGTGACTGGCCCTACGGAGGCTATAGAGAAATCCAGAAGAATCCAAAGCGATACAGATTGATCGACCGTGAAGTATTAATGCGCTTGCTCGGCATTAAAGACAGCGATCAATTGGCACTGTCACACCGAAGATGGGTCGAGAGGATGCTTCAGACGACGGAAAATGTTCGGGAAGAGAGATGGACAGAGAGCGTCGCTGTTGGAAATCTGTATTTTATTGAAGACATAAAAGAAAAATTGGGTGAAAGAGGAGTCGGCAGGAAAGTCGTGGAAAGGAGAGAAAGCTGTGAACTCAGAGAGTGCCAGTTTCCTTATAATGGCGAATCTGACCCCGAAAACCCGGTTTTAAGGCTTGAAAACGAGATATTTTGGGATGATAGTCAATTAATTTCAACTAGATAACTTGGTCCGACCCCAAAACCGGAAAATTCCTCGTCTGAACATCATGATCGAACCTACATAGAGAAGGCCCAGGATAAGGGGCCAGACATTGGTGTAAGTGCTCAGAAGATCCTTCAGGTAAACAAGTGCCAGAGCGCCCATGACGGGCCCGTAGAGGGTGCCCATGCCGCCTACCAACGTCATGAGCACGATGTCGCCCGACGTGTCCAGACTCAGGGTGAAAAGCGGCACGAAATTTTGGAGTGCGGCATACAAACCTCCGGCCAAGCCTGCAAAACCCGCCGACAAGGCAAAGGACATGAGCTTGAAGAATTTTGGATTGTACCCGATGTTCATGGCTCGGATCTCATTCTCTCTGAGGCATTCGAGAGTCTTCCCGAAGGGGGAGTGAATGATGCGCAATCCAAGGATGACAGCCAAAACGAAACAGAACAAAATGAAATAGTACATCACCAGTTCCGATGTGAAATCGATCGGGCCCAGAGGCGTCCTGGGCACACCGTGCAGACCGTCGTCTCCGCCGGTAAGTGAACGCCATTTGAAGGCGATAAAATAGATCACCTGCGCAAACGCCAGCGTCACCATAGCGAAATAAATGCCGCGTCGCCGTATGGATAGAAACCCTATGGGTAACGCCGCCGCCGTGCTGACGAGAATGCCGGCCAGCAACCCCAGGGGAAGAGGCACGCGGAAATGGATAAGCATCAGTCCGGTCGTGTACGCGCCGAGACCAAAGAAAGCAGCATGGCCAAAAGAGAGCAGACCCGTATAACCAAAACAGATGTCATAGCCCAGTGCAAAAATGGCGAAGATCAGCATCTGGCTGGCCAGGGCTCTATAAGGGGTCATGAACGGTAGAAACAGCAGCGCGATCGATGCCGCCGGAACGATCCAGTAAAGGTGATTCCTTTTCGTCTCCAATGAACCCACCCCGTCTATTCGAAGAATTCTGCCCGGCCGAAAAATCCTCGCGGCCGGATAATCAGGATAAACGCCATGAATGCATAGACCAGGACTTTCGCCATGGGAGGCCAGAAAACGATGCCCAGGGTAATCAGTTCCCCGATGATGAGCCCCGCCAGGATCGACCCTCCGATGCTGCCCATACCCCCGATGATGACCACCACGAAGGTCTCCACGAGCATATCCATCCCCATAAGGGGCTGAACATTTTGAAGCGGCGCGGACAGGGCCCCTGCAAGACCGGATAGCCCCGCCCCAAACCCGAAGACCAGAGTGAAGGTCTTGGCGATATCGATTCCAAGTGCGCTGACCATCCCAGCATCATCCGTTCCTGCTCGAATCAACGCCCCCAGCCGGGTCTTTGAGATGAAGAGCCAGACGCCGAAGGCCAACGCGGCCGTCAGCAGGATGATGAAGAGACGGTATTTCGGATACATGATGAATCCGAGGTTGACAACCCCCGATAGCACATCCGGGATATTGAACGGTTCGCCCTCCGGACCGAAGATGATCTTGATCCCATCCTGGATGGCGAACATCACGCCGAATGTGAGAAGCAGATTGTAAAAGTGGGGCAGGTTGTAAAGTCTGCTGACGAGCGTCTTTTCCAGGAAAATACCAATCAGACCTACCATGATCGGGCAGAGAACGATGGCGGCGAAGAATGGCACATCGAGAAGGCTCACGAAGGTGTACGCCGCGTAAGCTCCCAGCATGTAGAGGGCCCCGTGCGCGAAGTTGACCACTCCAAGGGTGCCGAAAATGACCGTGAGGCCCAAGGAAAGCAGCACGTAGATGGAGCCTAGGATGAGCCCGTTGAAGAGTTGCACGACCAGAAACTGAATGCTCATTACAGGAAGCCCTCGAAGAGAATTTCGCGGACCGGCTCATCCCCGCCGGGACGGGGGCTTTCCGGACAAGCGCTGATTGCGGAAATCCCGCTCCCGCACGGGATATGATCTAGTACGTACCCATCCGGAAAGGGTTCCTCGCCACCGCCCACAGTTCCCAATCCGGAAAAGGGGGTTTTTTGCCGATGTCAAAGGAATCAAGCGTTTGCGCGGAGGCACCCTGCAGGTCGCCGCACAAGCAAACGTGCAGATGGACGCCTAGATTGGCCAAAAAGACCATCTCCGGATAGAAACTAATTTAACTGGCAGCCGAACTGGCCCGGCTTGCCGAAGGCCTGTTCCGCAGGCAGGGTTCCCACAATCTCGAAGAAGTCCTCCTTCTCCTTGATCTCATCGGGCTTTTTGGCCCGCAGAAGAAGGGCCTTGGCGACCTGCATGTGATCCTCGGGCCTTATGTAGCCCGGATTCGCGAAAAGATCCGTAAAAGAGTGCCCTTCCAAGGCCTTGATTACTGCGTCCGGATCGGTGGTTCCAGCCCGTTTCACCGCCTCCAGATACTGCCAGGTGGCGCTGTAAACGGCGGCGGCCATGAAATGGGGTCTTTCGCCGTGCCGCTCGAGGTATTTGTCCGCGTACTCACGAGCACCTGGATTGTCCACTTTCCAGTTCCAAGATGCAGCCACATAGTTGTCGGCGAAAACTTCGGGGCCGGCACCCCGGATATCCGGCTCGAAAAGCAGGGCATGGACGATCTTGCATTTCTTCTTGAGGCCGTATTCCATGGCGGCCTTGGTGGAATTGACAGCGTCCTTTCCGACATTCAACAGCACCAGGACATCCGGGTTGGCGTTCATGGCGTTCAGAATATACGGGCTGTAATCGGAGGTCCCCAAAGCCACCATGTCGTTTCCCACATGTTCTCCGCCCTTCTCTTTCAAGGCGGCCGTAAAGTGTTTCAGCAGATCATGGCCCCAGGCATAATCGGAGGTGATGGTGTACCAGCGCTTTCCGAGATGCTCTGCACCCCAGAGCCCCACCGTGGTGGCGAGCATGTAATCGTTGTAGTTCCACTTGATGACGTATCGATTGCACTTGTCGCCGATGAGCGCAGTAGTGCCGGCCGAAGTCGAGATGAAAGGCTTTTTGTGGAGGCGTGCCTGCTCGGCGACGGCCAGGGCTGCAGCACTGTTCGGACAGGCTATGATGACATCCACATTCTCCTTCTCATAGAGTTCCTTGGCCTTTTCGTTCGCTACACCCGGGTTGTAGGCGTGATCCCTCGAAACCAGCTCGATCTTTTTCCCCAACACCGTCCCGTAATCTTCGATCGCCATCTCGGCAGACCATTTCTCCCCGTTGCCAATGACAGCCAGCGGTCCGGACAGGACGCTGATCACCCCTACCTTGACCGTATCCGCTGCAAGAGCCTGAAAAACGGTCAGACAGAAGAAAAGACCAAAGGTGACGACGCCTACCAAAATCCTTTTGCTCATGTCCATACCCCTCCTTTTTCGTGCATCCCTCTCAAGTATGCCGCATACGGCCCTTGTCCACGCATCACCCGCGGGATTTCACCTCCCTTCCTGGATACATTCGACCTGCCGATCTCAAGGCGTCTTCTATACGCCGAGATATCTCTTCTGCACGTCATTGGCTTGACGGAAAGCATCATTGCTGTCCGTGTAGACGATCTCACCGCCATAGAGAATGCAGTGGCGATCCGCCACCTGCGTAGCGAAGCGCGTGTTCTGTTCGATGAGCAGGATCGTGATGCCGCTCTTCTTGATTTCCTCGATGATAGACGCAATCGATCGTACGAGGATGGGCGCAAGCCCTTCGGTAGGCTCATCCAGAAGGACGATCTCCATTCTCGCCCTGAGGATCCGCGCGATGGCAAGCATCTGTTGTTCGCCACCGCTCAGTTTCGAACCTGCATGCCTGCTGCGCGCCTTCAGCACAGGGAAGGCCTCGTACACCCTTTCGGCGGTCCATCCCTCCTGCCCTCGGCCCCAAAACGGAAGAGACAGATTTTCGAGGACAGTCAGACTGGGAAAGATCCGCCGCTCCTCGGGAACGAAACCCACACCCCGCTTCGCAATCCGGTGCGGGGGCAGGCCGGTTATGTCCTCGCCTCTCAGGATCACCTTGCCTGAACGAGGCGGGACCATCCCCATAATGCTTTTGCAGGTGGTCGTCTTGCCGGCCCCGTTCCTGCCGAGCAGCGTCACCGCCTCGTTCTCACGGATAGCCATCGAAAGGCCCCTGAGGATATGGCTCTGATCGTAGTAGGTGTGAATGTCTTCCAGAACGAGCATCCTCAAAACCCTCCCAGATATGCTTCCTGAACCCGCTCGTTGCCTTGGACATCCGCCGGGGTGCCGTCGGCAATAACCATCCCCTGGTTCAAAACCGTCATCCGGTCCGATATGGCCAGGACAAGGTCAATGTTGTGGTCGATGAGGACGACGGTCATCCTCTCCGATATCTCTTTGATCAATTTCATCATCCATTGCATGTCGGCGGACTGCAGCCCCGCCATCGGTTCATCCAGCAGGAGCAACTCAGGATCCGTGGCGAGTGAAATTCCAATGTCGAGCATCCGCTTTTCGCCATAGGAGAGGTTTTCTGCACGGTGGCCGCGTTTGTCTGCGAGGCCGATCATCTCCAGGACGTTATCCGCTTTCCGCATCGCCTCGGTGAGCGCCGATGCCTTGCGCAGAAAATTCCCCGCGTGTCGAAGGCGCGACTGCGCCGCCACCCGGATGTTTTCGTAGACGGAAAGGTCGGGAAATATGCTCGTGACCTGAAAGGAGCGGGCGATGCCTTTCCGCGAGATGCGAAACGGCGGCAGGCCGGTAATTTCCTTTCCCTTGAAAAGAATCGAACCGCTCGAGACGGGGAATATCCCGGTCAAAAGATTGAAAAAGGTGGTTTTTCCCGCACCGTTGGGGCCGATAATGGAGTGGATAGCCCCCTGTCTCACTTTCAGGTTGACACCGCTAAGCACTTCCAGCGCTCCGAAGCGCTTGGAAACCTCGACTGTTTCGAGGAGTACCTGTCGATCATTCATCACGCGTCCTGATATCAACTGCCAGATTGCCGAGGGGGCAGCCCCAGGATTTTCCGGGCTTCGGCCGGGGTCGCGATCTCACGATCCAACTCCTTGGCCAGCCGCGCCACCTTGGCAACCAGTTCCGCGTTGCTCTTTGCAGGAACGCCTTTAGAAAGATAAATATTGTCCTCGAAGCCGACCCGCACATGTCCCCCCATGATCATCCCCACCGTCCCCATGTAGAACTCGTTCAGACCAATGGCGCAGACGGACCAAGGTGAGCCGTGTGGGATGTTCCTGACCATATACTGAAGGTTTTCCACCGTGGCCGGGATCTGCCCGAGGACACCCAGGACACACTGGAAGTAGAGGGGCTCCTCCAGGTACCCCAATTCTTTCAAAACCTTGCAGTTGTTGATCATCCCGATATCGTAGCATTCCAGCTCAGGTTTGACGCCATGCTCCTTCATGACCTGCGCCATGTGAACCATATCTGGAAAACTTTGGACCATGACGAATTTGAGCAGAAACTCGTCCGTCTTCCTGTTGTAAATATCGATTACCGGCGATCCCGCGTTGAATGAGGCGATGTCTGGTTTCGTTTCAGGGTTTGCCGCCAATACCGGGATGACGCCTATCCTTCCCTTCACCGACTCTTCGGGTATTTCTTTGTAGAGCCAGTCACCGTCGACGCGCCGCCCCATACCCCCCGTAGAGACATTGACGATGATATCGCAGCGTTCGCGTATACCCGAAACGGCCTCCGCATACCACTCCGGCCTGTTTTCCCCTTTCCCAGTATACGGGTTTCTCGGATGAAGGTGGACGATCGATGCCCCTGCCTCATAGGCCTCGACCGTCGCCTCCACCTGCTCCCTCGGTGTTTTTGGAAGATAGGGGTTGGACTCCGGAGACGCCCCCCCGGTGATAGCGGCTGTAATGATCAGTTTATCCACCCAGAAAACCTCCGATCCGTTGCGTTTTACAGCTTCTTGCTCGACAGGAAACGTGCCTGACCTTTCGCACCTTCACCGGGATGCGCCAGTTTATGCCATGCACTCCACCTCAACTATCGAATAACCCTTCCTCAAGAGCTTGAATCCTCTCCCCTTCGGCGCTGCACTCCAACAAGTGCCAAGGAGGCGATCTTGGAGTTCACCTCCACATTTCCCTTCGACTTCATGGACCTCTTTAAAACATCAGCGCTTCCTGGAAGTTCGGATCGCGCAACCATCGAGACAAAAACATCTCTTTTCGAAACGTAAAGTACAAAAACCAAGAAATCGGATAATCCTTATTTACTATGAATTGCAGTTACATATCTTATTTGTCCACTAAAAAAAACTCCCATGCAAAAAAACAATAAAAGCAACAGATTGCATTTGACATCCACGGATGTCAGTCATTTTGAAATCATTACCCACTATAATTCAAACGGAGGAAACAATCATTTAAATTATACCAATAATTAAACAACCAATTTTTCAATTTCTTCCATGGTTTTTTCGGCTACTTTCTTATTTTTAAGAAAATATCGCTGCAAACGATTAATAAGCTGCCTTTGCTTTTCTATATCATCAAAATAATATTCATGTGACAAAAGTGTTTTTACCCAATTTAAATTTGCTGCAACTTCATCCGGAATACGCTCACCATCATGGCGCACAGCATCATTTGGACATACATTGTGGCAAACACCACATCGGATGCACTTATCATCGTCTATAAAGGCCACACCCTCTATCATTGAAATGGCTCCAGCAACACATGAATCCACGCAAATCTGACAACCATCACAAAATTCCTTATTTATCCATGGCATTTGATTCTTTCTCCGATTCTGCCATCTTTCAGCTCCAGCCGGGATCGGAGAAACCAACCTGCCAGACCCCTCGCTACAGCATATTTTATGGAATGATTTTAATTATTTATACGTGCAGTGGCACGACGCGCCCTGTGAGAGAAAACCGCAGACCAGCCGCGCTCACATCGAGCGGGTCGATTCACTCGGCAGCACTCCTGAGTGAACACCTGAAATCGGTTTTCGCAAAGCGGAACTTGATTGATATCAGATAGAAAACGCACCAAGATAAACAGAGACAGAGCGTTCAAATCACTCAGCCGCAGTTTGCTTAGAAGCTTTTTTCTGGAACCCAAATGGTGACTCTAAGGCTGAAAAAACCGCCATTTACAATGATAGCTGTTTATTTCCGAGCAGTTAGCTTGGTCCGACCCGAACTAAGAACTAACAAGACTACTTGCTGAACTCCTCAACCATTTCTTGGACGGCCTTGAAGACGGCTTCCCCGTCGACGCCTTTTGCATTCGCGTTTTTGATGTAGGTATCGAAAACCGGTTTTACGGCCTCCTTGAACTTCGCCGATTCCTCGTCGGACAGTTCGATAAACTCATGACCGAGTTTCTCCACAAATTCGCGCCCTGATTCGTCGCTGTCTTCCCAAGCCTTTGCCGTTATGTTCACGTATTTTTCGCTCACATCCGTAATGATCTGCTGCAGGTCGGGCGGGAGGCTGTTCCATTTCTTGAGATTCATGGCGACGAAGAAGCCCTGGGTGTATGCGCTGCTGTAGGTGAGTGTCGTATATTTGAGAACCTCCCCCTGTTTGAAGCCCTCGAGAGCCTCCATGGGAACCAGGGTCCCATCCACGATATTCTTCCTGAGGGCGTCGTATGTCTCGCCTTGGGACATAGCCACAGGAGCGGCCCCATAGGCCCTGACGATCAACTGGCTCGTGCCGGTCGAGCGGATCTTCAATCCCTGTATATCCTCGAGCCTGCGAACAGGTTTGTTTACGGTGTGAAGAAGCCCGGGCCCATGAGCAAACAGATAGCAAATATGGACGTCGCTCATTTCCTGCGGCTTGAATTTGTTGTACAATTCATTGATTACCTTCGTGGCGATGAAGGCATTACGGTAGCCAAGCGGGTTGTCCACCGCTTCCATAATGGGGAAGCGCCCCGGAGAGTAGGCCAGGACGGAGGATCCGAAATCCGAAATGCCCTTCACCACCCCGTCATAGATCTGCGGGGCAGGCGTGAGAGACCCTCCGGTGAAGATTTTTATTTTTATCCTGCCGCCGGAAAGCTCTTCGATCTCTTTTGCCCAGGCTTGGGGCACCTTGGTCTGGATGTGGGTTGGAGGGAAAAACGTGCTGTAGGTGAAGTTGTAGGTTTCCGCCTGTGCCTGTGGAACGACCATCCCCATCGACGCAAGCAGTGCACCGCATACCAGACATGCCACTGTGAACCAGAAATTTTTCCTCATGCCGACTCTCCTTTCGATCTTGAAGTTCACCACCTCTGAAATCTCTCTCGCACTCCAAAAAAAATTCATTGAAAAGCCGCTTGAAGCCCAACCTCCGTTTCCAATTGAAGAGATCAATACGCCAGAAAACTTGGCAAGAACAGAGCGATCTGCGGAAAGAAAATCATGATGACGATGTAGGTAATCAGCGTCAAAACAAACGGGAAAGTCCCTTTGAAAATGACCTCCAATGGCACCCCCTTTGCGATTCCGCTCACGACATACACATTGATGCCTACAGGCGGTGTAATGACGCCAAGCTCCGTTACGAGCACGATCACCACCCCGAACCAGATCGGATCATAGCCAAGGGCTACCGCAACCGGGAAGAATATGGGGATCGTCAGGAGGATCATCCCGAGGGCATCCATGAAACACCCCCCTATGAGGAAAAAGAACATGACGACGATCATGATTGCCCAGTGAGGCAGCGGAAGCTCCACGACCCACCCCGACAAGGTGCTCGGGATGGTGGTCACCGCCAGAAAGTGGCCGAATACCGTCGCCCCTGCAACAATCATGAAGATCATGCAGGTCGTGCGCGTCGAGGAGTAGAGTGCATCCCGAAACCCCTCCCAGCAGAGCTGATTCCTCACGAGAGGAATGACCAGACCTCCGAATGCCCCTACCGCGCCCGCCTCCGTCGGGGTGAATATACCCAGGAAGAGCCCGCTCATGACCAGCAAAAACAGGATGATGACCTCGACCAGGCCCGCCAGGGACTTGATCCTGGTTTTCAACCCTTGCCTTTCGACCAGCGGGGCGATCTCCGGCCTCAACGAGACCCAGATGTAGATGGTCAGGATGAAGAGGATGGAAAGCAGGATCCCGGGAAAAATCCCAGCCATGAAAAGTTTTCCGATGGATTGTTCGGTCTGGATCCCGTAGACGATGAAGATTACGCTGGGCGGGATCAGAATTCCAAGGCTCCCCCCGGAGGCCACGACCCCGGTAGCCAATTCATCACGGTATTTCAGCCGTTTCATCTCGGGAAGCGCGACGGAGGCCATGGTCGCCGCCGTCGCGTTCGTGGATCCGCAAATGGCGGAAAACCCCGCACAGGCTCCGATCGTCGCCATCGCGAGGCCGCCCTTGTAGTGGCCGACCCACTTGAAAGCGGCATCGTAGAGTTTGCGGCTGATGCCCGAGTAGAAGAGAATTTGTCCCATGAAAACGAACAGCGGGACGACCGTCAAGTCGTATGAGCTGTAAACCGTATAAAAATCTTTCACGGTGATGTTCAGCGCCGCAGCAGGGCTCACCAGGTACCCGAAACCGAGCAGCCCCACAAGGGCCATGCAGAAGGCAACCGGAAAACGTGAAAATAAAAGGATGACGAGAAATAGAACGCCAAGGAGGCCGACATGGACTGGATTCATCTTTTCGCCTTCTTCCAGAAGTCTAAGAGGTTATGCAGAATGGCAACGCATAGGCCGAAAAAACAAAGTCCAATCAAATAAATAAGTGGATAAAACGGAATATGCAGGATCGGTGTGATCTCCCCCGCCGCCTTCATATCGAGGCCCAACTCGACGGACTGCCAAACCAGCACAAGAAAAAAGAGGATGCCGAGAAGGTGTGTCACGGTTTCGATGACGAGCTGTTTGCCCCGCGAGAGGCTCTTGACCAGGATGTCCACCGCGACATGCCCCTTCTCCAGCATCGTATAAGGCATCGCAAAGGCGGCCACGACAGCTCCCAAAATGCTCACGATTTCATAGGTCCCGGGGATTGGACGACTGAAGAGATACCTCATGGAGATATCGAAACACGTAAGCAACATGATCACCAGGAGCGCGAGAGAGGCGATCAAATTGAACAGGTTGCTAAGCCCTGCAGTCTTTCTAACGACCTTGAAGCTCTCTTTTTCCATAAGACCTGCTCGTCAACATTGACCATGAACGAAAAGATCTTTTCAAACCAAGGTGGGCGATGGAACTCGATGGGACTTCCAACCCGGGCACACGATTTCAAGCTTTGAAAGCCCAACTTGGTGGACTTCGATATTCTCTCGTAGAGCAACCACATCATCTGCCCCATGAAAACGCCATCAAACCGGCTTGCAGCTGAAAACTACATATACGCCCGGAATACCTGGATTAAGCGTTAAAGCTTTACGATAGACACCGAGAAGCGCTCAGCAGAGACCTTCTCATCCGAAAATACACGGATAACGGCGATATCCGGTGAGATTTTTCCGAAAACTCGATTTGGAAAATTTTTAATACGCTTTATTTGGACAACGGACACCTTTGAAGATGCCCTGTACTTTTACAGATGGAGATGAGAAAGACATGAAGGTTAGAAAACAATAGAGACTTAAAGAATATAGTTCGTCTAATGTATAGTAAGGCACACCTAAACGCGAACTTCACCATTTGTTCGCATATCGCAAATTGCAAAAATCATCAACCGCAAACCGAAAAGGCCTTCCTTCCTTTTTAAAAAAAATAGAAGACCCATTTGAAACCAATGACTCTTTCTTGAAAGGAAATGCTCGAAAAGCAGCCAAGATTGAACATCCCTTTAGATTTTTAGAATACCCATCCTTCTTTTGTCAAGCCCTATTTGGGGTCGGACCAAGATAGGTATTTGGACAGACTCGAAAAAGATTCGAAGACGGGCCGGTTTTACCCCTTAAAACCACCTTTTGGACCTGAAAAAACCCCTTCTAAGCCATTGAACGATCCTTCTGAAAACTTGAAGAAAAGGATCCTCAACCCAAGAGCCTCAACACCTTTAAATGCCTCGAGGCAATAAAACCCAGCCCGGCGCAACGGGGAATATGAGGTGCCTGGACGCCAATCCAAGCGACGCGTAAAGCTTTCAGCAGATGTCCGATCCCCCCCTGCCTTGTATCTACATCTGCTTAAAACTGTCATTTGGGCCCTAAAAAGGTCATTCTAAAGCAACACAAATCCATGTTTTCCGGCAATAGCAATGTGATTTCTACTGGATAATCTGGTCCGACCCTATTGCTGTATCTGCTTAAAACCGGCATTTGGGCCTTGAAAAGGCCATTCTAAGGCTCTAAAACCTTACACTATAAGCAAATAGTGCCTTGATTTCAGGCAGATAATTTGGTCCGACCCCATTGGTTGATGATGGCTTGGACGAGGGTGGCGAGGGGGATAGCGAAGAAGATTCCCCAGAAACCGAGGACACCGCCGAAAAAGAGGACTGCGACGATGATGGCGATGGGGTGCAGGTTGACGGCCTCCGAGAAAAGGAGGGCGACCAGCACGTTCCCGTCAAGTATCTGGATGAGAAGATACGCGCCGACGGTATAGAAGAAAGGCGCGGTCGGCCCCCATTGGAAATAGGCGATGAAGGCCACGGGAAACGTCATCACGGTGGCACCGATATAGGGGATCAGGACGGAAAGCCCGACGAAAAGACTCAGCAGCATTGCAAACTCGAGACCCAGGAGTGAAAAGGTGATGAAACTGACCACCCAGACGATGAGGATCTCCCAGGCCTTCCCGCGCACATAGTTCCCTATCTGGCGGTCGACCTCCTGCCAGACCTCGCTGGCAAGCCGCCTTTCCGCCGGAAGAAATCGTCGCACCCATTCAAGCAGTCGATTCTTGTCTTTCAAGAAGAAAAACACAAGCATAGGCACAAGGAACATATAGACCACGATCCATACGATCAAGCGGGCCGAAGCGATAGACAGGGAAACCAGCCGCTGCCCGGCATTGGCAAGCTCGGATCGCAGCATGGCCATGAAATCCCGTATCTGCTGCTCACTGAAAAACTCGGGGTACCGGTCCGGCAGTTGCATCAAAGCATCCTGTGTCCAGGATATCTTGGAGGGCAGACCCTGGATGAGCTGTACCGACTGCTGCCAGAGAAGCGGGACGAGAGCCACGAAGAGGAAAAGCAGGCCGGCCATGAAAAGCACGAAAATGATCGCTACGCTCAGGATGCGGGGGATTTTCAAACGCTCGAAGAATTTCACCAGCCCTTCGAGCAGATAGGCAAGGACGAGGCTGACCAGGACGGGGGCGAGGATTCCGCCGAGCGCCAGGACGAGGACCCCGCCGATTATGAGAAGCACTCCGAGAATTACGATCTGGGGATTGGAAAGATGTCTGCGGAACCAAGCTATAACGGGATTCATGCGGGCTCCCTGCGCGCCGCTGGTGATCGCCAACGGCATTCCAGCGGCAGCTTGTTTCAGGCCGATTCAAAGGGAAGCCGCCTGTAAGGAGAGGCCCTCACTTGGACTTGACGACCAGGATGGCGGCTCCTTCGAGGGCCCGGAGTAGTTTTACGCTGACGTCCCCCATGACAAACTCTTCGGCCTTGGTCATCCGCTTACGCCCGATGACGACCATATCATACTTATCCTTACGAAACTGATCGATGATCCCGTCGGAAATCGTCGGATAAGGCTCGCTGATCATCTCGATCCTGATGTGGTCCGGCGTGAACCCGGCTTCGATCAGGCGGTCCCGCGCCTTTTCGAGCACATCCTGGTAGCGCGCCGACATTTCTTCCGTGAACTTCTTTCCCATCAGCTCTTCACTCGCGGAGGGCTTGCGGAAAAGATGTATCAGAACGACGTTCCAGTCTTCCGGGCAGAAAGGGAGATTCACCAGGTAGTCCACAACCGCCCGGGAACTTACAGAGTCGCTGAGAGGTACAAGTACATTTGTTGTCAAAGGATGCCTCCCCTCACTCGAATACCGAATAAAGACAGCGATTGAGATCTTCTATGATTTCTTCGGTAAATTCATAATAAACGTTCGCAGATTTCGAAAAATGCATCAAAATATCATTCAACGGTTTGGGGATCTCGGGGTAGAGTTTCTTGAGATTCACCAGCCGCCTCTTGTGAATGATTGAAAAATCCCCAGGTTCGAGCTGCTCCGCTACATCTCCATATATAGACTTCTGCTGCAAGATCATGTGCATATCGTGCAGCCCCTTCCCGATCGCATTCATCAAAATGCTTCCCAGGCCGAAAAGATCCAGGGCGAAAGGGTTTTCCGTCGCTTCGAAATCGTAGTCGAAATCGATCCAGACGTACCTCCCGGTTTCCTTTTCAACGATGATGTGGTCATTACGGATATCCCCATGCCTGAACCCGTTGATATGCAGGAAACGGATGGCCTCGAACGCCTTGACGATATGCCTTAGCATGTTCGGAAGGTATTTCTCCATGTAGTCCCGGTATGGCATGGTGAACTCGTCCAGGTAAAGCAGAAAGTTGGTGCCATTCACGATATCCAGAATCCGCAGCACGTTTCCCTTCTCATCGAGGCTCGATGTCCCGTGCATGAAAAACGGGTGATCCTTGACCAGATCGAGGATCTCGGCCTCCTTGGTAGGATTCCGGAAGCAATTCACCTTCACCTCCCCATAAGAGGCCACAAAGGTCTCCAGAAAAGACAATTTGATGAGCTTCTTTTCTCCGGTTTCCTCATCCACCACGCGCTTCACCCAGAATTTCGGGTCGTCCATTCCGAAGCGGCGCTCCCTTTCGTGACCGGTGACGACGTAACGCTTTCCGCCGACCTCGATAATGTCTCCGTGGTCAATCACAAAAATAGGGGTGGTATCTCTGAAAACCTTTCCCGCCATGGCTAGAGCCCTTCCAAGGCCCTCAGCGGCAGGCTTTCCAAGGCCATTTTCACCCTCTCGAGAAAGTTTTTGAGGCCGTTGTTCTCGATGACCACACCGAGTTGTTCGGCCAAAACGCACAAGGTTTCGATATCGGCCTCATGATACTCCCACGGCTCGGCGTGATAGACCCGGATGACGCCGATGACAGCGCCGTGGTACTTGATCGGCACGGAGAGCATGCTCACGATTCCCTCCTTGGCCGCAGACTCCGGATACTGGACCCTCACGTCCTTCTGCATGTCCCGGATCAGGACCGGCTCACCCGTGCAAGTTACACAGGACTCTTTGTTCAGGACGAGCGGTCCTTTGTTCAAATACTCTTCACTGATCCCATAGGTACTGACGTGAACCAGCTGGTTTTCCCTGTCATCCACCAGGAAGATGCTGCAACCCTTCGCCTCGAAGGTTCTGCTGGTCCCCTCGCTCAGATGATTCATCAGGAGCGCCAGATCTTCATAAATCGATATGGCGTGGCTGATCGCCTTGAACTCCTTCAAATAAAATTTCCTCTCCGGTTTTCGCCCCATGGCTTTCTCCTCCCTAACGGCATGGCATGTCCACAGTCAAAGAATCCCCTCTGGAACTGAAGGTGCGCGCTGATCCATGATAGCCGATCGGCTGCTCTCAATGCAAACAAACCGGCGACGAAAAGGCTT
>Ga0209270_1002190_pt1 | contig 21761 bp, 11 predicted proteins | sample MTBAKSrepl1MetaG_FD_187456 | JGI IMG/M metagenome (GOLD analysis project Ga0209270, IMG submission 187456) | Enrichment culture microbial communities from Arthur Kill intertidal strait, New Jersey, USA, that are MTBE-degrading - MTBE-AKS1... | ecosystem: Environmental > Aquatic > Marine >...
AAAGACCTCCATAAGGGGCTTGATCATATGGGCCAGACAGGTGGTGGTGCAGGAGGCGTTGGAGATGATGCAATGGACGCGCGGATCATAGTCGTTTTCGTTGATCCCCATGATGGTGGTCACCGCATCCCGCGGCATGGGCTGGGCCTTGTCCTTGATCTTGAACGGGGCCGAAACGATGACCTTCTCGGCCCCGCATTCCAGGTGCCCCCGCACCGATCCCTTGGCCGCATCCGCCGGCTCGGTCGGATCCAGAAACTGGCCGGTGGTGTCCACCACCAGCCGGACCCCGTGCTCACGCCAGTCGATATCCTTGGGATTCCGATGTTTCCTGAGGACCTTGATCCTGACCCCGTCCAGCAGGAGGGTCCCCTCGGCTTCGTTGACATCCTGAACCACCTCCTCTTTGGCCGTGTGCCCGCGCAGATAGGCCAAAAGGGGCCCATATGTGGAATCCCTCTCTAAGTAGTGGGCCACATCATCAAGCGAAGCGCCCACTTCCCGGCCCACATTCACCACCAGTTCGTCAAAGGTCTTGCGGGCCACATGGCGCCACACGGTCAGCTTGCCGATCCTTCCCAGGCCGTTCACGCCCAGTTTGATCTCTTTTATGGTCGAATTGTCAGTGCTGTTCATGTCCCTACCCCCTGTCCACGCGTTTGATATTCATCCTCCCGGCATATACCGATCCTTCCAGACCGTCCATACTGATCCAGTCCCCGGATGCCAGCCGCCTGCCGTCAAAGGAACAGGTCCGGTCATTTTCCATGCAGATCAGACCGGGAAGCCCCACCACGCAGGTCTTGTCCAGCCGATGGGCCACAATGGCCGCGTGAGAGGTGGAACCGCCCCGGGCCGTCAGGAGACCATCGGCCTCGTAGATCTCCTTGATGTCGTCGGGAACCGTATCGCTCCTCACCATGATAAGGGGCGTCCGGGGTTCCTTCTGGCGCCAGTATTTGATTTCTTCGAGGCTGAAAACCGCCCTTCCCGTAATGGCCCCGCCGCTGACCCCGATGCCGTGTCCCAGAAATTCCACATCCGGCTGCGAGCCCAGATCCAGCGAATCGGCCTTCTTTCTCTCCCGGATGGCCATGTCCCGGGTCTGGAGAAGGTAGAGATTGTATCGCTGCGGGCCTTCAAAGGTGAACTCGATCTCCTGGGGGCTCCATTTGTGCTCGTAGATCAGTTCCTTTGCCATGGTGCGAATAGTCTGGTAGATCTCCGGGAACATGGCTTCCAGGGTGGCATCGGCCTCCCTGTTTTCTATCTCCGCCTGCTTCCTGGAGATGGGATGGGTGGTGACCAGCCCGGAGACCACGTCCTCCCCCTGGTTTCCGGGCGTAAAATCGCCCCACAGGAGGATCATGTCGCCCGACCACCTGGGATTGTGCGTAAAAAAGACGCCGGCCCCCGATTCCCTGGAAAAATTTCCAAACACCATGGCCTGGACAGTCACCGCGGTCCCCCAGTCGTCCGAGATGCCCATAATCCGCCGGAAGGTCTCTGCCTTTGGACTGTTCCATGAATCCAGGACCTTTTGAATGGCGATATAGAGCTGCTCCAGGGGGTCGTGGGTGATGGCGATGCCCGCCTCCTGGATGAGGGCGCTGTATGCCAGGGCCACATCCCGCATCTCCTCCCCTGAAAAATTCCGCTTGTAAGGGACGCCGATTCGCCCCTTGAAGGCCTGAATGACCGCATCAAAGGCATCCCGCGAAAGACCGAAGGCCATGCCGTAGGCCTGGAGAAACCTCCGATAGGTGTCCCATCCGAACCATTCATTCCCTGTCAGATCGATCAGCCCCCTGACCACATCTTCGTTAATGCCCACATCCAAAAAGGTATTCATCATCCCAGGCTGCGAGATGGAAGAACCGCTCCTTACGGACAACAAAAGGGGATTGCCGGGGGTCCCGAACGATTTCCCGGTGGCCTTCTCCAGATCGGCCACGGCCCTCGCCACCTGCTCCTCCAGATCCCTCCTGGCAGGCGGATAACGATCGATGACCCCCCGACACCGGAAGACCTCGGTGGTGATGATAAAACCCGGGGGGACCGGCAGCCCCAGTTCCTTCATCTTGGCCAGATTATGGCCCTTGCTTCCCAGATGGATGATGTCCATCAGACCCTTCTTGACCCGATGCATGGGGGTCACTGCCTTTTGCGGGTCATAGCTCAAGAGGAGACTCAGAGACTCCTTGGGAAGCTTGTGGGATTGCTGGTACAGGGTCTTCAGAACCCGGCCCAGAAACAGATCCAACTGCTGCAGACCCACGGACGATGCAATGCGGTCGCGCAGAAAGATCTCGGTTACGCGGTAGGCCATCTTGGCAGGGTCTTCGTCTTTGTGATTGAGCCGGTATTTGGGGACCAGCCTTTCAGAAGGCATGTCGGCCAGGATCTTGAGAAGGTTTTCCTCATGGATGTTGTTGAAGTAGTCATTGACCATGTTCCCCACGATCTGGGAAAAGCGACGAAAGATATCCAGGTACTGGGTGCAGGAAAATCCCCTCATCTCGAGGGAGGTGGCCAGCAGATCCATTTGCTGGGCCATCTCCACGGACGTGATGCCGTCTACCCTGAGGGCCCGGCCGAAGAGGTGGAGGTCCTCATGGATCTGATGAAAGGTGGCCTTTGTAATGAGCTTGAAGTCCATCTGTTCCACCATCTCCTCGAGGCAGGCGTTCAGCAGGGCCTCGAGGCGGAAGCTCAGGCCGAGGGCCTCAAATTTGAGCTCATGGTAGCTCCCGTACATGGACGGGATATCCACGGTAAAATGCCGCTTCCGGTAGATGTCCTCCCTGGGCTCGTACCGCTCACGGGAGAGGATGATTTCCTTCAGCCTTTCAAGATATGTCAGCAGACCCTGGATCCGATCCCTCAGATTCGGGGATCCCAGGGCGGACCGCAAACCGCCCACATCGGGCAGTCCGCTCGAACGAAGGTTGGCCAGGTATCCGTCAATCTCGTGAAAATCGATTCGGTATTTCTGATAAAGGAGCTTGTAGAGCTCGATCATCAGGATGACCCGCTCCCGATCCACGTCCGAGCCCCCGTCAACCGCCACAACCGCCTCTTTCAGCCGGTCCTTGTCGATCTTGAGAAGCGCGTCAATCCGCTTGAGCCCCATCTGATCAAAGAGACGGACCAGGACGCGGTGAACGCCGTCGATGTACAGGCCCTCCGTCTCGACCTGCTCATAGACAGAAGGGGGGAGAAACGGCTTCAGGCCTTTTTTGTCGCACGTCTTCCAGAAGGAAAGGACCCCCTCGGTGAGACCGACAATCTGATTGCTGCTCTCCACATGGCTCTGCTTTCGCAGAAAATGGGATAGGGGATCCTTTCGATGGCAGATCTCATCGATCTGGGTGGAGATGTCCCGCAGGACCCCTTCGGCCCCGATATCGCTGAAAAAGGCCGGCAGGAGGCGGCCCAGCTGCTTGACCAGGTTGTATACCGGACCAATATCGGTGTTGAGCAGCCGGGTGATGTCCCGGGGAAACAGATCCGTATCCCTGATCAGGACGCCGCTGAGCGAGAGATGGATGATGAGAGAGGAAAGGAGCTTTTTGGACCACTTTGGACTCAACTCGATGAGTTCGAGCCACGTGCGGATGTTTTGAAGGTGGGCGGCATTGGCCCGTATCTGCCAGTCGTCCCCCACCCCCTGGAACTCAGGGGCCTGAAATCCCAGGGAGACCACGCCATCGATAAAGGCGTCCACCAGATCGCTGTCGTCTGTCTCATACACCCCGCGGCCGATATTGAGGACGCAGTTGAGGGCTGTTACGGGGAATTTTTCAATGTTCCGCCTGAGCGTTTTAAAGATCTTCTTAAGATATTGCTGAACGACCGGATAGGGCTCGCGGGTAATGATGCCGGCAAAGGTCCGGTTGATCTGCCGCAGGGTCTCCTCGTGGATGGCGGAGAGGCCCGACAGGTTCATGATATGGAGGAGGGCCAAAAGCTTCCATTGCTTGGCCCGGTTCACGTCGCCCCCTGCCCTGGCGAGTCTATGGGGCAGTTCCTCATAAGTGGAAACGATCTGACCATACCCCGGGAGCTCCAGGAGTTTCTCCAGGGCCATGTGAGGGCTCTCACCCCGGACTCTTATGGCCTCGTCCAGATCGTTCAGCAATGCCTTCAATCGGCCGTGGGACACAGGCGTTAGAATCTGGACCAATTCCTCCTCCCGGACCACTGCCCCGGATTCCCTTTCAAACCAGACCAGGGGGTCTTCCTGGTTTAGCCAGTAGTAGTAACTGAATCGTAGATATCGCTCCAGGAGCCGGTTCAGGGGGGTGCAGTCCGTGTCCGGTGGAACGGTTCGCCTGTAAAGCCTCCCAATGCGGCTGAGCTGGTAGAAGCTCCTCACAAAGAGGAAAAAGGTCTCCTCGGGTGTCTCCCTGATCCGGTCGAAGACATCATCCATCACGGGCAGCCAGTTTGTGAGCGCCTCCCCTCCATCCCTGATCATATGCTCCAGAAAGAGGAGGAGATGGTCGGCCGCATCCTTCCTTACTTCCCTTTCCCGCGATTCTCGCGTGGCCTCAAAAAAGATGTCGCAGTAAAGAGTTGCGGCCTCAGGCCCCCTGGGATGGGTTTTCAGGACATGAAAATAGTTGAGCGCATAGGACCTGGCCTCTTTGACGATGTAGGCCCAGTTCCGGTAAGGATGGCATATTTCTTCAAGAAAGGTCTGAAGCCCCAGCCTGACCCCATAGTATTCGCCCATAACCTCCAACAGGACTTCATACCTGTTGTCAACGGTCACATCGACCCGGGTACAGGCAAGATTGACTTCAAGGGCCTTGGATTCCATGGTCAAACCTCCCTGGCCTGTCATGCCAATATCGTAATAATGTCTTGCTGAAGAGTCAAGCCAGGACCCCCTTGGCGAACGGTACAGGGCCTTGAATCAAGGCGGCCTGACGGCCCCAACCAAACAGCGTTCTGCCCGCCCGTGGGGGTCTCTGCCCAAGGGCTGCAATAAAATGCGTTCATATCGTTCGGCGACCGCCCCCGGGCTCGGGATATTGTTTATTGAAAGGCAGCAAGGAATCCCTATCGACCCGCCTGACTCGCCTCACTCGCATGGCGGGCAGGTGAAAGGGTGTCCTTGGGGCTTAAACAGACTGTATTTTAAAGCCCTGCTGCCGTCCCCAGGAGCTGTATTCGGTTTTTGCAGCCCTTGGGCAGAGACCCCCACGGGCAAACTTCTTGGCACGTTGCGGAGAAGTTATGGACAAAGGGGCTATCGCCTCTTGAATAGGATTCGGATGGGCGTGAGACCAAGTCCCAGAGACTCCCGCAACTGATTCACAAGGAAGCGCTCATACGAAAAATGGATCATCTCCGGCCGGTTCACAAACAGGACAAAGGTGGGGGGCCGGGTGCGGACCTGGGTCGCATACAGGAATTTGAGCCGTCCCCGGCCAGCCCTCGGGGGGGAATGCTTCTCGACAATCTGTTGAACGGCCCGGTTGACCCTGCCCGTGCTGATCCGGCAGGAAAACTGATCGAAAACCGCGTCAATTTTTTCAAAGACCTTCATCACCCGCTCCCCGGTCAGGGCCGATACATACATCCGGGGGGCAAAGAAAACGAATTGAAGCTTGCGCTTTATGGATTGATCCAGCACTTCCCGTTTTTTCGGATCCTTCTTGATCAGGTCCCACTTGTTCACGGTCAGGACCAAGCCCCGGCCCTTTTCAAAGGCGTAGCCGCAGATGCGCGCGTCCTGGTCCGAGACCCCTTCGTCGGCGTCAATGAGGATCAAGGCCACGTGGCAACGGTCCAGGCTCCGAATGGCCTTGATCATGGAAAACCGGTCTATCTTCTCCGAGACCCGTGCCTTCCTCCGGATGCCAGCTGTGTCGATGAAGAGATATTCCCGGCCCTCGTAGCGGAAAAGGGCATCCACAGCATCCCGCGTGGTTCCCGGCACCTCGCTTACCACCAGCCGTTCCTCCCTGAGGATCCGGTTGATGAGGGACGATTTGCCGGCGTTGGGCCGGCCCAGAACCGCCACCCGTATCTGGTTGGGGTCTTCCCTTTCTGACTCTGACGGGCCAAGGTCCTTTATGAGGGCCTCCATAAAAGGCCTGACGCCATATCCGTGGGCCGCTGAAACCGGGTAAGGCGCGCCCACTCCCAGGGCATGAAAATCATGGGTCAAATGGTCATGTTCCGGGCCGTCCACCTTGTTCACGGCTATGAAGACCTTTTTCTGGCTCTTCCGGAGTAGATCCGCCATTTCTTCATCGCCCGGGACCAGCCCCTGCCGGCCGTCCACCATGAAGATGATCCGGTCCGATTCCCAAACGGCCTTCTCCACCTGGGCCCTCACCTCCCTTTGCAGGGGATCCTGGCCCAGGTCTTCAAATCCGCCTGTGTCCACAAGGATGAGCGAGGCCCCCTCCCACCTAATGGACGCATAGAGCCGATCCCTGGTGATCCCCGGTCGGTCGTCCACCAGGGCAGTCCCGGACCTGGACAGACGATTGAAGAGGGTCGACTTGCCCACATTGGGCCGGCCCACTATGGCTACGATCGGCGCCGTCACCCTGTGTCAGACCTTTATCCTTCGCCCTTGCCGCCGGATCCGTAATCAAACGGCGGCAGGGGGATGTCTTCCACAAAGAGGGTGTTGGGCTCGATCTCCCGCACCACCACCTGCTCTTCAGCGGACGTGTAGACATATCCGAAGAAATGGCCGTCCGGCCCCAGGATTTTCCACAGGGTCGGCGGAAAATTCATATAGGAGTCCAGCCACTTCACAATGGTGGCGGCCACCGACTGGTCGGTCACGGGCATCCATTTCCTGGAAACCACCCGCTTGTCCCCCTGTTTAGGAACGAACATAATGGCCGAAGGGCTCTTGTAAGAAAGCCCGGCATAGTAGATGTGGTACTCCTGCCAGTTCTCCACCAGATTCTGTATGGAATCGGCCCATTCGTCGTCCGCCACCCGGATGGACCCGTACTTTTCAAGCCCCACACAGGCCGGCAGGAAGCAAAGGGCCAGCAACATCATTATGCCCTTTGACGACTTAAGAAATTTCATCTGAGATCCTCCTTTGCGCCCTTGCGCTGACATACTGGTTACGTTGATGCGAGCCTATGCCTTATCGACCCCTTTCCCCCGCTCCCTGAGCCTTTCCAGGACCACATAAAGGACCGGCACCAGGACCAGGCTCAGAAAGGTGGAGGCGAGCATCCCGCCGAATACCGCCGTACCCAGGGAGTGCCGGCTGGCAGCCCCCGCCCCGGTGGCCGCCACCATGGGAACCACGCCCAGGATGAAGGCAAATGCGGTCATGAGGATGGGCCGCAAACGTTCCCGGGAGGCGTGCACCGCAGCCTCCACAATGGACATTCCTTGAGCCCTCAGTTCCCGGGCGAATTCCACGATCAAAATGGCGTTCTTGCTGGCCAGCCCGATGAGCATCACCAGCCCGATCTGGCAGTAGACATCATTGGCGATGCCCCGGATGTGCTGTGCCAGGAGTGCCCCCAGGATGGCCAGGGGCACCGCCAGCATCACCATGAGGGGCATGACCCAGCTTTCGTACTGGGCCGCCAGAAACAGAAACGCAAAGATCAAAGCCAGGGAAAAGATATAGGGCGCCATGCCCCCGGCCCTGATCTCCTGATAGGCCGTACCGGTCCATTCGTAGCCATAGTCGCTGGTCAGGTGTTTTTTGGACAACTCCTCCATGGCCGATATGGCCTGACCTGTACTATACCCCGGAGCGTTGCCGCCGTAAAGAGAGACCGTGCGAAACAGATTGTAATGCTTGATGCTCTGGACCCCCCGTATCTGCTTGACCGTGACCAGGGCGCTCAGCGGCACCATGCTCCCGTCCGCGGCCCGGACATAGAGCGTGGAGATATCCTCCCGCTCGGCCCGGTAGTGGTCCTCGGCCTGCAGGAATACCCGGTAGACCCGTCCGAATTTATTGAAATCGTTGACATACATGGAGCCCAGAAAGGTCTGCAGCGTCGTAAACACATCCGAAACAGCCACATTGAGGCTCTTGGCCTTGGTCCGGTCCAGCTCGACGTAAAACTGCGGGTAGTTGACCTCGAAGGTAGTGCTCAGGGGGGTCAGGGCGGGCTGATTTCCGCCATCGGCAATCAATTTCCCTGCGATTTCCCGCAATTCCACCAGGCTTCCGCCGGTCAGATCCTGCAGCTCAAATTCGAACCCGCCCGTGGTGCTGAGACCCTCGATTGGCGGCGGGGGGAAAGGGATGACCACGGCCTCGTTGATCCCCCGGGTCTTGCCCAGAAAACTGCCCATGATTCCCTCAAGACTGAGTTGAGGGCCCTTCCTCTCATCCCACGGAGCGAGCATCACAAAGGCGGCCGCGGACGCGGGATCCATGGCCGAGTTGAGCAGGTTGTATCCGCCGATCATCACGATGCTCTCAACGCCCGGCGTCTCCTGGAGGATCTTTTCTACCCTGCTGCACACATCGCTGGTGCGACTCAGGGAGGCCCCTTCAGGGGACTGGATCATGACCATGAAATACCCTTCATCCTCTTCCGGCACGAAGCCGGTAGGCACGATCGTAAACATGTAGTAAGTGGCGACAAAAAGGCCTGCAAAGACCATCAGCACCACCGGCCAGGTCCCGATAAACCACCGAACCCCCTTCAGATAGGCGGCCCGGGACCACCCAAAGGCCTGGTTGAATTTGCGGAAAAACCAGGTCTGTCGCTTGGGCGTGGGCCGCAGGAGGGCCGCGCACAGGGCCGGGCTGAGGGTCAGGGCGTTGATCGCCGATATCCCGACGGAAAATGCGATGGTGAGGGCGAACTGGCGGTAGAGCTGACCGGTAATCCCGGGCATGAAGGCCACGGGCACAAAGACCGACATGAGGACCAGGGTAGTGGCGATCACCGGACCAGTCACCTCCCGCATGGCCTCCTTGGCGGCCTCCTTGGGTTTCATGCCCTTCTCGTCGATGCACCGGGATGCGTTTTCCACCACCACAATGGCGTCGTCCACCACAATGCCGATGGCCAGGACCAGCCCGAACAGGGTCAGGGTGTTGATGGAAAATCCGAAGGCCTTGAGCACGGCAAAGGTCCCCACCAGGGAAACAGGAATGGCAATGGCGGGGATGAGGGTGGCCCGCCAGTTTTGAAGAAAGATGTAGACCACCAGAAAGACCAGGATCATGGCCTCGCCCAGCGTCTTGATGACCTCCTTGATCGATTCCTTCACAAAGAGGGTCGTGTCGTAACTCATCCCGTACGCGAGGCCCTCGGGGAATCGCTCGGAGAGCCGTTCCATGTCGGCATAGACCGCTTCGGCCACCTGCAGGGCATTGGCGTCGGGGAGTTGAAAGACGCCGATACAGGCCGCTTCCCGGCCGTTAAAATGCGCGAACCATCCGTAATTCTCGGCCCCCAGCTCCACCCGGGCCACATCCTTGACCCGCACCACCGACCCATCCGCGCGGGTCCGGACAATGATATCCTCGAACTGTTCCACCGATGAGAGGCGGCCCAGGGTATTGATGGAATAGGTAAAGTTCTGACCGGGCGGACTGGGCGCATCACCGATCTTGCCGGCCGCGACCTGAACGTTCTGCTCCTGAACCGCGGCGATCACGTCCATGGCGGTCATTTCCATGCTGGTGAGCTTGTCCGGGTTGAGCCACAGCCGCATGGCATACTTCTTTTCGCCGAATATCTGCACATCGCCCACACCGGGAAGCCGTTTCAGCGTATCCACGATGTTGATGGCCGCATAGTTGCTCAGAAAGAGCTCGTCGTAGGTATTGTCCGGAGAGTAGAGCGAGATAATGAGCACGAAATCGGGGGATTGCTTCTGGGTGGTGACGCCGTACTTCCGAACATCTTCCGGCACCTGGGGCTGGGCCATGGTGACCCGGTTCTGGACGTCCACGGCCGCGATGTCCAGGTCATACCCCACATCAAAGGTGACGGTGATGGTGCTGCTCCCGTCATTGGAGCTGATGGACGACATGTAGGTCATCCCCTCGACGCCGTTGATCTGCTCCTCGATGGGGGTGGTCACGGTCTTCTCCACCACCTCTGCGTTGGCCCCTGTGTAGGTGGCCTTGACCTGGACCGTGGGAGGCGTGATCTCGGGGAATTGGGCAATGGGAAGGAGAATGATGCACACAGCCCCGGCCAGGGAGATGACAATGGAGATCACGCCTGCAAAAATGGGTCGGTCAATGAAGAAATCGACGAACATAGGGCTTCCTTAAAAAAGGCCTCGCCTACTTCCGGGCCGTGGAGGGGTCGCTGGATGCTCTTTTTGCATCCGGTTGGGTTGCTCCGGGTTTGCCATGATCAGTTGAGGAGATCGACGGTTTATCGCCCAAATGCTGCGCCGTCTTATCGGTCTTTTGCTGGTCGTCCGGTTGGCCTACCCGGGGGCGGACGGTCATGCCGGGCCTGACCATCTGAAGGCCGTCGGTAATGATCCATTCCCCTGCCTTCAGGCCCTTCCAGATGATCTTTCGGTGATCGTAGAGGAACCCTGCCTGGACCGCCCTTTTTTCCACCCTGTGTTCTGCCCCGACCACATACACATACATGCCGGTCTGGTCTTCGGCAATGGCCTTCTCGGAAATCAAGGCGGTATCGGACACATTGCACAGAAAAAGGCTGGCCGTAACGTATACGCCTGGCAGGAGGGTCTTTTCGGGATTCGGGATAACGGCCCGCATATTCACGGTATTGGACATGGGATCGGCCTTGTTGTCAATAAAATCCACCTTCCCCGGGTAAGGGTACGTGCTCCCGTCGGAGAGGATGACATCAACCGGGATGTCCGTCTGTTGACGGTGCTTGAGGATCAGTCGGAGGTCCTTTTCACTGGGGCTGAAATAGACGTAGATCGGATCCAGTTGGACAATGGTGGCCAGTTTGTTCTCCTCGCCCCCGCCCACCAGATTGCCCACGTTCACGAGGGTCCTGCCGATGCGCCCATTCAGGGGGGAGCGCATGGTGCAGTAACTCAGATTAAGCCGGTCCTGGGCGATCTGGGCCAGATCCGCCTTGACCGCAGCCTCCCCCTCTCGGGCACTGGTCTCATACTCGTCGAGGCTCTCCTGGGTCACGAAGTCCTGCTCTGCAAGGGGCCTGTAACGGGCAACCTGTTCCCGGGCAAAGGCGAGGGAGGCCTTGTCCCTGGACAGCTCGGCCAGGCTCCGCTTTAGGGCCGCTTCGTAGGGCTCCTTTTCAATGACGAAGACGACATCCCCTTTCCGGACATCGGCCCCCTCCACAAAGCGGCGTTCTTCCAGAAATCCCTCCACACGGGCCCGGATATCCACCACCCTGACCGATTCTGTGGTCGCCACATACCTGAGATGGATCGGTACGGTCTGAAGAACCACCTTCTCCACCGTAACCGTCGGGGCCGCGGGTTTGGGGGCCGGTTTATCCTGCTTTTTGCACCCGTCCAGACCGACCAGGCCCACCACAGGCAGGAGCATAATGGCCAGGGCCAGCCATGTCAGGCCCCGCTTGTTGCTATTGCTTTTCATGCTGGCATCCCTTTGCAGCTGCGTCTGAACAAGATCTTATCCAGAAATCCTGCCGCCTCAACTCTGGACAAGCAATGTTTCGTGTTTCAATCGAGATCGAAGGTCGGCTTTTTGGGCGGCCCTGAACCTTGCGCAGGAAATTCCCCAGGGAGACTCGCGCCGATGGCATGCACCAGATCAGCGTATGAGGTGAAGAGTTTTGTCTCTGCCTCCACCTGCTGGGCCCTGGCTGCCGCCAACTGGCTCTGGGCGGTCAGCAGCTCCAGCACATCCGCGGCCCCGGCCCGGTAACGGGCCAGCGACACCTTGTAAGATGCATCCGAGCTGGCCACAAGGGTCCTGCTCGTCTCCACCTGCTGGCCGGCGGTCTGGACCCTGTAATAAGCGGACCAGACATCGGCGATCACCCGTTCCTCTTTGGCGCGGAGGACCGCCCGTGCCGCCTCCAGGGCCGCAGCGGCCTGCTGGACCCTGTTTCTGAGCGCGAAGCCCTCAAAGATGGGAATCTGGAGGGTAAGGCCCCCGTAATAATTGGTCTCGTTTTCCTCAAGATCAATCCCCCTGGCCTTTCCATCCACCGCGGTCCACCCCGCGTTTCCAGTAGCAACGAGCCTCGGCCACAGGGCTGACTCGGCCTTTTTGAGGTCAGCCTCACCCTGGCGCACGGCCGCCCGGGCAGCCGCCAGATCAGGCCGGTGACGCACGGCCAAATCAATCAGGTCCTTCGTGTTCTCCTCCATGCGATCGAGAGGAATATCCCCAGACGCCTCAGCCACATCAAAGACCGTATTGGCCGGCCAGCCGACCGCAGTGGCCAATTGACCCCTGGAGATCTGCACGGCCCCCCGGTTGGCCACCAGGTCCAGACGGACCTGATCGACCTTGGATCGGGCCTGAAGCACATCGGCGATGGTGCTCACGCCGGCCTTTTTGCGCTGTTCCGTGGACCGAAGGCTTGTGAGGGCCTCCTTGAGGCTGACCTCGGATGCACGCACCCGGGCCTTGTCGCCAAGGCATTGATAATAGGCCTGAGGAACGTCCCGCAGCAGATCCTGGATCGCCTGATTGTGGTTCCAGTTGGCGGCAATCAAGGCCTGCCTCGCGCTCTCGGCCGCGGCCTCGCGGCCCCCGAAGTCGAGCAGCAGGTAACTGAGGCTGACGCCCACATCCCCATACACACCCTTGAACGCGCCCAGGCTCGAGGCCTGAGACAATTTGCCCCCGGTTCCCCCGATGTCTGCGCTGAGCGTAGGATAGTAGCTGCCCCGGGCCGCACCCCATTCTGCAGCCGCCGCTCTGGCCTTTTCCCAGGCCGCCTGGGTGGCGGGGTTGATCTGCAGGGCCGCATCCAGAAGCTGGGCCAGAGTCAGTTTGTCCCTGAATGGGGCCAGTTCATCAGACATGCCCGGCTGTGTCTCGCTCGGAAGGATATCCCCTGTTGCCTCCTTTGGGACCTTCCAGACGACGTCAGGGGCTGGGGATACGAATTTTTCAGGGTCCAGCTCCGGAAGTTCCTTCTGACATCCCAAACCCGTTGCTGCCAGTGCAGCCGTCAGGCAGACGGTTGTGACAACCGGCTTGAGCATCTTCCACAGACCTGATCGTTTTTGCACCAAATCATGGACAACACACAGGGTGGGGCTGGCAGTCTTGAAAACCATTGACTCGATCCTCGTCCGCTACTTCACCAGCATCACCGGACACTGGGCCAGGATGCCCACCTTGTAGCTGATGGTTCCCCATCCCTGGGCCCTGTCCTCCACATCGATGCGATGGGATTTCATGACAATCAAATCGATCTCGTTTTCGTGGGCATACCTCAGGATCTCATGGGCCCTGTTCCCGTATATGACCGCCGGTGCAATCTCCACCCCGCGGTCGTGAAACAGGGCGATCATCTTATCCAGATCCTTGAAAGAGCGCTTCTCGAGTTTTGCATAGAAATCCTTGAACTCCTCAAATGTGGTGTTGGCAATCACCTCGATGACGTGGAGCAGATGGATCTTTCCCTTTTCGAGGGAACAGAGTTTCACCGCGATCTCAAGGGCATGACTCTCATCGTCCGCAAAGTCGGCGGGGACCAGAATATTCTTGAACATCGGCTTTTCTCCTATTTTTTGTTCTTTTGAAGGACCTCGTCGCGAAGGACCCGTCGCAGGACCTTCCCCACAACCGAGGTGGGGAGACTCTCCCGAAACTCGATGGTCCGGGGCCGCTTGTATCCGGACAGCCGGGTCTTGCAAAACTCCAAAAACTCCGCCTCAGTGGCGGTTTCGCCGGGCCTGAGCTGAATAAAGGCCTTGATCGCCTCGCCCGTATGGGGATCCGGCACCCCGACGACTGCGGCCAGGGCGACTTTGGGATGGGCGTAGAGGACCTCTTCAATCTCCTTGGGATAGGCGTTGAACCCGCCCACAATGATCATGTCCTTTTTTCGATCGGTAATAAACAAAAACCCCTCTTGGTCGAAGTGGCCGATATCGCCGGTAAGAAAATAGCGCCTCCCCTCGATCTGCCGGAAGACCTCCTGATTGGCCTCTGGTTTATTCCAGTAGCCCAGCATGACCTGGGGACCGGATACCGCAATCTCCCCGTCCTCGCCCTGGGGCAGTTCCTGCATGCCGGTGTCCAGGTCCACAATTTTCATGTCCACGCCCAGATAGGGCATGCCCACCGATCCGATCTTGCGGGTGTTGGGATCGGTCGGGTTGAGGGTGATCACCGGGGAGGTCTCGGTAAGGCCGTATCCCTCGAAAATAACCGAGCCTGTCTTCTCCTCAAACTGTCGAATCACCTCGACCGGCAGGGGGGCCGCGCCCGAACCGCATCCTACGATGGAAGAAAGATCGAATCGATCGATCAAGGGATGATGCACAAAGGCTGAATAGATGGTCGGGACCCCTACCATGATCGTGACTTTATATTTCTCAATCGATTTCAGGACCTCGGTAAAGGGCGGGTTTCCGGCTTTCGGGTCAGGGACGCACACCAGTTTAGATGCGTTTCTGCAGCTTGTCAGCATGCAGAGGGTCAGACCGAAGCTGTGATACCAGGGAAGCACCCCCAGATAGATGTGGGCGCCCCCCTTTTTGATCATCTGAGGCGGCCCGGAATCCTGCCGCAGACGCACCCATTGCTCTGTGCTCAACACATTGGAGAGCAGATTGGCATGGCTCAGGCACGCCCCCTTGGGGACGCCTGTGGTCCCGCCGGTGTAAAGGACCAGTGCCTCGTCCTTTACTGGATCGATGGAAAGAGGCGGCGGTTCCGGCCGGGCCGACCGAACCACGTCCTCGTACATCAGGTGCCCGGGTTCATGCTGCAGGGCCTTTGGAATCTTGCCCAGGAGCGATCCCAAGAGGCCCTTCATCCTTGGAAGGTGGCTCTTGACGTTGCAGATCACTACGGTCTCCACATCCGAGCCCACAACGGCCTTGACCGCGGTGGCGTAAAACTCAGGGTGATCCATGACAAACACCGCCCTGGCCCCGGAATCCTTGAGCTGGAAGTTGAGCTCCGAGGCCCTGTACAGGGGATTGCAGGTCACACACACGCCCCCGGCCTTGAGGATCCCGAAGAAGATCTCGGGATAATGGGGCAGGTTGGGCAAAAAGATGGCCACCCTGTCTTTGGGGCGAATGCCCCGGGCTGCCAGAAAAGCGGCCAATCGGTCTGCCGCATCCTTCACCTGAGCAAAGGTACGCCGGAAATCGTTGAAAATGGTGTAGGTGCTGCCCGGGTAATCCCGGGCTGCCTCATCTAAAATAGAAAAAAGGGGCTTTTCATACCCCGTCACTTCATACGGAACCCCTTCAGGCCATTTCGGCCCGTGCCATAGTTTGGACATATCAATCCCCCGTTCTTGAATTGAGCCTTTTTTCAATTGGCTTGCAGATATGGGCCCGTTTCTGGATCGCTCCAAGGGCAGGAAAGTTGTTACATATAACACAAAGAAAGAAATGGTTCAATTCGGAAATAATGGCCGAACCGAAAAGGCCCTGTCTCGCCGGAGGTTGGCGCAGGGCTGCTATGCGGATTCGCCCGATGGAAGGCTATTTTCAAGGATGGCGGGGAGATAGACGCAAACCCGGGTCCCCTTTCCCAGGGCAGAGTCCACGGTGATAATGCCATTGTGGTTGACGACAATGCCGTAGGCCGCAGGCATGCCCAGTCCCCGACCTATGAAATGGGTCGTGAAAAAGGGTTCAAAGATCCGTTTCCTGGTCTCTTCGCTCATGCCCCTGCCGTCATCGCTGATGCAAAGGCACACGTAAGGACCGGGCTCCACCCCTGAATGCTCTGCCGCAAATGCCTCGTCAAGCCTTACATAGCGCGCGGCAATAGAGATGCGGCCTGGACCGCTTATGGCCTCGTTTGCATTGGTCAGGATGGCCGACACCACCATTTGCATCTGTGTGGGATCGGCCCTCACCTTCCACAATCCCTGCGGCAAATCGGTCTCAATCCGGACCCCTGGATTCAGCGTATGCCTGACGAGGGGGAGGGTTTCGCTTACCACATCGACCAGAGAGACGACCACGGGCTTGTATTTTCCGCCCCTGGCATAGGCCAGCAGTTGGTTGGTCAGATGGGCCATGTGCCAGCCTGCCGATTTCATGTCCCTGAGGCATTTCATCAGGTCCCCATCCTCAGCGTAATCCATCTCGAGCAGGCCGATATTTCCGATAATGGGCGTGAGGGCGTTGTTGAATTGATGGGCAATCCCGCCTGCCAGGGTGGCGACGGCCTCCATCTTCCCCGCCTGCTGAAGCTGGGACTGAAGCCTTCTCGATTCGGTGACATCCCGCACCATGCCGCGAAAACCGCTGGGACGGCCTTCTGGATCCCGTATAAGGCTTACAGAGGCGGAAAGGCATCTCTCACTTCCATCCTTGCGAAAGGCCTGCCACTCAAAGCGCCTCGATGGGACCCCTGTGGCAAATACGGTCTTAAAGACCTCGGTTCCTTTTCGCGAGGTCTCCGGATCTGTCAGGGTGCGGATATTCATGCCCATCAGCTCTTCTCGCGAATACTGGTAAATCCTGCACAGGGCATCGTTAAAAAAGGTGAAACAGCCTTTCAGATCAATCTCGTAATAGCCGTCCTCGATGCTTTCAAGGATCATCCGGTATCGTGCCTCGCTTTCGCGAAGGGCCTTCTCCGCCCTTACCCTTTCGGTAATGTCCCGCGAATTCCCGTGAAACCCGACGATCCTGCCCCCCTTTCTCAATGGACCCACACTGGTCTCAAAATATTTTGTCGCGCCCCCTTTTACCGTCACCTCGAGAAGAAAATCCTGTACGGGCTTTGCTGTCTGAAATACCGGGAGCATTACCGGTTTGTTAACAAAAATTGATGGCTAAAGTGGAAGCTGGCCATTTTTGTACTTTTCGAAGACCTTTTGGTAGGTCCCATTGTATATCGCACAGCGGATTCTGAGCATGGCATTTCCAGTCTCCTTGACCCACCAGGCTCCCGAACGCTTCATTCGCGTATGACAGATAAATTTATTCGCGGATTCAATACCGCCGCTACCTATAGGATAACCACCAATCCGATCGCCACGATAATGGATTCTGTCCCGGTTGTTCTCCAGATAGCCAATAAGTTTTCGGATCTCTTCTTTGGCGATACCATCTCGGGGCTTCATCCGCTGAAGGCCCCAAACCACATTATCCACTTCCGAGTAGAAGAGCCTTGTGAGCGTGCTTTCCACCCATTCCAGGCATTTCTGACTTTTCTCGCCATACTGCAGCTTGGCCACCTTGTGGATATGTTCGGCACAGTGAAAATAGTCCAAAATCTGACGTCCTTTGGGAAAACAGGCCACCATATGTTTCCATAGCCAGTCAGCCCCATCCCCCAGCAATCCAATGCGAAGATCATCTTGCGGGATTCGAGATGCAACCAGTGATAGATCTTGGCCAAATTGCTCTTCATTTTGGATTTGATGCCAGCTCGCTATATGAACGATTCTGTCTTTCCCCAGCAAATAGATGCGGAACCCCTTGGCCTCCTGCCATTGACCTTTCCCTCTTTTTTCATCCCGCTTGGCTTTGGCACGGGTCGGAACATGGGCCCCATCAGAAGCCACAACCAGTACCGGGCGCCAAGAGCTGCTTTTCACCTCCTCGCATCGTTTTGTAATCTCTTGCCGGCTGGGGATAACATCCTCGATACAGGCGTACTCACCCACCTGTTCAAACGTGCCGTGCATAAAATGGTCGCTTAAACCCTGATCAGTGAGTTCCGAAAACAGCTCACTTCCACCAGAAAACGGCACCTCCGCAGCGGTCCGGGTCGCCTTCTTTTGGACGTCAAACTGGTATTTTTTACGACTGATCTGAAGCACCTTATCCAAAGGTGAAAACCCGTATGAACAATCCGCACAATAAAACCAGGGCCTCTTCAGAACACTTGGCCCTTGCATCGTCACCATCTCTTTTTCGTGATCGCGCCGCTTTTTGCACATCTTGCCGCATTGCGGGCAAGGGGCATATTCCTGATCCAATAACCCGGCGTATTTCTGCTCAATCAGGGCCTGAAAACAGGCTCCGAAAAACTTTTGTTTGGTCTTGGAAAATAGTTGGCTGAGTTCCATGATGGTGGGCTCTTTACCGTCTTCAAAGACCTCGTCTATGATCTGGTCAACCCATTTGTCCACTTCATCATGGATCATTTCTCGAAAGTCCTCTGTTGAATCCTGTTCAAGTATGCGAGCCGCAAGTCCCATGGCGCCCCCTTCCTAACATCCCGCCAACTCTTGACGAAATCGGGATGAAAGAGGGTACACATAAATCTCCTTGACCGCCGCTCCCTCTAGAGCGCGCTCCCGGTCCATCCGCCCCCGGCCGGTCGTTTCTCCCACGTGTATCCAGTTGGCCGCTTTATAGCAGGTGCCTTTGAATCGTTTCCGGTCAACCAATGTCTCCATGAGAACCGGGCGATAGCCGTAGCAGCGCTCCCAATCCCCTGCAACCGTCTTGATCGCCAAAGAAAGCACCATACTGGCAAGATTCTTGACCTGAACCCATGGAAGGATAAGAAACCGGCTGTTATTGATAATCTTTTGCAGATTGACCCTTCGTTTCGCATCGCTCCAGCCAATCCATCGGTCCCTCGGCGCCATCTTCCAGGCCGGAGAGGAAAATTGAAAACACCCAAGTATCTCACCACTCCTATCGGATTGAATAAAATAGCGCAACTGCGCCCCAAAGGGCAACTGATACCCCAGGTAATGGTAACGATCAACGTATTCATACCAAAGCTGTCGTTGTGCCTGCTTATTGACCCTCGTTAGCCGTATCGGTAAGAGTTCCTTCAACTGGATACAAATGGCCGGTTGAACCTCCCCTCTTTGCGTCCGTTGAACCTCGGCTGTGCCTTTTGTCGCATATTGTTCTCTGCATGCCGGGAGCTTGATGAGTCCCTTTTCCTCCAAGTGTTCGAGAAACTGGCGGCATTCAACCCCTTTCAGCTTTCCGGTAGGTCGCTTCCACGAAAAGATCTCGCAGACGGTATTGGCAAGCTCGGTTCGGCTCAACTTCGGAAAGGTTTCGATTATCTCAACTATTTCAGTTAATTGCTGGGCACTGACACTTTGTCCGCAAAACTTCTCTAAACGTTCCGGCATCATTTGCTCACCTGCCTTTCATAATATAGTTGATTATGCTATACAGGCAATCAGCAGGAATGTCCAGAACTTTTTTCGCTAATCCATCAAAAATCCATTAACAAACCGGTAATGCTCCCGAATAACGTCGGTGCTGCTGAAAGCTGCAATCCTTTTACTATAACCTCAGACTGTCCCACAACTCCAGCACCCTCTCTTTGCACCCTTTTAGTTTCAGGCTACAATTATATGCTTTCTTGGAGCGAAGTCACGGGGGCGAATAGCTATGTCTTACAGGAAGATACCGATCCAGCCTTTTCGAACCCACGGGAAATCACTTTAACAGAGACAACCGCATATTTTAAAGATCAACCTGCGGGCAGTATTCACTATAGGGTTTGCGGAGTAAATAATTGTGGAAGAGGCATCTGGGGCAATACTGAGAGTGTCTATATTTCAGGAAGGCAGTGGCCAGGGGAAATAACCGATAGGTCTCCGTCTGATGGGGCAACCAACCAGCCCTTGAATGTGACCTTAAGCTGGAACTGCATCCACCCCACAGGCGAATCCATGACCTACGATGTCTGGGTTTCAGTCGGAGATGAAGTTTTTATACCGTCAGAACTGGTTTCAGGTGGCCAAGCCGAAACAACTTGTACCTTGAGTGACCTTCCTTACAATGTTAATTGTTACTGGAAGATAGAAGCAAGAGATGAAACCGGTGATCGAAAGACATCTGAAGTATATCAATTCAGGACCAGAGGCGATTCGACGCCTCCCACCGGTTCCGTGAGCATCAATAATGGGGCTTCGACAACCGAAACCCTGTCAGTGTCGCTCTATCTCTCAGCAACGGATAATGAATCGGGTGTAAAATATATGAGGGCCAGCAACGATGGGAACAATTGGTCCGGCTGGAATTACTATGCCCCAAAATGGACGGCCTGGAATTTGGGGGATACGCGATATGGGGGTTCCTTTGTGCCAAAGGGAACCTACACTGTTTATGTCCAATTTAAAGATTCTCAAGGGAATATCTCTTCCACCTACAGCGATAGTATAGAAAGAACGTCGGGAATCCCAGGGGATATTGTTCTCAATGGGAAAAGCTACCAGACGATTCAAGATGCTATAGATGCTGCAGAATATGGGGATACTGTATACCTTACTGAAGGGACTTATACATATGAAGGAAGCCCGAAGCCACCGCGCTATCCTTTGACACATGTAGGCGTAGTTATGAAAGAAGGCGTCAATCTGATAGGCGCGGGTGCTGATAAGACTAAATTAGTAGCTAAGGATAGTTTACATGCCATCATAGATGCTGATGACTGCTTGATTCAAGGCCTGACTATCGTAAATGCTGCCACTGTAACAGCGGCTCGTCAGTCGGTTTGTATGGAATCATCGAATTCCAAATTGCGTCACTGCAAGATAACGACAAGTGCACCCAACAATCACGGGGTCTGGATTTATAATGGCAACAACAATGAGATATCCAATAACCTCATTATCAATAATTATCATGGTATTGAAGTTTGGGGAACAAATGTAAAAATCTTCAATAATACTGTTGTTGATAATGGTTTTACTGGAATAGCAAATAAGAGTTCTACCTCTATTCTGAAGAATAATATCGCTACGGGTAACTATCGGGGCATAAGGGTATCAGGCGCTGTTTGTGCCAACAATAATGCCTGGGGAAACACTTACGAAAACTACTACGATGAAAACCAGGAAGGTATCAATGGAAATATTTCCGCAGATCCGCTATTTGTGGACCCTTCATCTGATGATTATTCACTGAGCTCACACTCCCCATGCAGGAATACAGGAACAGATGTTGGCATTCCCTACAATGAGGGTGCGCCTGACATAGGCGCATTTGAGTACGCCGGGAGTGGAACGGTTGAGGTCATTACGAACCGAAGTGATGCGGCCTTTGAAATCATAGGCCCTTCAGGGACCTATCAGGGGGGCGGAACATATTGGTCGATGTTTGACCTTCCTGTTGGGATTTATTCCATCGCCTTTTCTCCCATAAACGATCTCTACACCCCTAAACCCAATGCAAAGGTTCTTGAGAGCAATCAAACCGTAACCTTTAGTGGCACTTACTTAGAGGATAGGATCCCTCCACAAAGGGAACCGGAAAGCTTTTTGGGACCTATTTCCATAAATTATGGTGAGTATGCTACTGCGGATAAGTCGGTTGATATTGTCCTTGCTTTTACCGACGAAGTGGCTGGCTTGGGGACAGGTGCTCAGATGGTTTTCAGCAATGATAGTGTGAGCTGGTCCTCGCCTGAGGCATATTCCACTCTGAGAAAAGCGTGGGATTTGACCCAGTTTGGGGGAAATCCGGATCAGGGAGCGAAAACCGTCTATGTTAAGGTCTCTGACGCATTTGGAAACTGGACAGATCCGCTAACAGATACCATCCTGTACGTCCCCAACCGGCAAATATTGGAGGTGCCTGAGGAATATAATACGATAGCGGAAGCGTTAAATGCGGCGGAACCAGGTGATATCGTTCATGTTTTGCCTGGATCATATGGCCCGGGCGACATTACCATCCCTCAAGGGGTACGTTTACAAGGCTCCGGGCCT
>Ga0209270_1002204_pt1 | contig 21685 bp, 17 predicted proteins | sample MTBAKSrepl1MetaG_FD_187456 | JGI IMG/M metagenome (GOLD analysis project Ga0209270, IMG submission 187456) | Enrichment culture microbial communities from Arthur Kill intertidal strait, New Jersey, USA, that are MTBE-degrading - MTBE-AKS1... | ecosystem: Environmental > Aquatic > Marine >...
CATCTGTTTGCACCCTGTCAGGAGATCCGCCAGGGACAGCCCTGCCCCGGCCAGGACGCGGCCGCCTGGTTTCCATTCAGCGCGGGCCAGTTCCCCGGAAAGGAGGATCACCACGCCCCTGATCCCCCCGTCCCTCACCAGGAGGTTGCTCCCCCTTCCGACGGCCAGATAGGGGATGCCTTCCCTGGTCAGGAAGGCCAATGCCCGGCACAGGCACTCCATATCCGCGGGTTGGCACAGGGCCTCTGCATCCCCCCCCACCCGGAAGGTGGTATATCGGCTCATGGGGACATGAAATCGCACCCGTCCACCGGCGATCTGGAAAAGTTCTGTTTTCTGCCTGGCATCCATACTCCATTGCCTCTAACCCCGGTCAGATCCTATCCTTTCAAAAAATTGCATCCCCTCCCGATGGATGTCGCCGGCCCCCAGGGTCATCACCACGTCCCCGGGCCTCACAAGTTGCAGAAGAGACGGAACCAGGTCTTCCTGGGCAGGGCAGAAGACCACCTCCTTGTGCCCGTGATCCCTGAGGCTCTGGGCCAGCCGCCCTGCCGTGATTCCCTCGATGGGACGCTCGCCCGCGGGATAGATGGGCGAGATCACCAGGACATCCGCATCATTGAAGGACATGGCGAAACGGTCCAGCAGGGCAGATGTCCGCGTGTACCGGTGCGGCTGAAAGGCGACCACCAGCCGCCTGTCAGGCCAGCATTCCTTGGCCGTCTTGAGGGTGGCCACGATCTCCGTGGGATGATGGCCATAGTCGTCCAAAAGCAGGATGTCTGCCTTCTCCCCCTTGATCTGAAAACGCCGGGCCAGTCCCCCCAGGGCCTTGAGTCCTTGTCTGATCACCTCGATCCCGATCTCCAGTTCAAGACCCACGGCCGTGGCCGCCAGGGCGTTCAGGGCATTGTGTTCCCCGGGCATCCCCACGGTCAGGTTTCCCAGCAAACGGCCGTGAAGCCACACATCCAGGGAAACCCCCCAGGGTTCCTTTTTCAGATCCCTTCCCTGGAGATCCGCCTGAGGACTCATGCCGTAGGTCAGGCACCGCTTCCTCAGCTGGGGGATGATCGACTGAATCTCTTCATTGTCCAGGCAGAGGATGGCTGTGCCGTAAAAGGGGACCTTGTTGATGAAATCCACGAAGGTTTGACGGATGGCCTCCATGTTCTGGTAATGGTCCAGGTGCTCCTGATCGATGTTGGTGACCACCGCAATAGTGGGGGAGAGGGCCAAAAAGGATCCATCGCTCTCGTCGGCTTCGGCCACCAGGATGTCCCCCTGGCCCAGCTTGGCATTGGACCCTCCCCAGATGTCGAGCCTCCCGCCGATCACCACAGTGGGATCCAGCTGGGCACAGGTCAAGATAGATGCCACCATAGATGTGGTGGTGGTCTTTCCATGGGCACCTGCAATGGCCACCCCGTACTTGAGGCGCATCAGTTCCGCCAGCATCTCGGCCCTGGGAATGACAGGGATATGACGTTTTCTCGCCCCTGAGACCTCGGGATTCTCCGCCCCTACCGCCGAGGAGTAGACCACTACATCGGCGCCTTCCACGTTCTCCTCCTGATGGCCCGCGAAGATGGTCCCCCCCAGATCGGACAGACGCTGGGTGACCTCCGTGGCCTTCAGGTCGGAGCCGCTGACCTCATAGCCCAGATTGATAAGGAGTTCGGCCAGTCCGCTCATGCCGATCCCGCCAATCCCCACAAAATGGATATGTCTTGCCTTTCCAAACTGACTCATGTGTCTGCCGTACCCCGTTGCCTGAGCTCAGTCCCTACCCGTTTCACCCCATCCTGCCATCTTTGCCAATTGGTCCACAATCGCCTCTGCCGCATGAGGCCTCGCGATCTGTCGCGCCCGTTCCCCCATCTCCCCAAGAGCCTGCCGGTCGTCCATGAACCGCATCAGGGCATCGGCCAGGGTCTCAGGGGTCAGTTTCTCCTGGAGCATCATCTTTGCGCCTCCCTTCCGGACCAGGGCACTGGCATTGATCTCCTGGTGACGGTTGGTGGCATGGGGATAGGGGATCAGAATGGAGGGCTTTCCCATTGCCGCCAGCTCAAAGATGGTGCTGGCCCCGGCCCTGCCAACTACCAGGTGCGCACGGCCGTAGGCCGCGGCCATATCGGCAATGAAGGGAACAACCTCACCTTTCAGGCCCCTGGACCGGTAATCTTCCTCTACCCGTTCATGATCGGTGGGCCCGGTCTGATGAATGACCCCTATCTCCCTGCCCCTTTCTTTCAGGATCTGGAAGGCCTCCACAAAGACCTGGCTGACTGCCCGGGCGCCCTGACTTCCCCCCACCACCAGGACCGTAAAGAGATCATCCCCTTTTGTTTGAGCGGGCTGCATTGTCAGGAGCTCCGGCCGGACCGGATTGCCCGTGAGGATCGTCTTTCTTCCTTTGAAATAGGCCCTGGTCTCTTCAAATGATATAAAAATGCGGTCCGCCATCCTCGACAAAAGGCGATTGGTTACGCCTGGATACGAGTTCTGTTCGTGAATGGCCATGGGGATGCCCATGCACTTAGCGGCCGCGCAGAAGGGACCTGCCGAGTATCCCCCCACGCCCAGGGCCGCGGAAGGCGAAAAACGAGAAACAATGGCAGTGGACTGGAAAAAGCCCCTGGGCAGGTTCATGAGCGCTGGGAGGCCCTTGCGCCAGCCCCGGCCCTTGATCCCTTCCACATGAATGGACACGGCCTCAAACCCGCTGCGTGAAAGAATGTCCGCCTCCATCCGCCTCCGACCCACCACAAACAGGACCTCTGCATCCACAAGCCGCTTTTTCAAGGCCCTCGCCACTGCGATCCCCGGAAAGAGATGCCCCCCGGTGCCCCCGCCGGCAATGGCCAGGCGAAAGGGCCTGTTCTCCAATCGTCGATCTTCACACGCCCTGTGAATGCCTTTCAAGTCCGTCGCCCTCCTCAATTCCTGGCCGAGATGTTCAACAGAACGCCGATCCCTGTCAGGGTAACCAGCAAAGATGAGCCCCCATAACTGATGAGGGGGAGGGTCAACCCCTTTGTGGGAAGAAGACCCATGACCACGCCCATGTTGATAAGGACCTGGAGCCCTATAAATGACGTCAGACCGATGGCCAGGTAGGTGCTGTACAGGTCCTTGGCCTTGAGCCCCGCCCGGATCCCGCCGGCGATCAGCATGCCGAACAGGATGATAACGGCCGAAACCCCCACCAGACCCAGTTCTTCTCCGATAATGGAGAGGGCAAAATCAGTATGGGGCTCGGGCAGGTAAAACAGCTTCTGCTTGCTGTTCCCCAGGCCTGCTCCAAAAATCCCTCCCGAGCCGAAGGCCAAAAATGAGTGGATGATCTGAAAGCCGATCCCCGTGGGATCTTTCCATGGGTTCAGAAATGCAAGCCACCTCTGGACCCGATACTCAGCCTGCCACACGAGCCACACCAAGACCGGGGCGGAAAGGAGAAAAAGGGAAAAGAGCTGATAGATCTTCACCCCGCCCACAAACAGGATCATCAGGGTCCATGCGCCGATAATGACCGCCGATCCCAAATCCGGTTGAAGGACGATAAGCCCCATCAACACTGCCGCGACCAACAGATGCGGCAGGAGGCCCCTTGAGAAGGTCCCCATATCTTTTCCCTTCTTGGAAATGGAATAGGCCATGTAGACCGCCAGCGAAAACTTGGCCAGTTCAGAGGGCTGAAACGAGATCCCTCCCAGACCGATCCACCTGCATGCACCCCCCACCTTCCGGCCCACGCCCGGGATCAGGACCACCGCGAGGAGTAAGACGCTTATGAAGAGCAGGGGATAGGCCAGTCTCCCGTACAGGGTGCAGGGGATATATCGAGCCCCGATCATCAGCCCGATCCCCATCATGCAGAACACAATCTGCTTCTTGAGATAGTAGTAGCTGTCTCCCAGCCGGTGCTCCGCCAGATTGGAACTGGCGCTGTAGACCGCAATCAGGCCCAGGGCGATGAGAAGGATGGCCGGGACCAGGATCATGTAGTCGTAGCCTGCATCGGATCTCTTTTTCTCACCCATGGAGCAGCCCCTTCACCGCGGCCTTGAATTGATCGCCCCTGTCCTGGTAATCCGAAAACATGTCGAAACTGGAACATGCCGGGGCCAGGAGCACCACATCGCCGGGGCTGGCCATGGAAAAGGCCAGCCTTGCCGCCTCTTCCATAGATGCCGCTGCACGACAGGGGAACGCGTTTTTAAAGGCCTCCGATAAAAGGTCCCTGGCCTCTCCCAGAAAGACCGCAGCCTTCAGCCGTCCGCCCCCCTCTTTCACCAGCGGCCCATAGTCGGCCCCCTTGTGCCGGCCCCCCGCAATCAGCACGATCGGATCGTCAAAACTGGCAATGGCCCGCCTGGTTGCATCCACATTGGTGGCCTTGGAGTCGTTGTAGAACCGGACCCCGTTCACTTCTCCCACATATTCGATCCGGTGGGGAAGACCCTTGAACCGGTCGATGGTCTCCTGGAGAACCCGGTCCTCCATCTCCAGGATCATGCCCACCAGGAGTGCCGGGAGCAGGTTCTCCTGATTGTGAAAACCGGGAAGCCCAAACCGGTCCAGGGAAAAGGCATGGACCGGCCGGCCCGGCAGACCGACCTTTGCCGTTCCTTCCTCCAAAAAGGCATGCAGTCCCTGGCGCTGACCCCAGCCATATCGCAGGACTGTAACCCCTGATGCAGGATTCGCCCGGGAGAGCCTCCGGTCGTCATCGTTGAGTATCGCATATTGACCGGGGCCCTGATTCCCATAGATCCTCAGCTTGGACTGTGCATAGGCCTCCATATCGGCGTACCGGTCCAGATGATCAGGACTGATGTTCAGGATTATGGAAATAAAGGGCGAAAAGGTCTCTATGGTGTCCAGTTGAAAGCTGCTGACCTCCGCCACGATCCAATCCGTCTTTTGATTTTCTGCCACGTAGGCCATGAGGGGTGTCCCGATGTTGCCCCCCACAAAGACCTTTTTGCCGGCATTTTTCAACAAGTCTCCTATCAGGGCGGTCACCGTGGTCTTGCCGTTGGTGCCGGTGACGGCAATGATGGGGGCGTCGATGAAACGGGAGGCCAGTTCCATCTCCCCCAGCACAGGGATATTTCTCTCGCGGGCCGATTCCAACGCCGCCATGCCGTGAGGCGCACCAGGACTCACCACAATCATATCCGCCCTCAGGAAGGTCTCCTTCCGGTGGCCCCCGGTCTCCAGTTCCACGCCTGAGTCCCGAAGTTCCTTTACCACGACAGGATCGAGGTCAGACGCCTTCTTCATATCGCTCACCGTCACGCGCACCCCCCGCCGGGTCAGCCATCGGGCGGTCCAGAGACCGGATATGCCGAGCCCCACAATGACCACCCGCTCATGGGGACCTGCCGGCGTGTGGAACCGGAGTCTGGATGGACAATGGGGGACATGTGTCATTTCTCCTTACCTCAACTTCAGGGTGCTGATGGACAAGAGGGCCAGGATGATGGCGATAATCCAGAAACGGACGATCACCTTGGGCTCAGGCCACCCCTTCAACTCAAAATGGTGGTGGATGGGCGCCATCCGGAAGATCCGCTGTCCGCCTGTCAGTTTAAAATAGGCCACCTGGAAGATGACCGAAAGGGCCTCAAATACGAAGAGACCGCCCACCAGGATGAGAACCAGTTCCTGTTTGGTGATAACCGCCACAGTGCCTAGGACCGCGCCCAGGGAGAGGGATCCCACATCGCCCATAAAGACCTCCGCAGGGTAGGCGTTGTACCATAGAAACCCGAGGCCGGCGCCCACCAAGGCCCCGCAGAGGACCGAAATCTCCCCCACGCCGGGGATATAGGGGATCTGAAGGTAGGTGGCGGTCTTGACGTTGCCTGCCAGATAGGCAAAGACCAGATAGCTGGCAAAGGCCACAATCAGGGGACTGATAGCCAGTCCGTCCAGGCCGTCTGTCAGATTCACCGCATTGGACGCGCCCACGATAATGAACAGGGCAAACGGGATATACCCGATCCCGAGATCAGGCGATACGTTCTTGAAAAAGGGGATATTGAGATGAGCATCAAATTCCGGATGGAGATAGAGCACCAGGACCACCAGAAGGCCGCCGACCGCCTGGAGTGCAAACTTGGCCCCTGGCCGCATCCCCCGGCTGTTTTTCCTTGACACCTTCAGATAATCGTCTGCAAAGCCAATGGCCCCAAAGAAGAGGACCACAAATACAACAAGCCAGATATAGATATTGCGCGGATCGGCCCAAAAGAGGGTGGCAAGCACGATGGTGGGCAGTATGAGGCACCCACCCATGGTCGGCGTCCCGGCCTTTGAGAGATGATCCGGGGGCCCGTCTTCGCGGATCTGTTGCCCCACCTGCATGGCCCGGAGCTTTCGGATGATCCAGGGACCGAACACAAAACAGATGATCAGGGCTGTCAGGCTGGAAAGGATGGTCCTGAATGTGATGTACCGGAACACATTCAGCCATGACACATCCGCATGGAAATAGTAGAAGAGCTTATACAGCATGGCGAGGCAGTCCTTTGTGTTTTAGAGAGCAACCTCCTGGCCCGATCCATCCCCCATCCGCTCCACCCCTGCGGCGGTGGCGGAAAGCACTACGCTCAGGAATGTTTCCATCCCAAAGGGCTTGAACAGACGCGTCACCAGGTTGGGGATGTCGTCGCACAACAGCCTCTGGTCTGAGGGATCTCCTGTCATGATGATCACCTTCTCGTTGCGGCCGCTCCATTTCATCCGCTTTAACATGGCGATCCCATCCAGCCGGGGCATATGGATGTCCGTGACCACCAGATCAAAACGGTCCTTTTCCAGTTTGTCTAACGACTCCTGTCCATCGCTGGCCACGCTCACCTCAAATCCCTGGTTGTTAAGGACCTCCGAGAGCAAAAACCGCATGCCCTTTTCATCATCCACCACCAGCACCTTCTTTGCGGGTCCCATTGCCGCCCCTCCTCAAATTATCCTTTGATCCTGGCCGGGTCTGTTGCCTGTGGACAGAGCTCCCGACCTGGTGCACATTCCGTAAGGCGGCCTGACGGCCGCAAGCAAACAGATTTCGTCCCCGTCCCACAAGCGTTATTCGCGCCCGTGGGGGTCTCTGCCCAAGGGCTGCAATAAAATGCGTTCATATCGCTCGGCGACCGCCCCCGGGCTCGGGATACCATTTATTGAAGGGCAGCAAGGAACCCCTATCGACCCGCCTGACTCGCCTCACTCGCATGGCGGGCAGGTGAAAGGGCGTCCTTGGGGCTTAAACAGACTGTATTTTAAAGCCCTGCTGCCGTTCCCAAGAGCTGCATTCGGTTTTTGCAGCCCTTGGGCAGAGACGCCCACGGGCGAACTTCTTCGCACGTTGCAGAGAAGTTACACACATAGAGTCTAAGCCTCCCGGGCCCCTCCCAGGCTGCGCAACCCCTCCACCACCTTTTCCATTTGCATCTTGCGCGAGCCTTTCAGGAGAACCACATCCCCGGGGGACATCCTCTCGCCGATCTCCCTTGTCATTTCCTCGTGGGTTCCCACGACCCTGACCTGATCCTTGGACATGCCGGCCATCTGCGCGCCGGCCGCCACATCCCCGGCATGCTCCCCCATGGCAAAGACGCACCAGGCGCCCTCTGCCGCCGCCTTTCGGCCCGCCTCCTGGTGGGCCTCACGTGCGGCGCCCCCTAATTCGAGCATGTCCCCCAGGCCCACGATGATCCGGCCCCCGTCTCCCGCAAGCGTTCCAATGGATTCCATAGCTGCGGCCAGAGACGAAGGGTTGGCATTGTAGGTGTCGTCCACGACAAGTGCGCCCACATCAAGAGAGATTGCCTGGAACCGGCCCCTCAGCCCTGAAAACGCCGCCAGCCCCCTCATAATGTTCTCCGGGGCCTCCTCCAGGCTGAGGGCCGCCGCGGCTGCTGCCAGGGCATTTTTCAGGTGGTGCCGGCCCGGGACCCTCACATGGATGGGCCAGGATTTTCCCCTGTATTCCAGCAAAAACCGGATTCCCTCAGGCCCCAGGTTCTTAATATGGGCGGCCCTCACGTCATTGGCCTCTCCGAGGCCGAAGGTGATCGTTTTCATGGAAAAGAGGGAGGCCCTTCGCATCAGGGGGACGTCGTCCCCGTTCAGGATCATGAGGCCCCGGGCCGACATCTTGGCCATCATCTCTGTCTTGGCGGCTGCCACGCCGTCCAGGTCCGCTACCCCTTCAAGGTGGGCCATGCCCACGTTGAGGATCATCCCGACATCCGGATCTGCGATCTCCGTAAGCCTGGCGATTTCCCCGGGATGATTCATCCCCATCTCCAGCACGGCGCATGCATGATCCGCTGTCAGGTTGAGGAGCGTGAGGGGCAGGCCGATGAGGTTGTTGAAGTTTCCCTGATTCTTGAGGGTCCGCCGTCTCAGCTGGAGAATCCCCGCGGTCATCTCCTTGGTGGTTGTCTTTCCCGAACTCCCGGTGATCCCCACCACCTGAACAGGGTATCGACGCCGCCACCAGGCTGCCAGGTCCCCCAGGGCCTTTAAGCTGTCGTCCACACAGATGAGGGCCCCGTCCGCAAAACGGGATCGAATGAAGTCCAGATCGTTCCGGCCCTTTTCCGATTGGGCCCACCGCTCTTCAACCATTGCCCCGGCCGCGGCCTTTTCCATGGCCGGCCGCGCAAAGTCATGCCCGTCATAGGTGTCTCCCACCAGGGCCCAGAACAGCTCGCCTGGCCGCGTGCTCCTGGAATCGGTGCTGATCCCCGCCACCACCCTGTCCGGAGACCCTGAAATCAGGCGCCCGCCGACAGCCCTGACGATCTCTTTGACCTTTATGCTTTTCCATCCATTGGACATCTCTTCCTCAATCGCAGGCGCCGGCCGCCTCGGCCGCCACGGCCCGGTCATCAAACGGCCGCTTCTCACTGCCGATGATCTGATAGGTCTCGTGTCCCTTCCCTGCAATCAGCACCAGGTCGCTCTCTTGTGCCATGCCGATTGCCTGCTGGATAGCGCTCTTGCGATCCAAATCCAAAATATAATCGGCCATCCCCGATTCAAGGACGCCCTCCTCGATCTGGGAGGCGATCGCTGCAGGATCTTCTGTACGGGGATTGTCCGAGGTGATAAAGACCCTGTCGCTCCCCATGCCTGCGATGCGCCCCATCTCCCGCCGCTTCCCTCTGTCCCTGTCGCCCCCGCATCCAAACACGGTGATCACCCGGCCTTTGGTCAGCAAGCGAACGGCCTTCAGGGCCTTCAGGAGGGCGTCCGGCGTATGGGCGTAATCCACGACCACTGCCAGCCCCCGAGGATTCTTTACCATTTCCAGCCTGCCGGGAACCCCTTTCAAAAGACGAATCCCTGTAACGATTGAAGCAGGCTCGATATTCAAGGCCCGGGCAGCGCCGGCAGCCGCCATTATGTTGTAGATGTCGTGGGCCCCGATCAGGGAGGAGATGATGTCTTTACCGCCTCCGGGCATGATCAGTCTCGCCTGAATGCCCGATAAACTGACGCGGATCTCCTCGGCCCTGATATCGCATCCTTCCTCCATCCCATAGGTCACCACCCTCGCCCCGGTGCGCCGGATCAGCTCCTGAGCCATGGGATCATCCCGGTTGATGACGGCCTGTTGAGGACCGGCCGTATCCTCTTCAGGCAAAGGGCTGAAAAGCCTTGCCTTGGCCTCAAAATAGGCCTCCATGGTCTGGTGGTAGTCCAAATGGTCCTGGGACAGGTTGGTGAAAACAGCCGCCTCAAAGGGACAATCCCTGACCCTCCCCTGATCCAGGGAATGGGAGGAGATTTCCATGATCACGTCCGTGACCCTGCTGTCGGCCATGCGCCGCAGGATCCGCATGAGGTCCAGGGATTCAGGGGTGGTCACCGGGGCCTCCAGGACCTGCCCTGCAAACCGGTAGTTGATGGTCCCGATGACGCCGGGCCGTCTTCCGGCTGCTGTTAGGATGGATTCCAGCAGATAGGCCGAAGTGGTCTTGCCATTGGTCCCGGTGATCCCGATCATGCACAGATTCTTGAAAGGGGAGTCAAAAAACCTCGCTGCCAGCCGGGACAGCGCCCTACGGGCGTCCGGCACCTGGATGACCGCCAACCGATCGAATCGGCCACCGGAGATCTCAGAGACCGGGAGTTCTCCGACAATGGCGCCAGCGCCCCTCAGGACCGCATCGCCCACGTAGGCGTGACCGTCCTGCCGGCTTCCCCGAATGGCCACGAACAGCCCGCCCGGCTTCACCAAACGGGAATCATAGGCAATGTCGGATATCTCGACATCCGGATCGCCTTCAAACTCCCGAACGGTCATGCCCTCTATGAGGTCCTTGATGCGCATCGCTTCCTTTCCACAACCGCACTCAGACCAACCTGACGGCCGCATGCAATTCGTTGCCTGTGGCCCATCCGGGAACGTCTCTCACGAATGACCCGGAGGGCTGAAACGCACCGTTACCATATCCACAGTCTCCAGGGGACAACCGGCTTCGGGCTTCTGGGACACGGCCAGGCCCGACCCCTCCAGACATATTTTCAGGCCGAGGGCCCTTCCCCTCCTGAGGACATCCCTCATCCCCATTCCCCTGAAATCCGGAAGGATCCCCTCCAACAACCGATCGGCCAGAGCCTGAACCTCGGGCAATTCAGGCCCCTGTGCCGCATCTTGAGAAGGGTCGGATGAGACCTTTCTGGCCCCGGCATCGGCGACTGACAGAAGCTCCGGCCGGGGATTGACCCGCAGGTGATTGAGGGCCCATGCCCCTATTTGGCTGAATACAGGCCCCGCCACCAGACCCCCGTAGACCATTCCCTTGGGCTCGTCTATCAGAACGGAGATCAGCAGTCTCGGCTGATCCGAGGGAACAAATCCCACAAAGCTGGCAATATATTTGCTTCTCGAATACTGTCGGGTGCTGGGGTCCACCTTTTGCGAGGTGCCGGTCTTTCCCGCCACCTTGAATCCGCTGATGGCGGCCTTTTCAGCCGTCCCCTCACTCCCTGCAACCCCTTCCAGGATGCGGGTCACGGTCTTTGCCGTACGTGCAGAGACAACCCGTCTCACCACCTTTGGACGGTGCTCTTCCGTCACCCGGCCGGTTTCATCAACAATCTGTTTGACAACAAAGGGACGCATCAGATTTCCTCCATTGGCAATGGCAGCCATAGCCATGGCCAGTTGCAAAGATGTGGCGGTCATGCCCTGCCCGAAATAAAGGGTTGCCTGATCGATGGTCCTGGCGTCTTCCGCCGGCCGAATAAACCCCTCCCGCTCCCCCAAAAGATCAATGCCGGTCTTTTCTGAGAACCCGAATCGCTTCAGGTAATCGCAGAAGCTTTTATACCCCAGTTTCTGGCCGATCTTGATCGCACCGATGTTGCTGGAATGGATAATGATGTCGGCAACCGTCAACCGGCCGTATTCGTGGGTATCGTGAACCACCCTTCCGCCGACGCGATAGGCCCCGTCTTCGCAATCAAACTCTGAAATAGGGTCCACAACCGATTCCTCCAGGGCCGCTGAAACCAGAAAGGCCTTGATGGTGGACCCCGGCTCAAAGCAGTCGGTCAACACCCGGTTCCGCCACTGATCCGGGGTGTAGTTGGTAAATTGGTTCGGGTCGAATTCCGGGATTACAGCCATGGCCAGAATCTCGCCGGTCATGGGGTCGATGACGAGACAGTGCCCTCCCCTTGCCCGGCTCTTGGTCACGGCCGCCTTCAGGGCCTCCTGGGCCTTATACTGGATATCCTTGTCAATGGTAAGAACCAGATGGTGCATCCCCCGACCGGAAGGGACCGGCTTGTTCACGGCGAACGGTCTGCCCAGGGCATCGCGCATCCAGACAAGGCGGTGCGGGGGCCCCTTCAAGACGCTGTCATACCGCTTTTCAAGTCCCTCCAGCCCCTGATTGTCAACCCCGGCAAAACCGATCAAATGAGCTGCGGTCTCCCGGGCCGGATAATAGCGTCTCACATCGGGGGTCACGCCCACGCCCGCTATCTTGAGATCCACAATCTGGCGGGCCTGATCAGGGGGTATGCGCTGCTTGACCCACTCGAATGTCCGGTTCCGGTTCAGGATTTTCAGAATTCCGGACTCCTTCTCGCCCAGAATCCGGGCCAGTTTCCTGGCCGTGGTTGTCTTGTCCTTGATTTGCCTGGGATGCGCGAAAACAGACCCTACCTGCACGCTGAGGGCCAGTTCGTTGCCCTCCCGGTCATAAATGATCCCTCGGTCAGGAGGCAGCCGGGTGGAGCCAACAATGCCGTTTTCGGCAGTGCCTTGCAGATAGTCTTTTTGAATGACCTGAAGCTGATAGGCCCTGGCGAATATGGCGCCGAAGCCAAGCAGAAAGAAAACAGCGATCACGTAGATGCGAAATCGAATCCATTTCTTTTCCTTGACCTTCATGGCAACATGACAATCTGCTCGGGTGTGGGTTGCCTGAGGCCCAGCTCATTGACCGCCTTGGATTCCAGGTGTTGAGGGGACCGCAGCAGGGCCAGTTCCAGTCTCAGTTTTCGGTTTATTTCCCTAAGACGCATTTCTTCTTTCTTCAACTGGCTCAGGTCGTATCCGATCTGGGTCCGTTCAAAATTGGACCATACATAGCCGATCCCCGTGCCCATGAAAAAGAACAGCATGAGGATGATCAGAAAAACCTGTTTGCGGGTGAGAGGCTGGCGACGTTTCCTGAGTCGGGAGTTTCTGAGACGAACGCCTGTCCCTGCATTACGGGAGGTCACCATCTTTGACAGCTTTTCCGGTCTGGTCATGCGGCAAGCCTTTCTGCAACCCTCATGACAGCGCTGCGCGCCCTTGGATTGCTTTCAATCTCTTTCGGATCGGGTTTGATCCCCTTCTTGAACAGACGCCTGAAAAGGGGCGTCCTCCCACAGACGCACAGGGGGAAGGCAGGGGGACAGGTGCACGGTCTTTCCCATGCCGTCATGGCCTGTTTCACCCGCCGATCCTCCAGCGAGTGATAGGACAACACCACCAGCCTTCCTCCGGCGCACAGAAGTGAAGGGATTTTGTCAAGAAATCGCTCAAGGCTTTCAAGCTCTCTGTTAACGGCTATCCGGAGGGCCTGAAATGACCGGGTTGCGGGATGTCTCAACCGGTTGCGACGCGATCTGGGAATGGCTGAGTCAATGATGTCACCCAACTGAGAGGCCGTTTCAATGGTTCCTCTCTCGCGGGCGCAACCAATGGCGCGGGCAATGGATCGGGCCCTCTTTTCCTCGCCGTAACTGCGCAGTATGTTTTCAAGGTCATGCAGAGGAAGCTCATTTACCAGGTCATATGCTGTCAGCCTGTCTTCGGGATTCATTCTCATATCGAGAGGCTCCCTTCTGCCAAAGCTAAACCCTCTGCCCGATTTCTCAAGCTGGTAAGACGACATCCCCAGGTCCAACAGGACGCCGTCGACGTTCTTGATGTGCAGATCCCCCACGACCTCGTCTAAATCGGCAAAATTGGCCCTTATGATGCAGATGTTGGAATAAGCGGTCAGGCGCCTCCTGCATAGATCGACTGCATCGGGGTCTCTATCCAGGCAGATAAGCCGACCCCTGCCGGCCAGTTTTTTCAGGATCGCTTCGCTGTGCCCGCCCCCGCCCGCGGTCCCATCCACGTAGACCCCATCCGGTAGATGGACGAGATGCGCGACGACCTCTTTCACCAACACCGGCGTATGAAAAAAGTCCGCCATGGAGGATCCCGTAAAAGTTAGATGATTTCAGGTTGCCGGACACGACGTTCACATTCTGGACCCAATGCCGTATGAATCATTAAATCCGCAGCTCCAGGAGAGACGGGCTGGTCGGGAGGGCCTCTTTCACCCTTGCAAACTCCTCCTCCCATCGTTCCTTGTCCCAGATCTCAAATTTCTTGAGCTGCCCGGCCAGGACCACCTCTTTCTGAAGACCTGCATCCTCCCGCAGGCTGGGAGGGAGGGTGATCCTCCCGTTCTTGACGTGGCATTCCACCGCGGACGAGATGAAACCCCGCAAAAACGGGATCGCCCCCTCATCAAACAGGGGCAGGTTGGCCGCCTTGTCTTCGAGCTTCTGCCAGTCCTCCTTGGCAAAGGCCCAGAGACACCGGTCCTTGCTGGTGACCACCAGACAGTCATCCCCCTTGCGTTCCAACACCTCCCTGAAGCGGGTGGGGATGGCCAGACGGCCCTTGTCGTCCAGGATATGGTTTGATCGGCCTCTAAACATAATATTTGTGCCACTATATGGCAATTTGTTCCACTTTGTGACACTATCTGTAAAAAAATGGGCTTTGTCAAGAAAAAAAACAGCAAAACAAACTATTTGGAGAATTTTTTCAGGCCAGATCCACTTCTCTTGGAGGGTACGCCACATGATGTGGTCAGAGGAGAATCAACCCACGATATGGATGATGCCCTGCGATTCCAGAAATCGGAAGGCATCTTTGTTTGTAACTTCTCCTCAACGTGCGAAGAAGTTTCCCCGTGGGGGTCTCTGCCCAAGGGCTGCAAAAAACGAATCGAGCTCCTGGGGACGGCAGCAGGGCTTTAAAATACAGGTAAGCGTTCACAGGTTCCCGGTTGAGGGCGCTATTTGTCCGTTCCATGGCCTCTTTTGTAGTTTTCAGCGACGAGTGGGGCCAGTTGATGAATCAAAAATGGCCAAACAGGGCTGCAAGTCAGCGAGGAAGAATCCTGAACCCCTGAACCTTTGAACCCGTGAACGGTTGCACATACAGTCTGTTTCAGCCCCAAGCACACCCTTTCACCTGCCCGCCATGCGAGTGAGGCGAGTCAGGCGGGTCGACAGGGATTCCTTGCTGCCTTCAATAAACACTATCCCGAGCCCGGGGGCGGTCGCCGAACGATATGAACGCATTTTATTGCAGCCCTTGGGCAGAGACCCCCACGGGCGGGCAGGACGCTGTTTGGTTGCCGCCGTCAGGCTGCCTTGGGGGGTCAAGGAATCGTTGCTGGATTCGGACACACACGCGGTCTTCTTTTGCAACCCCCGGGGATTCAATCCCCTTGACCCTGTCTAAAAATCGCGTTAGCCTGACCCTGTTCAGGCCGCTGACCATCCTGACAGGAGGGCCGAGGCAGTGCGACAAGGGTTCTTGCTGCTTTGCTGTGGACCCATGATGCGCATGCCCTATCCAGCATGACACAGACAGCATCATCTCAATAACTCGGGGTGATTATTTGCTGCGGATGAGAGCATGCCTAACAGCGTTCCTGCGGGTGTGCCTTCAGACGCACGGCCCGCGCCACATATGCGCCTGAAGGCGCACATACTGCAACTTTTTGAGATCATGCCACAGGCACAAGGAGGTGATCGATATGAAAGAGAAAATCCGAATCATCGAGGGAGACATCACCCAACAGGAGGTGGATGCTGTTGTCAATGCGGCCAACACCTCTCTCTTGGGGGGCGGCGGCGTGGACGGGGCGATTCATCGGGCTGCCGGTCCCGAACTCCTGGAGGAGACCCGGCAGATCGGGGGGTGTCCCACAGGGGAGGCAAGGGTCACCAAGGCATATCGGCTCCCGGCCAGGTGGGTGATACACACGGTAGGGCCTGTCTGGTCCGGGGGAGACCGCAACGAAGAGACCCTCCTGGCCAACTGCTACTGCAACAGCCTCCAGGCGGCCGTGGACATCGGCGCAAAGACCATCGCCTTCCCGTCCATCAGCACGGGGGCCTACCGTTTCCCATTGGAAATGGCCGCCGAGATCGCCATGACAGAGACCAAGCGATTCCTAAAACATAATGCCGACATCAAAGAAGTGGCATTTGTCTGCTTTGGCAAAGACGTTTTTAAGACCTACCAGGAGGTGTTTCAGAGAATATTCGGGGGATGAGTACGGGGGACCGGCGATTCCAGGATGCCGCAAGGGTCCCCGTGTTTCCCACTGCCCGGATCCCGCAGGCAGGGCCGGCCCCATGAATATGCACTTCCCGGCAGCGATGAGACCTTACGCCTTTTCCGCCAGCCCCTTTGCCGCCGTTGCCGCCTCGGACATGATCCGGTCGAAAAGCCCTTTGACCGTGGGAATGTCATGGGCCATGCCCACCCCCTGGCCGCACGAGATAATCCCCGCGTCCAGATCCCCTTCCCGATACATCTTTTTGGCCTTCTCTCCTGTGGCAATGGCCAGAATCTCGGGAAGGTTTGCCTGATTGGCCTCCAGTTCGGCGATCTTTTGGGCCGCGCTGTTGGCCCACACCCGGTGGGTGGCCCCGATGGAGCGCATGACCAGCATGGTGTCCAGTTCGCTTGCCCGGACAAGGGCCTGTTTGAGCGACTCGTGGATGGGGGCCTCGCGGGTCATCAAGAGACGGGTGCCCATAATCACGCCCTGGGCCCCCAGGGCCAGAACCGCTGCCAGCCCCCTCCCGTTGGATACCCCGCCGCCGCCGATGACCGGCACGCGGAGATTCTCCACCGCTGTGGGAACCAGGACCAGGGTGCCCACATCCAGCTTGCCGGTGGCGCCCCCGTTTTCATATCCCACCACCGTAATCATGTCCGCACCCATCTCCTGGACCTTCAGGGCATACCGGATTCCCACGCATTTGTGGATCCAGATCAGATCTGCCTCTTTGAACCGGGCGCACAGGGCCTCGGGCGCGGAGTGCCCCGATGTCTCCACGATCCGGACCCCCTTGTCCAGGAGGACGTCCAGATAATCGTTGTTGTCGATGGGCCGCATCATGGGAAAGAGATTCAGATTGACTGCAAAGGGCCGGTCGGTCAGTTCCCGGAGCCGGTCCAGGGCCTCGCCAAAGGCCTCGCGGCTGGTGTAGATGGCCGAGGCAAGGATGCCCAGCCCGCCGGCATTGGAGATAGCGGCCGTGAACTCGGCCGTGGAGATGTGCATCATGGTTCCGCCCACAATAGGGAGTTCCACCCCGAGCATCTCTGTCATCTTTGTCTGAAACATGAAGATCCCCCATGCTTGAAGATTGACGATTGACCCTTGTCCCCTGAAACCCAAAGCAAATCAGTTCTTACACCAAACGCACAGGATAGACAAGGGGAATCAGGCCCGTTTCGGCAATGATGGACTGCCGTATCCAGTGAATTTGTGATGGAATTTCCCAATTTTGACTTTGCCTTTTGGCGGGTCTTGGGGTAACATGCTCCTTTCCGGGCCGGAGCAGGGCCTTGAAGCCTTTTTTTGAAGGAGTGATGAATGATGCAGGAATTCAGGAGAATGAGCCGTCTGCCGCCGTATGTCTTTGCCACAGTCAACAAGATCAAGATGGAGGCCAGGCGCCGCGGGGAGGATATCGTGGACTTGGGCATGGGAAATCCGGATATCCCGACGCCCAAGCATATCGTGGACAAACTCGTAGAGGCCGCACAAAAAGGGCACAATCACCGGTATTCGGCCTCCATGGGCATCACCAAGCTGCGGCATGCCATCTGCGACTGGTACAAGCGGCGTTTCGACGTGGACCTGGATCCGGACGAAGAGGCCATTGTGACTATCGGCGCCAAGGAGGGTCTCTCCCACCTGGTGCTTGCCACCATCAGCCCGGGGGATGTGGTCTTTGCGCCCAATCCCACCTATCCAATCCATCCCTATTCGGTCATTATCGCGGGAGGGGACCTGAGGAGCATACCCATCGGCCCGGACCGGGATTTCTTCGAGGACCTTCTGGTGGCCGTGAAGCAGACCTGGCCTGTCCCCAAGATGCTGATCATCTCCTATCCCCACAATCCCACCACCGAGGTAGTGGATCGGGCATTCTTTGAAAAAATCGTGGACTTCTGCCGGGAACACGACATGGCGGTCATCCACGACTTCGCCTATGCCGATCTGGTCTTTGATGGATATGAACCGCCCTCCTTTCTCCAGGTCCCGGGGGCCAAGGAGATCGGCGTGGAATTCTTCAGCCTTTCCAAGAGCTATTCCATGCCAGGATGGCGCGTGGGGTTCTGCGTGGGTAATCCGGCCTTGGTGGGGGCCTTGCGTCGAATCAAGAGCTACCTGGATTACGGTGTGTTCCAGCCCATCCAGATCGCGGCCATTATTGCGCTCAATGGACCCTATGAATGTGTGCGCGAGATTGTCGAGATCTATCGGGAACGCCGCGATGTGCTCATCGACGGCCTGGACCGGGTGGGGTGGCACATCGAAAAACCCAAAGGGACCATGTTCGTGTGGGCCAAGATTCCGGATCCGTATCTGCACATGGGCTCGGTGGAGTTCTCCAAGATGCTCATCGAAAAGGCCAAGGTGGCGGTCTCGCCCGGCATTGGCTTCGGAGAATACGGGGACGATCATGTGCGGTTCGCCCTGGTCGAAAACCCCCACCGCACCCGTCAGGCCATCAAGGGGATCAGAGCGATTCTGTAGATGGAGGGATTAAGCGATTAGCTGCCGGTATGATTCAATTCATTGACTCACACAAAGACGGTAGAGGCACAATGAAAAACCAAAATAGTCCAGGCAACCAGCCAGAAATCTCCTTTTTGGCTTTGTGTGAAATATGTTGGGGCATCTCCGTTAGAGCAATTAGAGCCTTTGTTTGCAACTTCTCCGCAACGTGCGAAGAAGTTTGCCCGTGGGGGTCTCTGCCCAAGGGCTGCGATAAAATGCGTTCATGTCGTTCGGCGACCGCCCCCGGGCCCGGGATATTGTTTATTGAAAGGCAGCAAGGAATCCCTATCGACCCGCCTGACTCGCCTCACTCGCATGGCGGGCAGGTGAAAGGGTATCCTTGGGGCTTAAACAGACCGTATGTTAAAGCCCTGCTGCCGTTCCCAGGAGCTGTATTCGGTTTTTGCAGCCCTTGGGCAGAGACCCCCACGGGCGGGCAGAACGCTGTTTGGTTGCGGCCGTCAGGCCGCCTTGGGGAAGAATAGATGACAAAGATCAACATCGGAATCATCGGTTTCGGGACCGTCGGGGCTGGCGCATACGAGGTTTTGTGCGCCAATCGGGATATTATCGCCAGCCGGGTCGGGGCCGAGGTCGTGGTGAAAAAGATTGCGGACCTGGACATAACAACCGATCGGGGAATCGCCTTTGCGCCGGACAAATCCATCCTTACCGTTGACGCCATGGAGGTGATCCTCGACCCGGAGATCCAGGTGGTGGTGGAGCTCATCGGCGGCCTGGACACGGCCAGACAGGTGATCCTCGAGGCCATGAAGGCCGGAAAGCATGTGGTGACCGCCAACAAGGCCCTTTTGGCGGAATGCGGATCTGAAATATACCAGGCCGCTGAAACCCATGGTGTGGGTCTGGGCTTTGAGGCCAGCGTGGGAGGGGGGATTCCTATTATCGGGGCATTGAAAAACGGCCTCTCCGCCAACCGGGTCCAGACCTGCATCGGCATCCTGAACGGGACTTCCAATTATATTCTGACCCAAATGACCCAGGAAGGCATCCCTTTCGACAGGGCCGTGGAAGAGGCGGTCCGGCTCGGCTTTGCAGAGGATCCGCCCACCCTGGACGTGGAAGGCGTGGATGCAGCCCACAAACTGGCCATCATGATCTCCCTGGCATTCGGGGCCCCGGTATCGTTCAAGGATATTTATAGAGAGGGAATCGTGGCCGTAACTCCCCACGACATCCGATTCGCCGACGAATTCGGGTACCGCATCAAGCTCCTGGCCATTGCCAAGGACCTGGGCGACCGGATCGAGGCCCGGGTGCATGCGGCCATGATACCCCAGGACCATATCCTGGCCAATGTCAACGAGGCGTTCAACGCCATCTACATAGAAGGCGATTTTGTAGGCCCCAATCTCTACTATGGCCTGGGGGCCGGGAGAAGACCCACGGGGAGCGCCGTGGCATCCGACATCATCGCCCTGGCCCGTCATATCCGTTGTCGCAACCACGTCCCCATTCCCCCCCTGGCCCACGTCAACGGACCGGTCAGGGAGATCGCCATCCAGCCCATGCAGGATCTGGTGACCCCCTATTATTTCCGGGTCTCGGCCCTGGACAGACCCGGGGTCCTGTCGCGGATCGCCGGCATCCTGGCCCAGCACCAGATCAGCATCGCATCCGTCATTCAGAAAGGGCGGGGGGAAACAGGTCCGGTGCCCATCGTCATGCTCACCCACGAGGCCCGGGAAAGCGCAGTTCAAAAGGCGATCTCACTCATTGACCAATTGGACGTGGTGGCCAAGAAGACCATGGTCATCCGCGTGGAGGGGGGCCGGTCGTGAGCCCTTCCGGGAAAAAGAAGATGAAGTATGTGTTGCTGGTGGGGGACGGCATGGCCGACTATCCCCTGGCGGAACTGGATGGAAAAACGGCGCTCGAGGCGGCACATACCCCCCAGATGGACCGAATCGCAGCGTGCCGGATAGGGCTTGTCAAAACTGTCCCAACGGGATTGTCGCCCGGCAGCGATGTGGCCAACCTGTCCCTGTTGGGGTATGATCCGACCCTTTGCGTCACCGGTCGGGCCCCTTTTGAGGCCGCGAGCATGGGAATCGCCCTGAAAGAACAGGATGTGGCCTTCCGAATGAACCTGGTCACCCTGGATTTCCGATCCGCCCGGGAGATCGTGATGAAGAGCCACAGTTCCGGGGACATCCCCACGCCCGAGGGGAGGGCCATCGTAAAGACACTGCAACAGGACATGGTCCTTCCAGGGATCGCCATCCATCCTGGCGTGGCCTACCGGCACCTCCTTGTCTGGGAGAACGGACCCCTCGCGGCAGAGACCATCCCGCCGCACGACGTCCTGGATCAGAATATGGGCCCCTATCTGGACCCCGATCGCAGCGATCCGGTGGCCGCGCTCATTCGAAGGTCGTGGGATATCCTGAGGGAACACCCGGTGAACCTTGCGCGACAAAAGGAAGGCCGCAAAGAGGCCAATTCCATCTGGCTCTGGGGCCAGGGAAAGGCCTTGAACATTCCCCGGTTCACGGACAAATTCGGTCTGAATGGGGCCGTGATTTCCGCTGTGGATCTCCTGAAAGGAATCGGCGCGTATGCCGGGCTCAAACCCATTGCAGTGGAAGGGGCTACCGGATATCTGGACACCAACTATGCCGGCAAGGCCCACGAGGCATTAGCGGCCCTGAAGGACCTTGACTTCATGTTTGTCCATGTGGAGGCCCCCGACGAGGCTAGCCATAACGGCAATATCCGGGAAAAGATCCAGGCCATTGAATCCTTTGACCAGAAGGTGGTGGGTCCTGTCCTGAAAGGTCTGGAGCAGTTTCCTGACTACCGGGTCATGGTGGCCAGTGATCATTTTACCCCCATTTCCCTCAAAACCCACGCATCCGATCCGGCCCCGTTTGCATGGGCAGGCAAGGGAGAGCTGGCCTCAGGCAAGGGGGAGGGCGCATTCACAGAGGCCTTTGCAAAGGCCTCCGGGCTTTATTTTGAGAACGGGTTCGAGCTGATGCCTTCATTTTTGGGCCTGATGGCCTAAGACCGCCTGACGGCTGCAACCAGACAGCATTCTGCCCGCCCGTGGGGGTCTCTGCCCAAGGGCTGCAATAAAATGCCTTCATATCGTTCGGCGACCGCCCCCGGGCTCGGGATATTGTTTATTGAAAGGCAGCAAGGACACACTTTCCCATGAAAGCTGTCCTTGGGGCTGAAACAGACTGTATTTGTAACCGTTCACGGGTTCAAAGGTTCAGGGGTTCAGGGTTCTTCCTCGCTCAGTTGCAGCC
>Ga0209270_1002205_pt1 | contig 21679 bp, 20 predicted proteins | sample MTBAKSrepl1MetaG_FD_187456 | JGI IMG/M metagenome (GOLD analysis project Ga0209270, IMG submission 187456) | Enrichment culture microbial communities from Arthur Kill intertidal strait, New Jersey, USA, that are MTBE-degrading - MTBE-AKS1... | ecosystem: Environmental > Aquatic > Marine >...
AATCCGGAGAAGCGGTTTTCGAGCCAAACAAGAGTTGACAGGCTAAATAATTACTTGTACATATAAATTATTTTACCGCTTTAGACAAGGAGAACCTTATGGCTGGAGACAACCTGGTTCAGGTAACCGATTCCGATTTCGACAGCAAGGTCCTCAAGTCGGATAAGCCCGTCTTGGTGGATTTCTGGGCGGCCTGGTGCGGCCCCTGCAAAGCCATCGGCCCCACGGTCGAGGAACTGGCCGATGAATATGTCGGTCAATTGACCGTGGCCAAGATGGACGTGGACGCCAATCCCCAGACGCCGGGCAAGTACGGCATCCGGGCCATTCCCACTCTGATCCTGTTCAAAGGCGGCCAGGTGGCCGACCAGATCACCGGCGCGGTGGCTAAGTCTCAGATCGTGGAAGCGATCAAAAAGGTCATCTAGTTTTGTCCGATACCCCTTTAGACCTGGTCATCATCGGCGGCGGTCCGGCCGGGCTGACCGCCGGTCTTTACGCTTCCAGAGCCAGGCTTAAAGCCATACTTCTGGAAAAGGTTTCGCCGGGCGGACAGGTTTTGACCACCGATTGGGTGGACAACTATCCGGGTTTTCCCGAGGGCGTCTCCGGGTTTGAACTGATCGACCGGATGAGACAGCAATGCGAGCGGTTCGGCCTGGAGATTGGCGGCGAAGAAGTAACCTTCGTCGGGCGGGCCGGAAAACTGATCCGGGTGGTTCTGACCGAAAAAGAGCTTTTAGCCAAGACGCTGATCATCGCCAGCGGGGCTCAGCCGCTCAAACTGGGGGTGCCGGGGGAGACGGAGCTGATCGGCAAAGGAGTCTCCTATTGCGCCACCTGCGACGGCCCGTTTTATCGGGACCTCGAAGTGGCCGTGGTCGGCGGCGGGGACACGGCGGTGGAAGAGGCTCTGTTTCTGACCAGATTCGCCAGCAAGGTCCATCTGTTTCACCGGCGGGACCAACTTCGGGCCACGGGCATTCTCCGGGAAAAGATTTTGGCCGACCCCAAGGTCAAGGTCCATTGGTCCACGGTGCTGACAGGCATCTGGGCGAACGACCAGGGCTTGGTCTCGGCCTTGACCTATAAGGACCTCAAGAACGGCAAGGAGACCCGGCTGCCTCTGTCCGGCGTATTTTTCTTTGTCGGGCAAAATCCGGTCACCGGCTATCTAAAGGATTTCGTCGAATTGGACGAGGCCGGCTTCGTCAAGACCGATATGGAACTGGCCGCCTCTCAGCCGGGCGTATGGGCGGCCGGAGATGTTAGAGTGAAAAGGCTGCGCCAAATCTCCACGGCTGTGGGCGACGGAGCCACGGCGGCCTTTAACGCTGAAAAGTACATTGATGACAATTTTTAACAGGATGGGCCTCCAATTGAATTTTAATTTGAAAATACCGGCGCTGGTGGTGCTGGCCGCTTTGGTGACGGTCTCGATCACCGGTTGCGGAGTCTTCAAAAAAATCTTTGGCCGGGAAGGACAGGAAATCGAAGTCCTGCCCCAGCAACTGGCCGAAGAAGGTATGGAAGCCATGGCCGAGGAGAGGTACAACCTGGCGGCCGAAAAATTTCAAAATCTTAAAGACCGCTATCCATACAGCCGTTACGCCATCCTGGCCGAACTGAAACTGGCCGACGCCCTGTTTCTGAGGGGGAGGTACATAGAGGCGGCCGAAGCTTACCAGGAATTCGAAAGGCTTCATCCCAAAAACGAGGCCGTGCCCTATGTGATCTATCAGCTAGGCATGTGTTATTTCAAACAGATGCCCACTTATGACCGGGACCAGTCCAACACGGTCAAGGCCATCCAGACTTTCACCAGGCTCAGGCAGACTTATCCGGAGAGCAAATACGCGGCCATGGCTGCGGCCCGGCTGACCGAGGCCCAGAAAAACCTGGCCGGACACGAGTTTTATGTGGGCCGATTCTATTTTAACATGGGGGCCTACAAGGCGGCCTTGGGGCGATTCATGGGCCTGATCAAGAATTATCCTGACGCCGGATATCATAACCAGGCTATCGAATTTATCCGGCTGTGCCGGGAAAAACTGGCCGAGATCAAGACGGCCGAGGCCAAGGAAGCCGAGGGGGAAAAACCCGAAACCGACCAGGATAAAACCCTGGAAAGTAGAAAGACCAAGCCTCGACTCACCCCGCCGGATATCGGCATCCCGCCGGTCGAGCGTTAACCGACCAGGGCTCCGCCGTCCGGACAGCCTGGAACAAACCGGATCAGAGTCGGGCCAGGTAACGGCTGATGGCCCCGTCGTATTGATGGGTCAAAGCAAAGACTTTTTTAGCCAGTTCGAGCCGGGTCTCCAACCTGGTTTCGCCTTTTAATTCCTTTATCTCCTGAATTATTTTAGGGTAGTCGGCCGGGTCCACCAGGACGGTCACGGAAGTGTAATTCTTGGCCGCGGCCCTCAGCAGAGTCGGCCCGCCGATATCGATGTTTTCAATGGCCTCTTCCAAAGTGACCCCGGGCTTGGCCACGGCGGCTTCAAAGGCGTAAAGATTGACGCAGACCAGGTCGATGGGGGCCAGATGGTGTTTGGCCATTTGGGCTACATGGTCCTTGAGATCCCGGCGGAAGAGTATTCCGGCGTGGATTTTGGGGTGGAGGGTTTTGACCCGGCCGTCCAGCATCTCCGGAAAGCCGGTGAACTCGGCCACTTCCACCACCTTGATCCCTCCCTCGTTCAAAGCTTTGGCCGTTCCGCCGGTCGATAGAATCTCCACCCCCAGGCCGGCCAGCTCCCTGGCGAATTCGATCACCCCGCTCTTATCGGTCACACTGATCAAGGCCCGCTGAATCATTCTCATAGGTCATAACCTCCGCACAATCTCCGGCTAATATAGGCCGGTTTGACCATGGTTGGAAGCCCTAAAAACCTTCAGCCCACCCCGACCAAACCCGGGGCGGCCCAAGATCGCCGTCAAAGCTAAACAGGGTTTTAAATTCCGGCCGGGTGTGGCAAAATAATACGGATGAGTCTACTCTTGTTTGGAAGGGTGCGATTGAGGTTCGACGGCCCAACGGCGAAAAGGATGGCCAGAAAAAAGAATTCCCCTCAAACAGCGGGTGCAGTTTCGGGCTCGCTGTTCTTTGTATTTTCCGGGCCGGACCGGTCCGATAAAATTTTCAGGCGGAGGGGCCGGTTTTTTTACTCTATGGTCCGTATCCCCGGCACCCCCCCCTTCCGGTCAGGCCGAACTCTGATCCGTCGGCCCCTAATAAGGCAAAAGTCCGCAGGTTATCGAGTCGAGCAGATTGCTGAAACGAGGTGAGTGCAAAAGAAATGGGACTCAAAAGACGAAGGTTTGCCCTTGTTTTGTTTATTTTTTTATGGATGTTTGCACCAGGTTTACTGTCCGGAGCGGCGGCCCAGAGCGAATCGGAGGAGATTTTAACCGCCCTCCAGCATCGCTACGCCGATGTAACTTCACTTACGGCCGACTACACTCGGGTGACTTCAACCCCGGCCATGGAGGGGGTCTTCCAGACCTCGGCCAAACACACGGCTTCGGGCCTGCTCATGTTCAAAAAACCGGCCGAACTTATCTTGAGCCAAGCTGCTCCCAGAACGGAGAAGCTGGTCACCGACGGCCGGACGGTCTGGTGGTATATTCCTGAAGAGAACTTGGTCCACCGTTACACTAATGTGGACCTTCACGGGGAACTCAAACCGCTGCTCGATTTTCTGGGCGGACTGGGCGGCCTGGAGGGTCATTTCACCGTCAAGGTCACCCCGGCCGGGACCGGTGAAGAGAAGAACCATCGCCTTGATCTGCACCGTCTCCAGGAAGGTTCCGGTCCGGCCCGGATCACGGTTTGGTTCGAACCCCAGGAACTGACTCTGGTCGGCTTTCGCCTGACTTCAGTCATGGGCGAGACGACCGATTTCAGTCTCAGCAACGTCCAGTTCAACCCGGAGCTCGAAGACGGCCTTTTCTATTTTCGGATTCCGCCCGGGGCCGAGGTTATCGACGAGGAACCGGCCCGGTAGGGTCGCGGTTTTGACGGCCTGAAAAACTGAATTCCAACCGCCAAGACGGAGGAGGGGACGTTCATGACGGAAGAAGCCAAGGACAGGGCCGGACAAGGTTATTGGGGTCGGATCGTTCACGTTGATTTGAGCACGGGTCAAGCCGAATACGAGGCGCCCGGGGACGAGGTCTACCAAAAATTTCTCTCCGGCGGGGGCCTGGGGGTCAAGGTCCTCTGGGACCGGCTGAAGCCCGGCGTCGACCCCTTGGGACCGGAAAACATTCTCGGCTTGACCACCGGCCTGCTGACCGACACCGGGACCCTTTTCACCGGGCGGTTCATGGCCGTGGGCAAATCGCCGGCCACGGGCGGCTGGGGGGACGCCAACTGCGGCGGTCATTTTTCTCCGGCTCTGAAGCGGTGTGGAGTGGACGCGGCCTTTTTCCACGGGAAGGCGGATCGGCCGGTCTATGTCTACCTGGACGAAGACAAGGTGGAAATCAGGGACGCTTCGGACCTGTGGGGCCTGGACGCCATCGAGACGGAGAAACGGCTGAAGGAAATCCACGGCAAGAAAGCCCAAGTGGCCTGCCTCGGTCCGGCCGGGGAGCGGCTCAGCCGGATCGCCGGCATCTGCAACGACGGCGGACGATACGCGGCCAGGAGCGGCCTGGGCGCGGTCATGGGTTCCAAGAAGCTCAAGGCCGTGGTCGCAGCCGGGTCCGGCCGGGTCGGAGTGGTGGACAAGGCTGAAATCAGCCGACTGACCAAGGACTTTCGAAAAAGGCTCGAGGGTATGAAAAAAATCCGGCGGTTCGTCGGAGACCGCCTTTTCGGACTGGTCGGCTGGATCACCCGAACCGGACCGGTCTATACCCGGCAGCCGGCCGATCTATTTCGTCTGATTCTGAGCAAGTTCGGCACCTCCGGTTTGACGGCCCTGAGCGCCGAGTCCGGGGACAGCCCGATCAAGAACTGGGCCGGGATAGGCTATCTGGATTTCCCCCTGACTCGTTCCCAGAAGATCGGGGCCGAGACGGTCATCAGTTTCGAGAAGAAAAAATACGGCTGCTACTCCTGTCCGCTTCACTGCGGCGGAATCGTGACGGTTCCCGACGGTCCTTATCCGGTGGAGGAGATGCACAAGCCCGAGTATGAGACCTTGTGCGCCTTCGGGGCCCTTTCCCTCAACGACGACGTTCGGGCTGTTTTCAAAATCAACGACCTGGTCAATCGCGGCGGGATCGATTCGATTTCCTGCGGGGCCGTGGTCGCCTTCGCCGTCGAGTGCTTCGAAAACGGCCTCCTGACCAAGGCGGACACCGACGGTCTGGAACTGCGTTGGGGCAACGCCTCCGCCATGATCAAGCTGGTGGAAATGATCATCAACCGGGAAGGGATCGGCGACGTTCTGGCCGACGGGGTCAAGCCGGCGGCCGAAAGGATCGGCCGGGGGGCCGAACGTTACGCCGTCCACTGCGGGGGAATCGAAGCGCCCATGCACGATCCCAAGTTCGACCCCGGTTTTGCCACGGCCTACTACTGCGACCCCACTCCAGGCCGCCACACCATGTATTCCTACACCTATCTGGACCTGCAACTTTTGGAAAAACAGTTCCGCCGGGCCAAAAAAATCCCGCCCCTGGCCACCCATAAACAGAGGCACACCTACACCGGGACCGGGGAAGCCCTGGCCGTCGACTGCTTTTTCAAGCAGATCATGGACGGAGCCGGGGTCTGCCTGTTCGGCACGGCCGTGGGCGGCCGGATGCCTTTGTGTGAATGGATCAACGCCGCGGCCGGCTGGAACCTGGTCAATGATGATTATTTGGTCATCGGCGAACGCATTCAGCAGTTGCGGCATGCTTTCAACCTGCGGGAAGGTCTGAACGCCATCCGCGACTTTCGGCCCCACCCGCGGATTTACGGCGATCCGCCTTTGGCCCGGGGGCCGGCCAAGGGTGTGACCATAGATATAGACGTCATGGCCAGGTCGTTTTACCAGGCCATGCACTGGGACCCCGACAGCGGCCGGCCCGAACGTGACCACCTGGTCCGTTTAGGTCTCGAAGATGTGGCTGAAATTTTTTATGGCCCCGAAAGGTCTTGAACCACGGAGTTATAATAAAAGCCGATGAAGATTAAAGCCCGCTTCGTAGGAGTCGCCGACGGTGCGCCCCTGGCGGCCGAAGGTCAAATCGAGCTCAAGGACGGGGCCGACTTGAAAAAGTTTTTCCAGCAGGCCGACCAGGCCATGGGCTTGAAAAAAACCAAGCCCTTCCGCCGGTCGCTTAAACAGGGTCTTACGCCGACCGTCCTGCTCAACGGTGACCGGCTGGACTTGCCGGAGGGCTTTGACCATGTTTTGGCGGACGGCGATGAAGTCACCGTGCTCCTGCCCATGATGGGGGGTTGATTCCACCACCTTAAATTTTAAGGATAAACCTCAATGCCAGATTCCTTGTCGATTCTCGTCGTGGCCCCGGAAATAGCTCCGCTGGCCCAGACCGGCGGCCTGGCGGAAGTGACCGGCAGCCTGCCTTTGGCCCTTCAAAAATTAGGCTGTCAGGTGGCCGTGGCCCTGCCGGCCTATCGTTGTGTTTTGGAAGGGGACCGACCCTGGGAAGTGGCGGCCCGAGACATCCCCGTGCGCCTGGGCGGCTTCCATCTGACGGCCGACGTTTTATCAGGTGAGCTGGCCTCGGGCCTCCCGGCCTATCTGGTCCGGCGGGACGAATTTTTCGACCGGCGCGAACTTTACGGCGGCAGTCAGGGCGACTACTTCGACAATCCCGAACGGTTCGTCTTCTTTTCCCGGGTCATTCCGGCTCTGTGCACCGGCGTAGGCTATATTCCCGACGTGATTATGGCCAACGACTGGCAGTCCGGCCTGGTCATGGCCCTCCTGGACCTGGGGGCCCTGCCCCGGACCGCCGGGGTCTTTTCTATTCATAACCAGGGTTTCCTGGGTCTGGTTCCGCCCGAACGGACCGGGATCATCGGTCTGCCCGACCGTTACTATACCACCGATGCCCTGGAATATTACGGTCAGATTAGCCTGCTCAAGGCCGGCATCGTCTATGCCCAGGCCGTGACCACGGTCAGCCCGACCTATGCCAATGAAATCCAGATCCCTGAGTTCGGCCACGGCCTGGACGGGCTGATGCGGGCGGTCAGCCATCGCCTCTTCGGCATCCTCAACGGTGTGGATTACCACGTCTGGAACCCGGCCGAGGACCGACACCTGGCCGCCCGGTACTCGCCGGCGGACCTTTCGGGCAAGGAACTCTGCAAACGGCATCTCCTAACCAGGATGGGTCTGGACGAATCCATGAGCCGCAAACCGCTCATCGGCATGGTCACCAGATTGACCGTGCAAAAAGGCTGCAACCTCCTTATGGAGGCCGCCGATGACCTTTTCAAACTCGATGTGGGTCTGGTGGTCCTGGGCACGGGCGAGGCCAGGTTCGAAGAATCATTGGCCGGACTTCAAGCCCAATATCCCGGCCGGATGGCCCTCAAGATCGGCTTCGACCCGCCGCTGGCCCATCAGATCATCGCCGGCTGTGACATGCTGCTCATGCCCTCCTGGTACGAACCCTGCGGCCTGGCCCAAATGTTCGGCCTCAAATACGGAACCGTGCCCATCGTTCGGTCCGTGGGCGGTCTCAACGACACGGTCATCGACCCCGACCAAAACCAAGGCCGGGGTACCGGTTTCAAGTTTCAGCGGTTTCAGGCCCAGGCTATGGTCCGGGCGGTGCGCCGGGCTGTGACCGCCTTTGCCGACTCCGACCTCTGGCGCTCCATCATGATCGAAGGCATGAACCAGGATTTTTCCTGGGACCGTTCCGCCCGGGAGTACATTCGGGTTTTCGAACAGGCCGTCGAGACTCGGCGGTCGAGACAGCCATGACCGAAAAATATTTATGTATCCACGGCCACTTCTACCAGCCGCCGCGGGAAAATCCCTGGCTGAATTTCGTCGAGCTTCAACCTTCGGCCCGGCCTTTTCACGACTGGAACGAACGGGTCACCAGGGAGTGTTACGCTCCCAACACCAGGGCCAGAGTCTTGGACCAAGAAGGCCGCCTGGCTAAATTAGTCAACAATTTTGAATACATGAATTTCAACTTCGGTCCGACTCTTTTAGGTTGGCTGGAAAAGGCCAACCCTTGGGTTTACCAGCAAATCATAACCGCAGATCTCAACAGCCGGACCAAGAACCGCGGTCACGGCAACGCCCTGGCCCAGGTTTACAACCACGTGATTATGCCCCTGGCCGACCGCCGGGACAAACTGACCCAGATTCGCTGGGGCTTGGCCGATTTTGAGCATAGGTTCGGACGTAAGGCTGAAGGCATGTGGCTGGCTGAGACGGCCGTGGATTCGGAAACTTTGAAGCTCCTGGCCGAAGCCGGCCTGAAATTCACCATCCTTTCACCCGATCAGGCCCAAAAGGTCCGAGCCAGGCCGAGCCAGGGTCCGGCCGGTCCTTGGGAAGAGGTCACCGGCGGCCGGATTGATCCCCGGCGGCCTTACCGGGTCTTTCTGGACGGCGCCGAGCGTGTTTTTTTCGACCTTTTCTTTTATGACGGACCGATCTCCCGAGCCGTGGCTTATCAGGGACTTCTCCATTCAGGCGCCGCCCTGTCGGCTAGACTCGAACAGGCCATGGGCGAGGATAAAAGCGGCCTCCGCTTGGTCAACCTGGCCACCGACGGTGAAACCTACGGCCATCATTCACGTTTCGGTGAAATGGCCTTGGCCTGGCTGTTCACTTACCTCGAAACGGAACCAGAACGGCCCAGGGTGATCAACTATGGGGCCTTTCTTGAACTGCACCCGCCGGACCATGAGGTCCGGATCATCGAAAACAGCTCCTGGAGCTGCTCCCACGGCGTGGAGCGCTGGCGGGCCGATTGCGGCTGCCGGGTCGGTTCGCCGGAAGGATGGAACCAGGCCTGGCGGGCCCCGTTGCGTCAGGGTCTGGACTGGCTGGCCGAAAAACTGGCTTCGATCTTCCAGCGGCGCGGCGGCCGGCTGCTCAAGGATCCCTGGGCGGCCCGGGATGATTACGTCTCGATCCTGCTCAACCCGACTCCGGAAGCCAAGGAAGACTTCTTCGACCGTCATCAAAAAAGGGACCTGACTAAGGCCCAAAAATCGGAAGCCCTCCGGCTGCTCGAATCCCAGCGCATGTCCCTGTTCATGTTCACCAGTTGCGGCTGGTTTTTCGACGACATCTCCGGGCTGGAACCGGTCCAGAATCTCAAGTATGCGGCGCGGGCCATTGACTTGGCCCAGGAATGGGACAAAACCGATCTGGAAGCCGGGCTGATGACCTTTCTGCGCCAAGCCAAGAGCAATGATCCGGCTTACGGCGACGGGGCGGAAATCTTTCGGACCCAGGTGGCCCCGGCCCGAGTGGACCCGGACCGGGCGGCTGCTCATTTCGCCCTCGGCCAGGTCCTTGGCCGCAACGGCTTCGAGGATTGCCCGGTCAGTCAAAAGGTTAGGCCGGTCAAACGCCGCCGCCTTTCAGCTCCAGGCCTGGAGGTCTTGATGGGGGAGGTCCGGGTCGAGGATGACTGGCTCGGCCAGGAAGCGATCCGGGGGTTCACGGCCCTGCATCATGGCCCGGCCCGCCTGACTTGCCTGGTCGGTGAAGCCCCGGGTCTGAATCTGGATAAAATCACCAGAGAGATGCGCCCGGCCCTTGAAGAAGTTTCGCCCCAGCAAGCCCTCGAAATCGCCTCCGGCTATATTAAGTCCCCCCGAAGATACAGTCTTATGGACCTGATTCCGGACACCCGCAACCGGCTGATCCGGCTGCTGGCTTTAGACGTCCACGCCCAATTTATGAACCGCATCCGCGAGTTTTACGACTCCCACCGCGAAATACTCTCCCTGCTCCTGGAAACCAACGAAGCGGTGCCCGAGACCCAAGGTTACCTCTTTCGCCTGGTCGCCGGAGACCGACTGCTCAGGCTTTTGGAAGAGGGCCGCAACGGCCAGGGGCTGAATTGGGCTGAACTTCAGGAAGTGGCCCGGCGGATGAAAACTTTGGGGCTTAACCTTAACGAGCCGGCCGCGGTCGATCTGGCCGCGGCCTGCTTGCGTCGTGAGTTCCAGGCCTTGGCCGAAAAGCCCAAGTTGGAAACCATTAACGATATTCGGGAATTTCTCCGTCTCGCCCAGGACCTGGGCCTGACCCTGGATTTGTGGGAAAGCCAGAACACCTTTTATGATCTTTATCACCGGCCCGGCTTCAAGGAAAATCTGGGCCTCGACGCCCAGACCGCCTTGGAGGAATTGGGCCGGTCTTTGGGCTTTTCCGTTTAGGCCTTAATTTCTTTTCGACTTTTCCAAATGAGCTTAAGGGGGATGGAATGAACTGGAATATTTCTCTTATGACTAATTGGGCGGCGGCCAATGGACTCAGGATTTTAGTGGTCATCTTGGCGGCCTGGGCGGCGATGATAATCATGCGCCGGGTTATGAGGTCCTTATCCGAGAGATTGATTGAACGGGCCTCGGATGAAGACCAGGTTGAAGTGAAAAAAAGGATCCAGACCTTAAGTCAACTGGGCCAGACCGTGATCGGTCTGGTCATCCTCCTTGTAGCCGTCATGGTGATTTTAGGCCAGTTGGGCATCAACCTCGGCCCCATACTGGCCGCCGCCGGCGTTTTCGGTCTGGCCATCGGCTTCGGCGCCCAGACTCTGGTCAAGGACGTCATCAGCGGTTTGTTCATCCTGATCGAGAATCAGTTCAACGTGGGTGATGTCGTCCAAGCGGCCGGGGTGGCCGGAGTGGTCGAACGGAGCAGCCTGAGAGTGACGGTGCTCCGGGACCTTGAAGGCAAGGTTCATTTTATCCCCAATGGTCAGATTTCCTTGGTCTCCAATATGACCAAAGACTGGTCCCGGGCGGTTTTGGATTTAGGGGTGGCTTATAAAGAAGATACGGACCGGGTGGCGGAAGTGGTGACTCGAGTGGGCGGGGAGTTGCAGAACGATCCGGAATTCGGCTCTAAAATTCTCGAACCTATTCAGATTATGGGCGTGAACGACTTCGCCGACTCGGCGGTGGTCATTCGGGTTGGGATGAAGACCCGCCCCATCGAGCAATGGGGCGTGGCCAGAGAACTGCGGCGGCGGATCAAAAAGGCCTTTGACGCCGAAGGGATCGAGATTCCTTTTCCCCACCGGACCATATACCTGGGCGAAGCCGAAAGCCGAGGGCGGTTGGCCGTCGAAATGGTCGAAAAACAACCAAGCTGAATGTCTTGACCTCTTCGAGGCCGTCTAGATCGAAGAAAATCGGCCGGTTCCAGGCCAGGCTCGGTCAAATGCGTCGGGGTTCGCCCAGGGGCTCGTGGCCACGAGCCCCTGGTATCTTGGTCCAGAGCCGTAGGGGCGGGTTTGAAACCCGCCCCTATACATGATTATTCTCGCGCCCAGGCTCGTCCGGCTTATTTCGGGAAATAGTTGACAAGGCAAAATGCTCGTCGGCGAATAACTATTGAAGATTGCCTGGAAAAAGTTCATAATACCTTTTGCGGTGAATTTGGAGCTCAAACAAGTTCAGGACCATGGCCTTTTTAAAAAAACGAGGTGAATCAAAAGCATCCGGGCTCGATTGTTTGGCCCGGCGGGAGTTGATGAATTCCAGGGAAACGGCGCCGGAAGAACTGGTTCAAATCGGGCGAGTATACACCGCAGCCGGGTTTCTTTCCGACGCCGTGGATTTTTGGGCTAAGGCCGGAGACAAGGAAGGATTGGACCGGCTGTCGGCTCAGGCCATAGAGGACGGAGATTTTTTCCTCTATAACCGGATAAAAAAAGTCCTCCACCAGCCCCTTGATCCGGGTGATCTCGGCCGATTGGCCGAAAACGCCGAGCGGCTGGGTAAAAGCGCTTTTGCCGCCCAGGCCCGAAAACAAATCACTTCTCTTGAGGCTTAAGGCCTTTGGCCGCGTTCGTTAAGTTAAATATCCGGTTAAAATTTAATCCCCCGGCGTGACGGCCCAGAGGCACGCGCCCCGAAAACAAATTGACTTGACAAAAGAAAATACCCGGATTAATAACTAGGCCGATATTCTATTGAGGCTGACCATCGCTCAGACCAAAAAACGGAATGAAAAATCGTGGCGGGAAGGGTTATGAGGCTGAAGAGGTCTAACCCCGGATGATTGGCAAGACCCTAAGCCGCCTTATTCCAAATCAAAGCTCATGCCTCCTCAACCCGACCGCTTTCTTTGCCCAATAACGGGTCTGATATCGACATCAAAGGGATTTTTATCCTTTCCTTCGGGCAGGGTTTTGTTTTATAAATTCCTGGTGGGGTCTCTTGGCCGCAATCAACGATAAATCAAATACTTGTCGGCCAAGGTTCAGGGTAAACCATTGATTGGTGATGGAGATAATGGGAACCAAAAGCGGCATTGATGTAACGGTCAGGGACAACAACGTCGATCAGGCCATTAAAGTGTTAAAACGCAAAATGGCTCAGGACGGCCTTTTGAAACAGCTCAAATCCAAAAAGGCCTACGAAAAACCTAGCGAAAGGCGTCGCCGAAAGATGAGGGAATCTCAGCGGCGGCTGCGCAAGGCCCTGGCCAAGCGGGCCAAGCGCCAAAGTTTCGATTAGCCCAGGATTTCCTCTCAAATCAGTAAAGATTTTAATGCCTGGAGGGGAGCAACTCCCGTCCAGGCCGAATGTTGTTCTGTTGATATTTTACAAAACATTTCGATAGTTACGCCGAAAAACTTCCCTCAGTTCCCGCCCGGTCCGGAAAATCGAGATATTACTCCGGTTGCTCCTGAAGAATGCGAAATTCGAGCAAGATCGGCGGTTTCCCCTCTTCGGGCTCATTCTTGAATTTCAACCGGGCCTTGACCGGGTACTGCAATAAGTGCGGGGAAACATATCTACCCTCAGAGGACAGGATCACGGTTTGAGGTGTGACGCGGTAGGCGGCCTGACCGGCGTAGATGAGGTCCAGCCTGGCCCCGGTGATCGTCTCAATCGTGGTCGATATCGGCTCCTCGTCGAAATCTTTTTTAGGGGCGGCCGACCCGATAGCGGCCGGCGCCGACAAAAACACCAAGAGCAATATCGCTATGGTCAATCTTAATGGGCTGAGATGACTCATTCGGGCCCTCCTTATTAGTTAACGCTCACGCCAATAGATGAAGCCGGAGCGGACGTCAAAGGCCGGATTAAGCTGGAGCGCTTCAATGGTGCCGGTGGACTGCTGGACGTAACCGGTGGCCCCTTCCTGCTGGCCCACGTGGATGCTGATGCTGGAGCCGCGGCCATAGCCAACCTCGGTCTTGCGCTCGATCCGAGTCTTTTCTTCACCGCCGACGGAGACCGTGGTGCTGCCTTCGGAGAAGACCTCTTCAAAATAGGCCGTGCCGGTTTCGTAATAGAGACCGAGGACGTTGGAGTTGCCGCTGAAGCCGCAAGGATCGTCATTCGGCACAAAGGTGGTGTCAAAGACGATGCCGCCCAGAACCGTGGGTTTGTTTAGGACCCGTTCGCCGATATTTTCCGCCTCGGTCCCCAGAGACAGGACCCAGCCGTCTTTGCCTTCCATCAGACTGATCATTTCGCCCCAGGTATCCACGCTGGCCGGGGAGGCCCCGGTTATGGTGCCGTCGGTGTAGACGCTGACGCTGGTGGCATTAAACAGGTTGAAACCGGAGGGATTTTTCCCCACGGCAGCGAGTTGGGTCCCGTACATGGCCCGGTTATAATAGGGGTCCTTGATCCCGTAAAAGTACTGGGTGCTGGTGTCGGTCTTGTCGGCCTCGCTGAAGTACCGGCCGGTGCCGAAATAGAGCCACAGGTTGCCCTTGGAGTCTATGGAGGCGCTGCCGGCGGCGGTGATGGGGCCGTCAGCCTCGAACATCAAGGAAAATTCCCAATTGGCCGGGTCCTCATCGTAAACGTCGGTGGGGGCCGAGTCCCGCCAGTCCCCGGACAGCTTGGGCACTCGGAAACGATACATTTCGCCTGACCAACTGCCGTAAGACAGGCCGATATAGCCCACATCCACATTGTAGTTAAGGCCCACGTCCACGGTGGCCGGCGAAGCCATGAAGGAATTGTTGGTTTCCGTACCAAAATCCCGCCGCAGTTCGCCCGTGGCCAGGTCCACCACGTAAATGTGGGCCCGCTGGTTGCTGGTCCCGTCATACTCGGTCGGGCCGGAGCCGAAAACCGCGAACCAACTGTCATCAACCTTGGCCACGGCCGGCAGGGAGGTGGTCAGGCCGATGGCAGGATAGGTCCGCTCCCACAACAGGACCGGGTTGTGGGGGTCGGTCACGTCAATGGCGAAATAGCACGAGGTGAAGGTGCGGGTGGCGCTGGTTCCTTCCGGAAAATCGTCCGTCACCGAAATTTCCTTTCCGCCCATGTTCAGTCCGCCGATCAGGACGCTCCCCCAACCGTTGGGATGAACGGCGTCGTCCGGGAAAATCCTGGCGTCGACCACCTTGGGTTTCAGGTCCACGTAATAGACATGGGGATAATCTTGGTAGGGCAGCCACTTGAGGTGCGGAAGAAGGGCCTGGGGGATGTAGGCCCAGATTTCCTCGCCGAAGCCCGGTCCGCTGCTTTCAAAGTAAATCTGCTCGTTCGTGGCGGTGTTCGGGTCGTCGCCGACTTTGTACTTGCCCATATAATAGGCGTGCAGCATGCCGTCATTGCCGCCGACGTAGACTATGGTCTCCCTCTCACGATAAAGAGCGTAATATTCTTGATAGCTCTGGTCTCCGTAAATAAGACCGAAATTATCCATGGGCCGGCCGAAAGAGAGAGGCGTGGAGTGGATGATGTCGCCCATCTTCCAGACCTGGCCGTCGATGAACCGGGACCGCAGGTTCGGACTGCCCGTATATCCCGAGGCGTCGCCGCGGACATACTTGATCAGGTTATTGGCCCGGTCGTTGTGGGCGGCCCCCAGATACGACCAGGCCGTATTGTCTTTAACGCCTAAAAACGGCTTGATCGCGGCGACGTTGTCCGTTTTGAATTCGATGAACTCATTGAGGGCCGGATCGGGGCTGGCCGTCACTTGGCCGTCGTTGTTCAGGTCCACGAAGGTCTTGATGGTCCGAGTGGAGGCGTTCCTTTGGTGGAGCAGCGAGCCCGCTTCCCAAATGGGCTCGAGATCGTCCAGGGAATGAGTGGTGTAAATGTAACTTTCACCTTCGTCCTTGATCCCGTTGCCGTTGGTATCGACAAAGGCCTTGTCGCCGTTGGCGTTCAGCGCGAAACGTTTAAAGCTGGCCTCGCCTGTGGCCTGATCGAAATAGAACTCGATTATCTTGTCGTGATTCAACACCAGTCCCGGCCTGGACCCCTGAGGCGGGGTGTCTTCACGGATGCGGCCCTGGCTGTCCACCCACAAGCTGTGCAGGTAGCCGACCCAATTGACCTCTTCCAGACCCACCGGCACCGAAGGCTTGAAGTAGGCCTGAACCAAAGTCCCTTCACCTTCGCTGGACGTAGCCAAAACCGAGACGGCGGTCCCGGAACTGGCCCGCTTGAGAATGTCGGTGATGGCGGCCATAAGCTGGGCCTCCAACTGGTACCCGTCGGTGGCCTCGAAGTAAGTGTCCGGCACCCCGTCGCCGTCCTTGTCCCATTCGACCTGGAGATCGGGCCGGTTGTTGCCGTTCCGGTCGTCGAACCCGCCGTTCTTGGCCGCGTCTCTCAGCAGTTCCCGGGCGTTGGGATCATCACCGAAGGCGTAAATGGGGTACAAGATGATGTTCTGGTCGCCGTTCAAGTCGGAACGCAGGTCGTTGGTCCGGGCGTAAAGAGCCACATGTTTAAGATAAGTGGTCCCGCCGTCAACGAAATCGCAACCAGAACCGGTGCTTTCGTTGCAGTTGACAAGACCGGTGCCGCCCCCGCCGTAATTTTTTAGGAAGTCCGGTATTTTGCTGTCCTTGGTCGAGGCGCCGTCCGTGAGTAAAATAACGAAGCTTTTGGGACACTCGATAAACTGGTTGCGATAATAGGGGTCGCGGACGTTGTTGAAGGGGCCGGTGGCGCTGTTGGAGTAACCCAGTCCGCTTTGCGGGGCCTCCTGCTTGAAGTACTGCACGGCCACATAAAAGGCCTCGGCCAAGGGCGTCCAGGTGTCGGCCCCGGTGTTCTGGAGGTCGGTGATCAGGTTGGTCATGTTGGTGCCGATGGTGTTGGCCACGAAACCGCCTTCCTTGTTGGTCCCGGTCCCGTCATAGAACCACATATTGCCCCAATAGGCCTTGTCGCCGACCCTCTGGAGGACCCCGGCCAGGTTGCCTTCATAAAAATCATCAGGCTCATCGGCCTGGTATTTCTGTATGGCGATGTTGTATCGGGCGATATAGCCGCTGAAAGGGTTGGAATCATCATCGACATATATATAGCCGCCGGCCATGCCGAAATAATAGTTGCCGCTGTAAGGCGACATGCCTGAACCGTTGTACCTTTTAATGAAAGTCCGCGAAGATTGAGCCGGGGTCTCCCCGTAAAGGGTCTGGTTCCCGCCGCCGGTCCGGGCCGTGGCCAGGCCGCCCATCAGGACCTTGCGGGCCACGTCGATCCGCCTCATGCACACCCAGTTCAGCCAATTGCCGTCCCACTGGCCGGCTGGATCACGGATGAACTTGTTGCTCGAATAAGTATATCTGGCGTCCGGGTCGAAGTAACCGTAATACCTGACGCAGTCGGACGGGGTGTATTCGATGTGCAGGACCGGGTTGTCCCCGGGATCACCGGAATCATAGTCCTGGACGTCCCGCTTGCCCGAGCCTTCGATGATGATGACCAGCGAGTTACCTGATTCCCAGCCGGGATTCCCGCCGGAAGGTCCTCGATCGACGATTTCCTGAATAACGGCCGATATATCCGGGGTGCGGGTGTTGACATCCCGTTGATTATTGATCCAGTCAGGTATGTTGGTCCACTGGACCAAGGCGGCGGTCCTGGGTCGGGAGGAAATATTATAATAGCTGCTTGAAAAGGCCGAGGCGTTATCGCTGGCCTCCCCGTAAATGTTCAGGTTGGTGACCTCGCCGGTATGATCGCTGCTGCGCCTGCCGGTGAACTGAATGTAGGCGCTGGTGATGGTCACACCCCTGGAGAGGTTGATGTTTGGGAATCTGATCCCTATCCAGGTGTCTTCGGCCCCGTACCCGCCCATGTCCAGGTCGTAACTGTTGTACCAGGTGTAGCCGTCGGACTTGTTTTCCTCGGCATCGTCCTGGTCCTGAAGTGGAGTGACTTCCTTGATGTTGCAGATCGGCCCGCCCAGATAAGGTTCCGGGACCAGCCCGCCGTCGCCGGGATAGGAGCCGTAGGCGTTGAAGTTCATGCTGCCGGAATTATCCAGAATGATGAAGACGTTGGGCGGCACGGTCTGAGAGAGGAAAACCGGGGTGGAGGTGTAGGTGGATATGCTGGGTTCGGCCGCCCGGGCCGGTGAAGCCAGGAAACCGAAGGCAACAATCAAAGAGACCCCCAAGGAAATAATTTTGGAAAATCTAGTCATATCATTTACCTCCGGCGGTGCCGACCACGTAGCGATAGTAAGCGTCCACCCGGGACCGGGCTGACCTGGGGGCCTGACCCACGGAATCAAGGGTATAGAAGATCATGACGCCCCCGGCCGCTCCAACGCCCGCGCCTTCGGCGCCGCTGCCGAATTCCACGCCGCTGCCGGACATGAAGCCCTGGCCCGTCCGGTCAATGTCGGTGAAAACCGAGACGTCGCCCATGGTCAGAGCCAGGTCGGGGTTGATGATCTGCGGGTAAACCGCGTCGACGGTGGAACTTTCCGTGGCGTACCCCATGACCTCATTCATGAGGTTGTTGTCCAAACCGAGGTTGGGGATGTTGGGCACAACGCCTTGATCGATAATCTGCCGAATGATTTTAGGGGACATCTCGATACCGCTGTCGGCCATGTAGAAAGCCTGCCTGGCTACTTTGGTGTTGTGGCTGACCTGGATGTCTATTCTGGACCTGGTCATGGCCGCGACTCCGATGATGCTCATGATCGCCATGATCAGAAGAGTCAGGATTAAAACCATGCCGTTTTGATCGCGCTTCTTTTTTTTAATCATTAAGTTAGTCATGCTCGGTCCCGCCTTCGCCGGGCCTCAGTAAGTTGGCTCCAAGCCCATGTTGCGCATTTGCACATCGGTTTGGAGAGTTTGACTTCGAAAACCGCTTGCCCCCTTGACGGCCCCTTTGACCATAACTTCGGTCTGAGCGGTTATGGAGATGGTCACCGCCCGGACATCTTCCCGATCATTGTTGTTCAGACCGTCCGTGTCGTCGGGTAGGCCCTTGGTCCCGTCGGCGAAGGTATAATTCAAGCTCAAACCGGTTACGTTTTCGGCCACATTGACCGCGCCGGGGGCCTGAAGGCCCCAACTGTTGGAGCCCGGATTCCATTCCCAGCTTTGGCGGGTCAAGTTGGTCCCGCTTAGAACATACCTGACCGTCTCGGAATTGCCGTCGGCGTTGAGATCGGCCACAAAGGTCAGGGCGGTGGCCGTGGCTTCCTCGATCTGATCCAAAGCCCCGTCCGACCAGGTCTGCCCGGATACGTCCGAGGTAATCGGGGAAACGCCGTTGGGCTGGTTCTCCCGGGAAATGTACCCGGCCATCCTCAATTCGTGGGCCATGATCTCCATCGCCGATCTGATATTCTGGGTGACGGTGACCACTTCGTCTTGGGCCACGTAAGCCTGGTTGGAAGAAGAGAACAGATAGATCATCCCGGCCATGACGATCGTGGTCATGAGCATGGCCAGCATCAGCTCGACCAGGGAAAAGCCCGGTCGCAGCGGGGGAGTCATCGACCGTAAATTTGATTTTTCCCTCATGATCCACCTAATTTTGGGAAATGACTGTATCCAAGGTCACGGAATGAGCCCGTTTTTCCTGCCATTGGACCCGGACCGAGATGGTTTTCATTTTGGCGGCCGGGACGCTGTCGGCCACGTTCCAAAAGCGATAGTAACCCTGGGTGGATAAAGTCCCAGGTAAGGGATTGCCGTTTTCATCGATGGGGTTGGCTATCCCGGCCGGGCCGTCGGCGTTGTCGTGGTCCGGCGTCTGAGTCCAATCAAAATTATCAGCCGCACCGTCACTGTCGGCGTCCACCGTGAAATTATTTTGGGTGTCGCTGAGTTGCGCGTTATTCCAGGCCAAGGTTTTGAGTTCCTCCAGCTTGTCCTGGGCCAGAAGGGTGGCCACGGTCATCCTGTGGCTGGTGTAATTGGTCCCCACGGAAGTGGTCTGGAGAGAAGAAAGGGCCAGGACGCCCACCAGCAAAATCACGATAGACAACATCACTTCCAGGATAGTAAAACCGGTTCGCTTTTTTTTCAGGTTCATACCCGGACCTCGTCCCCGGCCTACTGTAAATCTATATACCCGGTCGGGGAAATGGCGATGGTGATCGTTCGGCCGGCGCTGTTGGTCAGCCGGGCCTGACCGTAGACAAAAGAGCCGTTGACGGCCCGGGCGGCCAGACCGTGGGTGTTGAAGCCGAACATGCGGGTGGCATCGGCCTGGCCGCTGCCATTATCAACGAAAACGGCGCTGTCCATGGACACGCCCGCCGGCATGGTCGTGGTCGGGATGATCACCTCTTCGGGATTGCCGTCCGCGTCGTTCTCCGTCCAATCATTGTCGGTGTCCAAAAAGACCTGGTAGCTGCCGATCCGGCCCCGGGGCGAATAAATCCCCGGATTAAAAACCATGACGCACCTGGCGTTGCGCCGGATAGCGGTGATCTTGGCCAAAAGCAAGCTGGATTTTATATCCCCGGCCGCCCCCTTCAGGCGATATCCGGGCAGAATGGATGAAGCGGTCGGAACGAGGATAGCGGCCAGTATGCCCATAATAGCCAAAACCACCATCAGCTCAATTAATGTGAACCCTTTTCTCGCCGCCATCCTCAACTCCACCGGCCACCTCTCTTGTTTCCGTTTTATTTATCATTTTCCATGCCAAGGCACCCTGCCGGCGGTAAAATAAATTATCTGACTGATTTTAATAAACTAATTGTTATAATTCCTGACAGGCCCCAACCTAATGTCTCTTAATATTTTATTAAAAAACTTTATAGCTATTAAATTATTTAATAGATCGAAGCCAAAACCGGACAGCCCAAGGGGAAATTGGTTAACCCGGACTTTTCCTTATTATATTAAGTTAAGGTTTTTGCAAACAGGAGAGCATCTTAACCCAAATGAACAACGTTTGAAGGAACGGAACTCAATCTTTCATTGAAACCTCTTGCGGCCCTTGAGGTTATGGTAATTTTTTTGAAAAAACACACCGCACTCTAAAAAAGATTGACAAACAAGCGGACGGGCTGTATTAATTACTTTTTTAGATTTTGGCAGGAAGGAAGACGCCCGAAATGAGTCGCTATCGAACGTTCGTGGCCAAGGAACATGAAGTAGACAAAAAATGGTATCTGGTCGATGCCGAGAACAAGGTTTTAGGCCGCTTAGCCGCGGAAATCGCCCGGCGGCTGAGGGGCAAACACAAGCCGATCTTCACCCCTCACGCCGATACGGGGGACTTCATCGTCGTGGTCAACGCGGACAAGGTCCGGCTGACCGGCCGGAAGTTGGATAAGAAAAATTATTATCGATACTCAGGCTATATCGGCGGCCTCAAGGAGACGTCGGCCCGGAAACAGTTGATCTCCAAGCCGGAAGAGGTCCTGCGGCTGGCGGTCAGGGGTATGTTGCCCAAGAACAGCCTGGGACGGCGTCAACTCAAAAAACTTAAAATTTACATCGGTGCGGACCACCCCCATGAGGCCCAGCAGCCGGAGACTTTGGACATTTAGGAGAAAGCGCCCATGACGGCCCCAGAAAGATTTTACGCCACGGGAAAACGTAAGATGGCGGTGGCCCGGGTCTGGATGACCCCCGGCGGCGGCCAGATCAAAATAAACAAACGACCTTTGACCGAGTACTTCGGCCGGGAGACCTTGAGGGCCGTGGTCGAGCAGCCCTTGGCCTTGACCCAGACCCAGGGTCGTTTCGATTTTTACATTCTGGCCGACGGCGGCGGCATTTCCGGCCAAGCCGAAGCTATCCGGAACGGGATCGCCAAGGCCCTGGAAGAATTTAACCCTGACTTGCGGACCTCGCTGAAAAGGGCCGGATTCCTGACCAGGGACGCCCGCAAGAAGGAGCGGAAAAAATACGGCCAGCGCGGGGCCAGGGCTCGGTACCAGTATTCCAAACGCTGATCCGTCCCCCACGGTAAACTTTTAGGGAGGCCCCCGGAGGGCTTCCCTATTTTTTTAGGAGCGGCCATGATGGAAACGGCGGTTATCGGCGGCAGTGGTTACACCGGCCTCGAGTTGCTCCGGCTCCTGGCCGGGCATCCGGAAGTGGAAATAACGGCGGTGACTTCCCGCCAGATGATCGGGCAAAAGGTTACGGATGTCTTCCCGGCCCTGGGTGGACGCCTGGGCGGGCTGGACCGCCTCGTCTTCGAAGACCCCGACCCGGTCCACCTGGCTGAAAAGGCCGAATTTTTCTTCACCGCCGTCCCCCACCGCACGGCCATGGAGATCGTCCCGCTCCTTTTAAATGACCGGGCCAAGGTAGTGGATTTGTCCGCCGATTTCCGCTTCCG